>Ga0209515_10002457_pt1 | contig 28442 bp, 30 predicted proteins | sample Subgroupgradi54m_FD_187454 | JGI IMG/M metagenome (GOLD analysis project Ga0209515, IMG submission 187454) | Subsurface groundwater microbial communities from S. Glens Falls, New York, USA - GMW60B uncontaminated upgradient, 5.4 m (SPAdes)... ... | reverse complement strand
ATAAGACTTCTCCTTTTCTCTTGAGGTTAATTTCGCTAAAAACTAACCCTCATTATACGGATTTAGTCTGATTGCCCCTTTCTTTGAGGAAGAGCCGTTTATCGTCAGCTATTTCAAATAGTTGGTTCTTCCCCAACAAAAGAGGCTAATGTGGAGGTGGTTTTTGGGGCCCCCCATGGAATTCAGGGATGATGTCCAAGGCGCTTCGCCTGGTTCTTAATATCATGTAACGCATGACGGGGACATGAAAAATGGATTCAGAGACAATCCGCGATGTTTTATCCAAAAGGTTTTCGCCGCATTTTATTGAGGTGCTGGATGAAAGCCATCAGCATCAGGGACATCCGGAAGCAAGGAAATCCGGAGGCGGTCATTACAGGCTGATTCTGGTTTCCGATTATTTTGAAGGCAAAAACCTGCTGGAACGTCACCGGGCCGTGTATGAAACCCTTGGAACAGACAAAAGTGATTCTATACATGCCCTTGCGATCCGGGCCTATACTGTCAAAGAATGGAAGGGGATGGATGCAGAAAAGAGCCATTGAGACTGTAAGCGTGCACCGGCTTATCAAGGAATCAGAAGCACTGGGACAAACCGATTTGATCCTGTATTATATCGATGGAAGGATAGGATAAATCGTAACATGCTTATAACAACATGAAAGGAGAAAATCAATGGGCAATTTCATCAAAGCAGCAGGCAAGGCTGACATTCCGGAAGGCCATGGCAAAGTGGTAACTCTCGAGGAAAATGCCATCGCCCTTTTTAACGTTGACGGTGCTTTTCATGCGATTGACAACACTTGCAAGCATAGAGGAGGACCCTTGGGCGAGGGAGAATTGGACGCATCGCAGGTGACTTGCCCGTGGCACGGATGGCAATACAATGTCACGACAGGTGAGTGCATGACTACTCCTGGCCTCACCCAGAAAAAATACAACGTCAAAGTAGAAGGAGACGATGTCTTGGTCGAAATTTAATATGAACATCGTACACGATTCGAAAAAGCAGGAGTTCCGCATTGATCTTGGGTCTTATCATGCGGTGCTCATGTATGCCAGGCATGAAAAAATCCTAGATTTTTATCACATCTATGTCCCAGATCCTTATAGGAATCAAGGAATGGCGGGAAAACTTCTGATTCATGCTTTTGAATACGCGAAGACAAAAGGATTCCAGGTCGTTCCCAGCTGCCCTTTTATTGCGGGTGATTTCCTGAAGCGGTTTCCTCAATACCAGGAAATCGTCCGACCCGGGGAGTTCTTGTTTCTGCATGGAAAGCAAAGTTGAACCCCGGGGAAAACCCTGCCACGAATCTTCCAGGATAATGAGCGATCCGACTATTCAAATGACCATTCAATATCATGAGGAGACCAAGCATCATTTTCACCGTTCTGCAAGGTCGCTTGGATACCTGGACTGGGACACTCAACCGAATCCGTTCCGTTTTTATGAAGGGGCACGCTTGCTCAAGCTTCCTTTTGCTGAGAAAGACCCCGATGCAGCGTACATGGATTTGTACGAAAGGATGAGGAATCCTGTTCGCAGCTTTAGCCTTGAGAATCTTTGCCTTTTTCTGCAACTTTCCCTTGGCATTTCAGCATGGAAGTCCGTCCCGGGCGCAAGGTGGGCGCTCCGGATGAACCCTTCAAGCGGGAATCTTCATCCTACAGAAGGTTATGTCATTCTCCTGGAAGAGGCCGGCTCGGGTCCTGGCGTTTATCACTACAGTCCTTTTCTGCATGCGCTGGAATGCCGGGCGGATTTACCGGAACACCTGGCCAAGCAAATGAAAGAGCATTTCCGATCAGGCGGCTTTCTCTTTGCCCTGACGAGTATTTTCTGGCGTGAGGCTTGGAAATACGGGGAAAGAGCCTTTCGCTATTGCAATCATGATATGGGGCATGCGATTGCCTCGGCAAGTTTTGCAGCCAATCTGCTTGGGTGGAAGCTTTCGTATCTAAGTGAAGTTTCGGATGAGGATATCTCGCATGTGCTTGGATTTCACAAGACGCGCTGGATTGAGCATGAAGAGGAGCATCCGGAAGCACTTTGCTATGTCCATCCTCCCGGAGACGGGGAAATTGCTAAAAATCTTCCAAGTGGGCTTGCACCTGGTGTTTCCAAGCTATCCTTCCAGGGCAATCCCAACCGCCTGAGTGGGGATCATGTCAATTGGGAGATCATAGCCGAAGCCGCAAAAGCAGCCCGCAAACCAGCGACCAAAGAAGAAAGCATATCTTATTTCGGAATACCTTTTATGGATAAGGCAAAGTCAGAACTCACAGCTGCACGGATCATCCGTCAAAGGCGGAGCGCTGTGGCATTTGACGGCGTAACGAGCATTTCTGAAGACCAGTTCCTGGCCATGCTGGATAAGACATTGCCGCGCAAGGACTCGGCGCCTTTTGACTTTGAATTAGGGCCTGTCCGTATTCATCTTCTTTTGTTCGTTCATCATGTGACGGGACTGACCCCGGGCCTGTATATGTTTGTCCGTGATGAGAGGGATTTAGAGCTGCTCAAATCCTCGACCCGGCCTGAATTCCTGTGGAGGAAAATCAACGGTGCTTTACCTCTTTATTTACTTGCAGAGGGACTTCTGATGCGAGAGGCAACGGCTGTAAGCTGTCAGCAGCCTATCGCCGGAGACAGCAGTTTCTCCTTGGGTATGATTGCAAAGTTCCGGCACGTGATCAAAGAGGGGCCGTTTCTTTACCGCCATCTTTTCTGGGAGACCGGAATGATCGGGCAGGTACTTTACCTCGAGGCTGAAGCACATGGCGTCCGCAGCACAGGGATAGGATGCTTTTTTGACGATCCCGTGCATCAGATCATGGGACTTCAGGATAATACTTTTCAGAGCCTCTACCATTTTACCGTAGGCAGTCCTGTCGAGGATGCGCGCCTTCAGACCTGGCTACCGTACTTTCATTTAAAGGAGAACATGATAGATCCAAGCCAAGTCATCAAGTTTGACCTGCCGTAGGGAAATCCGATCATGAAACGTCATCCAAGCCTGCAGGATCTTTCGCGTGAACATCATTTAATACTTCTGCATGCACGCGAATTACGCTGGGCTTCAAAAGGAAGCGGGGATTTGCCGAAGGCGTGCCGTGATTTCCTGGGCTACTGGAAAAAGCGCGGATCTATGCATTTCAAGCAGGAAGAGGAAAAATTATTTCCTTACTGCGAAAGATGCTCGGACTGGGAAAAAACTGAAGCTGTAGATCTGGTTTTCAAACAGCATGAAGAGATTCAGTCGCTCATTGAAAGGCTTGAGTCTCTTGTAACAGCCGGGAAGGATATCATTGCCGTATCCTCAGATTTGAGTGAACTCCTGGACGGTTATGTCCGCCACGAAGAAAGAGTAGTATTCGAGCAGATCCAGGATGTTTTATCAGAACATGAAATGGAAAATCTGGGAAAGCACCTCTGATGGTACCCCCATTCCTTGACCTTCAACATTTCCTCTGTTGTGGGGGGTTTATTAAGCTTAGCTTCCGGACGTAAATTGCTCTAACGCATCATACCCTATAAAGTCTTTCATGTTTCTTGATGAAAACTGTTAGCACAAAATGTTAGCACTTTTGTCAGCAGTTTTACATTTGAACCTGCACTCTTGACCGCCCCCGCCCGTAAACCCCAAGGGGTCTAACAGTCCACTAGCCTCTCCTCAGAGTTCGGGGTATAATGCATTCCATTTTGAAAGGAGGTCCTGATGACGATTTGTCCAGTTGCCTTGGCTGTCGGATGTAAGAAATGTGCCATTTTGAAGATCTGTCCCGTCAAAGGAATCGTCGGTAATTATAAAGAAGAAGACACGAGTAAGAAGTAATGTATCAGTCAGCAGTGCCAGTACCAACACGAACGCTGATGAAAGGTGAGTGAATGAAACCAAAGCTATTTCAATATGCCGCATGTCCCTTCTGCAACAAAGTCAGAAGCATTCTTGAGTACAAGGGCGTCGATTTCGAAACCATCGAAGTGCACCCCATCAATAAGAAAGAAATTAGTTTTTCAGCCGATTACAGGGCGGTCCCGATTTATATTGATTCTGAAGGAAAACAAATCAATGATTCCACGCCGATTATGCGCCGCATTGATGAAGAATTTCCCACGCCGAAAGTTTTTAAGACGGACTCAGAAGAAGCTCAAAAAGATGAGTCATGGCTTGCATGGTCTGAGAAGCTGGTCAAGGGCCTCCCAACCGCGATCTACGACAACATTTTTAATGCGCTAAGCGCATTTGATTACATTACAAAGATTGGTAAATTCGGCTGGTTTGAAAAGCGAATGATTAAATATACGGGTGCTTTTGTGATGACGCTCGTCTCAAAGAAAATCCGTAAGCGGGAGCAAATCGATCAGCCGGAGGAGTTTGTGAAGCAAATGGCAAAAGAATGGGGTGACGGTTTAGGGAGCCGGGCCTTTATGGGTGGTGATAAGCCGAGCGCATCCGACCTCTCTGTTTTTGGGATTACGCGGCCTGTTTCAGATCTGCGGGCTGGAAAACTGCTTGAAGACAATCAGGAATTTAGCGCTTGGGTGAAGAGAATGCAAAAAGCGTTGGCGACCAGTCCAGTTCAATTGACAGGCGAGAGCCCGTTAGCACAAAATGTTAGCACTTTTGATGGTAAATGATGGTTAAAGATGGTCAACTTCGGTCAATCAAATTCCCACCAAATTCGTTCCAACCTCAAATTTCTGGCTAACTTCGGTCAAAGATGGTTAAATATGGTCAACCAGCTTAGCGAAATTGTGGATCTTGGGGTTGCGGGTTCAATTCCCGTCGCTCACCCATAACTCATTAAGCCATTGATATTTAAATCGGTGGCTTTTTATTTGTGTGAGATGTTAGCAAAAATGTTAGCAGTTTTGATGGTAAACAATAGTAAATTAGCTGTTTAAATTTAGTTCGAGCCCGGTCTGGGAGTGTTTCTAAGTCAATATAAGCGTTATTGCTATATCGAATCAAAGTTCGATAGCGGTAACGTTTTTTATTTACATTTTCAACCTCAACAGAGTTAATATATTTAAATATGGAATTTAACTTTCCTAAAGATTTTCTATGGGGCGCTTCCACTTCCGCTCATCAAGTGGAGGGCAATAACACCAATAACGATTGGTGGGAATGGGAGCAAAACGGGAAAACGAAAGAGCGATCGGGCAGGGCTTGCGATCACTGGAACAGATTTCATGAGGATTTCGGGCTGGCAAAGTCTCTTCATCATAATGCCCACCGGTTTTCACTGGAATGGAGTCGGATTGAACCTGAGGAGGGTCAATTCAGCGAAGAAGCGCTTAAGCATTATCAAGAGGTCATTCAGTCGCTCAAATCAAATGGCATCGAGCCCGTTATCACCCTTCACCATTTTACGCTTCCCATTTGGCTTGCTAAAAAAGGGGGATGGCTTTCAGATGAAGCTCCGGAGTTTTCGGCCCGCTACGTAAAAAAGGTGGTTGAAAGAATTGGAGATGGCGTCCGGTATTGGATCACGTTGAATGAGCCAGTGGCGTATGTTTTTAAAGGCTATTTTATGGGTAGGTGGCCGCCTGGCGAACGCTCTTACAAAAAAGCTTTGAAAGCATTGGCCCATTTGCTTAAGGGTCATGTCCTGGCTTATAACGTGATTCACGAGACAAATCGCGAAGCCTGTCGTCCCCCTGCTCAGGTTGGAATTGCGAAGCATGTCTTAATCTTTTCTCCTTGTTCTAAGGGTTGTTGGAGAGACAAAATTTCAGTTTGGTTCAGGAATTTGATGTTCAATCATCTTTTTGTGAACGCGCTGATTCGGGGATGGATTTTTTATCCGGGTCTTTTCCAGATTTGGTTGGCCAGAGCCAGAACGCTTGACTTTATTGGTCTGAACTATTACACGCGGGATTTCGTTCACAACGAAGGACTCTTTCTGCCGGCGATCACTGGAGACGTCTGCATGCTCAAGCATCCTAGAGAAAAAGTGAAGCGCAATTCGCTTTTCTGGGAGATTTATCCACACGGGATTTATCGGCTCGTGAAAGAGTTCTCGCATTACGGCCTTCCTCTTTTACTCACCGAAAATGGGATCTGTACGGCACATGATGAGGAACGTTCGCAATTTATTCTTGATCATTTAAGTGAACTTGCAGCAGCGATGAAAAAGGGGGCCAAGGTCATTGGTTATCTTTATTGGTCTTTGCTGGATAATTACGAATGGACAGAAGGTTTTGCCCCACGCTTTGGACTTATAGAAGTGGATTATACAACTCAAGCAAGAAGGATCAGGGATTCTGCAAAGCGCTTTTCGGAAATATGCAAGACAGGAAACATACTCATTGATGCTTCCGGTAAAATACAATCTGTTTTTTAATAGAATGAAATTCCTTCGAGCGATTTGATAATTTAAGTTACCGTGTCGAACACAGAATAAATTATTTTAGCTATGATATGATCCCCTCTATGATAAAAGACATTTATACTTCTGGATGGCCGGCATTCCACCCAAATGGACATCGAGTTCGAAGACAGGTGTTGATTTTAACGTGATTGTTGTCACAGGTTCGGAAAAATTGGCTCAACAATCGAAACGCACTTACATTTCGATTGCCACAATAGAGACTCACCCATGAAGGCGATCGCTGTTTTTCCCGCCAAAAAAGAAACCAAACTCATTGATCACGCGCTTCCTGAAATTACAAAATCCACAGAAATCAAAATCCGTATTCTCGAAGTGGGGATTTGTGGCACCGACAAGGACATTTGTGCGTTTCAATATGGAACTCCGCCGGTTGGATCTGACTATCTGGTGATTGGACATGAATCTTTAGGAGAAGTGGTGGAAACTGGAAAGGAAGTGAAGAGATTTAAAAAAGGTGATTTTGTTGTCCCAATGGTTCGTCGTCCTTGCGATCACCGGAGTTGTTTCGCCTGCCGTTCCGGCCACCAAGATTTTTGTTTTACAGGTGATTTTACAGAAAGAGGGATCAAAGAAGCCCACGGTTACATGACCGAGACGGTTGTCGATAACGAGAAATATTTTAACCGCGTGCCTAAAGGATTAAGGGATGTGGCAGTTCTCACCGAGCCTTTGACGATTGCCGAAAAAGCGCTGATTCAGATTTGGCAAGTGCAGCAGCGCTTACCCTGGGGGCCGGACCGCAAAGGGCAGAAAAAAGGGTATTGCCACAAAGCTGTGGTTTTGGGGGCCGGACCTGTGGGTCTTTTGGGGGCTTTAGCCCTTCTCAACGCAGGTTTTGAAACTTATGTATATTCTCGTGGATCTGATACGAGTGCCGAAGCATCTTTTATACAAAAGGTAGGGGGCACCTATACGTCATCTTCTTCTGTTCCCATCAACGATTTTGTAAAACATGTAGGCAATGTTGACGTGATTTACGAAGCTACAGGTGCTGCGCAGATTTCTTTTCAAATGATGGAAGTTTTAGGGACCAATGGTGTGATGGTTTTTACCGGAATTCCCGGCATCAAAGGTCCGATACAGGTAAATGCGGACCAAATCATGAAAAATATGGTACTTAAGAATCAAGTCTTTTTTGGGACCGTGAATGCCGGACGCACGGCTTTTGAAGCGGCTATCAAAGATTTGGGTGTTTTTAAAAAACGGTGGCCTAAGGCCATTCAGTCACTCATCACGGGTCGCTATGAAATGAAATCCTATCGCGATCTTCTTTTGGGGCCCAAGAAAGGAATTAAAAATATTCTAGTGTTCAATGAAAAAACTGCATCTTAAAAAGCGAGGGAAGAAGTCTATATCATCCGGTTTGATTGACATTTCCGTAATACTTAAATCTGGAATGGTGCATTGGCCGGGGGATCCTCCGGTAAAAATCTCAGCCATACACTCAATTAGCAAAGGGGATGTCGCCAACGTATCTAAAATCAATATGGGGTCCCATACGGGAACCCATATGGATGCGCCCTATCATTTTATTCGCCGGGGTAGAGGAATTGACCAAATGCCTCTTGACGCGACGATCGGTGAAGCAAGAGTCATCGAAATCCATGATCCTGTATCTATTAAGCCTGAGGAATTAACGAAACACCGCATCCAACGCGGCGAGAGAATTCTTTTTAAGACAAGAAATTCATTGCGTTCTTGGGAAAAAGAATCATTCACTGAAGATTTCATTTATATTTCCACTGAGGCGGCAAAGTTTTTAGCAGAGCGTCATATAAGAGTTGTTGGCGTCGATTATCTTTCTGTTGGAGGATACAAGGGAGATGGCGCCACGACCCACCGAACGCTTTTGAAAGCCGGGATTTGGATTATCGAGGGTTTGAATTTCTCGAAGGCGAACGCCGGAAAATATGAGCTTATTTGCCTCCCGCTCAAATTTTGGCATGGGGACGGTGCGCCTGCCCGAGCGGTTTTGAAACGGCTGAGATCATAAAGAGAATTAGAAAGGGAAAAGATGGACACAAAAAAAGAATGGGGATTGATCGGTTTGGGAAAAATGGGGGGCAATCTTGCTTTGCAAGCCCTTGAAAAAGGCATGAATGTCGTGGGTTTTGATCTAAAAAAATCGCCGGACGAATATTTAAAAGCTGGTCTTGTTCAGGTTCAGCGTCTGGAAGATCTGAGACAAAAACTTTCAAAACCAAGGACGGTTTTTATTTATATTCCCGCAGGGCCCGCAGTAGACAAGATTCTTGATGACTTGGCTTCAAAGCTTGAGGTGGGCGATATTTTGGTAGATGGAGGAAATTCTTATTGGGGAGACTCAATACGACGCTATCAAAAACTAAAGGAAAAAGGGATTTATTTTGTGGATCTTGGAACAAGCGGAGGAGTAGACGGCGCTCGTAACGGCGCTTGTTTCATGGCAGGAGGAGAAAAAGAAGCGATTTCCAGGGTTGAACCGATACTTAAAAGTTTGGCGGTAAAAGATGGGTATGTTCATGCTGGTCCGCCGGGCGCTGGTCATTTTACCAAGCTTGTTCACAATGGGATAGAGTTTGGAATGCTTCAAGCCATTGGCGAAGGAATTGATTTGCTTGAGCATTATCGTGACAAACTTGATGTGGCGGAAGTCTTACGCTGTTGGCGTCATGGTTCTGTCATACGTTCATGGCTTGTTGATCTAATGGAGGCAGCCTATCGGTCTGAAGGAGGTCTTGAGAAGATTCCACCGTATGTGGAAGACACGGGCGAAGTTAACTGGCTTGTGGATGATGCGATCCATATGGAAGTGCCTGTACCGGTCATTGCCCAATCAGTGATGCAGCTTCTTGCCTCAAGGGATCAAAAAAAATATTGGGCTCGTGCGATTGCAATGATGCGTCACGGTTTTGGCGGGCATCCTTATGGTACGGATCAGGGAATTGTGCGTGAACGCCGGGAAGGACGCGTTGGAGATTTTATCAAAGATAAAGGGAAATTCTGAACTTAAGCAAGAGTATGAAATCAGAAGTGTTTGATAGACATAAAGCAGAAGAATGTGACAGATTGAACTTGTTAGCACAAGATGTTAGCCCTAAACCACCAATGAAAAATTTATAGGAAGTTTAGGACAATCCCTGAGTTTCCTGTAAATATTTTTCATGTTATTAATGTATTTCAGGGATAGCACTTTTGGTGCCTAGTGAATGATGGTTAAATTGGTCAAAGATGGTCAATCCAAATCTCCCCAATTTGTTCTAACCTGAATTTTCTGGATAACTTCGGTCAAAGATGGTTAAATATGGTCAACACTAGGAGTGAAATTGTGGATCTCGGCGCTTTATGCAGCACCCTTGGTGTGGGATAGTCCTGATTCCCATTAATTAATTTAAATTTGGAATCAGGACTATCCCAATCGACGGTTGAAAATTTAAAGGAAGATTGGGGTTGCGGGTTTCCCTTAAGGGATTGCTTCGCTAACAATTCCTGTCGATCACCCGTATTTATCTTTACTTATTTCAAAAACAAAACCAAACGAGTTTTTTTCTAAAATCATGTATAATTTCCAACATGAGGAAAATTTTTCTACTTATTAATTGGCAATCTGTCCTCGATAGAACCGGTATTGAATTGCGTGCGACGTCTTCCTTAAAAACAGAGGGGTTTAATAAAAATGAGTGAAAGCAAAAATTTGAAGAAAGCACGAGGTTTATTAATAGATTTTGATCGAGCGAAACTCATTAGATGGTTTTTCAGCATCGTAGGAATTTTAGCGATTTGTGACATGATCAATGTTGTATTGGGCAATCCAAGTTGGCAGCTTGAACGCCTTTTTGAGATGTCGTTGAAAAACAATATTCCGCTCTGGTATTCTGCGATGCTATTGATGCTTGCAGCGTTAGTTGCGTTCCGATGTTTTCAACTTGTAGAAACAAAAAAAGAAAAATGGTTGTGGCTTTCTGTAGTTTTTGTTTTTTGGGTTTTTTCAATTGACGAAGTGGCGCTCATCCATCAACATCTTTTCAGAGGCCTCAGCGTCTTAATCCTTCCCCAGCATGCCCGCCACAGCATCACAGCCCATTTTTCACATACCGATTGGCCGATCCTCGCCTCGCCGTTCTTGGTTGCGCTTGTTTTGTGGTTTGTTTTTACGATTAAAAATTTGTTTCGAGGTTCTTCCAACGCAAGAAACTTTTTTGTGCTCGGGCTTGTGATCTTTGTCACCGGAGGCTGGCTTCTTGAAATATTGGCCAATTATCTGAATCACGATTCCCTCCAATGGGTGTATGACATCCACACTGTTTTGAGAAAATCACTCGAACTGATCGGAACAATCACTGTCGTGCACGCATTGTTTTTGCATGAACAAGTGTTGGCGGCAAGACAACAGTAAAACGGTACCTGGGTGTTAATGTTCAGTAATTAGGTAACTCTTTGGTAATGTGTTTTAAGCCAAGGAGGATCTATGGGACATTTTAAATATGTTATTTACGAAACGCTAATTTCTATTTTAACTGAATATGAGAAAGCAAAAAATAAGGTCTCTCTAAATAGGCTATGATTGAACCACTAAATGCAGCACATCTTCATCATATGACAAAATATTTAGCAGAGATCCTCCTGCTTTTTGTAATTGTTTGTGAATTAAGAAATGGTAATTTGAGAAAGAGAATAGTTTCTATAGGACATGGGTTCCAAGTTCAATTTCGACACGGTCTTTTGATGTTCTGTGCCATGAGCATAATGGTTATAGGGATTTTCTTTTTTGATGAACGACTAAAGGATTTCATTCAAGGGGGAAAGTTTTTATTTTCTCATGAGGCGCTCAGGTTCGGTAGTTGTTTGGGTTGGCCGGCTTATGTGTGGACAATTCTAGTCATCGGTTATATTGTCGGTATGATTGCAAAAAAAGAAACAATATCACAATATACATCCGGGGCTCTTTTTTCGAGCGCTTTGACGGCATTAGCTGCCATTTTGCTTAAATTGGTATTTCTCAGAGCCCGTCCTCCCGCTAATTTGGGCCCTTTTTCATTTTTTAATCTTGAAGGATTACTTAAAGGTAAAGGAATGTTTCAGAGTCTTCCTTCCGGTGATGTGGCAATCATCGCAGGAGCTTGCGCTTATGTATTTTATTTATTAAAAGATTCTTTCTGGCGTTGGCTTATCTTATTGCTTCCGCTATGCACAGCTTATGCGCGGATTAGTTTGAATAAACACTGGCCGTCTGATACTTTGGCTTCGATTGGGTTTAGCTTGATCTTAGGAAGACTCGTTTTCCAAAATTTTAAAATTCAGCTTACTGAAAAATCGGAGTATCAACCGAAAGTGAATGAATCATTAATGAACTTATCATTGTAATCTATTTATTTTATGATATTAGTTAATTTTGTGTCATATTTTTCTTTTGAGGATATATTAGTATCATTCGTTGACAATATCGAAGTTGTCCGCACCATCAGAAATGATGTTATTTTCAAGAAATATGATCTACGAATGTGCTTACTGAATGAAGCTGGAATTTTCAAGTTTCGTAAAGCAAAACCACGGAGGGTTTAATGAATAAAACCTTACTTATTATACTTGCTATTGTTATTGGTTTGATCGTGCTTTTTAGTATGATGTTTGGAGCAATTTATAACACTTTAGTCCAGAAGGACGAAGCGGTTAAAAGTGCGTGGGCGCAAGTGGAGAACGTGTATCAGAGACGACTTGATTTAATCCCAAACCTGGTGGAAACGGTAAAAGGTTATGCCGCTCATGAGCGGGAAACGCTTCAAAGTGTGATTGAAGCACGATCAAAAGTTTCCCAGATCAATGTTACGCCTGATGTAATCAATCAACCAAACGCCTTTTCGCAATTTCAAGCAGCTCAAAACAGGCTTTCCTCCGCGCTGAGCCGATTGATGGTGGTTGTCGAACGATACCCCGACTTGAAAGCAAATACCAATTTTTTAGAACTCCAAGCCCAATTGGAGGGAACGGAGAATCGAATTGCTGTTGAGCGCAAGCGTTATAACGATGCCGCACAGAATTTCAATACGCTTCGGCGTACCGTTCCGAATATTTTGGTTGCCAATTTCATGAATCTTCCAGAAAAATCTTATTTCAAAGCCGAAGAAGGCGCAAACAAGCCTCCCAAAGTAAAATTCTAATATTGATGCCTAGATTCTTCCGGTCTCTTTTCACCGTTGTCTTTCTTCTCCTTGCGGTTACGCGTCATGCAAGCGCTTTAGAAGTGCCCAAACGTCCGGAGGGCTATGTTACCGATCGCACGCATCTTTTATCGCTCAAGGCACTTGAGATGCTTGAAGCCGATCTCAAGAATTTTGAAAATCAGACGTCCAATCAAATCGTGGTGGCTATTTTCCCGAGTTTAGAAGGAGGTTCACTCGAAGATTTTTCAATTCGCCTTGCGGAAGCCTGGAAAATCGGTCAAAAAGGAAAAGATAACGGAGCCATTCTCATTATATTTAAAGAAGACCGGCTTATGCGGATCGAAGTGGGTTATGGTCTTGAAGGTGTGCTTCCGGATGCGCTTTGTAAACGCATTATTCAAAATGAAATTGTTCCTCACTTTCGCCAGGGTGACTTTGACGGCGGGGTTTTAGAAGCTGTCCAGGCAATGATGGCGGCAACCAAAGGTGAGTATCAAGCTAAATCAAATGATGATAATGAGACCAAATCTCCGCTTCCAAACTTAATTGTTTTCGGATTTTTCATCTTACTCTACATTTACTTAAACACACGAACTCGGAGCGGAGCCTATACCATTATGGGACTTGGTGGAGGGTCCTACTCTCGTGGTGGCAGTGGAAGTTTTGGGGGAGGAGGATGGTCCGGGGGTGGATTTGGCGGCGGGGGCGGCGGAGGCTTTGGTGGTGGTGGAGCAAGCGGAGGCTGGTGATGAAAAAGGGTAGTGCTAAAAATTTCTTTACCCATGAGGAAAAGGACAGCTTGATACATGCCATTTACGAAGCTGAAAAGCAGACGTCAGGGAGAATTTGCATTCACTTGGATTCAAGAGGAAAAGGCGACGTGATGGCTCGAGCTAAAAAGGCGTTTGAAAAGCTTGGAATGGCAGAAGTGAAACACCGAAATAGCATTATAATTTATTTATCTTTATCTGATAAAACATTTGCCATTTTGGGAGATCAGGGTATTCATGCTTGTGTAGGGGATCAATTTTGGAAAGAGGTTGCATCCAAAATGACGCATGCATTTTCAGAGAATAATTTTGTCGAGGGAACAGTAGAAGCCATTGATTGGCTTGGTGCTCATCTGAAAAAGCATTTTCCAAGAGAAGCAGGAGATATAAGCGAGCTTCCCGATTGAATGACGTGATGTAGAGTTGAATTGTTGCTTCGTAATTAGTCTTGCCTCATGAGTTGATTACGACGCATCATTTTTAAGAGTCGTTCTTCATTTGTAGATAAATAATCACAAATCCATGATTCAAGACGGCGACATCTTGCTTTGCAAAGGAAAAGGATTCATTCCTTGGTTGATTAGGTGGGAAACGGGGAGCATTTATTCCCATGTGGCTATTGTCGCATCTAGTCAACTTGGATTGATTATTGAAGCGGTGTCTGAAGGCGGGGTACGTGCTATTTCGGTTGAAAATTACAAAACACCATATGATCTGTACCGGATCAAAGATCAGGCAAGCTATAACCTCTCACAAGTGGTTGCTTATTTGGTCAGAACATTAGCGCGGAAGTATAATTTCAAATCTGTCATCAAACTCGCTTGGGAACTTTTCTTAAGAAAGCTAGGGTTTGTCAGGTTGGCAATACTGAAAATGGCAAAGCAAAAAGAAGCAGCTGATCAATTCCAGAAGGACCAAGATTATTTTTGTAGCGAGCTTTGTTATTGTGCTTTTCAAGCGGCTGGTTTAGATATTGTCCCACAAATAAACAATGCCGAAACTACTTCGCCTGGTGACATTGCTGGAAGTCCGCTGATCGAGAAAGTGAACCAAGATTTCTAAACCAGTGCTTGAAAATTAAATGTTATTTTCTACCTAGATTGCGAGATCCCTTTATAGATTTTTATCAATGGCAGTTCGAGCCCAGCCCGGGGAGCCATTTTGTACGCTCATCAAAACTGACCTTGTCGCCTTCTACCTCGAGATCAAGCTCGGGGAGAGGGCGCAGGGTCATTTTGATTTTGGAGGGATCTTGGTTATAGATGATCTCTTTGATGAGGAGTCTTAGTAGGTCTTTCTTTTCGTTAGGAGTGAGTTTTTCAAACACTGCGTCGAAGCGTTGAAGATTATGGCGGATAACATTGGCATCAATCATCCGGCCTTCAAGGCTTTGGATTGACAGTTCAATTTCAGCAAGCCTTTCCTCGGCCTTTTGTTTCGCTTCCTGAAGCTCGTCCAGCCGGTCCGTAATAAAGTGGTTGCGGGAGCCATTCTTGTGAGCGCCTAAAGCATTGACCAATTTCTTGGCTTCTTCGTCGATCTTGCGAATTTCTTCCTGAACGCGCTTTCTGTCCTCCCGTAATGGCCCAAAGGCTTTGACCGATGATTCCTGCGCATCTTTTACGATATCGTCCACGACTTTCTTGTTATGGCCGAGAAAGGACAAACGCTTCACAATAAGATTTTCAAGCTCTTTTGCGGGAGCGCTTTTGACGGAGCATGCGTCTTTATCATTTTTATTTACCTTCGTGCATTTGTAATAAAAATATTTCCTTCCCCTTGAATAAGCAAAATTGGGCGTCATAAAAGACGCGCAGACTTTGCAATGGACAAGCCCTTTCAAGAGGAAATCATGCTTGTCCTGATTGGCTGAATGATGGGTTCCGTTGTTTTGGCTTAGAAGTTTTTGGACGCGGTTAAAAAGCGTCTCATCCACAATGGCCTTATGTTCTCCAGGAAAAAATTTGTCCTTGTAACGAAGCTGCCCGATATAAAAAGGATTCCTTAAAATTTGGGCAAGATTGGATTTGTTATACCGACTGCCCCCTTTCTCAAGCCCGGCCTTGTTAATCCATTGTTTCAGGCGATAGCCACGCTCATTCAAGCGCTTGGCGGTCTTGCCGATGGATTTTTCCTTAAGATAAAAAAGAAACTGGTCTTCCGCCTGCCTAACCTCGCTTTTATTCACGACGAGCTTCCGGCTTGCCGAATCAATGTCATAGCCAATCACCGGCATTCCGCCCGCCCATTTGCCTTTTTGGATCATGGCGATGCGCTTGTCCCGCGTCCGCTCGCTCACAAGTTCCCGTTCAAACTGTGCAAAACCCATCAGCATGGTTTGGAAAATGCGCCCGATAGAGGTTGAAGTATCGAATTGCTGGGTGACGGAAACAAAAGCAACGCCGTGCTTATCGAAAAGATCGAGGATTTTAACGAAGTCTTTGATGTTCCGGCTCATGCGGTCGTACTTGTAAGCCACAACGATCTGGATTTTTCCCTCCCGGATGGCGGCTAACAAGTGTTGCAAGGCCGGACGGTTCGTATTTCCGCCGGAATAAGCAGGATCGTCAAAGCGCTCGGGATAAAGCTGCCAGCCTTCCGCCTTGCGGCTCTTGATAAATGACTCGCAAGATTCTCTCTGCGCATCAAGCGAAGTAAAATCAGAATTGAGATTTTCGTCCGTGGATTTGCGGGTATAGACCGCACACCGTTTGATCTCTGGTTTTTGGCTCACAGCTTTGTCCTTGGGTTTTGTGTTAGAGAGTGTGAGCATAGCTCTTTAATTTTGGACTGTCAATATTGGTTTTCAAAACGGGCTTATTTTTTTCACTATCAGCCAGGCGGATTGCTCCTAAAGCGAGGATATGCACAATTCGGGCAAGCCGTTCCTCCGGCATGAGATCATCAGGATCATCAAAATCCGGAAGCCATTGGTCGGTATCTTTCACAGAATTTTTGGCGCCCTTTCGGAATGAGATAGCGGGCTGCCCAATAAGTCAAAACGGGAAGCAATCAGCGGCAAAAAAACAGGTGGGTAAAACAAATAACTTTAAGCGGTATGTACGGGTTCACTTCTTACCCGTAATTTTCAAAGGTGCATATATTATATCAAAATTTAATCTCACTTTCATTAACCTTCTTCAAAAAAAACATCAAATAAAAATATCAAAACTGCTGAATATCAAATTCGCATCGTTCGCGTCTACCTGACCACCGTCCGCAGAATCAGACGCGAAAGCGGGCGCGGGCGGTGGTCAGGCAGCTAGTCACGCTTTTGTGACTAGAGCGAACGATGCAGATAATTGGAAATGAAGCAGTTACAACGAGAGTAAAAAATCAAACATGATTCAAACGTATGAAAATAAAATCATAACCTCGTTCATATACTTCATTCATATATTTGGCTAAAAAAACGGTATATGAACGGAGTCTATGAAAATGAAATCATGAGGTGAGAAGCACTAAATGTTTCTAATGAATACCTCGGAAAATACTTGCCGCAAATAACAACCATGAACTTCACAATTTTCCTTGGGGCGATTAAAGAGATCCTCCGTACGTACCCATTCTTGTAGGAGATTTCCCTTGTCTTACTAAGGCGATTTGCCTAAACTACGGTTTACCCTTCAGCTTATAAAAGGAGCGAGAAAGCCAAATGAAATGTTTAGATTGTGGTAAGGAAATGATGAACTTCGAAGTTCATACGATCACCAACAAATTATCCTATGATCTTTGCGAATCGTGCGGCAGTCTTTGGCTAGATCGTAGCGAGCTCGACAAAATGGCATTCCAAGTTGAGGGAAGCATCGAGTTTTGTTCTGAGGATGAGGCCAAAGGTGTTTCAGAAGCGGTCAAAAATTGTCCTCGGTGTAAGGGACTCCCTTTGCACAAAGTTAATTTCATTGACGATTCCACGGGTATTATCTTGGATCACTGCAAAAACTGCGGTGGATTTTGGCTGGATGGCGGGGAGTTAGAAAAAATCGACGAAAGATTAACAAAGATAATGCCCGTCTCAGGAAAAGGTTTCACCGAATTTTTAACCAATGTTCACTTGCCCCTTTGGTCTAAACGAATAAAAAGGGATAGTAAAGAAACCGATTTCTCCAAGCCCGTGCTTCCAATCAAACATGCGAAATTGCAAGGGGATACAAAATACAAATGTCCTGCCTGCAAAAATAATCTTAACCTCTTCAAAGTTTATGGAATCCAAATTGAAAGTTGTCCTGCATGTAATGGCATTTGGTTGGATAAGGACGAGCTCAGGAGATTAAAGGACAAAGTAGATGCAGATTCATGGGGAAATTTGAATTGGATGGACGACGAAATCGAAGCTTTAGAAAAGACGAGCGCAACCCAATCCAAAAGGGCATGCCCTAAATGCAAAGACAGCCAGTTAATCTCGACTCATTTTGGAAATTCCAAAACCATTGTTGATTGGTGTAAAAAATGCCACGGGGTTTGGCTCGACAGAGATGAATTCGACGCCATAGCCCAATATTTGCGGGATGAATTAGATCATTTAACTTCCAAAGAGATGGAAAAAAGAGCCATTCAAGAAGTTAAAGAAATATGGAGTGGTCCAGAAAATAAAATTTCGGAAATTCTCGATGCGAAAGCCGCTATATCCGCTCTCATGTGTATCTCAATCTACGAACATCCCACATTAGCTAAACGTCTTCTCGATGTTGGCAGTGCAGGGCGAGCTGTCGGAATGTAACAACTGTTGTCTGCTCGCTCTTACCCTCTATGACAGATGAAGCTTATTTTGAAGAAGTCCGAGTTGATGAAACAGACCGCGAAATAGAAAATTACCTCAAAGCCCTCCCCTTCCAAAAGAAGAATTCCAAAAGCAATATTACGAATCTTCTCATTTCAGTAATCGCGTTTATTAGCGTCGGTCTTTTTAAAAATTCGCTTCCCAACATCCTCATTTTAGTCGCGGTCTTATTTATTCACGAATTGGGACATTTTATCGGTATGCGGCTATTCAAATATCGGGATGTCCATATGCTTTTTATTCCGCTCTTTGGGGCGGCAACCGCAGGTTATGAAATCGCTCCTAACGGCTCAAGAAAAGCCATAGTCTCATTATTAGGGCCGTTGCCTGGGATATTCTTGGGCATCATTTTTTGGATACTCTGTTTCAAAACGCGACATGAAATTTTCATTCAACCGGCCAGAACACTTTTATTTATTAACGCTTTCAATTTGTTACCCATTTTCCCTTTAGATGGCGGGCGATTTATTGACACAGTCCTGTTTTCACGTAATCCAAAAATCGAAGTGGTCTTTCAGTTGGTCATGGGCTTGTTGCTTTTGTCTTTAGCGTTCATAATGAAGGGGCCTTTTTTAGGAATTTTTGCTGTTTTGGTTCTGGTGTCTCTCTATCCTGCTTATATGTCCGCGTCGATTGCTAAGAAAATCAAAACGGATATGCCGCCACCAACGCAGATCACTGAACAGCCACCTATTCAATACATTGCAGAAATCAAACGATTACTCAGACGACGAGAATCTTTCCAGAAGTTATCCGTCAAAACCTTGGCAAAGCATATTCAAAACGTCTGGCAAAAAGTATGCAACAAACCACCTTCGGCAGGTGCGAGCTTCGGCTTGATGTTTGTTTACCTAATGTCCTTATCAATAGGATTGATTTCACCGCTGATGTTTGAGGGAGTTTGGGCGGCCTCGCAGGTGAAAAGAGAAATTAAAATTCTGAAAATGGAAAATGGCCAGACAGCCAAACAAGAGACCATGTATTTTAAAGGAAAAGTAGTCAGACGAATTGAAATTTCCCCGGACGATCTTTTTCATGGGAAGGTCGAAAGTTTTGATTGGAATACGGGTGTGTTAAAAGAAACGGGGCAATGGTATCACGGCAAGTGGGATGGCGAATGGTCTTTCTATGACAAGTCGGGAAAGCTTTACAAAGTAATGAAATTCGACAAAGGCCATTTTATTTCTCAAAAAGAATTGACGACATCAGGATGGATTGAAAAGTCCTTTAACGAGTTGCCGAAGTTTGCACAGTGGTCGATTAAACGCGAAGAAACTGGCCCGCCAAATGGCATAAAGCATAAACGAAAGTCCCTTGAAGAACTGGTTGCCAGTCGTGATGCAGTTTCGAATTGAGATCCGGAGGCGGATTAAGTAGCAGCCATGCAGGTGGTTTTGAGAGCCGGATTGCTATTTCGAGACTAAAATTTGATGCAGAATTATTGTCAAAATTGCCGAAAGAGAAATATTGTGCTTGGAGGAGTAATCAGATATTTTTGAGGAACCGTTTTACATCGTCATGATTTCCAGCGAGGACAAACTCGACAAGATCACTTTGCCATCGAAAAAGGATGCGTGCCTTAATTCCTTTCCGCAGCTCCCAGAAATCACCCCTCAGGCGCTTGAGTCCAAGGCCTTGATGGATTTGTCTGTCTCTTGAAAGCACATCGATAAGCTGGGCCGCCGCTTCTTTGATATCGGATTTCTCAGACGGAGGAAACGATTTGATCGAGCGTTCAAAAGAAGGTTTGAATTCAAATCTCATAGTCCGGCGAGATGCTTTTTTGCTGTATCGGGACTTGAAAAAGTCTTTCCTTCTTCCGATGCCAATTTCTCAATTTTTTTCCATTCCTTCGGACTGTATGGGGAACGAGCGGTGACTTCGCAGGGCACCAAAATAATACCGTACTTTGTCACCGTGAAAGCCACCGATGAGCCTTCCTGCAGATGGAGAATTTTTCTAATGCGGTTTGGAATCGTTACCTGTCCCTTGGACGTCATTTTGGTCGTATCAACAATAGTCATGGCTTAAAGCCTCCTTAGGTATTACTTCCTTACTTTCTACTTAAGGATAGCTTTAGCTAGTTCCAAAGTCAAGGACGAGCTAAAAAGAGATGATTTTCAGTCGAAGAATCAGCCCTCGGTTGATAAAGCTAGACGCTTCTGGCCCTTAGTAGCCAAGGCTATTTCAAATACGAATTCATCCTCGAGAAAAGTTTGATAGGGGTCGTCCTCGGGGAGTTATTTCTAAAAAGGCGTTGCTGATGTATAATCTCCAACACCTTTTTTATTGAACGTTACACTTTTTGCGGTACATGCGAGGCAATGATTGAACATTCCGGCGATCAGTACGCTCCTTGATTACAAAGGCAAGTAAATTAATTTTGAATAAATAGTTTTTGAAATAGCCAGGGACGAGATAAAATTCACCGCTTAGCTCAGTAATTATATAACAAGCGAAAGGAGAACATCGATGAAAAAGCTAGGACTGACGGCGGCATTTATTTTATTGGCAGTTTTTATGTACACAAAAGACGTTTTCGCCCATGAGAGAACCTATGTTTGGACTGAGGGATATAATGCCCTGCCCAAAGGGGAGCATGAGATTGAGTCGTTCGTGACCCTTCAAGTTCCAAACGGTGGCCAAACCAATGCAAATACTTGGGAATACAAAGGCGAATTGGAATATGGAGTAACGGATCATTGGGCGCTAGCTCATGGTGAGCGCTTAAAAACACAGAACCAAGTCGGTAATGACGATTCTACGAATTACGAAGGGTTTGAATTTGAAAGTAGGTACCGTTTTGGTGAAAAAGGGAAATACTGGGTTGACCCTTTGATCTTCCTTGAGTGGGCAACCGATTTTCGCGAGAAAGATCATCCCAACAGCCTTGAAGGCAAAATCGTTTTGTCCAAAGATTTAGGAAAATTGAATATAACCTACAACCAAGTATTGGGATCCGAATTAGGAGAAAAAGGACGAACGACCCCTGAATTTAGTGTAGCAGCGAACTATGAAGTTCTTCCCAATGTACATGTCGGCGGAGAATTTGTTGGACAGTATTGGGCCCCTAGCAGCCACCGGAATGAACTTTCGTTAGGTCCAACCCTTGCGTATGAGAATAAACATTTTTGGGTGGCAGCCGGTACCTTGTTTGCTGTGAATCACGCCGCCAATGATCATGAAGCCCGTGTGATTGTTGGAGTTCCTTTTTAGTAATACTGCGACTAACTTATTTTCAATAAACGACTACAGCAGACAAAAGACGGCGGCTTTTCCCTAAGCAGCCAGTTGCGAAAGTCGTCCATTACGGGGAGAAGTTGCAAGTAAGGCGCTGCTGATGGATAATAGGACAGCGCCTTTTTTATTGAACCTGGCACTTCCGGAGCCGGTACCGATTCTGTTTTGACGAGGGATCCTCAAGTAAAATAGGAAGTTTTGTTTATCTTGTTGGAAGTGTTAATCGCTATCTTGTTTGGTTTTATCACTTGTTTTTTCAAAGCTTGATTCAATGTCGCGGCTTGAGGGTGCGCCGTCAAGACCTGCTGTTGGAGTGGAACCGCTTCCCATGATCGCTCCAAGGCCGCCGCGATTTATTGCATCGGTATTATCAAAAGCTGATGTGGAATCCGCCCCACGTTTATTTTTCCTTTCTTCCTCAGCTTTTATATTATCAATCTCATCCGAAAGATCTTTGACGAGTCTCCGCTCGTAATCTACGCTCTTTCTTACTCCCCGTATCGTTTCTTTAAGCTCTTTTGCTTCCTTCTCCATCCTTCTTGCGCTATCTTCATAACCACGTTCTCTATTTGCTTGGGCGCTTGACTCAAGCGTTTTTAAATAATCTTCCTCGCCTGGTAACCACGTTTTCTCATAATAGCCTATCGATTTTTGCCAGCTGTCTATCATTTCTTGCCTGGAGATAATTTTCAGCTCAGCCCTTGAGGGAGGTGAAGTTGGTCTTGCATCACCTTCGGATTTTTTCCCTTCAGTGGGTTTGGCAGAGTCTTTAGGCGACTCAGAAGAAGGAGCACCTGCGCCCGTGAAGAGATCAAGAACTCCTTTAGCGTCTTTGCGGGTAGCTCCGCGTTCCTTGACTTTTTCCATATCTTGCTCACCTGCCGTGATTTCGGCGCGGAGCGAAGCTCTGGTATCAAATTTATCGCCCCCTAACCCCCTTTCCAACCGTTCCAATCGTTCTCTCTTGTCTTTTATATTGTCTCCAATGAATTTCACAGTAGCCCCATGGATGGCGTCGTCAAATTTGTCGGCATTTCCAAGTAATAGAGTTCCTTGTTGCAGAAGAGATCCTACCCTTTTTTCTTGCTCGCGCATCCGCCCCGTGTATTTATCCATTGCTTCTGTATAACCTCCTGATTTCGCATCTCGATATTTGTCGCGTAGGTCTTGAAGCACAGCTTGTTCATACCGCAGGTCGCCTTTATTTGATTCGAGAAGTTTTTGTATTTGGTCTCTTTGTATATTAAGATCGCTGAACGCATCCAGTGAGTCTTTTAGGGAATCGGAATCAGATCCGTTGGCAGGCGAAGAGAACGCGACTACTATAAAACCAGCAATGATGATAGATTGGCACAGTCCTTTTTTCATGTTTTCCTCCTCAGGTTAGATGTCTAAAAAAACAAAAACCCATTACCGAAAAAGGTTTTCGGAAATAGGTTTCAACCCTTACCGGCAACCCGGCCAACCAACGTTTATGCTGGTTCCGTAGCTTTGCGTCTTCGCCTTACAGCGAATTTGCCTTTTTCGGTAATCAACCGCTCTTGTTAAAGAGTACACGACGGGTTTCTGAAATACAAGAAAGTTGTATAAGTTATTGTATAAAAATTAGTTATGAGTGGAGCTCATAATCTCAGGAATCGGTACTACTCGCATAACATGGAGGGGCGTTACCGCTGATGCCACGCCTGGAGAAAGGATATCAAACAAAAGCGTCAGCATTGGATTTTCATTCGAAGCATAAAAGTTCTTGTTTCCGACCCGTTCGGGGAGTTTTTACTAAGAGACGTTGCTGGCGTATAATCCTGCAACACCTTTTTTATTAGGAAAATTAATCGAAATTACCGAGATTATTCGGCCGCCACGTCGGGCCGGTCAATATCCGTTTTACCCTGCTTGAGATCTTCTCTTGCCTGTTGCGCAAGTTTAGCATAGCGGTTTTTGATGTGCAAAAGATCGTCTTCCGACAATTCTTCGATGTCGAGGAGTGCGTTATGTGCTCCCTCTATAGCCCGGATCAGCTCATCAAGCTTCAATTGGATAGAGTGGCTGTCTCGGTTTTGCGTATTTTGAATCAGGAACACCATGAGAAAGGTGATGATTGTAGTACTCGTGTTGATGACAAGTTGCCAGGTATCGCTGAAATGATAGATCGGTCCCATGGTGGCCCAAATAAGAATCACCGAAGCGGCAATACAAAACGAGGCAGGATGCCCCGTTACGCGAGCTGTCAGCTTCGCGAAATCGGAAAAAGGGCTTTTACGATACATAGCTACCTCCTAGATAGTGTGAGATATTAGCAGTTGGAAAAACTTCACTTAAATATTTTACCTTTCCATTTTTAATCAATCAAATGAAAAAGCTAGCTAGAAAGAAAAGATACGACTTTTCGCTAGACAACCGCTTACAAAAGTCGTCCAATATGGGGAGAACTTATAATTTTTATTTTATATCGATCGGGTGAGGTTGCATCAAAACGACAGCTCCCTTTTTATTTGATTTCTTCACCAGAAAGCGTATGCTAATCGCTCAATTTTAACAATGGTTCAAACAAAACAGGGGTAAAAAAATGAAAAAATTAGTTGTGATTGGGATGATTATGTTAATAGGAAGTACCGCATGGGCCGTAGATACGCCGATCAAAAAAGCTGCTAAAGAAATCACCTGTGATGTGTATGGTGTTCAGCAAAAGGTTAAGACAGTAGCGGCCTGCAAAGCTCTAGGTGGTACGGTGGTTGTTGCTCCGACAGCCAAAAAGACGGCGTAAAGCGTAACTTTTCAAAGATTTGTCTATAATGCAACAGGGCTGCTCCTTTGGGGTAGCCCTGTTGATTTTATTAGCCTGCTTGAATCAAATCAATTTTCAAAGCGTTTTAATGTAGTTAACAGTTACTCACATTCCTGAATAGACACGTAGCTCCACCATATGTGCCTCGGTCAAATATAACCAGTTGCGAAAGTCGTCCCCGCATAAAGCGCGGGACGGCAAAAAGCCTGCCATTACGGGGAGTTTTTATAAGTAAACATGGATATTACCATTACCGATAATAAAAGTTTGAGGTTAAAAACTCGTGTCTTAAAATTTATCCCACTTTTTATTTTCCTCTTAACTTTTCTCGCCCGCCTGACCTTTTATTTGGTCATGAAACAGTTTAGTGGTCATAGCTGGAGTCTCGAGCATATCGGAGTGAACGGTTGGCTTGAGATTGCCCAAAATCTTGCAACAGGAAAAGGATATACTATCGATACCTTATTGACTTATTTTCCTGTTCATCATTTAGTTCCAACGGCGGCGCGTGGACCTCTACCTATTTTGTTCCTCTCAGCCCTTCTTTTAATTGTTCCGCATCATTATTACCACCTGCTTTTTTTCCTTTCTTGGGCCCTTTCTGCCTTTTGTGCCGTCTTGCTTTTTCATGTTGCAAGCCGTTCCCTTAACTCCCGCTTTTTAGGTTTCCTTTCAGCTATTTTTTACGCTCTTTATCTCCCCGAGATGAATATTGCAACAACCTATGCAGCTTGTTCTGAAAGCCTCTTTACACTTTTACTGACAGCTTATTTTTGGGTACTACTTCGCTACTTTGAAAATAAAAAAACAATTTTGGTTTTTGAAGCCGGAGTTTTTCTTGGGCTTGCCGCTCTTTCCCGGCCCATCGCTTTTTACCTTCCGCTTGTTGTGATCCCATGGTTTTTTGGGAAGGGCTGGAGGAAAGATTTTGGGAAAACCGCTATTTTTCTTCTACCTTTTTTGCTTTGCCTTCTTCCGTGGGTTATGCGCAATCAAATAGTTTTTGGGAAACCCATTTTTACCTCGACTCTAGGTGGCTATAATCTCCTGAGGCACAATGGTATGATTGAACAAAATAAATACTACCTGCGTGAGTCCGACGAATTTGAACCAATCGCGAAGAATGTTTTTGCGGACGCTGGATATAAACCGGACGAACTGAATGAAGTTCAGGCGGATCGCATTTTGATGAAGGAAGCCAAACGTATCATCCGTCGATATCCATTCCGTTATCTTAAGCTTTGCAGAAAGCGTTTTTTCTGGATTTTGTATAAGGAAAATGCCGATCAGCCGCTTTACCTTATTCCAAATATGGTTCTTTATCCGCTGATGTTTTTCGGTATTTTTTTCGCCTTTTTACAAAAAAGGAGATTTCTCATCTTCCTGAGCCTTCACATTCTCTTCTTCATTTTTTTCCATACGGCCATTAACGCCCAATTCCGTTTCTTTGTCCCTGTCGTACCTTGTGCAATTTTGCTGGCCATCTTCTCGCTTGCGCAGATAAAAATGGGTCTTAGGCAATGTTTATTTCTGAGAGATTAGTTTCCAAAATCGGGATTCTTCGCTAAATAACCAGTTGCGAAAGTCGTCCATTACGGGGAGCACTTGTAAGTTAAGATAGACGCTATAGTTACATTGAATCAAAAGTTCGATGGTAATGTAGCGCCTTTTTTATTTATCTTCCGGTTTGGCCTGGTATCATCTTGGCGGGATTAAATGTATCAACTATGCGTAAAATGAGCCAGAAGTTCCAAAAGAGTGTGAAACCGCGGTTTCACGTTATCCTCATTAAGCCTTCCAAATATGATGACGATGGTTACGTCATTAGCTGGTTCCGAGGTGTCATCACCAGCAATTCGTTAGCCTGTCTTAATGCGCTTACGGAGGACATTCGAACGCGTGAGGTTTTAGGTCCCAATATTGAGATTGTAATCCACCGTTATGACGAAACAGTCCAAAGAATCCCAGTTGAGAGATTAACGCAGCGTATTCGAAAGGCAGGAGAGCGCGGCATCGTTTGTTTGGTGGGCGTCCAATCCAACCAATTTCCGCGTGCGGTTGATTTAGCCCGCCAATTTCGTAAAGAAGGCTTTCATTCCATGATCGGCGGTTTCCATGTGTCGGGTTGTCTTGAGATGCTTCCTGAACTTTCTCCTGAGATTAAAGAAGCTGCGGATGAAGGCATTACGCTTGTCGCGGGCGAAATCGAAGAGCGTTGGTCAGATCTGATTAAAGCAGCGCATGAAGACAAGCTACAATCCATTTACAATTTTGTGGAAGATAAACCGATCTTAAAAGGGGTTCCTGGGCCTATTTTGCCCCAGATTAATCTCAAATATTTTGCAAGCGCTCACTCAAGCTTTGACGCAGGCAGAGGATGTCCGTTCAAGTGTTCCTTTTGCACGATTATTAACGTACAAGGAAATACAATGCGTGGAAGGGTGGCTGACGACATTGAAAAGCTCGTGCGTATGAATCATGCGCACGGCATTAAAAATATTTTTATTACAGATGATAATTTTGCTCGCCATCCAGATTGGGAACCCATAGCGGACCGCATAATTCAATTAAAGGAAAAAGAAGGACTTGAGATTTATTTGATGATTCAGGTCGATACTCTTGCCCATCGGATTCCGCGATTTATTGAAAAAATGGCGCGCGCTGGCTGTCGCCGTGTTTTTATTGGAATCGAGTCTGTAAATCCTGACAACTTGCTTGCGACCGACAAACGGCAGAATAGGATTTCAGAGTACCGGCGAATGCTTCAGGCTTGGCGTAATCAAGGTGTCGTTACCTATGCGGGTTACATCGTCGGTTTTCCGGGTGACACCTACGAATCCATTATGAGAGATGTCGAATATTTGAAGCGGGAACTTCCACTTGATTTTGCAGAATTTTTTATCATGACACCTCTGCCAGGTTCCAAGGATCATCAGAAATATTATTTGAGTCATGTTCCGATGGATCACGATATGAATCGTTACGAGACAAACCATGTGGTTATGGACCATCCAAAGATGAGCCGGCGAGAATTAGAGCGTGCCTATCAGGATGCGTGGCGTTCTTTTTACAGTAAAGAACATATGTTTACTCTGCTGAAACGGCGCAGAAAAGTTGGGGGCGGACATCGGGTCGCTTTCTCTTTAATTTGGTTCCGTAGTTGTATTTTTGTGGAAGGCGTTCATCCGCTCTTAGGAGGAGTTATTCGATTTAAAGGGCGAAAGAGTCGCCGTTCTAATTTTCCGTTGGAATCGTTTCTCCCTTATTACGTCCGCAGGACAGTTGAGATCGTTGGTAATCTGCTCAAACTTGGTGTGATTGCCCTTGAGATTTACTTGCTTCGAATGAAGTCGAAGCGACCCGAATATGCTAATTACTTGGACGATACCATTACACCAGAACCAAAGGAAGAAAAAATGCAGAACATAACTGTTCTACCTGAAGAGCGGCCGGTTCATGTTGCACGTGTTTCATAATACCGTCAGCCTCTCACGAGATATGTGAAACTATTTGCTTTTCTGACGCCTGCTGTCTAGGGAAGTAAGCAGGCGCCGCTCCTGAAGTTAAAGTCGGCCAAATTGTTGCTCTACGGCAAGGATTTCAATTTTCAGTTCGTTTGGCAGCAAAAGCCAGTTGCGAAACTCGTCCATTAGGGGAAGAAGTCATAATTTTTATTTTATATCGACCGGATGAGATTGCATCAAAACGAACCTCACCCTTTTTATTTGATTTCTTCACCAGAAAGCGTATGCTAATCGCTCAATTTTAACAATGGTTTAAACAAAACAGGGGTAAAAAAATGAAAAAATTAGTTGTGATTGGGATGATTATGTTAATAGGAAGTACCGCATGGGCCGTAGATACGCCGATCAAAAAAGCTACTAAAGAAGTTACCTGTAATGTGAACGGTGTTCAGCAAAAGGTTAAGACAGCAGCGGCCTGTAAAGCTCTAGGCGGTACGGTGGTTGTTACTCCGGCAGCTAAAAAGTGGTCATAAAGTCGTAACTTTTCAAAGATTTGTCTATCAATGCAAACAGGGCTGCCCCATGCGGGGTAGCCCTGTTGATTTTACGCTATTATTAGCCTGCTTGAATCAAATCAATTTCAAAACGTTATTGTGTAGTTAACAGTTACTCAATTCCTGAATAGACATGTAGCTGTCACCACAAGTGCCTCAGTTGAATATAACCAGTTGTGGAAGTCGTTCCCGCATAAAGCGCGGGACGGCAAAAAGCCCGCCATTACGGGGAGAAGTTACCAAAAAGGTATCCCTTAGCATGATTTACAAAGATGCTTTTTTATTTTGTAAAGTGTGGTACTATATT
>Ga0209515_10002456_pt1 | contig 28442 bp, 31 predicted proteins | sample Subgroupgradi54m_FD_187454 | JGI IMG/M metagenome (GOLD analysis project Ga0209515, IMG submission 187454) | Subsurface groundwater microbial communities from S. Glens Falls, New York, USA - GMW60B uncontaminated upgradient, 5.4 m (SPAdes)... ... | reverse complement strand
ATATTTTATGGCAGGAACGCCGAGGGGCCCCGAGAAGTGAGCCCTTAGTTCTTTCCGAATCCGTAGCCTCTTGAGCGAGCAGACATCACGCCACTTGTTCATGAAATCGTTATTTGTTTGGGTTTTATCTCATAATTCCATTTCCAGATGGCATAAATTGCCGGATACACCAGCAATTCCAGAATAAAAGAGGTCACCAGCCCACCCACCATGGGTGCCGCGATTCGTTTCATCATATCCGCTCCAGTTCCCTGCGACCACATGATAGGCAAAAGCCCCATAAAAGCCGCCATCACGGTCATCATCTTGGGCCGCACCCGCTTCACCGCGCCATGGATAATAGCTTCCTCAAGATCCGACTCGGTTCGCATCTTCCCTTTTGAAACCGCCTCATCATAAGCCAAGTCCAGAAACAATAACATAAAAACACCCGTCTCCGCATCCAAGCCCATCAGCGCGATCATACCCACCCAAACCGCAATCGAAATATTGTAACCTAGAATCCATAGAAGCCAAACCGCGCCGATCAGGGAAAAAGGCACGGCCAAAAGCACAATCCCGGTTTTCACGGCCGACTGCGTGTTCATATAAAGAAGCAGACAGATAATAAAGATCGTCAAAGGCACGACCACCTTGAGCCGCTCCCGCACGCGGAGCATGTTTTCGTACTGACCGCTCCAGAGAAGCGCGTAACCGGACGGAAGTTTAAGTTTCTCCGCCACAATGCGCTTGGCCTCGGCCACATAACTTCCGATATCTCTCCCCGTCATATCCACGTACACATACCCGGCTAGCAAACCGTTTTCATTCCGGATCATGGCCGGGCCGGAGGTCAGCCGGATATCCGCAAGCTGGGCCAGGGGAATATGCTGTCCGCCGGGCGTAGGCACAAGAACGCGCTTCAGCTTTTCGATATCATCGCGGAATTCGCGGGAATACCGGACATTCACCGGGTAACGCTCCCTTCCCTCAACCGTGGTGGTGATATTCTCACCGCCGATGGCGGACATGATAATGGTTTGAACATCCTCCACCAAAAGACCGTAGCGCGCGATTTCCTCCCGCTTGATATCAAAATCAATGAAATACCCGCCGGCCACACGCTCCGCATAAATACTTCTTGTTCCCGGCACATCCTTCAGAATCATTTCAAGATTCGTTCCTATTTCCTCGATTTTTTTTAAATCCGATCCCAACACCTTGATTCCAATCGGCGTGCGTACTCCGGTGGTCAGCATGTCAATGCGGTTCTTGATGGGCATGGTCCAGGCATTGGTGGTGCCGGGAATTTTGAGCGCCATGTCCATTTCCTCGATTAATTCCTCATGAGTGATCCGCGACTCCCCCCACCAGTGCTTCACCTTCCGCCACTCATCACGGGGCTTGAGAAGAGCCACGGTTTCCATCATGGAAAAAGGCGCGGGATCCGTGGAGCTTTCCATGCGCCCGGATTTTCCGAAAACCCTTTCCACCTCGGGGAAACTTTTCAAAATCTTGTCCTGCTTTTGCAAAAGCTCTTGCGCTGCTGTCACGGAGATTCCCGGCAAAGTCGTAGGCATATAAAGGAGATCCCCTTCCCAGAGAGGCGGCATGAATTCCGATCCCAGCCGGAAATAAACAGGAACCGTGGTCAGCACAAGAATCGAAGCCGCGATCAAAGTTGCTTTTCGGTGGCGTAAAATAAAACGGCAGGCCGGCTCATAAATCCGGAATAGCACCTTGCTCACCGGATGTTTTTCTTCCGGGTAGTAGGTGCCGACCGCGAGTGTGGTCGCAGCTTGTGAAAGCCACGTCCACTTGAGTTTGATGGGTTCCATGCGCGTGAAAAGCATACGCATGGCCGGATCCAGCGTCACGGCCAGAACCGCGGCAATGGCCATGGCCAGATTTTTGGCCCAGGCCAGCGGTTTGAAAAGGCGTCCTTCCTGATCCAGGAGGGTAAAAATGGGAATAAAAGACACGGCAATCACCAGCAGTGAGAAAAAAACCGAAGGTCCCACTTCCTTCAAGGCCCGGAGCCGGACGGCATGAAAATCGCCTTTTCTCCCGCCTTCAATCCATTGTTCCAGCCGCTTGTAGGCATTCTCCACTTCCACAATGGCGCCGTCCACCAGGACTCCGATGGAAATGGCAATACCCGAGAGCGACATGATATTGGAAGTCAGATTCATTCCGTAAAGAGGAATGAATGAAAGCAGCACGGAAATCGGAATGGTTACAATCGGAATCACGGCTGAGGGAAAATGCCAGAGAAAAACGAGAACCACAAGACTCACAATCACCATTTCCTCGGCCAGCTGATGCTTCAGCGTGTCAATGGCCTTGTGAATCAGTTCCGAACGGTCATAAGTCACGACTAGTTTCACGCCGGCCGGAAGAGACGGTTCAATCTCTTTGATCTTGGCTTTCACGCGGTTGATCACGTTCAACGCGTTTTCACCTGACCGCATGATGACGGTTCCTGTCACCGTATCCCCTTGACCGTCCAGGTCCGCCAAACCGCGGCGAATCTCCGGCCCCAGCGACACAGAAGCGATATTTTTCACCAACACCGGCGTTCCCTTCTGGTCCGTGCCCACCACGATATTTTCAAAATCTTCCACTGACTTCGCATACCCGTGGCTACGCACCATGAATTCCGCGCCGGAAAATTCGAGCAGACGTCCTCCGACTTCCTGATTGCTTTTGCGAACGGCTTCCACCACTTTAGGCAGAGGAATGTTGTAGGCCAGAAGCCGATTGGGATCCGCGGTGATCTGGTATTGCTTGACAAAGCCGCCGAGCGAAGCAACCTCGGCAACTCCGGGCACACTTTGAAGGTGATAGCGGAGATACCAGTCCTGATAAGACCGGATTTTCTGAAGGTCCTGCTGGCCCGTCGTATCCGTAAGCGCATATTGAAATACCCAGCCCACGCCTGTTGCATCCGGCCCCAGCTCGGTGCGCACACCTTCCGGCAGGCGCGGAATGATTTTGCTCAAATACTCCAGCGTGCGGCTCCGCGCCCAGTAAATATCCGTGCCGTCTTTGAAAATAACGTAAACATAGGAAAACCCGAAATCGGAAAATCCGCGTATGGCCTTGACGCGGGGCGCGCCCAGCATGGCCGAGACGATTGGGTAGGTGATCTGGTCTTCAATAATATCCGGGCTGCGGTCCCAGCGTGAATAAATGATGACCTGCGTGTCGGAAAGATCGGGAATGGCATCCAGCGGAATATTTTTAACCGCCCAGACCGAGCCAGCCATAGCCGCAGCCACCAAAATAAGAATTAAAAATTTATTGCGGGCGGAAAATTCGATGATTTTTTCAACAAATCCGGCTTTACGCTCCATGCTGGTGTCCGCCTCCCGACATGCCGGTGAGCGCGGCTTTAAGGCGGCTTTCCGAATCAATCAAAAAATTTCCGCTCACCACCACATTTTCTCCCTCCGAAATTCCCGATCGGATTTCCTGATATTTTTCCGATTTAACGCCCAAGCTGACTTCGCGTGGTTCAAAGACACCATTTTGCTCTTTGATAAAAACAACGTTCTTCTCACCAGTCGAAAAAACCGCCTCCTCGGGAACTACCAGAACTTCACCCAGATCAATTTGGAGATTGACATTGACGTACATTTCAGGCTTGAGAAGCTTCTCTGAATCTGTTAAGACCGCTCGGACTTTAACCGAGCGCGTCATGGGATCCAACACAGAGTCGATCGAACGTATCACTCCTTCCAGCTTCCGCCCTGTTGCCGGCACCTCGGCAACAATCGCTTGACCTGTTTTAACAAATGGCAACTCATACTCGTAAACAGGCGCATAGAGCCAAACCTTTCCTTCCTGATCTGATAAAAGCAAGCTCTTATCCGGACCTGGCCAGTTTTCCATTTCATCAATGTATTTATCATCCAAACCCTTGAGCCGCAATTTCATCCGACTGGAATCGGCAAGCCGCTTAGCCTGTTCAATTGTTTCCGGATCGGAACCGCTTTGCGTGCTCTTCAGAGATTTAAGCGACTGCAAATATTCCTGCTCAGCCTGATAGAGCTCGGGATCATAGGCAATGCGTCCCACGGTCCTTATGGCTTTCGTAATGGCCATCTTTTTCGCGGCAACAGTTTTGATCCCGATCAACTGTTGTTTCTGGGGCGTGACCAAGATAGGTGCGTACCCTTTGGGAAGAGTGGTAGTCGCTGTGGATCCAGGGACTTCTTCCTCATAGACGGGAATCAAATCCATACCCATCGGTGACTTACCAGATTTATCGGATTTGTAGCCTGGCATCATCGGATCTGTCCAATAGAGAATTTTTTTCTTCTGGGCTGCGTTTGCGGCCTCAAACACATGCGTTCCACAAATCGGACAAGTGACCTGCTCTCCCTCCTTGGCCACAACCAGCATCGGACACGGCTCTCCCTTGTGCACTATCGGGCAGGTGTGGAGGTAACAAATGTCGTTTAATTTCTTCGCGGGCTGGCTTTCTAACTGAGTTTGCTGAACCTCGCGCTTCACCAACTTCATTTGGCAAATGAGGCAGTTTCCAGGTTTATCCGAGGTGTAAGTCGGATGCATGGGACAATAATACAATGCTTTCTCGAATACCGTATGGACCCCGGAAACTTTAGGCGACACCTGCGCATGATAAACCCAGAAACCGGCTATCATGACAAGAATCGGAAGAAGAATAATTTTTTTATTCCAGTTTCTCATGACCGAGTTCCCTCCAGATTGTCTCCAACCGCGAATTTCAAATCAGAAAAAGCCATTTCGTAGTTGGCGAGGCTTTTGCAATATTCGATTTTAGCTGCCTTCAAAGTTCTCTGAGCATCGACGACCGACAAAAAGTCTCCTTTCCCCGCTTCATAAGAAGATAAGGCTAGCTCTACCAGTTGGCGCCCTTTCGGCAAGATTGCTTTTTCAAACAAACTGACTGCGTTCTCAGCCGATTTGAGTTTAGAATAAGCCTCGTGGACTTTGAGCAAAGCTTCGTTTTTCACTTTATCATAGGCCGCTTCGGTAGAGGCGAGTTCTTGATTCGAGCTTTTCCAGCCACCGCCGACCCCGCGTATCAAAGACCAAAGTGGCACCGTAACGCCGAGAAATGTGTCGTGCTCCGTAATGGGATCCTTACCCTTACGTTGCCTTCCCTCATACCGCAAGCTGAGGTCAGGAAGCCACTCTTGACGAGCGAGAGAACGATTGGCTTTCGCCTTCTCGATAGCAACCGAGAGAGCTTTCAATTCCGGCCTCTTCTCCAAAACGAGTTGATGAAGCTCTGATCGTGTATAAGTCAAGGTGCTGCGTTCTATGTTTTCTTCGACTTTATATTCTTCCTCAAGTGATCGGTTTAAGATATGTGAAAAATGGGCCTGTGCCAAATGCTCTTTTTCTTTCCAATCAAAAATCTCAATAGAAACTCTCGAAAGCTCAATCTGGGCTTTAAGGGGATCGCTCTGTCCAGTTTGACCCGATTCGTAACGACTCGTTGCGCTCTGAACCACCTGCTCCAAAAGCCCCTTTGTTTCCTCCAGAGCCGCTATGGTTTTTCTGGCGAGGATAAGTTCATAATAAGGTTGTTCGATATGCCAGATGGCATCCCGTTCTTCCTCTTTGTACTGCTGATACATCACTTGAGCGTCCTTGGCTGCTATGATGCCTTTCAAAATAAGTTTGGAGGGAAACGGAATGGTTTGTTCCACCGATAATTCGTTGTCCGTACGCTGCCCGAAATCAAAGATATTGGGCTGGCCCTCCACATCCACACCGAACGTTGGATCTTGAGGCAAGAAAGCGCCGAATACTTTGGACTGCGCGGCCAGATAAGCACGTTTTTTGGATTGGATTCCGGGATTTTTCTCCAGCGCCATTCGAACCAAGTCATCCAGTTTGACAACCTGCGTTGCGGAACTTTCCTCATGCGGCACTGAAACTTCCGACAGTGCGGCATCATTAACACCTGGCGCCATCAAGAACAAAATTGCAAGGAAAACGCAATTCGGAACATTTCTAACGAACATAACCCATCCTCCTGCTACATATGATTTATAAAGTAAGGGGGGGACAGAAAAGTTAGATTTTTTACTTTTCATACACACACTGGTTAATCGATTTTTCTAATTGTTGGCGAAGATGCGCAAGATACACTTTCCCTTTTTCTCCAGGAAGCTTACTTTTGATTTCAAGTATGTGTTTCACCATATTCTTTTCAAGCGCAGTCTGGAGAGCTCCTACAGAATCCATTTTTTGGGAAATTTTAGATTCTCCCGCATTCCGGCTCAAAAGATCCAAAAGTTCCATCCTTTGTTTGCAGAGTTCCATACACATCCGGTTCGTCTCTTTCCGGAATACGGCATCCTCTTTTCTGAAAATTCCCGCTTCCTCTTTATTCAATCCCAGCTGGGCATACCAATCCGCGCCGAATCTGAAATCATCCTGCGCTCTCATCCTCATGCAAAGCCGCTCGCTGCCCCAAAAGCTTCCAGCCGTCACAGCAGAAATCAAAATGGTAAATAGGATTAGCTTTTTCATCACGCCTTCCTTTCCATCCATTGAAGATAGGCCGCAGCCAGAGACGAGACCGGCAACCCTTTATAATCGGCGTATCCTGCCACGCGCCGCAGTGAAAGATTTCCCGCCCCTTGATTGTCGAATGAATAAAGTTGGGTAAGAAAACCACCTGATCCGCCCACCAGCATAGCTACAAGAAGCACCGCCCACACAGGTGAAAACGCTCTTCGCGGGATTAACGCATCGATCTCTGCCAAAACCTTCCGGTACCAGGGTTCCTTGATAGAAGCGTTGACCTTTTGCCAAAACCCGCTTTCAAATCGCTCGGATGGCTCAATAGAGAATGCTGTGGCTTTTAAAAGGTTCCTTATCTCTTGCTCTGATGTGAGTTGCGCCTGGCAGGCGGAACAGGTCTCTAAATGTTCCTGCACCGCAGGGCTCTTCTCAAGCTCTCCATCCACCCATTTGGCTATTTGTTCTTTTTCAAGGCATTTCATGGCATTCCTTCCTTTTCTATACATAAAACGTTAGCCGCGGCTAAAACCCCCAAAACAATTTTGTAAACGTTTCAAGCGTTTACCACAAAATTGTATTAATTGGAACTTGATTGTTCTTAGATTGCACCTATAAGTTGCCTATTTTTGACCTTTTTTTGATAAGCCCCCTCAACCACCTTGGGTCTTGGCATTGGAATTGCATTCTACTCTACGAAACGAAACCGTCCCTAACGTACGGAATCAAAATAAAAGTCTCAATTTCATAAGTAAGTAAGAAGGAGGGTGTATGGGCGGCACAACCAAGTTATCCGGATGGGCTTTGTTCTGTTTTTTGTCAGGATTCACAATTTTAGGAACAACACGCGTAGGGGGTGGTTTTCTAAGTTTGGTTATTGGCCTAGCGGTGATTGTTCTTTCATCTGTCTTGTTTAAAGCAGCTCGTGCAAAGGAGGAGGTATGAGGCTCATAGGGTTAGCTTTGATCTTGGGAGGTTGGGCGTTAGCGGTTGCCGGCCTTTTCATCACCAGCTCCAATTTCGGCCGGGCCCTTTTTGCCTCGGGTGGAATTTTGGTATCGGCGTTTGGTATCTTGGGGGTGTTGAATCAATATTATCTCCAACGAGCAATCTGGAAAAAATAAAAAAGGAGGATAAGTTTCATGAGATTCTTAAAATCAAAGGCTTATATCCTTCTAGCGATTGTTGGGGTGAGCGCACTCCTCGTCGGTTTCGCCGCAACCTCAGCAAGAGCAGATGGAACAGCATTAACCGATAAAGACCTTGCTTCGATTTCAGGCCCAAAGGGTGATGACATTGCCGCCAAAGGGGACCCGGGAGCAGATCTTACAGGAACTGTAAACGATGTTACTGTTTCCGATACCAAAAAAGGATTGACCCTGTCAGATTTGGTCAATCAGGTGGGGCAAAATAAAATTGCCATCAACCTTGTTTGGACACTTGTCACCGGATTTTTGGTCATGTTTATGCAGGCCGGTTTCGCAATCCTTGAAACCGGATTAATAAGAGCAAAAAATGCCAACCATACCATGATGATGAATTTTATGGTTTATGGATTGGGGCTTTTCGCTTACTACGTTTGCGGATTCGCCATTCAAATGGGCGGATGCGCTCCGATTGCTAATTTGGGGGGCGTTTATCCCCTCAATCATGAACATGTGGTGACTCTTTTTGGAAAACCCTGGGGTCTATTTGGCACCAAAGGTTTTTTCCTGCATGGGGCCACGTATGATGTGGGCGTCATGGTGCTTTTCCTGTTCCAAATGGTGTTCATGGATACGACCACGACGATCGTAACGGGCTCGTGCGCCGAACGGTGGAAGTATTCTGCCTTTTGCGTTTCCACCATCGGATTAGGAGCTTTGATTTATCCGCTCTTCGGCAATTGGGCCTGGGGTGGCGGGTGGCTTTCTCAACTCGGCGTGAATTTCGGGTTAGGCCATGGCTACTGTGATTTTGCAGGATCAGGGGTGGTGCACGCTGTCGGCGGGATCACAGCCTGTGCCGTGGCTATGCAATTAGGTCCCCGGATCGGTAAATTCAACCGGGATGGAAGCCCCAATGCAATTCCAGGGCATGACATTGTCTTGGTCCTGCTGGGATGTTTTATTCTCGCCTTCGGTTGGTTCGGGTTTAATCCTGGCAGCACTCTGGGAGCTTCCGGTAACGGTTGCTTGCGTATTGGCAGTATTGCCGTTAATACGATGCTTGCTGGATGCACGGGTTCCTTTGGCGCTCTCCTTTATATGTGGATGCGCTATGGTAAGCCGGATGCCTCCATGGCTGGAAACGGTTTGCTGGCGGGATTGGTCGCGATCACAGCGCCAAGTGGTTTTGTCAACCCTATAGCGGCAAGTCTCATTGGCTGGATAGCCGGTATCTTGGTCTGCTTGGCTGTTGAATTTTTTGACCGCGTACCCAAGATTGATGACCCTGTCGGTGCTATGTCCGTTCATGGAATCAACGGTCTATGGGGAGTCCTGTCTGTCGGCCTGTTCGCTGACGGCCGTAGCAATTACGGTGGCAGCTGGAACGGTGTGGCGGGATCTGTGAAAGGACTCTTTTATGGAGACGCCGGGCAACTGGTTGCCCAGTTGATCGGCATCGCCACTCTGGTGGGAGTTATTTTTACCCTGTCCTTCCTGTGGAACTGGCTCGTAGACATTGTGGTCGGACAGCGTTGCAATCCCAAAGCGGAATTGGCCGGCCTGGATATTCCGGAAATGGGCGCCTTTTGCTATCCTGATTTCCAACTCAAGGCGCAGGATTATCCCACAGCCGCTGGTGTTAGCAACGTCGGCGAGCCCGCAGGAAAACATTAAAAGGAGAACAATCATGGCAGGCACTTTGATTACTTTGATTGCGTCGATGGTTATCTTTGTCGCGATTGCCGCTTATAAATCCGGCAAAAGCCTGTTCGACAAATGATGGGTGTGATATCCGATGAGATGGGGCGTGTGGGTGCTGATCACCCCACGCCCTCTCATTCAACTAGAGAGGAAAAGAAACAAATGAAAATGATAACTTGTTTTATCAGACCTGAAAAGCTTGAGCCAATTACGGGTATTTTAGATAAGTTGCATATTGTCGGGATGACGGCCACGGATGTGCGTGGTTTTGGGCGGCAGAAAGGTCAGGTGGAACACTACCGCGGCGGCGAGTACACCATTCGTTTTATCCCCAAAGTCAGGTTGGATATCGTGGTGCCGGATGAGGATGTTAAGAAAATCATGGATGCCGTCGGCAAAGCCGCCCGTACGGACAATGTGGGTGACGGAAAAATATTTGTCATCCCTGTTGAGAATGCCATGCGTATCCGGACGGGAGAAGTAGGAACCAGTGCTTTGTGAGACTGATTTGGCTTCTCTGAATGAAATCCTGGAACAAGCTCTTGCCCGGCTGGCAGAAGGTTATTTTGAGGATGCTATTGATGGATTTTCAGAATACCTGCTGATTGAGCCGAATGAGCCAAAGGCCTATCAAGGAAGGGCGCAGGCCAATTTCCAGATCAAAAACTGGACAGCTGCCATCTCGGATTTCAGGAGGGCCACAGAGTTAAATCCTGAAGATCTTGAAAGCCGGGTAGGGTGGGGGACAAGCTTGGCGAGGGTGGACCAAATTTATGAGGCTATTGATATCTTTGAAAATTTACTGGCCAAATCCCCCCATTATGTGCAGGCCCATATTCAATTAGGCGCGCTTTATTATCGTCTCGGGATTATTAAAAAGGGACATCTGCAGATGGATTTGGCTTTGGCTGCGCGCCCTTCTCTGCCCGAAAGACGACTCATCGAGCGGCTGAAAAGCGAGCAAATGACGCTCGATAAGAAACGCTTCTATCGGCCTGATTTTGAGGAATTGCGGCGAAAAAGCGCTGAGAGAGGGGGCTTGATAAAACGAATTCTGGATTTCATTAAAAACAAGTTTCAAAATAAGGAGATCTGACAAACTTTTAGCCTACTCATTTAATAAAATCTTAGATTTGTGTTGCAATAGCACAAATTCGTAATAGAATTACCCCTCCAAGCTTTATTCGCTTTTAAATTTCTTTTGATACCCGCTAGTCAAAACTAAAAAATAATCGTTAGCAATTGGGAGGGAGATCGATGTCAAAAAAAATCAGTTGTCTGATGTTTTTAACGCTTTTTGCGGCCTGTCTTATGATACCCGCTTTGGCCCTGGCGGGCGGACCGGATCCCAATGGCGCCAATACCGGCACGGTTGCGGATATCACGGCCGCAACAGCCGGATCGCCGACACCGGCGGAAATCGCCAATCAAGTCGGCCATAACAAAGTCGCGATCAATATTATGTGGACGCTCATCACGGGATTTCTCGTGATGTTCATGCAGGCCGGGTTCGCCCTAGTGGAAACAGGCATGACCCGGGCCAAAAACGTGGCTCACACCATGGCCATGAACTTCATGATTTATCCCCTGGGCATGCTGGGCTTCTATATTTGCGGCTTTGCCTTTATGTTCGGCGGCTTGGGCGCCATCGGAACCATGGGAGGATACGCCGGCCTTAATCATGAAGTTTCCATCACTCTTTTTGGAAAAACTTTCGGCCTTTTTGGAGCCAAGGGATTTTTCCTCACCGGCTCGTCTTACGATGTGGCGGTGTTCGCGCTGTTTCTTTTCCAGATGGTTTTTATGGACACAACAGCCACCATTCCTACGGGTGCCATGGCGGAACGCTGGAAATATTCCGCCTTTTTTATTTACGGCTGGTTTGTAGGAACCGTCATTTATCCGATTTATGGAAACTGGGTATGGGGCGGTGGCTGGCTGGCTCAGCTGGGGACCAATTTTCATTTGGGACACGGCCATGTGGATTTTGCAGGTTCCTCCGTGGTGCACATGACTGGAGGCGTCATTGGGTTGGCGGGGGCTTGGATCCTCGGTCCGCGTATTGGTAAATACAATCGCGACGGCAGCCCGAATGCGATTCCCGGCCATAACATTCCGATGGCGATTCTTGGAACCTTTATTCTGGCTTTCGGATGGTTTGGTTTTAATCCGGGTTCAACACTGGCAGGTACGGATTTAAGAATTGCCATCGTCGCTGTCAACACCATGCTGGCTTCGGCAACGGGAGCCCTGGCAGCTACGCTTTGGATGTGGCTGGTCCGCACTAAAAAACCGGATCCCAGTATGATGTGCAACGGAATGCTGGCCGGCCTTGTGGCCATCACCGCGCCGTGCGCGTTTGTCAATTCCGTCAGTGCCTGCATCATCGGGTTGGTTTCCGGTGTTCTCGTCGTCGAAGCGGTCTTCTTCATTGAAGGAGTTCTTAAAATCGATGATCCGGTCGGCGCAATCGCCGTTCACGGTGTGAATGGCGCGTGGGGAGTACTCTCCCTGGGGCTTTTTGCGGACGGCACCTACGGCGACGGCTGGAACGGCGTGGCAGGCACCGTGAAAGGGCTTTTTTACGGCGACCCCTCGCAGTTTATTGCAGAATGTGTCGGCGTGCTTGCGAATTTTGTTTACGTTGGCCTTATCAGCTTGATCGTGTTCAAATTGATTGATGTCGTCGTGGGACTCCGTCCAAGTCCGGAGGTCGAAGTGGACGGCCTGGATATTCCGGAAATGGGAACGCCCGGCTATGTGGGAATCAAGCTGGACAAGTATTCTGAAACGCCGATGTCCCGTTAAAAATTCACGCATCGATTTTACATCCTTTGGGAGGAACTTCTATGAAAATGATTCAAGCGATTATAAGGCGAGAAAAACTGGGGGCAGTTAAAGAAGCCCTGAATAACTTGAAATGTCCGGGCATGATGGTCTGCGAAATCATGGGCCACGGCAAGCAGAAAGGCATCACCGAGCAATTCCGCGGCCGGGAATTCAAAGTCGATCTCATTCCGAAGACCAAGATTGAGATCGTCGTCCATGATGCGCAGGTCAAATCAATAGTGGATACGATTGTAAAAACGGCCAGCACGGGACAAATCGGTGACGGCAAAATCTTCATCATGAATGTGGAGGATGCCATCCGAATAAGAACCGCCGAAAAAGGCGAAATCGCGGTCGGCTGACGGCGACTTCAAAACTCCGAAGAACAAAAAAGGGGCAGGCAATAATTCATCTTCCTGTCCCTTTTTTGTTCTTTACCGTTTCAAAAGCCGCACAATGGGCTTGGTCCCTGCAGCAGGATCTCTTGCAACCGTTCTGTGAACTCTCGCCGACAAATCCCTCTGAAAATCGATGAGTGTTTTGCCGGCTGGCACCATGCCGGCTTCAAACTCCGCATAGACCGGAAGCACAATCGCTGCCATTGCCAAGCTCAACCCGAGAACTTTCAATGTCGTTTTCATGACTGCACCCTCCTTTTCTGTATGAATTTAATTTCATCGCGCCTTTCATGGAATGAAACGAACGGTAGCACTCATCCCCCAGCAATTTCTTTAGGACTATAACCAACCGAAAATAAATGGGTTATAAAAAAGGGGCAAGAGTCTTACGGAGAATCTCGCGGGCGTGATAAAGACGCCTTTCCACGGCTTTCCCGGAAATTCCTAAAATCAGGGCAATGTCGCGGTAGGACATGTCTTCAAACTGGTAAAGAAGGAGAGGCGAACGGAGTTTTTCAGGCAGATGATCAATCTCGTGCCTGACTAGGCGGCTGATTTCCTCACGCTCCACAATTTTAGCGGGCGCAGAAGTTTTAAGATCAGGGAGGATGTCTCGCAATAATTTCTCTCTGCCCTGCGAAGTTTCAATTCCCCTGTCCAGCGAGTCGGGCGTGAACTTTCTGCGCCTGAGAATATCGAAAGAGGCGTTGACCGTGACGCGGTAAAGCCAGGTAGAAAATTTGGCTTTCGGATCAGGCTTTAATTTCTTTTGGTAGATTTTAAGAAATACTTCCTGGGCCGTGTCTTCCGCCGACGCCCGCTCCCGAAGGAACCCAAAGGCGAGATTCAGAGTGCGGTTTTTATACTTATTAAAGATACATTCAAAAGCGGAAAGGTCTCCGTTAAAAAAATCCTCAATCCGCTTCCAATCTTCATCCACATGAACCCGCTTAAGCTACAAGCAGCCCTTCGCGGAGCTTTTGGGCCATCTCTTTGCCTGCCAGTTTTTCTGCAAGCTCAAGCGCAAACTGAAGCGCGGTGCCTGGGCCGCGGCTGGTGACCACGTTGCCGTCCACCACCACGGCTTCAACGGAAAATTTGGCTGATCGCGGAAAATTATTTTCAAAACCGGGATAACAGGTCGCACGCTTTCCGTCGAGCACCCCTGCCGGCGCCAGCGCCAGTGCCGGCGCCGCGCAAATGGCGCTTATCACCTTTCCTTCCTTGTGCATTTTTTTGACCATCTCCGCCACTTTTTTGGACTCGTGGAGATGCTTGGAGCCGGGCATGCCGCCCGGCAAAATCACGCAATCGGCCGAGCCGTCGTATTCGTCAAGCGTCATATCAGCCTGGACCTTAAGGCCATGCGCCCCGGTTACCGACTTTCCGGAAAGCCCCACGATTTTAAGGTCAAGGCCGGCCCTTCTCAGCACATCAATGGGCGTCACGGCCTCGATTTCCTCAAAACCCTCAGCCAGCACAATCACGACTTTCTTGCTCATAACCCACCTGCCTTTTCTACGATTTTCTTTTAAACTGTTTTTCCAGATCAGAAAAAGTAAATTTGATGAAACTGGGCCTGCCGTGCGGGCAATTAAAAGGGTTGTCGCACTTAGCCAGCCGCTCAAGAAGAACCTGAAGGGCCATAGGGCTGAGCGGGTCATAGGCCTTGACGGATTTCCGTTTGCAAGCGATCAAGGCAGCAATTTCCTCCTCCTGATGGTCCAATCCGGTCCGCAGTTTGCCTTCCTCCTTTTCCTCGAGAAAGGCCTTGAGCGCCTGGAGAGGATTTTCGTCCTGGAAAACCGCCGGATAACTCCGGATCACAAACGCATTTTCTCCAAACTCCTCCAGTTCGAAACCTGCCTGGGCGAGAAACGGCAGGGCCTGTTCCAGAATCTCTTTTTGCCGGGGATGGACCTCTAGAATTTCCTGCATCAAGAGGCCCTGGCTTTCAGGATGCCCCTCGCGAATATTTTTTAGAAGGACTTCAAACATAACCCGTTCATGCGCGGCATGTTGATCGATTACCATCAAGCCCTCTTCGGTTTCCGCCACGATAAACGTTTGATGAATCTGACCCAAAACTCTTGTGATTTTCAGTACCGGTTCTCCGAGAACCGGTACTGAGGGGACAGGCATGGCGACAGGCGGCGGCTCGGCGATGTGAAATTTTTGTTCGAGGGGAAGAATAGATTGCTCCGGATATTGAAAGGAAGTTTTTGCTTCAAATCCTGACACCCGGGGACTCGTCGTAGACGAGGCCATCATCGGCGATACCCCCAGGTTCAGGTGAGGCGCCAAATCCGCTTCCTTGGCCAGACGCTCAGTCACAATCTTTTTGAGAAACGATTTAACCTCCGGCTCATTGGAAATTCGCACTTCCTGCTTGGTGGGATGCACATTCACATCCACGCGGGCCAAATCCACTTCGATGAATAAAACTGCGACCGGAAACTGCCCCTGCATCAGCAAGCCATGATAACCGTCCAGAAGCGCATAGGCGATGGAGACGGAGCGGACCAGCCTCTGGTTTACAAATAATACTTGGCCAGTGCGATTGGCTCTGGCGATATAAGGTTTACCGATCAGGCCTCGGACTTTGATCCCTTCGGTTTCACCAGACATCCATAGAAGATGTTTGGCTGTGTCCTCGCCGTAAACTGCAGCGGCGCGCACAGCTAAATCCTCCGTCGGCCATAAATCCAGAATTCTTTTGCCTGAGGATTCCAATAAAAAGCGGGCATCGCGGCGGGAAAGGGCAATATTTGAAACCGTGTCTGCGATATGCCCCATTTCCGTGGTATCGGTTTTTAGAAATTTGCGGCGGGCCGGAGTATTGAAAAAAAGATCCCTGACCTCAATCAGGGTTCCCTTGCGGGAAGCGCTTCCTTTGGCAAAAAGCAATTTGCCGCCTTCGATGCTGATTTCCGTGCCGGCAGTCTCGCCCTCAAGGCCGGTCGTGACACGCGTACGGGACACAGCCGCGATGCTGGGCAGGGCTTCCCCCCTAAAACCAAAGGAGCCTATACGCTCCAAATCATCCGCGGTTGAGATTTTGCTGGTTGCATGCCGCACAAAAGCAAGTTTCGTGTCCTCTTCGCTCATTCCGCATCCGTTGTCGGAAACGCGGATAAGACTTTTGCCGCCATTCTTGATCGAAACTTCAATCGATGTGGCGCCCGCATCCAGTGCATTTTCAATTAATTCTTTGACAATCGAAGCCGGGCGTTCAATGACTTCGCCAGCCGCAATTTTATTGGCCACATGCTCGGGAAGAACATGAATCAGTCCCATCAGGATGCCTCCTTGTCCGGGTTCGGCTGGAGTCTTTCTTTCCATTCGCTGATTTTATTGAGCGCCTGAAGCGGCGTGAGCCCGTCGGTCCCAAGCTCGCGGATTTCTTCCAAAACCGGATGATTGTCCTGCGCCCATTCAAACAAAGTGGCTTGCCGATTCTCTTTTTTCTCGGCCTTGGGATCTTTTTTTCCTTCAATGATCTGCGTGGCTTCCGTGCTCTCGCTCTCCAGAATCCGGAGAATCTGCGCTGCCCTCTCGGTTACGGATTTGGGAATGCCTGCCAGGCGCGCCACATGAATGCCGTAGCTCCGCTCGGAGCCGCCGGCAACCACCTTGCGCAAGAAAACAATCCCGTCCTTGGTCTCGCGCACCGTCAGCTTGTAATTTTTCACGCCTTGAAAATGTTTTTCAAGCTGAGTCAATTCGTGGTAATGCGTCGCAAAAAGCGTGCGCGGCCTGACATTCGTTTGCACCAGATGTTCGCAAATGGCCCAGGCAATGCTGACGCCGTCAAAAGTGGAAGTTCCCCGGCCGACTTCATCCAGAATCAAAAGACTTTTGGCTGTCGCGGATTGAAGAATCTGCGCGGTTTCCACCATCTCCACCATAAAAGTGCTTTCCCCGCCAGCCAGATTATCGCTCGCGCCGATGCGGGTAAAAATCCTGTCTACCAGACCGATCCTCGCCTGCCGGGCCGGCACAAAGGAGCCGATCTGGCCCAATAAAACGATGAGGCCTACCTGCCGGATGTAAGTGGATTTACCGGCCATATTCGGTCCTGTAAGAACAATGAGCTGGTTATCCGCGCGATCGAGAAAAGTGTCATTGGCTACAAATTGGCCCTGCGGCAGCATGGCCTCCACCACCGGATGCCGGCCTGCTTCAATCATCAATTCGCCGGTTTCCACCACCGTGGGCTTGACCCAATTACGTTGAATGGCTGTCACGGCCAGAGACGCCATGGCATCCAAATGCCCCATGGCCTTGGCCATGGCCTGAAGCGGGGCCAGTTCTTCCAGCACTTTTTCCCGGATCTGATTGAAAAGTTCGTATTCAAGCGCCTTGATTTTATCCTGCGCTCCGGAAATTTTATCATCCCAATCCTTGAGCTCAGGAAGGATGAAACGCTCCCCATTGGCCAAGGTCTGCCTGCGGATGTAATTTTCCGGCACCAAATGCAGATTGGATTTACTTATTTCAATGGTGTACCCGAATACCTGCGAATACTTGATGCGCAAAGATTTGATGCCGGTCCTTTCGATCTCACGCTGCTGAAATTCCAAAATCCACGACTTTCCTTTTTGAGAGATGGCTCTTAGCTCATCCAGTTCGCGGGAATAACCGTCACGAATCATCCCGCCATCTCTCAAGGAAAGCGGCGGCACATCCACCATGGCCTGTTCAATCATTTCTTTAAGATTGGGAAAAGGAATCAGGGTTCCAAGGATGGCCTTCAAGGCGGAACTTTGAACTCTTGAAAGAAGGCTCTGAATCTCAGGCACTCGCCCCAAAAAAAATTTCAAATTGATGAGATCCCGGCCATTGGCAACGCCGTAATTGAGCCGGCTCGTGGTCCGCTCAAGATCCTTGAGCCCTTTGAGAAGTAACCGGACGGACTGTGTCCATGGCGGGTCTTTCACCAATTCCTCAATGCCCTCCTGCCGTTCCCGGATGGCTTCAAGCGCCAGCAAAGGGTGTGTGACCCATTGATAAAGCGTGCGTCCGCCCATCGAAGTAAGCGTCTGGTCGATGGCGCCAAGAAGTGTCGCGGAACCTTTGCGCGCAGTCATGCTGGAAACCAATTCCAGACTGCGCTGGGTCTGGCGGTCGAGGGTCATATACTCCCGCGCATCCAGATAAACCGGGGGGCGGATATGTCCGAGCGCGGAATGAAGGTGGTCTCTGAGATAATAAAGAACCGCGCCCGCGGCGCGTACGCAAAGAGCCTGTTCGGAAAAAGGAATGCTCTTTTCCGAAACCCATTTGAAGCCATCCTGAAGCAGGCGGCTTCCCTCCTCCTGTTCGAAAATCCAGTCTTCATAAACGGTGAGCGCCGCATTCAAATTAGTTTTCGTAAAAGCGATAAAAGCCGCATCCTCGGAAAGCGTTTTGGAAAGAATCAATTCGCGCGGCTGAAGCAGGGTCAACTCGCTCAAAAGCCGTTCCGCGGGAAATTCCCTCACATAAAACTCGCCGGTCCCAAGATCCAGATACGAGAGCCCGCAAGCCCCCTTTTCGCGTATGTCGCGCACCACCACGGCCATGTATTCGGGATGCTTGCCTTCGTGATCGTCGTCAAGATAAGTCGCGGGTGAAATAATGCGGGTGATTTTGCGTTCTACCAAGCCCTTGGCCAACTTAGGGTCGCCCATCTGTTCGCAAATGGCCACTTTCAGATTGTGCTCAAGAAGCGTGCGCACATACTCTTGAAAAGCATGGTAAGGAATGCCGCACATGGGCACGCGGCCGGATTCGCCTGCCTCGCGGCCGGTCAGGGTGATATTCAAAATATCCGAGGCACGCACCGCATCCTCAAAAAACATCTCATAAAAATCGCCCAGCCGAAAAAAAAGAATGGTGTCGGAAGGAAGAGTTTTTTTGATAGAGCGGTACTGCTCCATCATGGGGGTCAATTTCTGCTCAAATGAAAGGCCTTCAGTCATATCAGTGGCTATTGGCTTGGCTGCTCTATTATAATGTAACCCTATCTCGAACTTGCTGAGGGCCATTATAAATTAAATAAGTTGGAAACACAAAGGAGTAAATGTAAGATAAAGAAGTTGTGAGAATCCTTCTTGTTAATCCGCCCATTTACGACTTTTCGGCGCATGATTTTTGGCTCAAACCGTATGGACTTCTAACTGTTGGCGGCTATCTCAGAAATTCAGTCGATCTTTATCTTTTTGATTATCTGGACCGCCTGCATCCCGATCTTCCGGCATCCCCTCATCTCCCCTCCGACCGCTGGGGGCGAGGCCAATTTCCCACCGAGATCGTTCCCAAACCGCACCTTTTTTCATCCCTGCCCCGCTATTATCACCGTTACGGTCTGCCCCGAAAACGGTTTCAGGAATATTTGACCGAAACCGGCCCATTTGACTACGCCCTTATTCAGACAGTCATGACCTACTGGTATCCCGGAATCCGCGAAGTGATTGAGGACATAAGAAATTTTTCACCGGGCACAAAAATTATTCTAGGGGGTGTTTATGCGACGCTGTGTCCGGATCATGCGCGCAGTTTAGAGGCGGATCTTGTTGTGGAAGGTCAGGACTTGAATTCGCTTTGGAGCTATTTAAAAATGAACCCTGATTTAAAAGCCCTGCCCTTTTGGGATGGGTACCAAAATCCGGAAGTCGGAATTTTAAAACTCGCGGACGGCTGCCCTTTCAAGTGCACTTATTGCTCAGTGCCGCAGGTTTATCCCCGTTTTACGGCGCGCTCCCTCTCAAGATCGCTGGAAGAGCTGCAATATCTTCATCGATTGGGTGTTCGCCATGTAGCTTTCTATGATGACGCCCTTCTCTATGCGCCGCATAAAATCCTTTTCCCTTTTTTGAAGCAAGTCCTTAAAGAAAATATCCGGATCAATTTTCACACGCCGAATGCTTTAAACGCCCGTTTTATCGAAGAGGACACGGCGCGGCTTATGGTAGAGGCCGGATTCAAAACTTTCTTTTTGGGTTTTGAAAGCAATGCCTACGAATGGCAAAGAAAAACCGGTGGAAAGGTGTATTCGGAAGAATTCGCGCAGGCAGTCCAGAATCTTGAAAATGCGGGAGCCGATTTGAAAAATGTGACGGCCTATTTGATTGTGGCACATCCGCAGGGCAATCTTCAGAACGTGGAGGACTCCATGCGTTTTTCCCATTCGCTCGGGATCAGGGTCATGCTTTCCGAATTCTCACCCATCCCGGGAACGCCGGACGGTGAATCCGTCCGGCCGTGGATCAATCTGGAAGAACCCCTGACCCATAACAAAACCTATTTTTCCCACCTATTTCTCGGAGGCGGGGAGTTAAACCGGCTCAAACTTCTCTGCAAGCAAATGAACCAAAAAATCGTGGCCTCCTGCGAAACATTGGCGCTCTCATGATCTCTATCATCATTTTTACCTTGGCTGCCACCGGATTTTGGATTTCAATCTATTTCACCGGCGTTTTTTATCACTGGTTTGAGCCTAACGTATTCTGGATCCCAAAAGTCTGCCAGCTCAATGAAAAAAGCTGTCTCAACGTACTTCAAACTCCGCGTGCTAAAATTTTTGGAATCCCAAATTCAGCGCTCGGAATCGGGCTTTACCTCTACCTCATCCTGGATATTCTCTTCTTCCCTCCGTTTCCCGGGCTGATCTTGATCATTTTCGCGCTGCTGCGTTCCGTTTATCTCGCCTATAGCCTGATTTTTGTGACCAAAATCCCCTGCCCTCTTTGCTTCACAAGCCACGGGATCAATCTCATGCTTTTTTTAATTTACGTAAAAATCATATTTTTTTAAAAAGGGAAGCTTATGGCAGAAAATAAAAAAGTAAAAATCGTAGCCTTGGCGGGCAGCACCCGCGAGGGATCTGATAATAAGAAGCTGGTAAAAATTGCGGCACAAGCTGCGAGTGAGGCGGGCGCAAACGTCTCCGTTATTGACTTGCGCGACTTTTCCCTTCCTCTCTTTGACGAGGACCTCGAAAAGCGGGAAGGCGCGCCTGATCCTGCCAAAAAGCTCAAAAATATTCTTAAGTCTTCTGACGGATTTCTCATTGCTTCACCCGAATATAACAGCTCGATCACGGGTGTGTTAAAAAATGCGATCGATTGGAGCTCGCGCCCTTCTCCTGACGAGCCTCCTTTGGTCTGTTTTCAGGGAAAAACCGCGGCGATCATGAGTGCATCTCCCGGAGGATTGGGGGGCTTGCGCGGATTAGTGACTCTACGCTCCATCCTCGGCAATATCGGCGTTCTGGTCCTCCCCAATCAAGTTTCAGTATCCAAAGCGCATGAAGCGTTTAATACCGATGGTTCTCTTAAAGATGCCAAACAAACGGCAAGTATCAAAAATTTAGCAGCGCAGCTTGTTTCCACGCTGCAAAAACTGAATAACTGAAAACCATTAATAGCTCTCCCAAACATATTCAGGTTCAACCAACGGCGTTTTACCCGCAGTTGGGAAATCAAAAGGAAAGGTCAGAAGTTCAAGAACCCCCGCGCCCAATCTAAGAATCGCGCCTCCAAAAGCCGGGATAAATGAAAAAAGACGCTTCGCGGAGCTCGTCTCCATAGATGCCACCAAGTGAAACTGCCGGACAAACTCCACGGGAAACGTAACGATATTGAGAGTACCCCTTTGGAGCTTATCATTCCAATGGTATTCCTTACTTTCCGTCTTGCTCACAGGTTCAACCGCCAAAATCTCGGACGATAAAACGAAGAAAAAAAACAAAACACTCAATGCTATTAGTTTCCTACCCATGTTAGACCTCCTTGGGTAACGAATGAAAACGGTACCCCATCGAAATGGGGTCGATACGCTTATTCATGGCGAACCAGAGCGGGGACAGCGCTCTAAATCGCGTTTTCGTTTACGAACAGCCATTTTATAGCATCTTTCAGCACAGACGTCGACAAATTATCTTCGGGGAGAAACCGGACGATCTCGCAAATGCCGGATCCATTGACCAGAGAATCTGGGAGCAACACCAGACCTACCTTCAGCGTCTTGAGAATTTCCCGCTTAAAAAGGCTGCCTATTACCGCAAGCTTCAGGAATCGACCGGCATCAAAAGCGTTCGCGGTCTTTCCGAGATTACAGGAGAGGACTGGTCCTATATTGCCAGAGTCCTCAAGACCCTCGATCTCCCTGCCCCGATTCAGGACTTCTTGAACACTCACCAGGAGCCACCCATCGTCAAAACCTTCCACCTCCGCCATCTTTTGGAAATCCTACGATTGCAAGAGGAGCATCTCCAGTTCGCCCGGTTTCGGGAAATCTTGGAGGAAATCCGTTCAAGTTTTTAAGTTGTACAACGATAATAACTTACGAACTTATGTTGGGAAACCTATTATAATGGGTAATATGGCATTATCTAGATATTAAAATCTTGTATCTTTATCGTATTTATGCTATTATACCTACAGTTGATAGGTAATAAGACATGAATTAAAGAGGATAAACAATGCCCGTATCCAAGGTATACCGAGACTTTTTCAACCAAGGGGTATTTACGTTCGAGGAAATCCTTCAGATGTATCGGAAGGAAAATTCCGAGAAGACCCTCCGGAATTTGGTCTTTCAGGGATTGAAAAGGGGGGAACTCGGGACGGCAAAAAGGGGACTCTATTTTGTCATCCCGCCCGCTCAAACGAAAGGGACTTATAGCCCGGATCCCTTTTTGATAGCTGCCAAGTTAAGCAAGAATGCGGTCGTAGCCTACCACTCGGCCCTTGCGCTTCACGGTGCCGCTTATTCGGATTCAAACCGTATCTATTTTTTTACTCCCACGCTTACCCGCGGTTTCGAGTTTCGGGGAATGGAATATGTTTCGGTTCAAAAGAAGGCCACCTGGGGCACCGAGCTCATCGAGCGGGAAGGAATGTCAGTGAAGACCACAGACCGTGAACGGACAGTGATCGACTGTGTGGACCGGCCCGATTATGCGGGGGGACTCGAAGAGCTTCTCAAAAGTCTTGAGCTCTTCCCTTCCGTGGATCTGTCCAAGCTTGAAATCTATCTGCGGAAGGTAAATAAAAAAGTCCTTTTTGCCAAAATAGGATTCTTGCTTGAACGGATGAAGGACCGGTGGAAGGTTCCGGAAGAACTCCTTTTAAAAATCGAGAAACATTGTGGAAAAGGCACGTATTATTTTGAGGCTAAAAAGGGGGAGGGCAAGCTTGTCTCAAGGTGGTATCTTATTGTTCCAGCGAACCTCGAATCTCTTCTCCAGGGGGTCTGAATGATCAGCCTCAAAGAAATCACCATCCTCGAAGGGAAAACAGGATTTCTCAAAACCCGGCTTGAGAAGGTTTACCGCTTGCTTGAAATTCTCAAGGAGATTTCCCTTCATCCTCTCCTTTCAAAAGCCCTTGCCTTAAAAGGCGGCACGGCGATTAATCTATTTCTTTTCGATTGCCCGCGACTTTCCATTGATCTTGATTTCAATTTCATTGGCGCGGATTCCAAAGATGAGACGGACAAAGTAAGGAATGAAGTCGGGGCGGTGTTTGGAAGTATCTTCCGATTTTTCCGCTATTCCGCAGAATCCAAATCAAACGAAGGCATCGATCAATATTATGTTTCCTACGAAACCCTTTTTAAGGGCACGGACCGGATCAAGGTGGAGGTCAATTACCTTTTGAGACTTTCCCTTGAAAAGCCCTCTCCGAGACCCGTCCGGTCTCCTTTCGCATGGAAATTCAAAGTCCATACGCTCGCGCTTGAAGAATTATATGCCGCAAAATGCGTCGCTCTTTTTGATCGCGTGACGCCTCGGGATCTTTTTGATGTCTATTTGCTGAGTAGCTCCGAAGCCCCAGAATATGACTTTGACACCCTCAAAAAATTCTTTCTTTTTTATTCCTCGATTTCACGCTCCTCCTTTTTTGATTTCAAGATCGACTTGATTCAAAAGCTTACGGAAAAGGAAATTAAAGACCAGCTTTGGCCCCTTCTTTCAAAAAAGACAAGGCCCTCAAAATCAGAAATGCTCAAGAAAGCCACACCCTTTCTTCGCCGCCTCCTTACGTTAAGCTTACGCGAAAAGCAGTTCCTTGAAGGATTCTATCGCGGCCGCCCCGACTTTTCCTTTCTCTTCGATAAACCCACCCTTGTCCAAACTTGCCAAGCGCACCCCATGGTCCTCTGGAAGCAACAGCATTTGGAGAGATTAGGCTCTCGGGAAAGGTAACCAATCGTCTTTGAAGTTCATATAGTCCCGCCAGAAAAAATATCCCGATCTAAAATCCAACCCCACCAATTCTTATACCGAGCCTTCAGAGGAGGAAAGATCAAAAGATTTCGTTGACGCCTTGGGGGAGTCGCTCGCAGAAACGCGTAGGTTTCAGAGGAAACACGCTGACGGTGTCACGACTAAGTCGGAATTTTAGAGGGATTGGTTCGAGACCCCGAGTCAGGTGGTTTTGTTACCCTCCGCGAACCGCCCTTTTGGATATTCAAACTAGAACAAGAGTTTTCAATTTGTTCTAATTCCATCAAAGTGGTTCGTTAGAACAAATGGGGTCATTGCGGTTATTCATGGCGAACCAGAACGGGGACAGCGCTCTGAATCGCATTTTCGCTTACGAACAGCCATTTTATAGCATCTTTCAGCACAGGCGTCGACAAATTATCTTCGGCGAGAAACCGGACGATCTCGCGAATGCTGGATCTGTTAGCCAGAGAATCTGGGAGCAACACCAGACCTACCTTCAGCGTCTTGAGAACTTCCCCCTTAAAAAGGCCGTGTATTACCGCCAGCTTCAGGAATCGACTGGAGTCAGAAGCGTTCGCGGCCTTTCAGAAATTACGGGTGAGGACTGGTCCTACATTGCCAGAGTTCTTCGAACCCTTGACCTCCCTGCCCCCATTCAGGAGTTTTTGAATACCCACCGAGAACCCGCCATTGTTAAGCACTTCCATCTCCGCATCCTTTTGGAGCTTGTCCGGCTGGAGGACGAAAATGCTCAACTCGCCCGGTTTAGAGAAATGATCGAGGAAATTCAGGTCGAATGTCCGGTTTGAAAACCTAAAAATAAAGGTTGTAGTTTGAATACAACGCTTGGTATATTGATCATCTGGAAGGAGATGAACTATGGGCCAATTCGGCGAATTTTTTAAATCTAAACGGATAGCTCTGGATAAAACGCTACGGCAGTTTTGTCTGGAAAATGACCTGGACCCCGGCAATATCAGCAGGCTGGAGCGAGGACTCTTCCCTCCACCTCAGCATCAAAAGCTTGAGGAATATGCCAAATTCCTGGCCCTCAAAGAGGGGACGGACGATTGGTACCAGCTTTTTGACCTCGCAGCAGCCGAAGCGGGAAAAATTCCGCAGGATATCCTGAATGATAAGCAGGTGGTTGAAAAACTGCCTGTTCTCTTTCGCACGCTGCGCGGCACGAAGAGTTCCGATGAAAAGTTGAACAAGCTGGTCCGTAAAATCAAAGGGCATAGAGATTGAGTCATTTTTAGCCTAATGGCGAGGACGAAAAAATGGAAAAAGAATTGATCATAAAATTGAACAAAAATTTTGAGCAGGCTGCTTTTCAGCAGGAAGGCGTGGAGTTTTGGTGTGCCCGCGATTTGCAGGAGCTTCTCGAGTATACGGAATGGAGGAATTTTCTTCAGGTCATCGAAAAAGCCAAAATGGCCTGCTATAAGTCTGGCCAGGTGATTGGTAACCATTTTGTTGACGTCAACAAAATGGTTAAGCTGGGATCAGGGGGTGAAAGAGAAATCGACGATATCATGCTGACCCGGTATGCCTGCTACTTAATCGCCCAAAACGGCGACCCGCGGAAAGAACAAATCGCTTTTGCGCAGAGCTATTTTGCCATCCAGACTCGGAAACAGGAATTGCTGGAAAAAAGAATCAACCTTGTTGAAAGGCTCCACGCTAGGCAAAAACTGATAGAGACCGAAACCGAACTTTCCGGACTTGTTTATGAACGCGGGGTCGACGGGCAGGGCTTCGGACGGATACGAAGCAAAGGAGATCAAACATTATTCGGGGGGCACACAACCTTGCAGATGAAGAAAAAATTGGGCGTTCCCGAAAACCGCCCCTTGGCCGACTTTCTGCCGACAATCACCATCAAAGCCAAAGATCTGGCCGCGGAAATCACCAACTTCAACGTCAAAAAGAATGATTTGAAGGGGGAGAATCCGATTACGGTTGAGCACGTCAAGAACAACAAAGATGTCCGGGACCTGCTGGCGAAAAGCGGTATCCGGCCTGAAAATCTACCGCCTGAAGAAGACATCAAGAAGCTTGAGCGCCGGGTGAAGGCTGATGATAAAAAATTATTGCACCATGCCAAGGGGCTAAAAAGGAAAAAGAACGTGAAGGAATAAAAAAGCTCCAGTCGGATAATCCTCAAGCGATAGTCAACTCTGGGGTTGACATCTCGGACTACTACTCAAGCCGGTAAATCTCATCGTCCAAACCCTTTGACGAACTCGCAAAACTCCCGCGAAGACAGGAACTTCAAGTTCCCGCGAGCGTAACGGAATCAAGGGATTCCGGCCTCGGTTCGAAACAAAAGGAATGGGGTCCTTACTGCAATGCCCGATGAACGCTTGGAGCGTTCGCATTTTTAAATACTGTACCCCAATTTATAGCATCTTTGAGCAGCGGCGTCAGCAGTTTGTTTTTGGCGAACGTCCCGAGGCCCTGTCGGACTGCGGGATCCCGGCCCAGCGCGACATGGAAAGGTACCGGACGTACCTGACACGGCTCGAGAATTTCCCTCTCAAGAAAGCCGAATATTACCGCGATCTGCAGGAATCGACCGGCATCAAAAGCATCCGAGGTTTATCCGAAATAACCGGAGAAGATTGGTCCTCTGTTGCCCGCGTCCTCCGAACCCTTGAACTCCCGATGCCCATCCGTGATTATTTGCAATCTCGCCGTGATCCGGCGATTGTCAAAACGTTCCACCTGCGACGCCTTCTGGAATTGGTCCATCTGGGCAATGAAAACCTTCAATTTGTCCGCTTCCGGGAAATGCTGGATGAAATCAATTCCAACACTTTGGAGGAAAAGACAGGGGGTTCACTATGAATATTCATATGACTATACATAGGGTCAACTCTATCTGGCATTGGCTCGGACGCTGCTGGTGTTGGGTGACGTTTGTCTGGCTTTGGATGAGGGCGATCTTCTTCTGGTGGCTTTTTGCGGTTCTCATTTGGGACTTCACGGACCTTCTCGGAATCCCGCTTATCCAGGGCTTGAAAGCAGAGATTCACGAAGCAGCGAACGTTCCCGCCAAGCTGTTCGTAAAAGAAAACCCGGCCGTGATTCAAGCCCAAATCGAACGGGAAGAAAGAAAAAGGATTGTGGAATGGGCGCAGGCCCACTGCCGGCATATCCATAAGCGAAACGGCCTATGGAATTACTTCTGCCCCTTGTGCGGGAAGAAACTCATCGAGATCGGAGATCCGCCCCTGTGGCAAATCTGACGAATAGGGGATAGAACACGATGACAATTTCGACCAGCCTTCTTGGAAACCAGTGGTATTTGAAAAACCGCCTTCCCTGCCGGTGGGTAAGGGTGGATTTGCAGCCCCGCGACGTCCGGCTTCTCCGGATACTCTTTGAGCAGAAATTTCTTTCGCGGGAGCAGATCCGAGATCATTTCTTTGACGGCAGAAAACGCTACTCTGATGACAGAGTCTGGAAGCTCAGGCGCTTCGGCTGGATTGAAAAATTCAACGCCGTCTTTGCGGGCCGTCGGCTCTATGTCGCCAGCAAGGCGGCCTATAAGTTCTTTTGCGAGCAATCGGAGGACGTGCCGCAGCCATTTGAAATACCGGATTTCAGGACAGTCTCGCACGATCTGCTTGTGACCGATATCCGCTTTCTTTTCGAACGGATCGGCTTCGGTATGCCCTGGATCAGTGAACGGGTCTGGAGAATGGGCAACTCTGCGAGCCATTGGGCCCCGGATGCCGTGATTCATATCGATGGCGACCCTTATGCGCTTGAAATCGAATGTACGCAGAAAACGGATGCGCGTTATCATGATATTTTCTGGCGTTATAACTATGACCGCAACACCGCAGCCTGTCTGTATGTGACAGAGAAAAACCTCCTGAATACCCTCCTGGAGCAGGCCGTGGATTTCCCGAGCATTTATTTCATGAGCACGACCGAACTCTTTGAGAAGAAAGAAAAGGCCGCCTTCAGGAATGCGGGCGGAGAGTATATCGCGATCGAAGACAATCTCGAAAAAAACCTGAATAAAGCCGACCTGCCTCTTCAATAATTCCCTTTGCCCACCCTCTGTAAACTCCTATGGAAACTCCCATGGCTGGCGCCAGGTTCGGTATTCATAGGGTATGAAAAAAAGCAGGTTCCGTTTATTTATCGTAACCCCTTATTTTCCAATAGGCGGCATCGTTCGCTCGTGTCCCCCAAAGGGGGACTCGCTACCTGACCACCGCCCGCGCCCGCTATCGCGTCTTATACTGCGGACGGTGGTCAGGTAGACGCGAACGATGCAGACGGGAAATAACACTGGTTTTATTTGGTGATTTGAGATTTGAGAGATTTTAGGTTTAGGTTGACAAGAGGCTGATAAACGGTATCATTGTGAGTAAATATACTAAATTCATTGAGTAAAACACTAAAAATGACACAACTACCAGTATTTAAAAGAGATATAACTTTAATTCTTGGCAAGAGGCTGAAGGAGCGGGCTAGATCCATTCAAGTGGTCATTGGCCCCAGGCAGGTGGGAAAGACCACAGCCATTAAGAGCCTATCCTGATATCAATTTTCTATAGGTGATCCAGCCGCAGACAAAGTGAAGCAGGGCCAGATAATTTTCCGGTTTCTTTTCCCACCGAATCA
>Ga0209515_10002455_pt1 | contig 28456 bp, 27 predicted proteins | sample Subgroupgradi54m_FD_187454 | JGI IMG/M metagenome (GOLD analysis project Ga0209515, IMG submission 187454) | Subsurface groundwater microbial communities from S. Glens Falls, New York, USA - GMW60B uncontaminated upgradient, 5.4 m (SPAdes)... ... | reverse complement strand
AGGGTGAGTTCTCGAACATGGTCGGCGGCGGGCAGGCCGTGATGCACGACGCGCGCGCAAAGGTGAACTACGGTGCATCCGACCCGCGCAAGGATGGCGCCGCTATTCCCGAGCCACTGCTGTGACGGGATTCGGGATTCGGGACTCGGGATTCGCAAAATCATGACCACCCGCACACGCTGGATACAACTCCTGCTCGGACTCGTCTGCATGATGGTCATTTCGAGTCCGCAGTACGTCTGGACGCTGTTCACGCAGCCGCTCATGACGACGGTGCAGGCCAGCCTGGCTCAGATCCAGATCACGTTCTCGATTCTCATCGTGATCCAGACGTTCCTCGCGCCGTGCCAGGGACTTCTGGTCGACCGGTTCGGGCCGCGCGCGCTGCTATCGGTCGGCGGCGCGCTCACCGGTCTCAGCTGGGTTCTCGCGGCGCGCGCGACGACGCTCGTCGGTCTGTATCTGACCTATGGACTTCTCGGCGGAATCGGCACCGGGATCGTCTACGTCGGCGTCATCGGCCACATGGTGCAGTGGTTCCCCGATCGCCGGGGCTTCGCGACGGGCATCGTAGCCGCCGGTTACGGCATGGGCGCGCTGCTGACGACGTTTCCGATCGCGGAGCTGCTGAAGGATGCAGGCTATCAGCAGGCACTCGTGCGATATGGCTTGATCTTCATTGCTGTCGGTATCGCGGCCGCACAGGGGTTGAGATCGGCAAACCCCAAATCCCAAGTTCCAAATCCCAAATCCCAACGCGAATCCCGAATCCCGAATCCCGAATCCCGAATCCCGAACCCCGAATCCCGGCAGGTCCGTCCAGCGGACATGCTGCGGACGCCGATCTTCTGGCTCATGTTCATCATGATGACGATGATGTCGACGGCCGGGTTGATGGTGACGTCGCAGATGGCGGCCTTCACGCGCGATTTCGGCATGGCCAACGCGATCGTGTTCGGCCTGCCGCTGCTGCCGCTCGCGCTGTCGCTCGATCGCATCACGAACGGCCTGACGCGGCCGTTCTTCGGCTGGCTCTCGGATCAGATCGGACGCGAGAACACGATGGTCATCGCGTTCGCGCTCGAGGGGACGGCGATGACGCTGTGGCTGTTCACCAGATCCCATCCGGCGCTCTTCGTCATCATGTCGGGCGTGGTTCTGTTCGGGTGGGGTGAAATCTTCTCGTTGTTCCCGTCGACGCTCACGGATACCTACGGGACCAGGCACGCGACGACCAACTACGGATTTCTCTACATGGCGCAGGGTGTCGGGTCGGTGCTTGGCGGACCCGTTGCGGCGCTGCTCCACGACGCGTATGGATCCTGGATGCCGGTGTTCGGCATCATCATCGCGATGAACTTCGCGACAGCGCTGCTGGCGGGGCTTGTCTTGAAGCCGATGCGTCAGCGTTGGCTGACCAGCGGCGTCATCATCGCGCCGGTCGCTGCGCCAGCCATTCCCGCGCGGTGATGACGTCGCGGTCGGTCAGCTCGTGACCGGCGTGCTGCCACGAGACGGTCACGTCCGCGCCGCCGGATCGCAGGAGCGCGGCGAGCCGCTCGGTTTCCTCCGCTGAGACCAGCGGATCCATCTTCCCATTCGAGATCAGGACGGGCGTCGCCGGCATCTTCGGCAGCGTCGCGGGCGTGAGCGGGACCATCGCGCGAAAGAGCACGGCTGCGCCGAGCGCGTCGGGCCGCAGGAGCAGCAGCGCGCCGGCGATGTTCGCCCCGTTGGAGAAGCCGACGGCGATGACGTCGCCGGTGGAGAAGTCGTGTGTGGCCGCCGATGCGGCAATGAAATCCGCGAGCTCCGTGGTGCGCAGCTTCAGATCCTCGACGTCGAACACGCCTTCGGCCAGCCGTTTGAAGAAGCGCGGCATCCCGCGCTCGAGCACCTGGCCGCGCGGGCTCAGCACGCCCGCGCCAGGCAGCAGCGCGTCCGCCAGCGGCACGAGGTCGTGCTCGTTGCCGCCGGTGCCGTGCAGGAGAAGCAGGATGGGTCCGCCGGCGGTTGCCGGCGGCTGAAAAACGTGAATGAAGTCGGTCACGCCACCTGGTGCATCTTCAGTGGCGGCAGTACTTCCTCGATGCGCGGCCGTGCCGGCTCGAGCCACGGAGGCAGCACCAGCGTCTCACCGAGATGCGCGGCATCTTCGTCAACCGCGAACCCGGGACCATCCGTGGCGATCTCGAAGAGGACGCCTCCCGGCTCCTTGAAGTAGACCGACTTGAACCAGAAGCGATCGATGACCGGCGTTGGATGATGTCCGGACGCCTCGACGCGCGAGCGCATCTCGTCCTGATGCTCTTCATCATCGACGCGCCAGGCGAGATGGTGGACAGAGCCGACGCCCCAGGCGCCGCGTCTTCCTTCCGGCGTTTCACGCACGTCGAGCACGCCGGCGGATCCTGCGAAGCCGTATCGGACGAGGCCGTTCTCCTCGCCGAGGCGCTCGAAGCCGAGGACCGTCATGACAAAGCTCTCGGTCATTTCGGCTTCGCGTTCCCACACCTGCGCGCCGTACAACCCGCGCACCTGGCGTTGCTGCGGGACGCTGCTGCCGTCCCACGGCGTGAACGCGCGCGCCGGCGCATTGCGCGGCTCGACGAGGGCGACCTTCAGCCCGTGCGGATCGACGATGGGCAACACGCGATCGCCGAAGCGCTGTTCGATGGCGCCAATGGGGATGCGGTATTTCTCGAGCCGCGAGCCCCAGTAATCGAGACTGCCTGACGGCACTTCGAGCGAGACTTCAACCGCAAGACCATGTCCGAGGCGCGGCGGCGCCATCTCGGCCCACGGGAAGAACGTCAGATCGGATCCGGGATGCCCCTCGGCATCGGCATAGAACAGGTGATACGTGCCCGGATCATCCTGGTTGACGGATTTCTTGACGAGCCGCATGCCGAGGATGCCGGCATAGAAATCGAGATTCTCCTGCGCCGGCCCCGCGATCGCGGTGATGTGATGAAGCCCGTTGACGCCGTCCATATCCCTAATCGTAATACGCCGGCGATTTCTTCAGCTTCGCGTTGGCAGTGAAATCGTGCTCAATCCAGAGTTGCGCATGTGTTCGCATCAGAAACGCCTCAATCGCGGCGCGCGAAGCGGCGGACTGCTCGCGACTGAATTCCGTGGTCGGGATCTTCTTGAGCGCACGCTCTTCCGGATAGTGGTAGAGATCTCCGCTCAGCACGAGGGGGCCTGTTCTGGCGAGATTCACGAATAGCACCTGATGGTCAGGCGAATGGCCGGGCGCCGATTTGATGACGACGCGTCCATCGCCGAACACGTCGTAATCCGGCGTCGTAATGAGTCTGGTCTTGCTGTTCTTGAGGGCGCCGAAATTCTCCGGCTCCGTGCGCGTCGACGGCGGAACGGAAAACATGACATCGCGCTCCCGCTGTCGCACCAGCCACGTCGCACCCGCGAACATGTTCGCGTTGCCGACGTGGTCCCAATGAAAGTGCGACAAGGAAAGATACGTGATGTCGCGAGGCGCGTAACCGATCTCGTTGAGCTGCGTCTCGAGCTTCTTGCTCAAGGTTCCATAGCCTCGAAGCGTGCCGGTGCCGCCGGCCGGGATCAACCGGTCAGGCACCGCGCCCACGTCCCACATCAGCGTTCCCCTGGGATGCGCGATGAGAAAGCACGGCACCGACATGACGTTGGTCGCGATTTCCGCTCTCGTGAGCTGGTAGGGCGTGATGTCCGGAATATCGAGCTTGCCGCAATCGAAGACGTAAAGCCGAACGGAGTTGGGCAGCTGCGCCTTGCGCTGTTGCGCCGTCGTCGCCGGCGATGCCGAAAACACAATGGCCGCTACCAACGGCATCAGGCTGACAATTCTCGACTTCATAATCGCCGCTCCTTCTCTGAAATCGGCGCTACTATACACGCCGTGAAGCGCGTTCTCGCGTGTTGGATCGTCGCCGTGCCGCTTGTGCTCGCCGCTGCTCCGCCGGTGGACGTCACGCATGTGCTCCGCGATTATCTCCAGTTTCCGGTGACCGGAATTCTCGATGGCAAAGGTCAAACGGACGGTATGCTCGCGCGGATCAACTTGCGCGAAGAGCCTGGGAGCCGACGTGTGTTCGTCAACGATCTCAGCTTTGCGAACGGCTTGAACAGCTTTCAGTTCGACCCGGATTACGCAACGAATGGGAAGTTCTACACCGTTCACATCGGGGACCCTTCGCTTCCTGGATCGCCACTGCCAGACAGCGTGAGCCACCCTTCATTGGACGTCGCTCGATATTCGACGACGGCGCCAGGCACGACGCACGGTCCTGTTGAGCGTGAAGGATACCGCTCGAAGATAGGCGACCCTAACTTCCTGTCCCGTAACGGCCGATAGAGTTCGTTGAAGGAGACCTACGAGCGATGAGTGTCGGTTCACCTACGCCCATGGCCGGCTGGCAGCGCGCCAATGTGCTGGCTGCGGCGCAGTATCTCCGTGACATCGTGTCGCGCACGCCTGACGATCTGAAGGCCCAGTCCGTGTACCAGGGACTTCTCGAGGTGCTGGAACCGGCGCGCCGCGCGATTCGCCAGCAGCGCGAGCTGAGTGAAGCCGCGCGGTCGTCGGTCACGATGCGCGAGAAGCGCGCCGGCATGGAGCGCCGCCGGATCGAGCGGCGGCGCGTCAATCTCGGGCCGCCCGCCGGGGTCGAGCGCCGCAAGACAGAGCGGCGCAGCGGGCGCGACCGCCGCAACCGCGTCTGATTCACGCGGGTATTTCGAAACCGAAACCAGTGTTCGTGAAGGCCCGCCGTGCAACCGTGAAGCGCCTGTCACGACCAGGGGACATTTCTATCGAGCTAAAAATGGGGACATTTCTATTTTGCTTTGACAGCTCGTCATCGACCGCGACTACCTCACCATCCCCGCGGATCAAATCAAGGACATCAGGCCGGTGCTGACGATGGTGGGTGGCAGGATCGTCTACGACGTCAGTGCGGTGGCGTGGCGAGGGGGTCCTTATTGGTACGCTCGCCCCACTGATTGTTCTCGATGCAGAAGTACTCGAGGATCTCGCTGTCGGGCGTGCCCAGCTTTGCCGTGAACGTGACGTCGAACGGCTTGGTGAACGTACCGGGATCGTCGATCGTGACCACGCGTCGAAGCGTGTTGTAGTCGGTCCGCGTGTACCGCTCGATCAGGTGCAGCTTCTCGGTGTGCGGCGTCCCGGCGCTGTCGAGCCAGAACTTGTCGTTGAGACCGATCGTATCGACGACGAGCGTGGGGCCTTCCCAGTGCCCGATCGAGTGCCCGTACCAGGTCGGCGACGGATCCTCCGGGTGCTTGCGGCCGTCCATGAAGATTTGCCGGAAGCTGTGGGCGTTGCCTTCCTGCAGCATGAAGATGTGCGTCGCGTGCTCGGTCGGCGCCTGCACAAGCCGCCATGCAAAGCCGCCGGTGATCCGCAGCGGCCCTCCGGGCATGCAATAGAAGTACGGATCATCTGATTCCTTCAGCGAGGCCATCTTCTGCTTCGCCCACGGCAGCAGGAGCGTATCGAGCTCACCCTTTTTCAGGAGGCGCGGAATCGGCGCATCTCCGCCGCCGGTCCAGATACCAGACAGGTCCACCGTGCCATCAGCGAGTTTGGGTACGGGCTTCACCACATCGGCGGCCTTCCTGGGACCATTCTCGCCACCAAGACGCCGCGGCAGATCCTGCGCGTGCGGCCGTGCGAGGAACGGCGCGGTCAGCCCGATGACCGTGATTGCAGCGACAAATATCCTCTTCACACGGAACCTCGCCTTCCCTTAGTTCCCGAGCTTCGGGACAAAGAATTCCTTGCCGTCGGGTCCCTTGAACGACGTCACGATGGCGCGCTCGTTCACCGTGCGGCCCCCGAAGCCTTCGACCGTCACCTGCGTGCCCACCGGCAGCGTCTTGCGCGACCACCCTCCGCGCTCGAGAGCCGGCGTGCTCGCCATCTCGAAGTTCCAGCTCGTCACTTTTCCACTTGCATCTTTGCTGTCGATGTAGAAGTGGGTGTGTGGGTTGGTCCACTCGACCTTCGTGACGACGCCCTTCACCGTGACCGGCTTCTTCGAGTCATATTCCGCGGTCCACGAATGGTGGGCGAACACGGGTACCGCGAGACACGAAAGGGCGAGACCGATGGCCAGGACCCCAAGCTTCATTCTCATTGCCACTCCCATCCTAGACCCCGTATTTGCTCCTAGAACCCGTATTTGATGCCGAACTGCATGATACGCGGATCGCCGGCCGACGCTGTAATCCGGCCGAAGGTGCCCGCGTCGAAGTTGGTCACGGGGTTGCCCCAATTGAAGTTGTCGAACAGATTGAAAATCTCGAGCCGCAGCTCCAGCTGCCGGGTGGCCGCGAACGACACGAGCCGCGAAAGCGCCACGTCGACGGTCCAGAATCCGGGACCCTCGATGCCGTTGTTCTTCTGATCGCCGTAGGCCCCGGCCACCGGAGACGCGAACGCGGCCGCGCTCAGGTAGTTGTTCAACGACTTGTCACCGTACGGGCTGCCGTTCACCTGGTTGACGCGCTGCGGCGTGATGCCCGTTCCCGCGATATCGCGCGTCGTCGTCACCGTCAGCCAGCCTCCTGAACGCGCGCTGGCGATCCCGGACACGCGCCAATCCGATGCGACGGCTCGCCATGCGGCGTTGGCAAGGCGCGGCGTCTGGGCGCCAACCGAGAGGTTGGCGATGTGACGGCGACTCTGCGAGCAGTTGCCTTTGTCGAACGAGGGATCGTTCGGCTTCGTGTAGCCGCCCGTGAACTGGCTGAAGCCGCCGGTGACGTCGGTGTCGGCGACGCAGTGCGACAGCGTGTAGTTGGTGGCGAGGCTCAGGCCGTTGGCGGCGCGGCGGCCGAAGGAGAGCTTCAGGCCGCGGTAGCGCTGTGTGCCGGCGTCCACGTATCGAACAATCGGACCGAGAAACTGTCCCGCGTCAGGGTTTTCGAGGTACAGCGTGCGCCGGCGATCGGTGTTGGAGCTGACCGTGCACGACGGATACGACACGCCCGCAATGGTGCATGGCCCGAGGCCCATGAAGTTCGACGGATTGAGGTGCGACTGTCCCCACATACGGTCCGCGTAGCTTCCGAGGTAGCTCACCGATCCCTGCCACGCGGCGCCGATCTGCCGCTCGAACGTGACGTTCCACGACTGGACGCGCGTCGAGTTGATGTTCGGATCGATCACGCCATAGGCGCCGAAGCCCGGGAACTGCGCGTTGAACGGCGGATCGCGCGGCAGCGGATGCGTGTCTCCACCGGGCACGTTGCGATAGGGATCCTCGAACGGCACGCCGTTGAGCTCGACACGGTTGCTGAAGGGCGAGGCCGACGCGGCGATGTAGAGGAACTGCGCGCTCGGGAAGTCGTAGTTCAGTCCGTACGACGAGCGGATCGCGGTGCGCCCGTCGCCGGTCACGTCCCACGCCACGCCCGCGCGCGGCGAGAAATTCAACCACTGCTTGTTCATCCCGGTCTTGCCCGGCGGGAATCCAGGATCGCCGGGATAGATCAGGCCGGCCGGCGCGTTCTGGAAGCGCGTGGTCTTGATGCCCTTCCGGAAGTTGTCGAGCACGAAGTTCGTGATCGCGCCGTTGTCAACGTTCTGCCCGAAGTACGGCTCCCAGCGAACGCCCATGTTGAGCGTGACGCGATCCTTCACGCGCCACGTGTCCTGTCCGTACGAGCCGAGGTACCACTGGTTCATGTTCAGGATGCCGGGCGCGCCGTGGCGCACGAGCGACGCCTGGCCGAGCATGAAGTCCGCGAGCGCCAGGCCCGTCGTCTGGCCGTTGAAGTTGAAATCGCCGGCGGCGCGCGCGTTGTCCTCGGTCGCGGAGGTCCAATGCGAGGTGGTGACGCCAAACGCCAGCTGATGCCGCCCGCGCACCCATGAAAAGTCGTCGCCCGCCTGGTACGACGCATTCGCCAGGCGAACCTTGACCGAGTTGCCTCCCGAGATCGTGAATGCGTTCGTCACCGCAATCCCGATCACACCCGGAACGTACGTATGCAACCTGATCCCGAGATCGCCGGCATCGAAAAACTTGTCCGGCGGATCGTTGAGGTGATTCGACGTCCGGTTCCACGTCACGCGGAACGAGTTGACCATATTGGCGCCAAGCACCAGCGTGTCGCCGAACGCCGAGGACTGCGCCCGCGCGCGCTTGTTGGCCCCGAATTCGCGCCGCACCGTCAAGACGTTGCCCGTGCGCGACAGCGTCGGCAGGCGGCGCTCGAACGTGTCGATGTAGCGCCCGAACACCGTGTGGTTCGCGCTCAGCTGGTAGTCAACCCTCGTCACGACCTGCCTGTCGTTGTTGTCGAGCGGGACGCTGTAGTTGATCTGCCCGCACGGATCGGTCGCGGTCGGAAGATGCTGCGCGACCAGTACCGCAGGCCGGCTGAAGAGCGTCGGATCGACCTTGTTGTTCGCAAACGGCGCGCGCAGCGCGATCGAGCGGCCCGCGTTGCATGCGGGAGAGGCATATGCCGTGAAGTCTCCGGCCATCATCGCCGCGGTGGGAACGAACGCAATGAACGACGGCGGCATCTGGCGCGTCCTCGTCCCCTGGTACGCGCCGAAGAAGAACAGCTTGTCTTTCACAATCGGCCCGCCAAACGTGCCGCCGAACTGATTGCGATTCAGCCCGTCGTCTTTCTTCTTGCCATCGGAGCCGACCGGAGCGAAGTAGTCGGGCGAGTTGAAGCGATGGTCGCGGACGAACTCGAAGACGTTGCCCGACCACTTGTTGGTCCCCGACTTCGTCACGGCGTTGACCGTCGCGCCCGAGTGCGTCCCGTTCTCGGCCGAGAGGCCGCTTGTCGCGACCCGGAATTCCTGCAACGCGTCGGGAAAGGGGAACGGCAGGTTGAGGTTGTCGTACGTGTCGTTGTGCATCGCGCCGTCGAGCACGTAGGTCACGCCCGAGCGCAGGCCACCCGCGACGGAGATGGCGACGGCATCGGACCGGTTTCGCTGACCGCTGACGTCACCGGTGTTGACCGCGGCGCCCGCGAGGATGATCAGGTTGGTGACCTGCCGTCCCTGCAGCGGGAGCTCGACGATCTTCTGGTTGTCCACGACCTCGCTGATGCCGGCGCTGCGGACGTCCACGAGCGGCGCGGCGCCCTCGACTGAAATCGTCTCCGCGATGTCGCCGACGGCGAGGACGACGTTGATGGTTGGATTGCCGTTGACCTGCAGCACGATGCCGGTCTGCACGTAGGTCCGGAATCCCTGCAGCGACGCCTCGAGCTTGTAGGGGCCCGTCGGCAGGTTCGGAACCACGTACGTCCCGCCCGATTCCGTGACGACATTGCGCGTGAAGCCGGTGCCGGTCTGGGTCACGGTGACCGTGACGCCGGGGAGAACGCCGCCGCTTGAATCCCTGACCGTGCCGCTCAACTGCGCGGTGGCCTGTGCCCAGGCGCCGGTGTGCGTCAGGAGGACGATGAGCAGCGCGCCAATGCCGGTCCGTATGAAGCGCATCAGTGCAATCCTTCCGGTGTGAAATTTGGCGCGATGCTACTACAATTCGCCACGCATGAAGATTCTGTTGCGCATCGGCGTCGTCGTTCTCTCAGGCGTCCTCCTGCACGCGCAGGGCGGGGCGCCGACGCGGTTCGTCACGCCGCCCACGCAAGCGGTGGCGGTTCGGGCGGGCCGCCTGTTCGACAGCAGGTCGGGCACGCTGTTGACGAATCAGGTCATCCTCATCAGAGGCGATCGCATTACGGATGTCGGCGGGGCCATCGCGATCCCGCCGGATGCGCAGGTCATCGACCTGAGCACGGCGACGGTGATGCCCGGCATGATCGACGCGCACGTCCATCTGTTTCCTTCAGAGGATCTGTCTGAATCCACGAGGACGATCGTCGGCCTGGCCAACGCGCAGACCGATCTGCATGCGGGCTTCACCACCGTGCTCGACATGGATTCGCGCGGCGGTTTCGGGACCGTCGATCTCCGCAACGCCGTCAATCGGGGGCTAGTGATGGGGCCGCGGATGCAGGTCGTCGGGCAGTCGCTCAACCAGCGCGCGACTGTTCCGTATCCGGCGCTGTTCAATCGCTTCATCGACCGGTTCACCGAGGACAAGAACGTCAATTCGCCGTGGCTCGGGCGTGCGGCCGTGCGCGAGGCGAAGCTGCACGGCGTCGACTGGGTCAAGATCTACACGACGCAGGATTTCGTCGGCGACGAGTACGAGGTCTTCAAACCGGACGGCACGCTGGTCAACAGTCCATCGATGACCGAGGAAGAGGTGATGGCGATTGTGGACGAGGCGCACCGCCTCGGCCTGAAGGTCGCGTGCCACACCTATGGAGGCGAAGGGCAGCTCAGTTGTCTGAAGGCTGGCGTCGACGCGCCCAATCACCTTACCGATCTCGATGACGCGTCGCTGAAGCTGCTCGTCGACAAGAAGCTCCCGTTCGAGGTGACGGTTGACGATCTGGTCTCGCTCGAGCCTGGAGACTTGAAGAAGACCGGTGGAAAGAACAGCCGCCTGCGCATGGGCGAACAGGCCTTCAGGAAAGCGCGTGCCGCCGGGGTGCCGATCATCTTCGGCAGCGGCGCCACATCGGCCACCATCCCGCACGGCATCGGCGCGGACCAGTTCGTCTACTTCATCAAGTGGGGGATGACGCCCGCGCAGGCGCTGCAGACCGCGTATCTACCCGCCGCGACGATGTTGAACTATCACTGGGAGCAGCAGATCGGCAGCGTCGAGAAAGGGAAGTTCGCCGATCTGATTGCCGTCGCCGGCAACCCGCTCGCCGACATCACGGAGATGCAGCGCGTCCGCTTCGTGATGAAGGGTGGCATGGTCGTCCGGAACGACGCGGCAGCGCGGCGCTGAGGAAGGATGCCGTGATGCGGCCGACGGTATCACTGGCGCTCGTGCTCGCGGCCATCGTCTCGGCGCACGTGGCCGCGTGGGACCTTCCGCCGGACAACGGGACGCTGGGGAAAGACGCCATTGGCGCCATCCTCGCCGGCAACGAGTACCCGGTCACCGGTTCCTACACACAGTCGATCGACTTCATCGACTTCTCCGCGCACGGGCAGCGCTTCACCCAGGTGGTCATCACGCTGACCCCTGACACGCCGCGGCGCCGCAACGGTAAGACGCTCGTGGTCGTCGGCGCCGAACCGGGCAGCGAATACGGCATGGACTTCGTGTCCACGGTCGAGCGCAAGGAAGGTCCGGCGGTGTGGCTCGCCCGCCGCGGCGTGACGTTCGTCGCGCTGACGCGCGTGGGCCGCTGGAATTTCCTGGCGCCGACGAGCGACGGTTCATGGGCGAGCGTGCCGGTCGGACAGCGGATGCCGATCTTCAATCGCGCGCAGAAGAGGCCATGGGACGCGGGTGACTACGAGGTGAAGCGCTCCGGCCTCTCCGGAAGCACGTCGGCAGGCGTGAGCGCGATCTACCGTTTCCCGAAGAAGGGGACCGCGCTCGAACAACAGATGCTCGCGGCGACGCCGCGCGTCTTTCTCGAGGGTTACCGCCTCGCGCTGGAAAAAGCGATCCCCGACCGCCGCCGATCGCTCGTCCTGTTCTGGGGCATGTCGACGGGAGGCGCAAGCCTGTACCCGCTCGCGAAGTACTACACACCGGACGGCTACCTTGGCTGGGGCACGAGTTCAACGGGGCTCGCCTATGTCAACAACCGGACGGCGGGCGGCAATTTCAACGACATCTACGAGCACAGCGCGCTGCGCGTCCGCGAGCGCGGCCTCGACGACTTCGAGTTCTATACCAGGGAGATCGATCCGGCAACGCGTGCGGCGTGGTGGAACGCCGCATTGCGATCGCCGCGCTTCAAGAGCACGGAGGATGAAGCGATGCAGTTCGGCGCCGCCGCGCTGACCGAGCACGGCATGCGTCTGTGGCAGTCAGATTTTCTACCTGCCTCCGACCGTGCGACCGGACTCGCCGCGTTCATGGCGGCGATGTTCGAGCCGAGCTATCCGCCGGCGGTGCTCGAGAAGGTGCCGATTCTGGATTTGAACGGCACCAACGATGAAGCGCTGCCGCCGGCAACCGTTGACGCGAACCGGAGCGTCATGGAGCGCTACGCACGGAAGTACCGAGTGGGCCGAGTCGAAGGACTGCACCACTACCTCTTCACGCAGGACAGCATCAAGGTCGTCGGCACCCTGTGGATGCGCTTCATCGAGGCGGGTTTCTTCGATTGAGACGTCCCCTCCTACCTGGTCGAACCTGAGTCGCCTTCCTGCATAGTGCCCTTCAGGGAGAACAGCCAGACGCTGTCGCCGCGCGGCGATGCGGCGAAGAGACTCCCCGCCGAGTAGGCGGCCACGTATTGTTCTCCTTCGTACTCGAACACGCTGACCGGGGCGTTCATGCCCGCACCGGTTTGAAATTCCCACAGGCGTTTGCCGGTTGACGAGTTCAACGCCGTGAGGCGGCCGTCGCTTCGTCCCGTGAACACGAGCCCGCCGGCGGTCGTCACCGATCCGCTGTAACAGCCCTCCTTCCACCGCTGCTGCCAGACGAGACGATTCGTTTTCATGTCAAGCGCGGCAAAGATGCCTGCAGCAGGGAGCGGCGCGCCGCCGAAGGCGCTTCCAAGATAGCGTGTCCCCTCCGGTGTGATCTGTTGATCGTCCTCGCCACCCCTGAACAGATTCGCGGCGTCGGTCGCACAGACGTAGAACAGGTTCGTGCGGGGATCGTACGAGCTCGGCGGCCAGTTCGCGCCGCCGCGCGCGCCGGGCTTGGCGACAATCGCGTCCTTCCAGAACGGCGTGAAGATGCGCCCCTGGTTCACGAGCGGAAAATCCTCGGGCGCGATATCGACCGACTGCGGCACGAACGCATCGCCCTTCGGAATGGGCTGCGTCTTCGACGTGGCCTGACGCGGCTCCTGTGGGACCGACGTTTCGTCGATGCCGATCAGCGGCTTGCCATTCGTGCGGTCGAGGATGTAGACCCAGCCGGCCTTGTTCGGCTCCGCGGCCGCCTTTCGCACGCGGCCGTTGATGGTCACGTCAAAGAGCACGACCGGGCTTGGACCGTCGTAATCCCACAGGTCGTGGTGAATCTGCTGAAAGTGCCACCGGTATTTGCCGGTCGCGGCTTCGATCGCCACCATTGATGTCGAAAAGAGGTTGTCACCGGCCCTGATCTTTCCGTTGAAATCGGGACCGGGATTTCCGGTGGTGAAGTAGATCAGCCCCAGCTCCGGATCGACGGCTGGCGTCTGCCATACGGTCGCGCCGCCGTGCAGCCATGCGTCGTTGTTCTGCGGCCACGTCTCGTGACCGATCTCTCCGGGCCCGGGAATCGTGTAGAAGGTCCAGATCAGGCGCCCGTCTTTCGCGTCGTAGGCCTTGACGCGGCCGCGTGTGCCGTTTTCGCCGCCGGCGAATCCGACGATGACCATGCCGTTGTAGAAAAGCGGAGCAGCCGTAATCGTATAACCGTTCTGCCAGCGTTCCGCCTGGATCGACCACGCAGGTTCGCCCGACTGCTGATCGAGCGCCATCAGCCGGCCATCCAGCTGCCCGACGTACACCTTGCCGTCGCCCAGCGCGACGCCGCGGCTCGTCCATCCGCAGCAGACCGTTGGAATGGCGTCGGGAAGACCGCCCTTGTGCGTCCATAGCGGCTTGCCCGTCTTGACGCCGAGCGCGAAGACGTCATCCGCGCCGGTGACGATGTAGATGACGCCGTCGGCGACGACAGGCTGCGCCTCGCCTGAGTACTTCATGCCGAGCCCCGAGCCGTCCAGGTGCGTTCGCCACACACCTTTCAGACTGGCGACGGTCTCACGATTGATGTGCGTCAGCGGGGAGTAATTCTGATTGGCGAGATTGCCGCCGTTCTTGGGCCAGCCGCTGGTCGGAGGCGCGGCGAATGCCGCGCCTTGCGCCTGCCGGGGCTGTTGGGAGTAGAGCGCGGCGCGTCCCGCGAAGAGCAGCACAAGGACCGCAGGCAGCCAGAGGAAAACGGAACGGACGCGCCCGGGTGTCATCGCGACACCGGCGGCTTGCCGACCAGCAGCTCGGGCCTGGCGCCGCGCCGCGGCGTGAACTTCTGGACGCGCCCGTTGCCGACTTCGGCGATGTACAGGTTGCCGTCGGGATCGACCGATGCGCCGTGCATGTTCAAGAACCCGCCCGGATAATCACCGAGCCCTCCCCATGCATAGAGCAGGTGTCCCTCGCGGTCGTACTTGACCACTTTCGCGGTTGGATCCTCGAACGCCCACACCGCGCCGTCGCCGTTCGCATACACGAAGTTCACGGATGACGGGTTGTTGAACGGCCACTGGTCGATGAACTTGCCGTTCTCGTCGAACACCTGCATCCGCCGGTTGCCTCGATCGCTGACGTAGATGCGGTGAGTCATCGGATCCGCGGCGATGCCGTGCACCACGTTGAAGTAGCCGGGCCGCGTCTCGGTGGGCGGCGTGCCGCGCTCGCCCCACGCGGTCACGTATTTTCCGTTCTTGTCGAACTTCACGACGCGGTTGCCGTTGTAGCCGTCGGAGACGAACATCGACCCGTCCGGCAGAAACGCCATGAACGTCGGACGGTTGAAGTGTGTCGCGTCCGCGCCCTTCTGTCCGACCGTGCCGATGGTCTGCAGGAGCTGCTTCCCGTCGTGGCTGAACTTGAACAGCGCGTGATTGTGGTCGTCGACAATCCACACGTACTTCTGCGGATCGTACGGATTGATGTAGACCGCATGCGGACGCCGCAGCATCTTGTCCCACTGCGTCCACTGTTCGACGATGTCGCCCTTGGAATTGAAGACGAGGAAGAGATGTTCCCAGCGCGCGTCGATCCCCAGGCGTCCTTTGTAGGCCTGTGCCGGGTCGTCCGGATCCGCGCCGGGTGCGCCGCCTCCGGGCGGGCTCGCGTACTGTCCCTGCGACGCATGGCGGAACGGCACCTCGCCGACGGGGAACGACAGGCTCGGCCCGATTTGCGGAATCGCGGTGACAGGCGGGCGCTGCAGCTTCGGCAGCTCGCCCATCTGGATCACGAAAACACGGTCCGCGCTTTCGGCGAAGACCGCCTCGGTCGCGCCCCACGTCCACTGATCGTGTCCCGGTAATTGCGCCAGCGGCTTCGGCCAATCGCGCGCGACATCATACGGCCCGGTGAAATCCCAGCCACCCTTCTCCCCCGGTACGGCGGCGAAGCCCGCGCCGGGCTGGGCCTGGCTGTGAAGGGGCAGCGTGGTCATCGCGACGAACAGGCCGCCGGCAAACGCCACGACTGCCGTAAGTAACACCGCCGAGTGCTTCCGCATGGGACCTCCAGCGCGCGTGAAAGTGCCACGCGAGCGGTGCTCCCGTCAAGCCGCAGGAGTACTATCCGTGTGATGAATCGAGTCACGTCTCCCGGAAGATGGGCCGGTGGCGGTCTACGAGTATCGAGAAAGCGAGATTCTGGGCGTGAAGCGCCGGTACGAGTATTTGACCGGCGCGCTACTCGTGCGCGTGAGCCTGTTCAAAGGCCTCTACATGCTCGAGGGACGGTGGGATAGCGGGATCCACAGCGTGCTGACGTCACTGGAGCCGGGCGATGTACCGACACGCCACCGCTCGATCGGCGTGGTGCTCGCGATCTTCTAACGCTTGTTCGAGGTCGATTCAGTCAGTCGATCAACGAACGCCGGCGCGAGGAAGTCGTTCACGTTAATGCGCGTGAAGTCGGGCGCTGCCGGCCGGGCGGGATAGAGTGTCGCGTCGCGTTCGACCGCTGCCGCCGACACTTTCGGCGTGGCCGGTACTGCCGCTCGATAGATGTCTACGATCGTCGCGAGATGCCGTGCCGTCGGCGCCGGAATGCCGGCTTTCAGAAGAGCCTTCACGGCGGCGGCGGCGTCCGTATGGAGCAGCGTCTCTGCGCGCGCGATCGCGCGGGTGGCTGCGGCGAGCACGTCCGGATGCGCGCCGGCAAACTCTTTCGTCGCCGCCAGCGAATGAATCTGTCCCTTGCTCAACGGAGCCACTTCGCCCCCTGACTGGTTGATCACCAGCACCGCGCCGTGCGCGACGAGCGCGTCCTCGAGGAACGGCGTGTGCGCATAGAGCGCGTCGACCGCTCCGCTGGCGAAGGCGGCGATCTGTTCTTCGCCCGGCACGATCTTCATCTGGATGTCGCGATCGACATCCATTCCGGCAAGGGCGAATAGCACGCGGAGCCGTCGCGGCGGCTCGTAGGCGACGCCGATGCGGAGTCCTTTCAGCGCCTTCAACCGGTCAACGAGCGGCGCCTTCGGATCCAGCTTCAATCTGGCCGCGACATCCGATCGCACAATGAGGTTGATCGGGTCGTTCGCGAGAAGGTTGGCAAAGAGCACGATCGGACGCTGCTGCGCGATCAGTCCAAGGTAGACCGGCGGTTGCAGCAGCGCGATGTCAGCCTGCTTGTTCAGCAGCAGCTCTCCGCTCTGGTTTGCCCTCGCGGCGAAGACCACCTGGACGTCGAGTCCCTCCGCCTCGAAGTAGCCGGCGCCGAGGGCGGTCCACAACGTCAGGAACTGGATATTGTCGCGCTCCGGCACGCCGATGCGAAGCGTGGCGGCCGCCGCGTGACTGGTGCTCAGCGCGAGGACGATGACCATCACCGCCGCGCGCGCCCCGGGAGGCACTTGAAGAGGATTCACGCCGATGGACTGTACATCGGCGTGAATCGAGGATCAATTCGACCAGAATCGTATCGAGACGAATTCGAACTACGGCGCCAGCAGCCGGACCCAGGGTCCGCTGATCTCGATGGGCTCGCCGGTTTCATCCCGGCCCTTGAACCGCGTCTGCGTGTAATTTGGCTTCGCGTAGCCGCTGCACCACCGTGTGCTGATCCGGACGGTGCCGTTTCCACGAATGTTGATGACCTGCGGGTTCGTGCTCGTGTACCGGCCGTCGAAGAAATTCTCACGCTGAGTGAACGTGAGCGCGAGACCCGAGTCATTCACCAGCACCTGGTCGTAGTACCACGTGTACGGATGGTTGTCGCAGCCGGCCACCGGCACCGGCACGCCGCTGTGGGTGACGGGCTCTGGCTCGATCATGATGTGCATCTTCGGGCTCGATGTCGGATCGGTCGGCACGGGCACGCCGGGCTGCGCCTTCGGCGGCGGTCCTGGCGGCCACGGATCGGGCGGCGTGTTCGGCGGATAGACGATGGGCGCCGGCGCCGGCCCTTCGTCCAGCGTCCCGAGGTGACCGGCCGGGTCGACCAGCATGTCGATGAATTCCGTGGCTGTGGACTGAAGGGCAGTCGTCGTTGTCACGGGGCTGGCGACCGTCGACCACGTCGGCTCGCCGCACGATGCGATCAATAGGGCGGCGGCGGACACGGCGAGCAGTGAGGCAATCACTCTGGGCGAAGACATTTCCACTCCTGACGATTCGAAGTTCGACACATCGCGTCTCGCGGCCAGGTCAGGCAAGACGTGAACCATGAGCTGAAGCGGCGGAAAATCGAGCAATTCTGCGATCTCGACAACCGGCGTCGAAATGCCTCGGGAGTTTTGGGAGCCCGGGAAGAGTTAAATGGAAAAGGACGCCAAATCGTGCAGCCTGGAATATATGGTCTATTAATGTCATATATTGTCGTAACGATCAGAGCCTTTGATGTTCCGAGACGGCACAGCTCAGGCGTCGCCACGCGTTGCGCGATCGGAGCCTAAGCTGAATGCTCCTTAGTGTTTAGCGGCAGGAACCTGGGCTGGTTGGCAGATTGCTCAACTGCCGGTCCAGATGACTCTAACCAAATTCCGCACATGGTCGGTGGTCGCGGCATTAGTGATCACGCAGACCCCCGCGATGCTGGCCGTCAAGAGCGGCGCATCGCCAAAGAAAGCCCGCGTCGATCGCCAGATCGAACAGATCGAAGCGGCCACCGGAAGCGGCACCGTCAGCGTCATTGTTCGCTCCGATGGCACGACCGACTGGGCTTCGCTCCTCAAGGCCTTGAAGAGCAAGGGCATCAAGGCCGGCAGACAGGCTCGCCGGTCCAACGCGATCTCACTCAAGATTTCGCGGAGCGACCTGACGTGGCTTGAATCGCTGCCGGGCGTCGGATCCGTTTCCGTCGACGCACCGGTGACCACCGCGCCGCTGTCGGCGGAATCGCTCCTTTCACCCGGGGGCGGAGCCGGCGCGGTCAAGAAAGTGAGCGCCCTCCGTGCGCAGCTCGGCCTGACCGACTCTGATCCGACCGGCAACGGCGTCGGCGTCGCCATCATCGACTCGGGCATTGCGCCGGTGTCGGACCTGTCGGGCCGCATCACCGCGTTCTACGACTTCACCAGCGGCCAGGGCGGCGTTCCGACGTCGCCGATTGACGGCTACGGGCACGGCACGCATGTCGCCGGTCTCGTCGCCGGAAGCGGCGAGCTGTCGGACGGTCAGTTCGAAGGCGTCGCGCCGGGTGCACACCTGATCGGCCTCCGCGTGCTCGACAATTCCGGCAGCGGATCGACGAGCGACGTCATCGCCGCGGTCGAGTTCGCCACGGAGAACAAGGACGCGCTCGGCATCGACGTGATCAACATGTCGCTGGGTCACCCACCGTATGGTCCGGCGGCAGACGACCCGCTCGTGCAGGCCGTCGAAGCGGCGTCGCGTGCCGGCATCGTCGTCGTCGTGTCGGCCGGCAACGTCGGCGTCAATCCGCAGACGAATCAGGTGGGCTACGGCGGCATCCTCGTGCCGGGCAATGCACCGTCGGCGTTTACCGTCGCGTCGGCGAAGACGCAGGGAACGGTCGACCCGGACGATGACCTAATCGCCAACTACAGCTCGCGTGGCCCGTCGTGGTTCGACGGCTTGGCCAAGCCCGACTTCGCCGCGCCCGGGCAGAACCTGGCGGCACCGGCAGCGCCGGGCAGCTACCTCGCGACGACGTACCCGTCGCTGCTCGTCAACGACAACTACGGCGGCAAGCGCTACATCGTGCTCAGCGGCACGAGCATGGCCGCGGGTGTGGAAAGCGGTCTCGTCGCGGATGTCCTCGAAGCGAGCCGCGCGATGACGACGACCACCACGGCGCATCTGCTGGGCAACGCGATCAAAGCGTTCACGGAATACACCGCGTTGACGATGCACGACGCCAGCGGCGTGGTCTACGACCGCTTGTCGCAGGGCGCCGGCCGTGTCAACGGGCAGGGCGTTCTCAACCTCGCGCGATCGGTCGACCCGGGCGCTCCCGCTGGAACGCCGTGGATCATCACGCCGGTCGTTCCGTACAGCGTCTACAACGGCATCACGATCCCGTGGGCGCAGAACATCGTCTGGGGCGAAAACATTGTCTGGGGCGAGAACATCATCAACGCGAACAACGTCGTCTGGGGCGAGAACGTCGTCTGGGGCGAGAACATCGTGTGGGGTGAAAACATCGTCTGGGGCGAAAACATCGTGTGGGGCGAGAACATTGTCTGGGGCGAGAACATCGTCTGGGGCGAAAACATTGTCTGGGGCGAGAACATCGTGTGGGGCGAGAACATCGTGTGGGGTGAGAACCTCGTGTGGGGTGAGAACCTCGTGTGGGGTGAAAGCATCCTCGCGGGCCATACGGCCGGCAAGGGTCTCGGCGTCGGAAAGAAGGTGTCGAAGTGACGGACGAGGTCATGAAGAACCTCGAACCGATTCGCTTCGACGCGCCGGACGCCGCCCCATCGACTGAAGTCGTCGCGGATTGGACGACGGGACTCCCGGTGTTCACAGGCAGGCGGATGATCCTGCGTGAGCTGGTGAAGAGCGACGCGACGTCGCTGCTGTCCATGCTCGGGACCGAGGAGGTCGCACAGTTCATTTCGCCGCCGCCGAGCACGCCGGAGGGCTTCGAGAAGTTCATCCAGTGGGCCATCCGCGAGCGCCAGGCCGGAAGCCAGATGACGTTCGGCATGGTGCCCGAGGGATACGAGCACGCGGTGGGTCTCGTGCAGGTCCGCGCCATCGCACCGAGGTTCTCGGTGGCGGAGTGGGGATTTGCCATCGGCTCGCCGTTCTGGGGAACGGGACTGTTTGTCGCGAGCGCGAGGACGGCAATCGACTTCGCGTTTCAACATACCGACGTGCACCGTCTCGAGGCGCGCGCGGTGGTTCAGAACGGCCGCGGCAACGGCGCGCTGCGGAAGATCGGGGCCGTGCAGGAAGGCGTCCTCCGCGAATCATTGTTGAAAGATGGCAAATACCTGGATCAGATCATGTGGTCGATCGTTGCCCGCGACTGGTACCAGACAAAAGCGGTGTGGGACCAGGTCGTGCACTGACACGGCCTGGCACACGAAGGAGCCCTTCTTTTCATCAGTTCGTTCTGATACAACGTCGCTCGCAAGACGGGCCACGCTGGCGGCCGACGTGCGCCGCCAGTATTCCGGACGCGCCGTCGTGGAGGCATTCACCGCGCTGGCGCTGCTCGTCGAGGCGAGTCCGCTTGGCCGCATGATGGGGAACGTCTATTTCAGCGTTGCCCGGCTCGACATGCCGACGAAGCTCTTCATCGAGGAATCGCAGGCGCTCGAGTGGCTGAAGGGTCACCACACCGTATAATCCATCGACGCTCGGAACAGCGCACAAGAGAGGTGATGATGAGATTATTTGCGGCGGTTGCGTGTTCGGTCCTGATGCTCCTTTCTCAGGCGAGCGCGGGATACAGCCAGACGAACGGCGGCATGGCGGTCAAGATCGGGACGCTGGGAATCGGCTTCGACGGCGCCGTGTCGGTCACGGACAAGTCGAACGTCCGCGTCAGCGCCGACTTCTTCAACTTCAATCACGATTTCGACAACGACGGCATCACGCTGGCGGCGCATTTGAAGATGCGCTCCGTGACCGCGCAGTTCGACTGGTTTCCGACGGGCGGCGGCTTTCATGTGAGCCCTGGCCTGATGTTGTACAACGGCAACCGCGTCGAGGCGGCCGCGACGACGCCGGGCGGCAAGCAGTTCACGCTGGGCGGTGAGAACCTGATGAGCAATCCGGCCAATCCGGTCAAGGGCACTGCGACGGTCGCGTTCAAGAAGGTCGCCCCGATGATCACACTCGGCTGGGGCAACATCGTGACGCGCGGCAACCGGCGGTGGACCATCCCGGTGGAGTTCGGGGCGGTGTTCTCGAAAGCCCCGACGGCGACCCTGGGTCTCGGCGGAAGCGCGTGCCTGGCCAATGGGACCAATTGCCGAAACATCGCGACCGATGCCACGCTGCAAGCCGATGTGAGAAAACAGGAAGCCAAGCTCAATGACGACCTGTCGTTCCTCAAGATCATCCCGGTGTTTTCGTTCGGATTCGGCTACCGGTTCTAAGCGCGACGTACACGCGTCACCCGGTCATCGTGTCCGAACACGATGACCGGGCCCGGCGCTAAAGCGCCGCGAACTGCACGCACACCGGCCTCGGCACGTCCACTTTCGCACCGGTCGGCGCCAGCTTCCCGTTCTCGCCATCGACGGCAAACGTCACGATGCTGCCCGTTCCCTGGTTCGCCGCGAACAGGAAGCGTCCGCGCGGCTCGAAGTTGAACCCGCGCGGCGTCGACCCCTGGGTCGGGACGATGTCGACGAGCGTCATGCGTCCGCTCGCCTCGTCGATGCGGAAGATCGCGATGCTGTTGTGTCCGCGATTGCTGCTGTACACGAACCTGCCGTTCGGGTGAACGTGGACGTCCGCGGGCGAGTTGTTCATCGCGTAGGCGGGCGGAATGGTCGGAATCGTCTGCACGAGGCTGATGTCCGCCGTGTTCGCATCGTAGCGGTAGCACGAGAGGCTCGACTGCCGCTCGTTGACGACGAACACGTAGGGCAGACGCGGATGGAACGACGAGTGCCGCGGCGCGATGCCCGGCTCGGTTTTCAGGACCTTGCCGTCCGCGAGCCTGTGCGAACCGTTTGCGACGCGGTACGTGTACACGCGATCGCATCCCTTGTCGCAGACGACGACCATCCGTTGACTCGGATCCCAATTGACGGAGTGGGCGTGCGCACTGCGCTGCGTGACCTTGTCCACGCTCTGGGTTCTCTCGAGGATGGCGACGTCCGACGCGCGATCGAGCGTGCCGTCCGCTTTCACCGGTAACAACGCAACCGTCCCGTCATCCCAGACCTTAAGTCATCGCTTCAGTCCTTCAGAGCAGTGTCCTTTAGAGCGGTGGTCAGAACGGGCTTCAGAATGCGGGCGAACTCCTCGTACGCGCGCGGCCGAAGGTGCAGCTGGTCACCCATGAAGAGATCGAGCCGCGGCGTCCCGTCAGCATTGAACAGCACCGGGTTGACGTCGACGAACTCGACGCGCGGGTGATCGGCCGCGTACTTCTGCATCCGCCGATTCACGTCATCGACGACATCCCAGCGATCCTGTTTTTCGGGTGCGCGATTGACGGAAACGAAGATGACACGCGTGCCGGGCAGCGCGGCGCCCACGCGATCGATGAACCGGATGATGCGGCCGACGATCGCGTCGGCAGGCTCGCCGAGATCGACGTCGTTGCTTCCGCAGTAGTAGGCGATCACTTTCGGCCGCAGCGGTATGACGCGCGAATCGACCATCCGCAGCATGTCGGCGGTCTGCGACCCGTCGAACGCCAGATTGGTGATCGGGAGCGGCGCCATCTGCGACACCAGCGCAGTCCAGCGGTGGAAGATGCTGCTGCCGACGAAGACGATGCCGCCGGTGGCTTGTCCCGAGCGAGCGTCAGCGAGTCGAGGGGCCTGTTGGGCGCCGAGCGCCGGCGCCAGCAGGGCGGCGGCCAGCGCCAGCGCGATCAGCCGTCGCTGCCGCACGATCGTCAGCGGCTCAGATTGGCGGTTCGCGCACCGGCGTCATCCGGCACGAGCATCCGAATCACGCCGTCCTGCCTCGACGTGATGAACAGCTCGCCGTCGCGGCTGCGGCCGATGTGCAGATCGGCCCGGCTGATCTTTGCGGCCATCGTCCTGTCGATCAGCTCCTGCAGCGTCACGTTCGTGCGGGTGCCGTTCGCGTCGCGCGTGTACAGCTGAATCTCTTCGATCGGCGCAACGGTCTGTGGAATGCCGTCATCGGCCTTCTTCAACGCCGCAACGTCGGAAGCAAACAGACGCCCGCGCTGGATATCGCCGAAGACGAACTTGCCGCGGAGCTGGGGAATCCGGCCGTGATAGGTAAATCCATCCGTGACCGAGGCGCCTTCGTCGTGGTCGTAGACCGCGACCGGATAGGTGAAGCCGTCCTTCTGCCGTCCGCTCAGGATCTCCGCCGGCAATGGGTACAGCTGATTCAGCTCGCCGTCGGGCCGCGTCCCGCGGCCGTTTTCGAAGTACCCCTCGCGCTTCATCCAGCCGTAGTTCCCGCCGTTGCGAACGATGTTGATCTCTTCGATCTGATTCATGCCGATGTCGGAGGCGAACATCGTCCCGTCAGTGAGATCCCACGAGAGGCGGTGGGCATTGCGGAAACCGTACGCGTAGATCTCGCCGAGCGTCTTCGGGTCGTTATCGGCAGCGAACTTGTTCGACGGCGGAATCGTGTAGTCGCCGAGACCTTTCACCCCGTGCGTGACCGACGGGCTGCGCGGATCGATCCGCAGAATGGCGGTGATGATCGAATCGAGCCGCTGCGTCTGTCCGGGATTGTTCGCCTTCGGTCCGCCGCCGTTGCTGAAGCCATGGTCGCTGCCGCTGGTGTAGAGCAGCCCATAGTCCGCGTTGCCCGGCTTCGCCGTCGGGTTGAACTCGACCGCACCCATCGGATGCGTGAGGTTGGCGACGACGTGCGCTTCGCGGAGCAACTCGCGCCGCGTGCCCTCGAAGATGTTCGCCGCCGGATTGGTGGCGTGCCACTCGGTGATGACGTTGTGATACGTCACGTCGGCAATCGTGTAGCCCGGAGGAATGAAGTCGGGTTTCTTCGGATTGCCCGGTCCGCGCTCGGCGTGCACCGTGTAGAACAAGCCGTTCCGCGCGAACTCCGGGTGAAAGGTGAAGCCGATGAAGCCGCTTTCGAGCCGGTTGTACACCGCGAACGGAAACGCCGCGGCCACGTCCGCATACACGTGCGGCTGGTTGCTCCCGTCGAGCAGGTACAGAAAGCCGCGTGAGTCGTTGGCGAAGCGGCGGCCGTCGGGCAGGTCACGCACGAAACTCACGCGCGCCCAGCCGGCTGGCGACACGTCCTGGTCGAGCGGCCGAAGGCCGCGGGAATCGGGCAGGCGCACGAGGTCGCGGATCTGGACCGCGAGGCCGCGTTTTTCGATCGGCGCCGGAATCGGGTTGCTGGTGATTTGCCCGACCAGCGGTCGAGCGGTCACGAGCGCCAGGAGGGTAGCGATGGCAAGCGGCATGGTTGCGCGCATACGGATCTCCTAGGTTAGGGACGCAGGACGCTTATACCAGATTCAGGGGACGGCCGGCATCGGCGTCGTTTGATTTCGCGCATATTCGCCCGCGGCCCGTGCGATGATCCGCCCCGGAGATCAAGCGACTCAAGATCGTCGCTTCCCGATGGGCGCCGATTCCGGGCCCGGCTGCATCAACTGGGCGGCGCTCAGATAAAGGAGGTCACGTCGATGAGAACACCTCTCTTCGTTGCGGCTGCGGGGCTCGTCATGCTGGCGGCCGGTGCGCCGCTCGCGGCGCATCACTCCTTCGCGGCGGAGTTCGACGGCAGCAAGCCCGTGACGCTCAAGGGAACCGTCACGAAGATGGAATGGACCAACCCCCACGCGTGGCTTCACGTCGACGTCAAGGGACCGGACGGCAAGGTCGTGAGCTGGATGGTCGAGGGGGGCGCGCCGAACGCGCTGCTCCGGCGCGGCTGGAACAAGAATTCGCTCGCCCCCGGCACGGCGATCGTCGTCCAGGGCTTCCGCGCGCGTGATGGATCGAACAGGGCCAGCGGCGGCGATCTCACGCTGCCGGACGGGAAGAAATTGTTCATCGGATCGACCGGCACGGGCGCGCCCGGCGACGGGCGAGACGCAGCGGGGAAGAAATGAGGGCGCGCCATCTGGCATGCATGTCGCTCGCGATCGCCGCGAGCGTCGCGGCGGCGCAGAACAACTGGACGCCACCACGGACTCCCGACGGCAAGCCCGATCTGCAAGGCATCTGGACGAACTACACGAGCACGCCGTTCGAAGTTCCCGATAAAAGCGACAACCCGGACTTCTATGCCGGAGATCTGGATGGAACGGGCCGCGGCACCGGCCCCTCTGCCTTCCTGACTGACACGACCGATCGTCAATTGACGAAAGCAAGGTCGCTCGTCGTGGATCCGCCGAACGGGCGCGTGCCGATCATGCCGTGGGCTGAAGAGCGACGAAACTACAAGCTGGCACACATCCAGGACGACTGGGTGAATTTCACACCGTGGGAGCGCTGCATCACCCGTGGCGTGCCGGGAGGGATCTTCCCGGCCGGTTACGGCTCGGGGTACCAGATCCTGCAGGGTCCCGGGTACGTGGCGATCGTCTACGAGATGATCCACGAGGCGCGCATCATTCCGACCGACGCGCGTCCGCATCTCGGTGCGAGCTTCCGCTTGTGGAACGGCGATTCGAGGGGCCACTGGGAAGGCAACACCCTTGTCGTGGACATCACCGGTTACAACGACAAAGGCACCGTCGCAACCAACGTCGCCACGCAGCGTGTTCGAGCGATTCCGCAGAGCGAGGCGCTGCACGTCGTCGAGCGCTTCACGCGCGTCGATGACAACACGATCAATTACGACGTCGTCATCGAGGATCCCAAGGTCTTCACCGCTCCCTGGAAAGTGGCGATGCCGTTACATAGAGAGCCGGATTACCAGCTCTTCGAGTACGCGTGTCACGAAGGGAACCGCGCCGTCCCGAATACGCTCAGCGGGGGGCGCGCGCACGACCGGACCGCCCGGGTCGTCAAGGCGCAGTGATCCTGCGAGGAGGTTCGATGCCGAACTGGCTGAAAGGCGCGGTCATTGCGCTCGTGTCCGTTGCCGCGACTCTCGCGATCTCGCAGATGATGCGACGGCCCGTCGAGGGGCGAACACCGGACACCAAGGTGTTACGGACCGCGGACGGGAAACCGGACCTGAACGGCATCTGGCAGGCCGTTGGCTCGGCCAACTGGAATCTTCAGGATCATCAGGCGCGAACCGGCCCGGTGCTCGAACTTGGCGCCATCCTCGCGGTGCCGGCGGGGATGAGCGTGGTCGAGGGGAACGAGATTCCGTATCAGCCGTGGGCGGCGGCCAGGCAGAAGGAGAACTACGAGAACTGGTTGAGCAGAGACCCCGAGGTGAAGTGTTACCTGCCGGGCGTGCCACGCGCGACGTACATGCCGTACCCGTTTCAGATCCTGCAGACCGGCAACAACGACATCCTCATGGCGTACGAGTACGCGAGCGCCAGTCGCGTGATCAAGATGGGGAAGGTGGAGCCTCCGCCTATCGACACGTGGATGGGGCAGTCAGCCGGTCGCTGGGAGGGAGACACGCTCGTCGTCGACGTAACTGGCCTGAACGATCAGACGTGGTTCGACCGCGCAGGCAATTTCCACAGCGAGGCGCTGCACGTCGTCGAGCGATTCACGCCGGTGAGCCCCGGCGTGCTGGACTACCAGGTCACGATCGAGGATCCGAAGGTCTTCACTCGGCCGTGGAAGATCCAGATGCCTCTCTATCGCAGGCAGGACAAGGGCGCTCAGCTTCTCGAGTTCAAGTGCGTCGAGTTCGTCGAGGAGTTGATGTACGGCGACCTGCGCAAGAAGACCGGCAACGAGCAGCCGTTCAGCGCCGCGCGCCTGCGGTGGCCGTAGTCCTACCGCCGCCTATGCAGAAGCAGGCCGATGCGCCCGAAGGAAAGAACGTATCTGGCGCACGGCCAGCGGAATCCGCTCCTTGGGTTCCTTCCACGGGTACATGCTGACTTCGGCCTTCGGCGCGAGCATCGCGCACTCCATGGCGACCACGTACGGGTGCGCCGGGACATCATCCGGCAGGATCAGTACGGGCGTCTGGCAATTGCGCACGAAATCGCGTGTGACGGTGAAGACGAAGTCAGGATTGGTCCGATACATCCTGGTCAGATATCTCTCGACCATCGCCATCGTGATCTCGGGCCGGCGCTTGACCAGGTCGGGACCCCAGCCGGTCATGCTGCCATCGTAGAGGACGCTGGGCATCTCCGGCCGGAACCCGACGGGCTGTGCCGGCACGGCCGCGACAACACGGTTCGGCGCCCGCTTCAGGAGATTCCAGATGAAAGGGCCGCCGATGCAGAAGCCCAGCACCATGAACTTGTCGATGCCCAGGTGATCCATCAGACCGAGGTGGTCATCGGTGTGTGAATCCCACGGCCGGTCGATCTCGAGCGGCCCGGTCGACTGGCCGTCAATGGCGTTGCGCAGGTCCGCGAAGATGCAGCGGTATTCGCCCTTGAACTCCTCGATCGGGTTGAAAGGGCTGGTGACGAGACCGGCCATCCTCGAGTTCAATCCCCCGCCGGCAATGAGCAACAGCGGAAAGCCGGACCCGGCTTCCTGGTAGGCGATGCGAACGGGGCCTTTTTCGTAGAAGCGCGCGGCAGTTCCTGCTTGCATGGTGCGACATTCTAGATCACCTGCGCTCGCGCTGCGTTGACTTGGCTTCGAGGGGCGTGCTACAAGCTCCCTTGTTTCATTGCCGCCGCGATTTCGTTCGTGTCATAGGCTCCGACGTCCATTCATAACGGCACACCGGCCGCGCTGGCCATCCGCTCCGACACACGATGAAGAGTTCGAGCCCCGGTCGTCTCGCGTGAATCACTCACGAAACGAGGGAGAATTTCATGCAGATCTGGCGTCGGCTTCGTTGGGTTCTTCATGTCTTTCTGGTTCTTGCGTGCGCGATGGCTCTCGCCGCGCCGACTGCGGCGCAAGGCACCGGCGGAGTCATCGCCGGCACGATCAGGGATGAACAGGGCGGGGCGCTTCCAGGCGTCAACCTGACGCTGCGCAATGTGGATAGCGGGGTCGTACGAACGACCCTCAGCGACGAGAACGGTGCTTACCGCCTGCCGGGTCTGCCGCCGGGGCGATATCACCTGGTCGCCGAACTGCAGGGATTTGCGAGCGCGGAAATCGCCGACGTCACGATCACCATCGGCCTCGAGCTGCAGCGTAACCTCACGATGGGGCTGCGCTCGTTGCAGGAGACCGTCACCGTCACTGCCGAGGCGCCGGTCATCGAAACCACGCAGACGCAGGTGGCGGCCGTCGTGACGCAGGAACAGATCGAGATGCTGCCGATCGCGAATCGCATGCCGATCTCGCTTGCGCTCCTGCTGCCCGGCACCAGCATGAACAACCTGTCCGGACGCCGTCCGACGGCGACCATCGGGGCAGGCGGCGGAGACGGCGGCCGAATGAACCTCTATTACGCCGACGGCGGCATGAACATGTCGAACAACTCCGGCCAGCAGCACCTGGAGGTGCCGCAGACGGCGATACGGGAATTC
>Ga0209515_10002454_pt1 | contig 28463 bp, 28 predicted proteins | sample Subgroupgradi54m_FD_187454 | JGI IMG/M metagenome (GOLD analysis project Ga0209515, IMG submission 187454) | Subsurface groundwater microbial communities from S. Glens Falls, New York, USA - GMW60B uncontaminated upgradient, 5.4 m (SPAdes)... ... | reverse complement strand
TGCGACCTGAGATGCTGCAAGGAACGATTGCATGTGCTCGGCACCACGGAGTGGCCGCAGCCACTCCGTGGTTCAAAGAGGTGGTGGGATGAGCCAGCCGCTGGCCAATCGGAAGTGTCAGCCCTGTGAGGGAGGCGCGGAGCCGCTGCCGCTGAGCGCCGCCCAAACGCTCCTGGCCGAGCTCAGGGGATGGGAGTTGGTGGAGGGCAAGCGCCTCCGCAAGACCGTCACGTGCGCCAATTTTCTGGCGGCCGTCGGCCTGATTCAACGGATCGCGCCGATCGCAGAAGCAGAGGATCACCACCCCGACCTCCATCTGACCGGTTACCGTCGTCTGACGATCGAATTGTCCACCCACTCCATCGGCGGCCTCTCCGAAAACGACTTTATCCTCGCCGCGAAACTCGATCAACTGATGACACAGGTTTGAACAAGAGATGACACAGCTTAACCTGAAGCCTTTCTGATCGGTGTCATCGTATCGTGAATCTGTAAAATCATTTTTACCCTAAGCCCAAGACCAAACACTTCACCGACCCCCCCGCTTTCAGAAATTCCGACAGATCGGTTTCGGCGACGGTAAATCCCCGCTTCGCCAACCGCCTGCGCAGACTGGACGAAATGCCGCGGTGCAGGATTATCGTGTGGCCGACCACGACGGCGTTGCACGCGAACTTCCGCGCATCGGATTCAGACACCGCCAGCGGCTCCTTCACATAGTGCTCAATGACCGTTCGGCCGTACCGGTCAAAGGCCTTTGGGTACCAGAGGACGGCATCGCCTCCGAGCGGGCAGAAGCACGTGTCTAAGTGGTAGAAGCGCCGGTCCGCCAGTTCCAGCGGCAGGACCCGCCGCCGCAGCAGACTCGCCAGCCGCTCATGAGCGTCGGCGTCCGATCGGAACCGAAAGCCGTAGAACAGGGTGTCGCCGACGGCTAAGGCGTCCCCTTCGCCCTCGAAGTTAAACTGCCGGGGAAGCGTGGCAATCCGAAACCCTCGGGTCCGAAAATATCGCTCGACCACGGGCTCCTCGCCCTGCCGTTGAGGGTACCGGAAGTTGCTGCGGATAAACGTGCGGCCCGCGACGAGTCCGGCGTTGGCCGTGAAGACCAGATCGGGTAGTCCCTTGACCGGCGGCAGCCGCCGGACGCGTACGCCAAGTCGTTTCGTCAACAGAGCATGCAGCGCCTCCCACTGCCGGGCGGCCCGTCGTTGATTGACCGGTCGTCTGATATGCATCCACGGGTTGATCTCGTAGGCGATGGTGTAGTAGGTGGGAGGACACATTAAAAACGATTGCGGATTGCGAATTGCGGATTGCGGATTGGACATGAAGGCCTAGAGGTGGAGGGCGAGGCAGAGCTCACGGAGAAACGAGGCAGCGTCGGAGACGATCCCGATTCCCTGGAAGGTGCCTCGGTCAGCCAGCTTGGTGACGACCGCCGGATTGATATCCACGCAGATCGTTTTGACCGTCGCCGGCAGGAGATTACCAGTGGCAATGGCATGCAGGGTGGAACCGATCATCAACGCCATTCCCACGCCATGGAGGTGGCGGCGCATCTCATCCTGGGCCCGCAGCGTGTCCGTAATGACATCGGGCAGGGGCCCATCATCCCGGATGGAACCCGAAAGCACGAAGGGCACGCGGTGGGTGATGCAGGCGTGCATGACGCCTTTCCGGAGCACACGTCGGCGGACGGCCTGACGAATCCCGCCGCAATCACGGATGGTGTTGATGGCGCGCATGTGGTGATCATGTCCGTCCTTCGCCAACGAGCCGCGGTCGAGGTAGACCCCCAGCGACGTGCCGAGCATCGCGGATTCAATGTCGTGGGTCGCCAGACCGTTGCCGGCGAACAACACCTGCACAACTCCCGCTTTCACGAGCCGTTCCAGCGACGGACCGCCACCCGTGTGGATCACGGCAGGGCCGGCGACCACCAGGATTTTTTTCTGGGCGCGCTTCATCGCTCGCATCGCCTGCGCCACACTGGCAATTAATTGGGCTTTGGGTTTTTCGGAGGACACGGCGCTGTGCATGAACTGAAAGACATCTTTCTGGCGAGCCCGCTCAAGCGGGACCACCTTGATGCCGTGGTGACCGCACACAATCCAGGCGCCTTTGCGCACGTGCACCATCGGGACGCAGACGGCGCGGGCGCGCGTCGGGTCGACGGCGATGCCGCAGTCCATCTCGATCCGGTCCACCGGCAGCCACCGTCCGCGGAACCGCACGAACGTGGGCAGGTTGGTCGTCGAGTAAAACGAGGCTGGAAACACGCCGTCTTTGTGCGCACGCAGCAATTGAACTTCCTTGGCCGCCTCGGGGACGGCTCCGAGTCTGGCCAGGCGCATGAGGATCATCTCTAGGGCTGGCCGGGATGAGGCGCTGATTTTCAGGCGGGCGGTTGAGGGGTTCGTCTTGCGCTTGCCGATCGAGAGCTCCAGGATCTCAAAGGTCCCGTTGAGGTCCATGATCTCATCGAGAATCTTCGGCAAAATGAGGGAATCGATGATATGCCCGCTGACCTTCACCGTTTCCGATATCATGCGCGTTCCATCCTTGTGTCTCCGCACGCACTGCGGTGGTCTATGGCCGTATCTCCTAGTATAACATCAAAGGAGAGACTGGTCGTTTGGCAGGTTCCTGCGGTACACTAGTGGCGCCATGGCCACCCGGGTGCATGACGCCGCCGCGCGCGAAGCCCGCACGCAGGCGATCGGCCGCGAGCTCTTTGCGCGCGCGAAGCAGCAGCATGAGCATCTCACCACGCTGAACCGGTGGACGAAACAGGTCCTGCAGTGGTGCCTGGCCGATCCCCAAGTCAAAGCGCAGGTCCTACGGTTCATCGACTGCCTGCCCTGCCTCCGTAGCCCGCAGGCGATTGTCCGCCACGTGCGGGAATATTTCCCCACGGATCAGCTGCGGTTGCCGGTGCCGCTGCGGCTGGGAGTTTCCCTCTCACGACCCGGGCTGATCACGGCCCCCGCCGTGGCCTTTGGCGTCCACCAGCTCGTCGAACAGGTGGCCCGGCAGTTCATCGCCGGCTCGACGACGAATGAGGCGGCCGCGCTGATCCAGCGGATGGGCGCCCAGGGATTGCTCGTGAGCTTCGATGTGCTGGGTGAGCAGGTAACCAGCGAGCAGGAAGCCGAGCGCTACGCCGAGCGATATCGCACCGTGCTCCGATCCCTCCACGGTGCTGTGACCGCCGCGCCGCCTGCAGGGCCTGGGCGCGAGGACCGCCCGGTCATTCATCTCTCCCTCAAGCCGTCCAGTCTCTCCGCGCATCTCGATCCCCTGAGCTTCGAGGAGAGCCTCGAGCGGGCCATGGCGCGGTTGCGCCCCATCGCGGAACTGGCCTGTGAGGTCGGGGCCGCCTTGACGCTGGACATGGAACAGCATGAGCTGCGGGATCTCACCGTGGCGCTGGCCAAACGCCTCCTGGGCGAGGCCGGGGTCGGGGAGCGGATCCAACTGGGGATCGTCGTGCAGGCGTATCTCCGGGACTCGGAACCCGTCGTGGCAGCCCTGGTCGAGTGGCTCCAGGCGCACCGACGACGCCTGGCCATCCGACTGGTCAAGGGAGCCTACTGGGATTCTGAAGTGGCCATCAGCCGGCAGCGCGGCTGGACGGCCCCGGTCTATCTGGAGAAATGGCAGACCGATCTGGCGTTTGAGCGGCTGACCGAACAGCTGTTGGCCCACCACACCCTCATCAACACGGAGATCGCCTCGCATAACGTGCGCTCGATCGCCCATGCCATGGCGGTGGCCGAGGAGCTGGGGGTGTCGTCCCGGCAGCTGGAGCTGCAGTTCCTCTACGGTATGGGCGATGCGATCCAAGCTGCGGTCAGCCAGCTGGGCTATCCCGTCCGCATCTACACGCCGATGGGGGAGTTGATTCCCGGCATGGCCTATTTGGTCAGGCGGATTTTGGAAAACACCTCGAACGAGTCGTTCCTGCGCCAGGACTTCTGGACCGAGGCGCAACCGGATGAGCTGTTGAGAACCCCCGGGCCCCGGCCTGCAGCCAGCCCTGCACCCGTCGCGGTGTCGTCCGACGAGCCTGACGTCAGTGAGCCATTGTTGAACGCGGCCATCCGCGAGCAGCGGGAGCAGTTTGCCCGAGCCCTCGACGCGGTCCGCGGGGAGCTGGGCCGCACGTACCCCTTGCTGCTCGGCGGACAAGAGGTGCAGACCGACAGCACGATTATGTCCCTCAACCCCGCGCATCCGGCTCAAGCCGTCGGCCGGGTGGCGTCGGCAGGCCCTCCGGAAGTCCAACGGGCCGTTCAGGCCGCAGAGGCGGCGCAGCGCCGATGGCAAATGGTGCCGCCGGCGGAGCGCGCGGACTGTCTCCAGCGCGCCGCCCGCCTGCTGCAGGCACGCCGATGGTGGTTTGCCGCGCTTGAGGTGTACGAGGTCGGCAAGCCCTGGCGTGAGGCGGATGCCGACGTGGTGGAGGCGATCGAATATTTGGAGTACTACAGCGCTTCGATGCGTCTGCTGGCGTCGGGGCGCAGGCTGCCGCAGCGGCCGGGCGAATGGAACCGGTATCTCTACCAACCTCGGGGGGTCTGCGCCGTCATTGCGCCGTGGAATTTCCCGCTGGCGATTCTGACCGGGATGGCGTCCGCCGCGTTGGTGGCTGGGAACGTGGTGATTCTCAAGCCGGCCGAGCAGTCGCCGGTCATCGCGTATCACGCGGTCCGACTCCTGCACGAAGCGGGAATCCCGACGGATGTGCTCCAGTACGTCCCCGGTCTTGGTCAGGAGGCGGGCGAAACGCTGGTGCGCCATCCGGCCGTCCGGCTCATCATGTTCACGGGTTCCAAAACCGTCGGCTTAGGCATCCTCGAAGCCGCGTCGCGGGTGGCGGACGGCCAGCGCTTCGTGAAGCATGTCGTCACCGAGATGGGCGGCAAGAACGCCATCATCATCGACGAAGATGCGGATCTCGATGCGGCCATCAAAGGCGTCACGGCCTCGGCGTTCAGCTACCAGGGACAGAAATGTTCCGCGGCATCCCGGGTCATCGTGCATGACGCCGTGTATGAACGCGTGATGGAACGGCTCGTGGGCGCGGCGGACGGGCTGGTGGTCGGCGATCCGGTGTCGCCGGACGTTGACCTGGGCCCGCTCATCGACCAGGAGGCCCTCACCCGCGTCACGACGGCGATCGCCCGCGGCCCCGAGGCCGCCCGACTCCTCTACCGCTCTCCATCGGCGCGGCTGCCCAAGGACGGCTATTGTGTCGGCCCGACGGTGTTTGCGGAGGTCGACCCCCGCAGTCCGCTGGCCCAAGAGGAGTTGTTCGGGCCGGTCTTGTGCGCGTTCCGGGTCAAGACCTTTGAGGACGCCCTGCAGCTGGCGAATGATGCCGACTACGGGTTGACCGGCGGCGTGTACTCCCGGTCGCCATCGCATGTGGAGCAGGCCGTGCAAGCCTTTGAGGTCGGCAACCTCTACATCAACCGGCCCACGGTGGGGGCGTTGGTGGGCCGGCAGCCCTTCGGCGGTTTCAAGCTCTCCGGCCTGGGCACGAAGGCGGGCGGGCCGGATTATCTGCTACAGCTCATGGTGCCGAAGACCGTCTGTGAGAGTACCGCCCGCCACGGCATGCCTTTAGAGTGACCAGTGACCAGTGACGAGTGATTAGTGACTAGTGACCAGTGGCTAGCGATGAAAACGAAAAAATGAACATCCAGAAGTCTACTTCCCCATTTTTTCACTCGTCACTCGTCACACGTCACTCGTCACTTCATTCACGATGCTAGTTCACGGGAAGCCCTACCGAACCGTATGGATGGAAGGCCGCGAGGTCAAGATGATTGACCAGCGCCAGCTGCCGCACGTCTTTACCATCGCCAGCTGTGCCAGCTGCCGTGACACGGCGCAGGCCATCAAGGACATGGTGGTGCGCGGGGCCGGTGCGATCGGCGTGGCGGCCGGCTATGCGATGACGCAGGCCGCGCTGGAAGCCCCTGACGCGACGTTTCACCGATCCGTGGCGGAGGCGGCCGAGGCGGTCCGGGCGTCGCGCCCCACCGCCCATGATCTGTTCTATGCGGTCGACCGTCTGCTCGAGGCGATCACGGGTGCATCGGATCCGACTCGCGCGCGTCAGGAGGCCGTCCGATTGGCGCGCCAACTCTCCGACGACAACGCCAGCGCGGGAGAGGCGATCGGCCGGGCGGGAGCGCGGCTGTTGCGCTCCGGCATGCGGGTCCTGACGCACTGCAACGCCGGCTGGCTGGCCTTTGCGGATTGGGGAAGCGCGCTCGCACCAGTCTATTACGCCCACCGACAGGGTGTGGCGCTCTTCGTCTATGTGGATGAGACGCGACCACGCTCCCAGGGCGCCAAGCTCACGGCGTGGGAATTATCGCAGGAGGGCGTGCCCTATACGATTGTGGCCGACACGGCCGCCGGATCCCTGTTCCAGCATCGTGACATTGACGGTGTCTTGGTGGGAGCCGACCGGATCGCCGCCAACGGTGACGTCGCCAATAAAATCGGCACGTACCCACTCGCCCTCCTGGCGAAGCACCATGAGGTCCCCTTCTACGTCGCGGCGCCACGTTCGACCTTTGACCTGGCCGCCGCCGACGGCCGAGCCATCACCATCGAAGAGCGCGGTGAAGACGAAGTCCTGTGGGTGTCCGGGGTGACGCCGGAGGGCACGGCCGCGCGCGTCCGGGTGGCTCCGGAAGGAGCCTCCGCGCGCAACCCCGCATTTGACGTGACCCCGGCCGGCTTCGTCACGCGGTTCATCACCGAAGCCGGGCTCGTCGAGCCCGCGCCGGGGGCCATCGCCGCCTTTGTCCGACACCAGCCCACATCTGCGGGACGGTGATCGATGGCGCCGGGGGACCTCTTTGAGGCCGTCTGCGAGCGGCAGGACGTCCCGCGCGATGACCGCGTGCCGCTGCTCATCTGGTGGGCCGCCAGATTTTCCGAACTGGGCTTCACGCCGTCCTATGGGCCGGGGGACCACGGCAACCTCAGTTGCCGAACCCCGCAGGGATGTTTGATTACCGCGCGCGCCACCGCGAAAGCTCGTCTGCAGCCAGAACACCTCGTGGAGGTGGTCGGCATGCGACAGGGCGACGGCCGTCCCCACATTGATTACCGCGGACTGCACTTGCCATCCACGGACACGCTGCTCCATCTGCGGGTGTACGCGACGCGCCCGGACGTTCAGGCGATCCTGCACGGCCACGACGTCCAAACACTCGCCAAGGCCGCCGAGTTGAAGCTGCCGGTCACACGCCGTTCCGCCGCCGCGCCGTCACCCGAGCTGATTGACGAGGTGTGTCAGATGGTGCGGACGCATGAGTATCTCCTGCTTCGGGACCACGGGTTCTTGGCGATGGGACGGTCGATTGATGAGGCAGGGGAGCGCGTCCGGCAGTGGTGCGCCCGCGCGCGCTCCAGGTAGTGCTTCGACAGGATTGACATGAGAGATCCAAAGGCTCAATCCTGTCGAAGCAGTCCATCGTCAATAGTCCATAGTCAGACGAAACAACCAGGGCTGGAACTCGTTGTTTGCTATGGACTGCGGACTATGGACTATCGACTGCTCCGTCCACGCCCCGCGAGTGTGACCAGCGTAGGCGGATTGCTCGACTACGCAGCTCAAAGTGGACGGAGCACGAGCCGCGCCTAGCGCGACGGGTCCAGCGCGTCCAGCTGCCGCTGGAGATTCTTCCAGCTCACCGAGCCAACCGGATAGAGTTTTTGCGCATCCAAGAGACGACGCCGCGTCGCTTCCACCGAGTCTTGCGCGACCGGCATCGGCCCACCGAGGAGCCCGGCTTCGAGCAGATAGCGACGGAGATCCTCCACGCGGCGCTGCGTCGGCGGGTGGGTTCTCAGAAACGGCCAGGGCACGTCAAACCGCGTAAAATCCTCCAACTGCGCCAGCGCCGCACGGGGATCGTAGCCGGCCCGGGTGCAATAGCGAATCCCCAACTGATCCGCCTCCAGCTCTTGGTCCTGGCTGAACCCGCTGACGACGACGTCGTTGACCAGCGAGGCGATATCCTGCGCCAGCTGGCCGGCCTGCTGGGCCTGCGCGCTGCCGCCGCTGGTCGCCACCGCCTTGCCCAGGCTCACGAGGGCGAGCATCATCTGCTGCTGCTGGAGCTGTCGGTAGCGTTTCACGAGATGCTGGGCGACGGTGTGCGCGAGTTCATGGCCCAGCACGAAGGCCAGTTCGCTCGGGTTGCTCGCTCGCGACGCGAGGTAGTTCAGCATCCCCGTGGTGATATAGATGCGGCCGTCGGCCAAGGACGCGGCATTCGGGTCCTGGTCCGTGACGAGATAGGCCTGGTAGTTGAGGAAGGGCCGCTCGGTGACCTGGCTGAGCCGTGTGACGATCTCCCCCACGTCGAAACCAAACACGCGCTCGCCCGGCTGGATGGGCCGTGAGCCCTGCTGTTCGAATGCCCTCGCTTGATAGGCGCTGATGGTGCGCTCCACCTGGACGGCCCAGGCGGATTCATCCGGCACCGGCGTCGGCCGCACGGCGTACTCCGGGGTCGCGCAACCGGTGAGCACTACACATGCAGCACTAAGCAGTAGGCAGTAGGCAGTAAGAGAAAAAAGGCCCGCGATGTTTTCATGTCGTTTGCGATGTTCCTTGAAGGACGGCACACTCTTACCTGGGCGCTGTTCTCTGTTGACCTACGGCTTACTGCTTATTGCTTAGTGCTCATCTTCTAGCCCAGGCGCAGCTGTTGTTCCGCATCCACCACATCGCGATTCACCCGCGTCAACGCCCGCTCGGCGGTGCGCCGGAGCCCCGGGTCGGCCGCCGGCGTGTCCATCAGCTGGCGCAGGAGCTGGACGGTCATCCGGAAGTAGCGCACGATTTCGCCTTCGTCGACTTCTGACAGTCTGCTCAGGCGCGAGAAGGGCGCCCCGTGGAACCAGGCCTCCATCGCGGAGGCCAGCTGAAAATGTGGCGCTTTGGATTTGGGGCGGATGCGGAACTCCTGCTCGGCCTGATGGATCGTGGCCAGCGGGTCCGCGCAGAGCTCCTCCAACCGTTTGGCCATCCGGTGGGTCTTGGGCAGGCTCAGGCCGGGCCTCGGTTCGTACACGACCGCGGCCAGGAGGACGGCCAGCGTCGGCGGATCCAACGCCTCCAGGCGCCGCTGGCTGTGCAGCTCGGTGAGCAGGAGCTCATAGCCGTAGAGCCACGCGGCGAACTCGCCTTTGGGCGAGAGGACGTTGTCGTGGAGGTACCCGAGCGCCTCCAAGAGGTCCAGCTTGCGTTGCATGAAGTCCAGGCCCGCTTGCCGGCGCGCGCCCGAGGTCTGGAAGTGATAGAGCGTTTTCGGATACAGTTCCAACAGCCGCCGGCCGTGGTGGCGATACAAGTTCAGGAGCGTGGCATAGGCCGTGTTGAAACGGCTCTGGACCGCTTCCGGCTTGCTATGGAGCACGCGCATGGCTTCCGGATAGGTGACCGTGGTGGGATTGATCCGCAGGTAGGCGAACCCCGCCGCATCCATGCCGCGGCGGCCGGCCCGGCCGGCCATTTGCTGGAGCTGGCGGCTGCGGATGAGGTCCCACCGGCCGCCGATCCGTTTTTTCAAGGTGTCGATGACGACGCTGCGGGCCGGCATGTTGATCCCCAGGGCGAAGGTCTCGGTCGTCACGATAAACTTGATCAGACGGCTGACGAAACAGCGTTCGATGACTTCCTTCACGGTGGGCAGCATGCCCGCGTGATGGTAGGCCACGCCCCGCTCAACGAGCTTGGCTAACGCTTGCGCCGTCTGGTCATCGGTAAGTTGGTAGCGCGCACACAGCTCATCGAACATCCGTCGAAGACTGGCGTGCTCAGCCGGCGTGATGAGGGGAAGGCCGGCCGCCTCCCAGGCGAGGTCTTCGGTCCGCCGCCGACCGAACGTGAAGAAGATGCAGGGCAGGCGGTCGGTCTCCATGAGGTGCCGCAGCAGGGCGTCGAGCCGATTGGGACGGACCTGCCACCGGTCATCGCGATGATGGCGATGGGGGCGGTGGTGCTGGTGCCAGTCTTCGCGGTTCAGGTAGCCGACCTGCTTGAGCGCCGGGGCGCTGGTGAGGATTTTGTTCTGGCACTGGAAGGCGACGTGCAGCGGAACAGGCCGCTCGGTTTCCACGACGACCTCGATGGGACGGCCGTGGACCTCCCGGATCCAGCTGGCCAGTTCCTCGACGTTCGGGATGGTCGCGCTGAGCGCTAAGAGGTGCATGTGCGGCGGGGTGAACATGATGGCTTCTTCCCAGACCGTCCCGCGCTCGGGATCGTCGAGGTAATGGATCTCATCAAAGATGATCCAGGCGCACCGGGCGAGGCGATCGGTGTTCTCCAAGAGGGTGTTGCGGTAGATTTCGGTCGTCATGATCAAGAGGGGCGCGGTGGGGTTGATCGTGACGTCGCCCGTCATGATCCCAACCACCTGGCGGTTCGCCGAAGGCGAACCGACGTCCGCTCCGGACGTCGTCGGCCCTTCGGGCCGTCCGCCAGGTGGTGGGATGATCCCGACTCTCCTCTCATAGCGGGCCGTAAAGTCACGGAACTTCTGGTTGCTGAGGGCCTTGACGGGGGACGTGTAGATGACCCGTTGGTGATGCTGGAGCGTCTGCTCAATGACGTAATCGGCGATGACCGTCTTGCCGGCACCGGTGGGGGCGGCGACGAACAGCGACACGCCGCGCTCGATGGTGTCGATCGCGCGCTGTTGAAACGGGTCATACGCAAACGGATGGAGGGGTTGCGCCGTCTCAGGCATATTGGGATCATCCCACCACCTGTGCTGTCCGCCGGAGGCGGACTCTTCGGCCTCCGGCCGAAACACAGGTGGTGGGATCATTGTATAATACCCCCACGCGGCTTGTCAGAACGGTGTTGCGTCCCTCGATTGACAAGGGTGGCCGCATCTTCTAAGCTGAATCACAAGATGATCCCCCCACCTGTCGTTCCGCCGAAGGCGGAATCATACTTCGCCCAACGCCCTATTGGCCCTTCGGGCCAACGACAGGTGGGGGGATGAGATTCACCTCCGGCATCAGCGATTCCGTCCAGATCCTCCCGGCTGTGACGGAAGCCAGTCAGCAAGTGCTGGGACAGCTGGCGGGCGAGCGTTGCCATCTGGCCTGCCTGTTTGCCTCTCCCATCTATCGGACGCAGTGGACCGAGGCGCTGGCTCGGCTCCATGCCGTCTTGAAGCCCGGCGTAGTCATCGGTTGCAGCGGCAGCGGAGTCATCGGCGGCGACCAAGAATTAGAGTGGGTGCCGGCCGTCTCGCTCGTCGGGGCTTGCCTGCCGGGCGTGCGGCTGCTGCCGTTTCGCATCAGCCCGGAGGAACTGGAGCTCTCGAGTCCGGGCGGATTCTGGATCGACAAGATCGGCGTCATCCCCGGTGACCAGCCGAGTTTTCTCATGTTTGTCGACCCGTACACCTGCGACGCGGCGAAACTGCTCGCCGAATTGAACGCCACCTTTCCGGGACGCCCAGTGATCGGGGGTCTGGTCAGCGGCGGCAATGAAGCCGGGGAACATCTGCTGTTCTATGACACCGACATCTTCCGGGACGGGGCGGTCGGACTGGCGATGACGGGCAACGTGCAGCTGGAGGCCGTCATTTCCCAGGGCTGCCGACCCATCGGCCGGCCGTTCGTCATCACCAAAGCGGAGGACAATATCGTCTGGGAGCTGGGCGGCCGTCAGACCCTCGAGGTGCTCCGAGAGGTGCTGGCGGGGCTCTCGCCGGCCGATCAGGAGCTGGCGCAGCGGGCGATTTTCGTGGGGGTGGTGATTGATGAGATGAAGGGGGCCTTCCAGCCCGGCGATTTTCTCATCCGGCAGCTGGTCGGGGTGGATCCTCCCAGCGGTGCTATCGCCGTATCCGAGTCTGTCCGCGTCGGGCAGACCCTCCAGTTCCATCTGCGCGATCCCAACGCGTCCAGCGAAGAACTCACTCGCTTGCTGGGTGGCCACGAGCCCGTGAAGCAGGCTGCTCCGCCAGCGGGAGCTCTGTTGTTCAACTGTGCGGGTCGCGGCAAAGCCTTTTACGGCACGGCCCATCATGATATGAAGACGATTCGCGGCGCCTTCGGTCAGCCGTTGCCGGTCGGCGGCTTCTTCTGTAACGGCGAGATTGGACCAGTGGGCAAGACCAACTTCCTGCACGGCTACACGGCCAGCCTCGCGCTGTTCCGCCCGTCGCAGCCGCCGGTGGGATGACGGAGCTCGAGCAAGCGGAGCTCAAGCGCTGGATTCGGGACATCCCTGATTTCCCGAAGCCCGGCATTCTATTTCGCGACATCACGCCGCTGCTGCAGAACGGGCCCGTGTTTCAGCGGGTGATTGAGCAGTTCGCGGACCGCTACGTCAGCCGCCAGGTGGAGGCGGTCGTGGCCATTGAATCCCGGGGGCTCATCTTCGGCTCGGCGCTGGCCTACCGGCTGGGGGCAGGCCTGGTGCCGGTGCGCAAAGCGGGGAAGTTGCCCCACAAAACCATCCAAGCGACGTATACGCTGGAGTACGGGAAAGGCGTGTTGGAAGTGCACGCCGACAGCCTGAAGGCGGGCATGCGGGTGATCCTGATGGATGACCTCCTGGCGACCGGCGGCACGATGGGGGCGACGATCGAGCTGGTGGAGCATTTCCGCGCCTTCCTGTTAGAGGTCGCGTTTGTGGTGGAGTTGACGGCCCTCAAGGGCCGAAGCCGCCTCGGCAACCATCCGGTCTGTTCCCTCGTCTACTACTGACGTGACGCAACCGACACAACCGCGGAGGTGAGACATGGCAGTCACAACGAAGCGGCCGGCCTCGGCCATTCGGGTCACACCCGCCCAGCTCACACGCTATTTCGAGGCGAAGCTGGCCGCGGAACTGGGTCCGCACAACGTCAAGCGTCTGATGGATTCAGGCGACCGGAATTTCGTGATCCTCGACGTTCGCTCCAGCCAAGGCTATCGGGAGGGGCATGTGCCTGGCGCGATCAATATCCCGTTTGAAGAGCTGGCGACCCGCTGGAAGGAATTGCCGAAGCAGCGGGAGATCATCAGCTACTGTTGGAACGTGACCTGCCTGTTGTGCACGAAGGCCGCGTTCATCCTGGCGTCGAAAGGCTTCAAGGCGCGGGAAATGATCGGCGGCATTGAGGCGTGGCGACAAGCCGGGTTTCCGGTTGAGCAGTAAACCGAAGAGGCCCTCCAGCGCACGCGGAGGGCCTCGTGCTATCACGACCCACGCGCTCTGGGTCCTGGTCGTTGGATGGAGTACCGTGGGGTTGGCAGAGGGACTGCCGATGGCCGTGGCCGCGAAGCGGCTCGGAGCCCATCGAGTCCGGATCCAGGGGAGCATCACCGTGCCGCAGACTCCCGAGGTCGTCTGGCAGGTCCTGACAGACTACGACCATCTCAGCGACTTTATTCCAGACCTCTTGGAGAGCCGAACGATCGCGGTGCAGCCGACGCGGCTCCTGCGACAACAGGGGAGCAACCATTGGTGGATTTTCAGCCGCAGGGTGCGCGTCACGTTTCAGGTTGAAGAAACCCCTGGACAGGAAATTCGCTTTCGGGCTGTGGACGGCGATTTTCTCGAACACCAGGGGACCTGGCGCTTGATTCCAGTCGATCATCAGACCCGCATTATCTATGAGGCCACCGTCCGACCCCGCTTCTTCATCCCCCCGCTCATCGGCGCGCGACTCCTGAAGTCCCACCTGGCCGCGTCGCTTCAGGCCATCGCGGACCGCAGCGAAGCCGTCAGCGCGACCACCCCCTGACACACCCGTCTCATAAAGTCGAGGTCGAGGGTGTCCACGGTATCTGTGGGGCGGTGGTAGTGCGGGTTGCGCAGGAAGGCGGTGTCGGTGACCATCAGGGCCGGATACCCGGCGTCCCAAAACGGGGACTGGTCGGACAGACGCGACTCCGGCACCAGCCAGCCATTGCCGGGGAGGACGACCATTTCCACCGGCAGGTCCGGGACGGCGCGCATCGCCTGCACGACCGTCTGCAGGAACGCGCGTGAGCGCCGGTTGGCGACCAACCCGATGAAAGTGCCCACCCGCGGATAGAACGGTTTCAACATCAGCGGATAGTGCTGCAGGCCTTGGCGCTCGGTGAACCCGACCATCTCCAGGGACAGCATGCCCAGGAGCGGCACGCCCGCGCGCTTCACGTCGCGCGCGTAGTGGCTGCTGCCAACCATCCCCACCTCTTCCAGGTTAAAGCCGGCGAATTCCACCGGAACCTCGGGCAGGTGCTCAGCGACAACGCGGGCCGTCTCCAACATGACGGCGACCCCGCTGGCGTTGTCATCGGCGCCGGGCGTGCCGACGACCGTATCAACATGGGCGCCAATCAGGAGGCGGGCGGTGCGGGGATCGGCCAGGCGCGTGGCAATGACATTGGCGAATCGCTCGCCCAGATGGGTGAACGTGTGCAGCCGGACGCGGTAGCCGACGCGGGCTAGATGGTCGGCGACGTACGCTTGAGCCTCGGCCAGCCGATGGGGGCTGGTGAGGGCGTTGCGTTCACCTTCCAGCGCACGCAAATGCTCAACCAGCCGGTCGCGATTTACCTGAGCGCGGATGGTGGCGCAGGAGGCCTTGTGTTCCGGCCAGGAGCTGGGCATGGGGACGTTGCCTATTATATACCGTGACGCCTGCCACCGGCTTGGCTTGTCAGAGCCGAGCCGCGAGGGTTATAATGGTGTAGTGATGTCCAAACAGGCCCTGGTGGTCGTCGACGTGCAGAACGATATGTGCCCCGGCGGGTCGCTCGCGATCCCGCAGGGCGATGACGTGGTCCAGCCGCTCGCCCGCTATATCGACTTGTTCAACCAGACCGGCGCGCTGATCTGCGCGACACGCGACTGGCATCCGAAGCGCGCGAAGCTGTTCGTGACCTGCGGAGGGACGTGGCCGGTCCACTGCGTCCAGCACAGCCCTGGTGCGGCGTTCCATCCGGACCTCGAGCTTCCGTCTGGCACGGAGATCATCTCCAAAGGGATGAATCCCGACGATCAGGACCATTCCTGCTTTCGTGGTGCGTCCTTAGACGGGACGCCGTTTGGGGATCTCCTGCGCAGCCAAGGGGTGCAGGAGCTGTTTGTCGGGGGGCTGGCGGCGGATTACGGCGTGAAAGCGACCGTCACGGACGCCCTCAAGCTGAAGTTTCATGTCACGGTCCTGATGGATGCGGTTCGCGGCGTCGACCGTCAGCCCGGCGATGTGGACCGCGCCGTGCTCGAGATGGAGCGCGCGGGTGCGGTCCTCGGGACCTTCGAGACGGTCCATCCGCGAATCGGAGCCTCTCGGTAGCGCCTCCCACATGTCTGCGCGTCCGCGCTTTGTGATTCAAGAACATCACGCCTCCCGCCTGCACTACGATGTCCGTCTGGAGATGGGTGGGGTGTTGAAATCGTGGGCGGTGCCGAAGGGGCCCTCGATGAACCCGGCGGACAAGCGGCTGGCGGTGGCGGTGGAGGACCATGCCCTGGCGTATGGGACCTTCGAGGGCATCATTCCGGAGGGCCGCTACGGCGCGGGACCGGTTGTCATCTGGGATGCGGGGACGTACGAGCTGCTGGAGGGCGCGGATCCGCTGGCGCAACTCAACAGCGGGTCGCTGAAATTCCGGTTGGCCGGACATCGTCTGACGGGGGCGTTTGCGCTGGTGAAACTGAAGGGGCCTCGGACGACGGGCAAGGAGTGGCTGTTGATGAAGAAAGCCGATGCCCAGGCCGATGCTCATTTTCGACTGGACTCCGCGCTGACGCCCGCCAAACGCAAGCAGCTCAAGACCGCCACCCCACCTTGCGACGCATCATGAACGCGACTGCCTACTGCCTACTGCCTACTGCCTACTGTCTCTTATGAAACGCACCGACGTCATCGTCCTGGGCGGTGGGATCATCGGGGCCGCCATCGCCGAGGAGCTCGCACGCCACGGGCAGCGCGTGGTCCTCCTGGAACGCGGGCGTATCGGCGCGGAGGCCTCGTCGGCCGCCGCGGGGATCCTTTCCGCGCAGATGGATCTCCCCACACCGGGACCGTTTTTCGAGCTGTGCCAGGCCGCTCGACGCATGTACCCGCGCTGGGTCGAGCACCTCCAGCGACGCGCCGGGATGTCGGTGCACTACCATGTGGACGGCATCCTCTATCTGGCGATGACGGGACGTGAGGAGCACGCCATGGAACGCCAACTCCGCTGGCAGGTCAAGCAGGGACTGCGCGTGGCGCGGTGGTCGCGTCAGGACGTTCGTCGGCATGAACCAAACGTGGATGGGCGCGTCAAACGCGGCTTCCACTTTCCGACGGAAGCGCAGGTGGACAACGTCTTGTTGATGCAGGCGCTTGAGCGCGCCTGCCGCAAGGCCGGGGTGGAGCTGCACGAACGGACCACGGTTCGTCGCGTCCTCGTCCGCGCCAAGACGGTGCAGGGTGTTGAGACCGACCACGGGGAATTGCGTGCTCCCGTGTTGATCAACTGCCTGGGCAGTTGGGCCGCTCTGGATGGGAAATTTCCCGTCGCGGTGCCGGTGTCGCCAGCGCGCGGGCAGATGCTCGCCTTCCACGGTCCCAAAGGACTCTTTCGCCACGCGGTGATGTCCGAACGGGCCTATGTCGTCCAGCGTCGAGACGGACGGCTGATCGTGGGGTCGACCGTCGAGTTTGCCGGCTTTGACAAACGGCTGACCCTCCAGGGCATCCACGGCATCCTCTGCGGTCTGCGCCAGTTCTCCAGTGCGGTCAACGCCTGTCCGTTGGTTGAGATGTGGGCGGGTTTTCGTCCGTGCGCAGTCGATCAGCTGCCGATTATCGGCAAGACCGCCATCGGCGGCCTCTTCCTCGCCACCGGCCACTTCCGCCACGGCATTCTCCTGGCGCCCATCACCGCCGCGCTCCTGACCGAGCTGATCCTGCGCGGCCGCACGTCCTTCGACCTGACCCCGTTTGCCCCCAGCCGGTTCACCCCGCCCCACGGAAGCCCCGCCCGCCAGGGCGGGGAGGAAGGGGTTCTGATCCCGAAGGGTTCTTCCCCGAAGCCACGGCCGTCAGGCCGTGGGGCGGGGTTCACCAAACCCTAGCCCCACCTTTCTCCTCCAATGAAGCATGCGGCACGTCAGGTGTTCTTTGATCGTTCTGGACTTTGTGGGTGGATTGAGGTTCACGAAGCCGCGAATTCATCCCCCGCACCTGTGTTCGGCCCAAAGGGCCGAGGTTGCGCCTTCGGCGCAAACACAGATGGGGGGATGCTGAGCGGTAAGCCGAACGCCTTGACGGGCCCCGCGCCTCGAGGGGACCCGCCCACTTATACTTGACAAAAGAGTCATATTTAGCTATCCTTGACAGTGAGGTAGAATATGAAGATCTCAGCGCAGGAAGAATACGGGCTTCGATGTCTGCTGCAGCTCGCCAGGGCCAAAGACGGCCAGGTGGTGACCGTCAGGGAGGTCGCCAAGAGAGAAGCGCTCTCCACGGCGTATGTGGAGAAGCTCCTCCGGCTGCTGGCCAAGGCGGGTTTGGTGCACAGCCTGCGAGGCCTCAAGGGCGGCTATATGCTGAACCGCCCGGCGACCCAGATGACGCTGGGAGAGGTGGTCCGGGCGCTTGGGCAGGTGCCGTCGATCGAGCACATCTGCCATGTCTTTACCGGGTCCCAAGACGCCTGCGTGCATTTTTCCAACTGCGGCATCCGCTCGGTCTGGTCTGACGTCACCAACTACATCCAGCGCTTCTTAGATCAGACGACCCTCGCGAGCCTGCTGGATGATGAGTACGCGGTGGCGGAGCATATCGCAAAACGACTCACGGGGCTGGCGTCCTAAAACACGACGGAAAGGTCCACGATCATGGCTGACGCATTGCTGGCGGTCGACAATCTGCATGTGACGGTCGAGGGCAAAGAGATCCTGAAAGGGCTGACCCTCGAGGTCACAGCCGGCCAGGTCCACGCCCTCATGGGGCCCAACGGCTCGGGCAAGAGCACCTTGTCCTTCTGCCTGCTGGGGCACCCCAAGTACACCATCACGGAGGGCCGGATTCTCTTCAAGGGCCACGACGTCAACACGCTGTCGCCTGAGGAGCGGGCCAAGCGGGGGATGTTCCTCGCCTTCCAGTACCCGACGGCGATTCCCGGCGTGACGATTGCCAACTTCCTGCGCACGGCCCTCAAGGCGGTGCGCGGCGGCGAGGTGCCGGTGCGGGAGTTCCGGCAGCTGGTGAAGGCCCAGATGAAGACGCTGGGCATTGCCGATGCGTTCATGAACCGCTACGTCAACGACGGCTTTTCGGGCGGCGAGAAAAAACGGCTGGAGATCCTCCAGATGGCGGTCTTGCAGCCGCAATTGGCGGTGCTGGATGAGACCGATTCCGGGTTGGACATCGACGCGCTGCAGATCGTCGCGGCCGGCATCAACAGTCTCCGAGCGCCGACCAGAGGTCTGCTGCTCATCACGCACTACCAGCGGATCCTGAACTACATCAAGCCGGATCGCGTGCATGTCCTCGTCGATGGGAAAGTCGTCCAGTCGGGAGGACCGGAGCTCGCCCAGGAGTTGGAGCGTCAAGGGTACAAAACGTTCACGATGCCGGCAACCGCGGGGCAACCCGTCTAAGGGGACGTGATGACGACCAAACCGTTTGTCCAGATCAACGAGGAATACGAGCAGCTCTACGGCTTCAAGATGCCGGAGCGCTATGTGTTCAAGGCCAAGCTGGGTCTGAACCAGGACATTGTCAAGGAGATCTCGTGGATGAAGGGCGAGCCGGTGTGGATGACGAAGTTCCGGCTTCGGGCGCTCGAGCATTTCCTGGCCAAGCCGATGCCGACCTGGGCCGACACCGAGCTGCTGAACCAGATTCAGTTCGACGCGATCTACTACTACCTCAAGCCGGTGGGGAAAAACACCGACAACTGGGAGGAGGTTCCGGAGGAGATCAAAAAGACCTTCGACCGGCTCGGGATTCCGGAAGCCGAACGGAAATTCCTGGCGGGGGTGTCCGCGCAGTATGAAAGCGAGTCGGTCTACCACTCGATGCATGAGGATTTGACGCGTCAGGGCGTGATCTTCCTCGACATGGACAGCGCCCTCAAACAGCAGCCGGACCTCGTGAAAGAGTATTTCGCGACGGTGATCCCCCCGGCGGACAACAAGTTCGCCGCGCTCAACTCGGCGGTCTGGAGCGGCGGCAGCTTCATCTATGTCCCGAAGGGCGTGCACGTCGAGATGCCCCTGCAGGCCTACTTCCGGATCAACGCCGAACGGATGGGGCAGTTTGAGCGGACGCTCATTATCGCGGATGAAGGCGCCTCCGTGCATTACATCGAAGGATGCACGGCGCCAAGCTATTCGAGCGATTCCCTCCACTCGGCGGTCGTGGAGCTGGTGGCCAAGCCGCACGCGAAGCTGCGCTACACCACGATCCAGAATTGGTCGAAGAACATCTACAACCTCGTGACCAAGCGCGGGGTGGCCTATGAAGGCGCCACCGTGCAGTGGTTGGACGGGAACCTCGGCTCCAAGCTCACGATGAAGTTTCCCGGCGTGTACTTGATGGGGCGCGGTGCCCACGGAGAGGTGCTGTCGGTGGCGTTTGCCGGTCCGGGCCAGCACCAGGACGCCGGGGCGAAGATGATCCACGCGGCCCCCGACACCTCCTCCATCATTACCTCGAAATCCATTTCCAAGGGCGGCGGCCGCTCCAGCTACCGCGGCTTGGTGAAAGTCTATCGGGGGGCGGAGCGCGCCAAGTCCACGGTGCGCTGTGACGCCTTGTTGCTGGACCCGGAATCGCGGTCGGACACCTACCCGACGATGGAAATCGACGAGCAGCGCGTGCAGATCGGCCATGAAGCGACGGTGTCCAAGATCGGCGAGGAGCAGCTGTTCTATCTCCGGAGCCGCGGCCTGACGGAACAAGAAGCGGTCACGATGGTCATCAACGGCTTTATCGAACCGTTCGTCAAGGAGCTGCCGTTGGAGTATGCGGTGGAGCTCAACCGGCTGGTGCAGCTGGAGATGGTGGGTGCGGTCGGCTAATAATTCGGTTGTCCAGTTGGCCTGTTGAGCCGGTTGAGCCCGTTCTGAGTCTCACCTGAACTGGCTCGCCGGCTTCACTAGCTTAATAACGAAACGATGGCTGAACCATTAACCGCGACAACGCTTGAACACTTGAGCCGGCGCCTGAAGGAGCCCGCGTGGCTGGCGCAGCTGCGCGTCGCGGCGCTGAAGCGGCACGGAGAGCTGGCCTGGCCGCATCCCAGCGATGAGGTGTGGCGGAGGACCGACGTGACGCAGCTGGACCCCATGCGCGGCGGCTTTGCGCTGGCGGAGGACCCCGGGTTGCTGGCGTCGCTGCGACTTACCGATGCCCAGCTGGCGCGGTTCGTCCAGCCGCTGGCCGAGGAGTACCTGAATGTGCGGGCCGATGGCGCGTGGGTGAGCCAGATGGCGCCTCCGGGGGTGGCCATCACCGACTTGGCCGAGGCCGCCCAGCGACAGGAGCCGTTGTTGCAACAGATCCTCGGCGCCGACGGCCTGACCGAGCCGGAGCAGAAGCTGGAGACGCTCAATGCCGCGTTTCACCACGACGACTGTGTCATCAGCATTCCCGCCGGCCTGCGGGATCCGCGGCCCATCCGGCTGGTCCGGCTGGTCAGCGCCCGCCCGAACGCGGCGGTCTTTCCTCTGACGGTGATCACGGTGGGGCGGGGCAGCTCGGTCGTGCTGATTGACGAGTATGTGGGGCTGCCGAACGACGAGGCGCGCGCGCCGCATATCATCAACAGCCGGACGGAGCTCGTCGTGGAGCCGGAGGCGACGGTCCACTACATCCGTCTCCAGCGCTGGGATGCCCAGGCGCATGAATTTCTCCTGCAGCGGGCGACGCTGCAGGAGGGGGCGCGGCTGGTCACGGTCAACATCAACACGGGCGCGCGGATCTCCAAGACCCACGCGATTGTGCAGCTCCTCGGGCGGCAGGCGGAAAGCCGCCTCTACGGGTTTGTCTTCGGCCACGGTCAGCAGCACATCGATCAGCACACCCTGCAAGACCACCAGGCGCCGCACACGTTCTCGGATCTGCTCTACAAGGCGGCGCTCAAGGACGACAGCCGCATGATCTACACCGGCCTCATCCGGATTGCGAAGGCCGCTAAGCAGACCAACGCCTACCAGGCCAACCACAACCTCCTGCTGGGCCGGAAGGCCTCGGCTGAGACCCTTCCGATGCTGGAGATTCTGGCCGACGACGTCCAGTGCAAGCACGGCGCCACGGTCGGGCCCGTCGATGAGGAGCAATTGTTCTACCTGACCACGCGCGGTATCGCGCACGAGCTGGCCGAACGATTGTTGGTGATGGGGTTTGTCGAACCGATCATCGAGCAGATCCCGCTGGAGGCACTCCGCGTGCGCCTGCGAGAAGAGCTCGAAGGAAGCCTATGACATTGCGGATTGCGGAATGCGGAATGCGGATTGAACCAGTGCCAATCCGAAATCCGAAATTCGCAATCCGAAATACTCGTGAAGATGAGCAGTGACGCATTCGTCGAAGTGGCGAAACTCAGCGAGGTTCCGCCTGGTGAGGTCAAGTGTGTGGAGGTCAGCGGCATCCCGGTGGCGTTGTGCAACGTCAACGGCGAAATCTTCGCGGTCGGGAATGTCTGCACGCACGACGGGGGCGAGTTGAGCGGCGGGTGGCTGGAGGATCATGGCATCGAGTGCCCGCGCCATGGCGCGCGGTTTGACGTGCGGACCGGCAAGGTGCTGTGCCTGCCCGCGCCGGTGCCCATCCCAACGTATCCGGTGCAGGTGGAGGGTGACGTGATTAAGGTGAAGGTAAGTTAAGCCGGTTAGGCCGGTTCAGCCTGTTAGGCCCGTTGCAGGGCCCAACCGGCTAACCGGCATAACGGGCTCAACGGGCGTAACCGAGCATGTTGGATGTGAAACGGATCCGAGAGGACTTCCCGATCTTGCACCGCACGGTGCACGGCAAGCCCCTCGTCTATCTCGATAACGCGGCCACCACCCAGAAGCCGCGCCAAGTGCTCGATGCGCTGGTGAACTACTACAGCCGCTCCAACGCCAACATCCATCGGGGCATTCATGCGCTGGCGGAGGAGGCGACCGCGGCCTATGAAGCGGCGCGCGACCGTACCGCGCGCTTCTTGAATGCGCCTTCCTCACGCGGCATCGTCTTCACGCGCAATGCGACGGAAGCCATCAACCTCGTTGCCAACGCCTGGGGGCGGACGCGCCTTGCGCCGGGGGATGAGATCCTCCTGACCGAGATGGAGCACCACTCCAACCTCGTGCCGTGGCAGCTCCTCGCCAAGGCGACAGGCGCGCGCTTGCAGTTCATCGGGATCACCGATGACGGCCATCTCAAGCTGGAGGAATACGAGCGGAAGCTCACGGCGAGGACGAAGCTCGTGGGCGTGACGCACATGTCGAATGTGCTGGGCACCATCAACCCCCTCGAGCGGATCATCCAGCAGGCGCATCGGCACGGGGCCGTCGTCGTCGTGGATGCCGCCCAAAGCGCCCCCCAGTTGCGCGTGGATGTCCAATCGCTGGACTGCGACTTCCTCGCCCTCTCCTCGCACAAGATGTTGGGGCCGACCGGCGTCGGCGTCCTCGCGGCCAAGGAGGCGCTCCTGGAATCCATGGAGCCGTTCCTGGGCGGGGGCGAGATGATCGCGGACGTCCAGTTGACCTCCTCGACGTGGAACGAGATCCCCTGGAAGTTTGAAGCCGGCACGCCGAACATCGCCGATGTCATCGCCTTTGGGGCGGCCCTGGACTACCTCCAGCAGCTTGGCCTCGACGCGATCCGCGCGCACGAGCAAGACCTCCTGGCTTATGCGGTGGCGCGGTTGGGCGAGGTCGAAGGCCTGGTGTTGTACGGCCCGCGCGAGTTGCAGGACCGTGGCGGGGCGGTGTCCTTTAACCTCCACGGCCTCCACCCGCATGATGTGGGCACGGTGCTCGACCAAGCGGGTGTCGCCATCCGGGCGGGCCATCATTGTGCCAAGCCGCTCATGCGGCGGCTGGGCGTCGCCGCGACCGCGCGCGCCAGCTTCTACATCTACAACACGCGCGAGGAAGTGGACCGGCTGGTGGAGGCGCTCCAGGTGACGAAGGCGTTCTTTCACCGACCGTCCCGTGTCGCCGTCTGACGCCGATGGGACGCTCGCTGACTGATCGTTGGAACCGGGTTCGCGGTGAGTTCGCGTTGCAGGACCTGGCGCTTGATGTGGCCGGCAAAGTGTTGCTGGGGCTGGGACTCGGCGCGTTGCTGGCCGCCGCGCTCCGGCCCTGCGCGTGGTGGCTGGTGGTCGCGGGTGTGACCTGCAGCGCGGTGGTAAAGACGAAGTATTGGAAGAAGTTTTGGGCCTAGACCGATGGTCCCACCACCTGCTTGGGTCTGCCGTCAGCAGACCGCTCGTGGTTCAGGGTGGTGGGACTAACGTGGTCCACGAGCCAGCCTTTGGCTGGCAAGCAGGTGGTGGGATGGTCGTCGAACAGCTCGATGAACTCTACCGGGAAGTGATCCTCGATCACTTCTCCAATCCCCGCAACGTCGGCGAGCTGTCCGACGCGCAGGTCAAGGCGGAGGGCACCAACCCGCTCTGCGGCGATGAGATGACCTTCTGGCTGAAGCTGGCACACGGCCGGGTCGAGGCGGTCCGCTTCAAGGGTAAGGGCTGCGCCATCAGCCAGGCCGCCGGCTCGATGTTCACCGAACAGCTGAAGGGCAAGACGATTCCGGACGTGACGAAGCTGATTCAGGCCATGAAGGGCCTCATGCAGGGCCAGGACGCTGATCCCAACCTCGATCTCGGAGATTTGGAATCGCTGGCGGGCGTGCGGAAATTCCCCGTGCGCATCAAATGCGCCGCCTTGTCCTGGAACATCCTCGAGGACGGCCTGGAGAGCTACCTCACGCAACATCCGAGTTAGGTGCAAGGTTCAAGGTACAAGGTTCAAGGGTGCCTTGAGCCTTGCCACGTGAACCTTGAACCCAGGAGACATGGAAGGATGGCATTGACCGAAGCACAGGCGCTTGAAGTCATCAAGCCGATTGAAGACCCGGAGCTCCATCTGGGCATCGTCGACCTGGGCCTTATCTACGGCATCGTCATCAACCCCCAGCCCGACGGTGAAGAGGTCAAGCTGACGATGACGTTCACGTCGCCGTTCTGTCCCTACGGCCCGGCGCTCAAGTCCCAGGTGCAGCAGGCACTGGCGAAGCTGCCCGGCGTGCGCAGCGCCGTGGTGACCATCGTCTTCACGCCGCCGTGGGATCCCCGTACGATGGCCTCCGAGGACTGCAGGATTGCCCTGGGCTTGGGTTGGGACGAGGAACAAGGACCCCCAGGCCCTGAAAACGAGTTAGAAGGCCAGCGGTAACGCGCCGAGCGTGTAGCGTCGAGCGTCTCGGCACGCGGTTTCATCCGCTCGTCGCGAGCGACGATACGCGAACCATGCCAACTGGTGTCTCACCGACAATTCATCCTGCGGCAGTCGGACCGGACGTCCTGCGGCTCATCGGCAACACGCCGCTGCTGGAGTTGCGGCGCCTCGCGCATGACGTTGCGGGAGTCCGTCTCTTCGCCAAGGCCGAATGGTTCAATCCCGGCGGTTCGGTCAAGGACCGCGCGGCCGCCTCGATCATCGCCGATGCGGAAACGCGCGGGTGGTTGCGGGCGGGCCGGCGCCTCCTAGATGCCTCTTCCGGTAACACCGCCGTGGCCTACGCGATGCTCGGCGCGGCCAAGCGCTATCCGGTGACGCTGTGCGTGCCGAAGAACGCGAATCCCCAAGTGCTGGCCTTGCTGCGGACCTACGGCGCCGAGGTGGTCCTGACGGATCCCCTCCAAGGCTCCGACGGGGCCATCCGCCAAGCGCGGCAACTGAGCCAGCAGGAGCCCGAGCGGTTTGTGTACCTCGACCAGTACAACAACCCGGCGAATTGGCAGGCCCACTACCGTACCACGGCCCCCGAGATCTGGAAGCAGACCCGCAAGACCGTGACGCATGTGGTGGCAGGGTTGGGCACCACCGGCACCTTCACCGGCACGAGCCGACGCCTGAAGGAGTTCAATCCAGCGATTCGGGCCATCGCCGTCCAGCCGGATGCGCCGCTTCACGGCCTCGAGGGCCTCAAGCACTTGGAGTCGGCTCTCGTGCCCGGCATCTATGATCCGAGCCTGCCCGATGACACGCGTTTCATCGCTACCGAAGAGGCCGACGAGGCCGTCCAACGCCTCGTCGAGCAGGAGGGCCTATTAGTCGGTCCCTCCGCCGGGGCCGCGCTGGCCGCCAGCCTTGAGCTCGCCAGGGAACTTGCCTCGACCCATACCCCCGCCGTTCTCGTCATGATTTTTCCCGACTCCGGCCACCGCTACGCGACCGAAGGCACTCGTGTGCCAGCTGGCTCGCAACCCGTATCTCGTTGGTAGGACACGCCCAGAGGCTCTCGGACCTCTGGCGGGCGGTGCACAAGGTAGCGCTTGCTCATTTTTTTCATCCAGCCGTTCTCTAACATGATGTAGGACAATATGTTAAGAAAAATATTTGCCGAGCGGTTTGCTGTAAACCTTCAGGCGGAAAAAGCGTCTAATACTGTAGAACATTGGGAGGTCTGGCGGTGATGAAGCAGGTCGTCGCAGGAATGGTCGTGGTTGGGATGCTCGCAAGCCCGGGATTCCTCTATGCCCAGGATCGGCAGGAGGCCTCAGGCCAGGCGCAAGTCCAGGAAGGTCATGAAGAGCAAGCCCAGCCGGCCCAAGAGGCTTCCGTGGCGGAGCGGCTCCAACACATGCGGAAGCTCAGACAAGATGACCCCCAACGTTATGAGCGGGAGCGAACGGCGCTGGTCGCCAGGCTTCGGGAGCGGGTGGGAGTGCTGCGGCAGCGGAATCCGGAAGCCTATGAGCGAATCGTTCGGCGGGAGCTGCCGCGGCGCGATTGGCTTGAGCAAGACGTCAAAGCGCATGACCGCGCGCTCTACGAGCGTTTGAACGATCAGCGGCGGCAGGCTCTTCGGCGCCGGCTGGAAGCGATGCAGCGCGAGCATCCCGAGGCCTACCACCGGCTCATGGACCGTCGCGCCCAGGCGCTTGAGCGGCACTTCACCCGGAAGTTTCCCAACGAGCGGCTGAAGGAGTTTGTCGCGAATCATCCCGAGTTGGCCCAGCGTCTGCCGGATCTGCAGGCGCGGTTGCAGCAGACGGTTTCGCCTGATGTCCGCCAGCCCCGTCCGGACGTGCGCCGTCCCGAGGCTCAACCTGGCCGTTCGGAGGAAACGCCTCGCGGCCCGCACGATTCGTGGATGGATTTGAGTCAGGACCGGCTCAATCAGCTCAACCTGTCCGACCGGGAACTGCAGCGACTGCAACAGTACCGGTCCGACGCCGCCGAGGCGTATCAGCGCGCTCGTCCGGAGCATCGGCGGGAGCTTCCACCGGATCTGCAGGGCCGACGCGAGCGCGCTCGGGAGCGCGGCTGGCTTCCGCCGGATCTCCAGCGAGACGACGGCGCGCGGGACCACCGCGGGCAAGTGTCGCCGGATTCTCGACGAGAGCGCGGCGGCTCCAACGGCGGTTGGCGTGGCCGTCAAGAGGGAGACTTCGGCGGCGGGGGATTTCGCCGCGCCGGACCACGCGGTGGTCGACGAGACTAAATGCACGTGAGCAGGTTGTCAAGACAGGCAGCACATTAGGGAAGCGGAGTGGAGCAACAAGAAGGAGGGCACGATGGTGAAGCGACTCGGATTAGGGCTCGTGGTCATGGGGTTAGTGGCTGGCGCACCGATGGTGCTCCGAGCCGAGGACGCCCCGGCAGCAGCACCCACCGCAACCGTCTCCGCCGAGCGGAGACCGGAGGTCAAGCCGGAAGCGTCCCGTCGGCATTGGTTCCGCCGGCATGAGCGGAGGGCCGAGGACCGCCGCGACGCCCGTCAGCAGGCGCATGAGCGGCTGGGAAACGCCGACATCCGCCCGGTGAAGCCACGAGCGATCCATCATCATCGGCGCCGTGAAGCGAACGCAGACAGCCCTGAGGCCCAGGGCAGGGAATTCCGCGCCGAGCGCCTGCGCCACTGGGTGCAGCAGCACCACGACGACCCCAAGTCCGTGTATGAGTGGCTGCATGCCCACCCGGATTCCGAGTACACCCAGAACTGGTACAAGCCGGGGGTGCTGGGGGACGGCGAGCTCCTGAAGCTGGCGCCGTATCTCTCCGCGACGGAATTGAAGCAGTTGCAGGACGCGCAGCCGAACGTGTTTCCGCAGGCCCTGGAGGCGTGGAAACAGGCGCATCCGAACTGGCAGGAGCGGCTTGGCCGCGATGAGGAGCGCCATGACCTCGGGAATGCCGTCGTCAACACCGATACTGATCCCCGTGTCGTGGCGGACCGGATCGAGAACTCCAACCTCTCGCGGGAAGACAAACAGCACCTGCTGCGTAGGCTCTACAACACGACCCATGACCCGAATGCGCCGGAGGACATCAATCCTCGGGCGCTGATCGAGCGGATCACGAACTCCGACCTGCCGCCAGACGTCAAGCGGCACATGATCGGCCGGGTTACGCACGCCTATGAGGGTGAGCAGGACAACCCCGAGCGCCGGCTGCACCGGCGGGAGGAAGTCCGCGAGCACCGCGAGCGGCTGGAGGATGTGCTGGGGGACCGCCGCGACATCCGGCGGGACGAGCGGGATCTCCGCGGCGACCGGCGCGACCTCCAGCGGGACATCCGCACGGGCGACCGCGGTGATTTCCGCAGGGACGTGCGCGACCTCCGGGACGACCGCCGGGACCTGCGTCGGGACGATCGGGATTTCCGGCGGGATGTCGGCGGGCGGCCGTCCACCAGGCCCGAAGCTCCGCGCCGGTCCTTGGGGGATCGGATCGGCGGACTCAATGAGAGAGGCTTCGGCGGCGGAGGCGTCCGTGGCGGCGACCGTGGCGGGTTTGGCGGAGGCGGCGGACGCAGCGGCGGTGGCCGCAGCAGCGGCGGCGGTGGTGGGAGGCGGTAACTCCATGTTATACTGTGGCCTGCCATGGTGGCCACTGACGCAGAGATCATCCGCATGGTCCTCGAGGGCCAGCAGGACCGCTACGCCGAGCTCGTCGGCCGCTATCAGGCGGCGGCCATCAAAGTGGCGTATGGATTTGTCGGCAATTACGAAGATGCACGGGAGCTGTCGCAAAATGGATTCGTCAAGGCCTATCAGCATCTGGCGCGTTTCCGGGGACAATCCAAATTTTCGACGTGGCTCTACCGCATCGTGGTCAATGAGTGCAAGGATTTTCTCAAGCGCAAGGGACGCCGGCCTCCGACCGTGTCGCTCTTTGAAGAGTCGGACATGGATGAACCGGGCAGCGTGGAGGTGGCGGATTCCAGCGGCGGTCCCAGCGAGGCTTTGGAGATCGG
>Ga0209515_10002453_pt1 | contig 28470 bp, 25 predicted proteins | sample Subgroupgradi54m_FD_187454 | JGI IMG/M metagenome (GOLD analysis project Ga0209515, IMG submission 187454) | Subsurface groundwater microbial communities from S. Glens Falls, New York, USA - GMW60B uncontaminated upgradient, 5.4 m (SPAdes)... ... | reverse complement strand
CCGTAGTATGCTCGGCGCGATCTGGTTTAAAAAGTTCAAATGGCACATGCCATTTACAGCCCACGATAAAATGGGCTGGGAGTTCGATCTTGTTTTGCTTGCAGCAAATATTTATTTCATGGTCCATTAACTCTAATCAAAAATCCGCCGAAGAGGCGGATTTTTGATTACTCATATCCTTTGAGTTTTCCCAACTTGTGGTGCTGTCTTATTTTTTCAAGCGCCTTGGCCTCGATCTGCCTGATGCGTTCTCGGGTGACGGAGAACACCTTACCAACCTCTTCAAGAGTATGGGTCACTCCATCGGTCAGCCCGAATCTCATATCAAGTATCTTCTGCTCTCGTGGAGTAAGGTCGGAAATTATCTCATCAATATATGTTTTTAATATCTTTCGGGCGGCCGACATGGACGGCGATATCGAATCGTCATCGGGAATGAAGCTTTCCAACGAGCTGTCCTCGTCATCTTCACCGACTGGAGCTTCGAGAGAGATCGTCTCCTGGGATATTTTTTGGATATGTCTTATTTTATCAACTTCCATTCCCATTTCGCTCGCCACCTCTTCCGGCATCGGCTCACGGCCTAGGTCCTGGACCAATCTTCGAACCACCTGCTGATATTTGTTTATCGTCTCAACCATGTGGACTGGTATTCGTATAGTCCTGCCCTGGTCAGCCAAGGCGCGGGTTATGGCCTGTCTTATCCACCAGGTTGCGTATGTAGAGAACTTGTATCCCTTTTTATAATCAAACTTCTCAACGGCCTTGAACAAGCCAATATTCCCCTCCTGGATAAGGTCAAGCAGGGTCAGGTTGGCCGAGCGGCCCACATATTTCTTGGCAATGGAAACAACCAAACGAAGATTAGATACAGCCAATCTTTGCCTGGCTGACTCGTCTTTTTTTTCTATTCTCTTGGCAAGTTCTACCTCCTCATCGCCGGTTAGCAATGGGTATTGGCCAATCTCCTTCAAATACATCTGAACAGAGTCCGAGGCGACATCTCCGAATTCGGTTTCTATCTTTTTCTTTTCGTCATATTCTTTAACTTTTTCTTCTTCAAAAACTCTTCCGGACTCGATTATGTTAATATTAGCCGATTCGAGTCTTTCATAGAGAGCCTCTAAGCCCTTGATGTCCTTCTCAATGCTTGGAAAGGCATTGAGCACTTCGGCTTGAGTAACAAATCCCCTGGAGCGGCCCTTTTCAACCAAGGCCAAAACAGAGCTTTCCGATATCGGGCTTTTCTTACTACTAACAGGTCTATCTTTAGTCTTTTTAACTGTTTTCTTCTTTACAGGCTTTTTCTTCACAACTTTCTTGACGGATTTCTTGACTTTTTTGTGTTTTATCTTTTTCTTTTTCATACTTTTTGTATTTCACCTAATCTTGTCAAAATTTTATTGGCTTCACTAGCAAGGGCCAGTTTTTTGTCTTTACTATCGACGGCCCTTATTTCGAATCCTATTTTTTCAAGCCGGCCTCTCAAGTGGCGTTCTTCAAGTTTGTTTATTAAATTATTAAATTCATTTTTTAGATCTTCCTCTTTAGAATCTTTCCAAAACTCCTGTGATTTAAGATACGCGAATTCCAATTTATAGCTTTGATTATTTTCCCTGAATTCTTTCAGTAGATCCGCGATATTGCCTGCTCTCAATACGGTCAGCTTCTTAACGGCTGTGGCGGTATACGGGTCCAGCATCTCCGGATCTATGTCAGCCAGGCGGTCTCTGAAAAGGGCGGGGTCTTTGATAACAAGAGACAACAGAGTTTCGCTTAAGGGGTCTGGAGTAATATTATTTTTAACTTCAGTTTTTGAGGCCAGGACCGGTTCGTGATCATAAGCCTCCAGGTCATCTTTGGCAAAAGCCACATCCGCCTCTATCGACTCTTCTTTGGCTCTCAAAAAGAAAGCAAGCTGCCTTATCCAGTGGTTTTTCTCCACTTGGCTGGTTAATCTTTTAAGGAACGGGGCCAGTATCGCAATCGCAGATTTCTTTCCACTGGTAGACGAAAGGTCAAGCTGGTTTTTTGCTTTTTCGAAATAAAAATCTATAACCGGCTTTGCTTCTACAACTGCTTGATTCCAGCCGGCTGAATTTTTATTTATCAGATCCGCCGGGTCTTTGCATTCTTTATCATTTATTTGGATAACTTTTATATCAAGGTTCTGGCTTATGGCTAATCCAATGCCTCTTCTTGTCGCCATGGCTCCCGCTTGATCGGTGTCAAAACAAAAACCCAGATTGGTCGTATATCTTTGCAATAACCGGAGGTGGTTCGGGGTCAAAGCAGTTCCAGATGAAGCAACGACGTTTTTAACTCCGGCCTGGTATGACATCAAGGCATCCATATTACCTTCGACAAGAACACACTGATCGGCTCTTTTTATTTCCATCTTTGCTTTATCTAAACCGTAAAGAACTTTTGACTTGTCATATATCCTAGTTTGGGGGCTATTAATATATTTAGCAGCTTCTGTTTCGTCCGATTCAAATATCCTGCCGGTAAAACCTACAACCTGACCATTGAGATCCGAGATTGGAAACATTATTCGCGAGCGAAACCTATCGTAAACCCCAGAGCCATCAGTTCTTTTAATCGCCAGCCCGGCATCTATTATCTCGACTTGACTGTAACCGCAGTCCCTTAAATATGTTCCCAGAGCATTCCAGTCGTTGGGTGCAAAACCCAAACGGAATTCCTTGATCGTTTCGTCCTGAACACCCCGGTTCTTTAGATAGCCCAGGGCTCGTTTTCCTGTGTTCGATTGGAATTGCTTTTCAAAAAACTTCGCGGCCGACTCACAGACCTCATATAATCTTGCCTTATCGTCTTTGACGGCGGGATCAAAAGACTTAAGCTCGATCCCGGCTTTGGAGGCAAGAGTTCTTAAGGCGTCAACAAATTCGACGCCTTCTATTTCTTGTATGAAACTAAACATATCGCCCCCCTTGGAACATCCGAAACAATGCCAGACCTGGCGTTCCGGAGATATCACAAAGGATGGCGTCTTCTCGTTATGAAAAGGGCATCGGGCTTTATAATTTTGCCCGGCTTTTTGCAACTTCAAATACCCTGAGATAACGTCAACAACGTCAAGCCTATCCTTGATTTTGGAGACATTATCTTCCACGATACATTACTATATCATGAAACTGGGTAAAAATAAAGCCCTATACGGGCTATATGAAATAACTATGAAAACGGAATTGGATACTCTCCGGTAAAGCATCCTTTACAGAAATCTTTGGGGTCGTCTTTTCCTTCTTTTAAAACTTCGTCTATGGCGTTGATCGGAAGATATTTGAGTGAAGTCGCTCCCAGCCATTGCCTTACTTCTTCCTCGGACCGTGACGAGGCAACGAGCTCTTCTTTGGTCGGAAGGTCAAGCCCGTAAAAGCACTGCCCTATAACCGGCGGAGAGCTTATCCTCAAATGAACTTCTTTCGCCCCCGCCTTCATCAGTTGGGCTATTTTTCCTTTCATTGTGTTTCCTCTGACTATCGAATCGTCCACCAACACAATACTTTTATTTTTGGCGTACTCGAGAACCCATTTCATCAAGTGGTATTTCTTTTTTGAATATGCCGCTCTGTCTCCCGGATTTGGAATAATAAATGTCCGGCCGAGAATAAACGGGTTCCTGGTGTAAATCTCAAGTGTCGGCAAATGACTTTCAAAAGCAAACCCTTCAGCTGAAGGCCGTCCTGACTCCGGAATACAGCTTACAAAGTCAGCACTGGGAACCGGAAACAGTTGGGCTAGCTTCTGGCCTAAGCGGAATCGGAAGCTTCCCTCCTCTTCTTCCCCGAAAGTGTTGCTATCCGGTCTGGCAAAATATATTTTCTCAAACAAGCAGTGAGCTGCCGGAGTTTCTTTAGGAATTTCTTTTCCAAACACACCGGTCCAACCTATCCCGTTATAATATTCGGGTTCAATTTTAACAACCTGCCCAGGGTCAACATGAACCACTTGAGAACAGTGGTCCTTCAAAGCGCAGGTTTCGGACCCGAACAAGAAAACATCTTTGCTTGAACCTAAAAACAAAGGGCGGTTTCCCCAAGGATCCCTAAATAAATAAACGGCACGCTTATTGAGAAGAGCTGCAGAATAACTTCCTGTCGTCGTAGCCATGAACTCTTTAACAGCCTCGATAACATTTCCACCATTCCTTGTCATCAAAAAGAATATCTTTTTGAGCATGAATTCGGTATCATTGGCGTTTTTGGAAATATCAACCTGGCCGCTCGATATTCTCATGAGCTCCGCTTTTTTCTCTTCTAAGTTTGGAATGTTGCCATTGTGAACCAGGGCAAGTTTTCCACGTAAGGTGTCCAGCCACTGCGGCTGGATATTCCTTGATGATGTCCCCTTGCTGGTTGAGTAGCGGGTTTGGCCGATCATTAATTTTGGCTCACGCTCCTGAATTTCTTTAATTTTATTATCAGTCAAAACGTGAGAAACCAATCCCTCGCTCTTCTCAACATAGACCGAATCCCCGTCACTGTAAGCAACTCCAGCCGATTCCTGGCCTCGATGCTGAAGCTGTGAAAGACCAAAAAAAACCCATTCGGGCAGTCGAGGATCTGGCTTAGCTGAAATAGCGCCGAATATTCCACACATATAGACCTCTATGTCAAAGAAACGTGGCATTATGATAAAATAAAAAACCTCAACTGTAAAGCAGACCCCTAATTTAATATAAGCTCTCGGCGCGTTGTTGCTAAAATTGTCCGAATCAAAGTTGTCATGACGCGACCATAGTTATTCTATGGTAAGTCGAGGCAACAAAGGGTCGGGCAATTTTAGCAACAACCCGAAGGGATGCCGTTATTTTTAATTTATACTTCGGCATTCGGATTCGAAGTAAATTTCTACATCTTCATCCGAATGCTTTTGTCTAAATTAAAAATCCCTGGCATCGCGCCAGAGATTTATATTAATTTAGGGGTCTAGGTTTATTTCACGAAATTCTCCGACCAGGCATTATATTTATTGGTCAGAGTATTTTTTAAATACAATTCCATTTTGTAGCTTCCCGGAGACAACTTTTCAAGAACTTTTACAAACTCCTCGAGTGGGATGCTCTTGTAAAGCTTTGGATCGTTATCAAGACGTGTTTTCGGAATCTTAAGGTTTATATTCCAAGAATAGAAGCTAACTTCTCTGGTCTTTCTGTTTTGGATAAAGGCCGTCAACGTCAGGGCACAACCCAGACCGCCATCATCCTGGGCAAGCCAGTCAAGATCACCGTACCTTATGCCCAGAGACACGCCCACAGACTTTGTTTCGGGTGATTCGAGGGTTGAAGTTGTTATAACTTCAAAGTTAGCAGGAATGAAAGAATTTTCCTTACTGTAAATAATGTTCAACTCTTTGGCTATATTCGGCTGGCCTACAACTTTGCCGCGTGATTGTTTGGCCAGAAGCGAAGCTGGCTTGGGTGGATCCATCGCTTCGTCGACATGAATACTGGAATCGTAGGAAAACTGGGACAGGGCATAAAGCATCAGTTGTCCGTCTTGTCCGTCCATATACAAAAGTTCCTTGTATGTGTCCTCTACTCCCTGTTCTCCAAAGCGACTGACCTCGACCAGGGACCATATCAGAGACATACTATAATTTCTGAAAACCTGCAGGTGACCGACGTCATGTTTACGGTAGAAAAGAAACATATATTTCGGATACTGGCCTGATTCGTCCGCATAGAGCCAAAGCATGAGGTCGACGTGGCTACGTCCTTGAAATTTCTTGACCTTCAAGTCTGGCTCACCATGCAACAGATATACCCGGGCCATGTCGCCGTTCACTCCACCTTCGCTTCTGAAAATAACTCCGGTGATGTCTGGATCAGTGGCAAATATTTCGTCTTCAATATCGATGAACCTTTCGTCAATCTGGTCTTTGTATTCATTTTCGGGAGTATTGGGATCAGTGTCCCTTTCCTTCCAGAAATTCTCGATGAACGCGTCCCTCTCCTCATCTGTCGTAAGTTTTTCGAAAGACTTTTTGGTATCTTTGTCTATAAAAAACCTATATTTTTCGAGAAATTCAGTTTTATAACTTTCGGGAACTTTTTGCGCATAGGCTGGTACGGTAAAGAAAAAGGCGATGGTTAAAACAAAAATTATCCTTACTGTCTTCACTTTTTCTCCGCCTTTGCCACCACGTCTGCCTGGTCAGCTCTCAAAATGTGGTATTTATTCCCAAGCAAGAGTTTGACTCCCACCAGTGTTGCTTTGGTCGAACCCGGGAACAGTTCGCTGTAAAGTTCTTTTGATATCACGCCGGAGCCATTGACCCAATCACCGTTGTGGACACGAAGCCAGCTTTCCTTTGAGTCCGTCATTACATCCTGGCCGGTTCGCAGATCTTTTTCGATATGCCACTTGGTGTAAGCGACAGCGTCGGCTTTGGCCTTGACTTTCTCGAGTGCCTCATTGGAAGCTTTGTGGCTATAGTTGGTAATAACCTCCGCCTGCAAAGATGGTTTTTGCTGATCATCTTCCACTATCGAAATCACAGGAACATGCCGCTTAATAACCGTCACAAACTCGGCCGTATCGTTGGGGTTTTGATAATTTTCTATGAATCCTACATAAGCGGTAAAGACGAGGCCGGCGACCTGGACTTTCACGTCAAGATTGGTTTCTTTGGCATCTACCAGCTTCCAGCCATCCAAGTTGGGCGGGCCGATCGGCTGGGCGCTTGCCAGAGAAGCCGTCAAAAGAAGTGCAAAAACGACATACTTGGTCATGAAATGCCTCAAATGTTAAGGTTCTCTAATTGCAACAACGATATGACTTAATAAATAAAAAAGCAACACGTGGTGTTGCTACTTATTCAATTAAAAAATCCCGAAAAACGGGATTTAAATTATTTACCAATTAAACTTGACGTAGAAGTCGTACTTCCACGCATCATAACCGTCTAGGTTACGCTTTGACAAAGTAAATTTCATAGGCATTATGAAATTGAATTCAAGACCCGCTCCATATGATATCCCTTTCTGAAGCGGAAAATCTTCCTTGGTAAATCTGGCCACGCCATAATCGCCGAACAAGAAGCCGCGGATCGGACCCACCGGAATACCGGGTGCGAAGATGACCGCATCTACCAGCGGGAAACGCAGTTCTGCGCTCCCGTAAAACGCCTGGTTGCCTACCAGACCGCCATAAGGATAGCCTCGGATGATGTCGGTCCCGCCCATGAGCATGAAGTCGCCACTTCTATCGGTGCCCCACAAACCAGTTCCTCGCAGAGCAAGAAGGCTCCCACGCGATAGAGGCAGATATTTGCGAGCATCAACCAAAGCCGAGGAGTAGCTTAACAGCTTCCCTCCAAGAGGCGGCGCATATTCGAACTGCGCCCTCAATGCATTGCCTACATACGGCCCTTCGGTATTTTGGGAATAAAGAACCGTATCTCTGACATACGCCCCGAGCAAGCTCACGCTTGTACCGTTGGCGTCCTCAAACAATCGCGCCAGCCCAAGATCAGTTGACATGAAGTACTCTGGGAAATCTTGAATTGTTTGTGAATCAACGCCTAGAAGAAACGTCTTCTTCTTTAACCTAATTCTACTCTCAAACCTATTGAACTTATCTATGGGATACGCACCCACAATGTCAGCACCCATTTGTTCCGTCCAAGCATAGTTAATAACAACTTGGTTGGGATTCTGTTTGATAATGTCATAGTAGAGGTAGTACATCGGGAGCTTCTGGTCATAAGCCGTGAAACCCCAATTCAGCCGCTTGGACATATCTACATAGCTATAGTCCGCAAGCCGGAAATCTCCACTGGTTGCGAACCGGACAAAGTGGTTTTTATCCTGCAAAAGATTGGTTATGGTCATAGCGGTGTAGGTATACATGCCATAATAAGTCGAGTAACCGCCATAAGCGGAGCGTCCGCTCAGCTTCCATCTGTTTGGCTGTTTCTCGGGATTCAAAACCTGGTTCTCATCCAACCCTGTTGGGAAAAGATTCTCTTTACGAAAAGCGTACTTCATGTAATCCGGCGTCGTGGCCGCATGATCCCCGTCATCCAGATCTTCGGTAATGGGCTTCTTGAGATTCAGCTCATAAAGCTCGAAATTCGGATAGATGAAATTCCTGAACTGGTCATACTGCCAGTAAGCGGTCAGGTAGACCTTGTCGGTCGAGCCGGGAGCGAATTTGGGGGTAAAAACCCCGCCAAAAAAGTTGGTCAACTGGTTGATTTTGCCTTCAAAACTTTGAGTGTATAAATTCCACACTCCGCTGTCTCGATCACTTGTGTAGAGAATTGTTTTTCCGTCTCTAGAAAAACTCGGAGAGTTTTCATTCCACCTGCCTTTTGTAATTTGCTTATGATCGCCAGTGTTTAGGTCAAGAATAAATAACTTCTGGAAATCCCCGACAAAACTTACATAAACCATCAGTCGACCGTCCGGCGAAACAGCCGGAGCAGTGTCAAAATTTCCGGCAGTGGTCACTTGTGATACACGTGAAGTTTCCAGGTTAACCTCATAAATACTACGAGTTACATTCTTGGCCGCTGAAAAATATATTTTCTTCCCGTCCGGACTGAAAGCCGGTGAGAATGCCTGATCAAGAGGTATGTCGACCTCGTTCAATATCTTGCCCATCCTGGCATCTATCATAAAGAGTTTGTGGTCTCTCCCTTTGCGGGCAAAGAAGGCAATCTTCGATACATTGGGCATCTTGTTCAGGTCTTCAATAATCTTGCTTTCTGACTTTATCTTTTCTTCAAGAGCAACAATTTGCTTGGCCCGCTCTTTGGCTTTGGTCCTGTCTTTCTCTCGATTTTCCTTGAGCTTTAGAAACTCATCTTTATAATTATCAAGTTCATTACGAGCATCTCTGAATTTGACAGTCCAGCTGGGGTCTTGCCACCAATCAAGGTCAAAGCCGTTGAACGGCCAGGTATCCAGAAGCTGGACAACCGGATATTCCCACGGAATCGGAGGATAACTCTTGGTGAGATTCCTCGGCTTATTATTTTCCACTTCCTGATTCAGTGAAAAAAACAGGACTCGCCTTTTCTTCTTTTTCACGTACGGCTTCTCAACCGGGATCGGCGTGACTATGAGAGCCAGTCCGTTCTTCTGAATTGAGAAAGAAGCCATCTCTGTTCCATCCGGAGAAGGCACACCTGAAACCATTGGAAAACCCTTAGGCACTATGGAACGGCCCTTGAAATTTTCCGTTTCTTGATACGGACGAGGGCGTTCTCTCATTTCTTTGGCATACTTATTGGCCCAGTAATCCCGATGCATCTGGTCGAACTTCTCCGGGCTGTTGATCTGCCCTTCGGTCAATTCTTCAACAATGTCGATAAGCGGCCGGCTTCGTTCTTTCAGTCCCGTTTTGTTGAACTGCCAGACCTTATCCCCGAGCTTGGCCTCGAGAAACTCAAATACCATTGCCCCCATCGTGTAGGGATTTCCTTCTCCATGTTCAAGATCAAGCCATGTTGGAAGATCTTTTTCAGGATTAGCCGCCGCTCCACGCTGGGTAAGCCGTCTGATATCATCACGGGTATACGGGCTGAAGCTGTTGGCCGCCCAATCAGCGCCGCCCTCAATGAACCAGGCCGGCCGTCCTTCTGAATTTCTCATCAAACTAAAAATATTCAGTTTCATCAAACTGAACTGAAAAATATGAGTAAGTTCATGGGTGATAATGGTCCTGTTCAGAGGCGGGAGAAAGTCGGCCTTGATGACAAGGCGGTTCCTCATCGGCTCGGCGAAAGCACCTACGCCTTCGGGCATGAAATCCGGTTCAATGTAATTGGCCTCGAACAAGCTATGGGTCCGGTATGAAATTACCGGCACCCGTTCTTTCAACTCGTGGTCGAATTTCTTGGAAAGAAATGCGTAAGATGCCTCAAGGTGGTTGACCACCTCAAGGAAATGCTTTTTCTGGCTTTCGTCGGTCAGATCCATCGAATGATAAATGTCGAAATGTTCGGAGCGATAGTAATTCTTTGGGACATCTTCCCAGAGAACTTTCGACTTTCCAAAATTGGCCTCAACGCCCATTTGAGCAAATGCCGTAAACGGCATTGAAAAAACAAGCGTCAACGCCAGAAGAGTCAGTTTCTTGATCATTTTTCCTGTCCTAATTGACAAAGAACCTAAATCTACCGCGAGTATAGCAATCGGGGTGGTTTTTGCAAATTAAAAAACCCTGATCATCAGGGCTTCTTACTATAATCAATTCCCAGATCGGCCGGGCCGAATTTCAAAGGAAAAGTGTTATCTATGGTCACAGCTCAACATACCTTTCCTTCAATTCACCAAGATTGTTCAACACCAGACACCGAGAGCGGTCAACTTTGGCCAATATCTCGTCCATGCGGCCGATGACTTCCCATGTTTCAACAGGAATAAATACGCCTTTGAACCCTGCTTCCAGGGCTGGCACAATATCTTTCTCATAGTCATTACCGACGCTGTATGGAGAATAGCCCTCAAAACCTTTCACCATCTCCCTAAAAGTATCTGGAGTTTTGTTAGCGACTATCCTTACTCTTACAAAGTTATCTCCCGCCCGAAGAGCCGAGAATTTATTTGATTGAACTCTTTTGTCGCCATTGGACATAAGCATCGGCACGTCCCTTTGATTCTGCAAGAACCATATTAAACGGAACGCTTCAGGGTGAATGTTATTGGCATATCGGCTTGGATCAAACAATTCGGCGTAATCGTGGACATTGATCATCAAAGTGTCGTCTAAGTCGAAAACAAAAACCTTGTTCATTTCAGTTCCTCATTTTCAACGAAACTAAAAAGAGCGTATCACGCTCTTTTTAGTTTAGCCAATATAACTATGCTAAGATTATGTGTTAAGATTGTAGCGTGAATATGTTTTCCTTGGACTCTGCGACAATACGTTTCTTGCACAAAATTGCTGACCCACTTTCGCGGCTTGCTATTTTTGCTGTTTATTTCTGGTTCGGCCTCCTTAAGGTTTTGGGTGTGTCTCCGGCAAGCGAACTGGTCCGCGAACTTTTCGGACGGACCATCCACTTCATGCCGTTCGGAGCTTTTTATATGTTTTTCGCCTGGTTCGAGATTGCCATCGGCATCCTGTTCATTTTCCCGCGGCTGACTCGCTTGGCATTACCGCTTCTTCTTATTCACATGGTCACGACAGTGCTTCCCCTGTTTTTCTTGCCCGCAGTTTCTTGGCAATCATTTCTTGTGCCCACTCTTGAAGGTCAGTACATAATAAAAAACCTTGCGATCATCGCCTGCGCTATCAATATCGCCAGCCGATTGCATCCAATAAAGAAGTAAACCTTGGCGGTGAGGGTGGGATTTGAACCCACGATAGAGTTTCCCCTATGCCGCCTTTCCAAGGCGGTGCTTTCAACCACTCAGCCACCTCACCGAGTGCTTTATCGCCAAATTGTAGCATTTCCGGACCTACTTTTCCAGAGCGGCAATTCATTTTACATCTGCTCTTGCAATTTGTTTGCAATATAAGCAGTGAGTTCTTTTTGGCTTTCATTTAAACGATCATCAATATCCATGGTTATGCGGGCCCGAAGTTCCGAGGCATCAAGAGTTTTTGCCTGGAATTTTCTAAACAATATCATGTCTGACTCGTCCAGGTCGTCCGGATTAAAAGACGGCCCAAAATGAGCCGTTTCTGATTCTGCTTTAACCAACTCCAATATTTCCTGTCTGAATTTTAACAGTGCTTCTTCTTTGGTTGGTAATGTTTCCTTGGAATTCACGTTCAAATTATACATTTTCTTAGAAAAAATTCAAATTGACTTTTTGAATTTATATTTCTATGCTTTATTCAAATTTCTTTTACAACCAGGACGACAAGTGAAGCATCTCAAGTATCTTGTGTTAGCCATATTGACCTCCTTGACATTAATCTCATGCGGACGCATTCCATCGGCGCCTACACCTATCAATGAAGACGGTTCTGTTTCAGATCCAAACGTGGTTTCTGATGTAAAACAAAAATGGTCGCCATATGTAGTGGTTCATGCAACCGGCGAGGCAATGAACGCATACCGCGACTCTCTATCTCTCATGGTGCAGAAAGGACGACTGCGAGGGGTAAGAGTAGAAATAAACAAGGGTGGAGCGGGCCTAAACAATCCGGTCATTAAGATGATCGGCTCGATGAACATAGAAATGGTTGGCCTCATTGATAACCTCTTTTTGTTCGACAATAATATCGAGCAAGACGTAGGTCAGATATTCGCGGCATATCCAGAGATACATTATTTCCAGGTTGGAAACGAAATAACCACGATACTGCCGAAAAACGGCCCAACTATGACAACGGAACAATATATGGTTGTATTCAAAAGGATCTATGACTATGTCCAACAAAGATATCCAGATAAGGTCTTGCTCACATATTCAACCCTTGGTTCGGGCCTGCGCGGACCGACAGAGCTCGAAAAAATGGCCAACCTTGGATTGACCGAGATGTCACCCAACAGAGTCATCGTTGCTATTAATGCTTACAGCCCCGACGTTATCAACAAATATTTCGGAGTGATCAACGGGCCCCTGCGAAACTACAGGATCTGGGTCCTGGAAGCTGGAAGCAGTGATCCAAACACGCACATGTCTTTTGTCCAGACACAATATGACAAGATGCGGGATTATTTGCGGGCAGAGAGAATCTACTGGTATGTGATGTGGGGTGGCGATGGTCCGCCGGACGATGGCTACAGCCTGATCAAGCATCTGGGAAGCTATCCCAACTACTGGAAGAGTCCGCTATATAAACTGCTCACGGATTCACAATGAGAACCGCGGCAAAGATACTACTGATCGTTGCTCTGCTCCGGCCTATAAATCTGATGGCTCAAGAGCAGGAAAAAGAAAAGCCCCAAGAACAAAAACAACAACCCAAAGTGGCCGAAAAGAAAACTGGACGAAAGCATAGCACCTACTTCAAGGGTGAGCTTGCCCACTGGCAACAGAACATATTTGGCAACAACAGCTTGACCGAGTGGAAAGGAAACCTTTTTGGCTCCGATTACGACCTTACCAGCGTTGGCATGGAGATAGAATCTTACTTTGCCAAAAATCATCTCCTCTTATCCGGCTGGTCTGCGGGATACAGAAAGGACGATTTACGGTATGCGGATTATGGTCACATGTTATATGTCAAAACTTTCCGTGTTTTTGACTTAAAAGTGATTGAGATTAAAACTTCTGCAGGCGGAGAATGGGGTATGCCATCTGCCAGTTTCGACAAAACTCGCTTTAACTACGATACCGATGGTTCTATAAGTTATCACCACACCTATCCAGTCAAAAACGCCCCTGTGCCATTCGTCGGCGTGAAGAGAGGCGGCGCTTTTTATCCTTTTGGCGAGATAAGCGTCCAAAAACGGGCTGGCCCGATAATACTTGAGACGGGGATGAGGGTAAACGTGATCGAGTTCGGAATTGACAATTACACAATCAAAAATGACCACATCACTTACGACTTCCAGAACAAGAAACTGCCTTCTCCATACTTATTCGCAAGTATCGGACTAAGGATACCTTAAGCGGCTATTAGCAAATAGCCGCTTTTATAAATCCGCGAAACAGGGGGGCTTTAAAGATAAATTTTATTACAAATTGTAAAAATCAAAAGGACCGCGATGTTCCGCGGTCCTGCCAAACGGCAATGTTCTATAATTGGAAAAAAACTTCCTGGTCTAGGTTCCACTCAAGAACCAGCTTCTGTGCGGCCGGTTCCAGCCTCACCTGTCTTACGTTGAGGCGTGAAACAGGTTTCCCCGCATGTTTGCCGCCTCGATTTGCTCGGATCTTGGCTCGCTCCTTGGCCTCATACATGCAGTGGTCCGCCGCTTCAACCAACACTTTAGCCAATCTTTCGGCGATGGGCGCTCGAACCTTGAGCGGGTCCATCTTGTACCAAACAATGCCGATGTCGGCATAGACGGGATGTCCCAGACACTCGAGAACTTCGGGAGACCAGCCATATGACTCCATCGACTGCTGAAATCGCTCGCCAATGGACTTTGCGACCTTGAGCAAGGTTGGATCCGGCATCATGAACACGAATTGGTCGCCGGCGTGCCTGGAGTGAAGATCTTCCATGCGTGGTTCCTGACGACGCTCCTTGGTGACCAGGTCGCCCGGCCGGAGATAGGACTCCAGTATCCTGGCGATCGAGTTTAGGATCTCGTCTCCCTTCGCATGTCCCAGCAAATCATTGATTTTCTTGAACTCGGCGCAGTCGATGAACCCGACGATGCACCCCTTAATCCTCTGCTCGATCCCCAGAAACAAACCCAATTTTTCCAGAAAACGCTTGTAGTTGATTAGGTTCGTCTGCGGATCCCTGTGGGCCTTTTCTGTCAGCTCAGCCAGAGTTTTCTCAAAGTAATCGTATGTCGAGCTCAAGACGATATATTTAGACGTAGCATCTTGGTGAAGCTGTTCCACCTTCTGCCTAAAAATGTTATTCAGCTCGCTGGCATAAACCTCCTTGGACATGTTGGCGAGCTTATTGATCCTGCCAATAACAGAATGGATGCCAGACATTATCAAGGCGAGCTGTCTTTTTCGAGGAATGGGCGCGGAAAGACAGTTCATGATCCATTCCTTCAGCCCTTCCAAATCTTGGGGAAGTTCCCCGGATTTAGTTTCAAAAGATGTCAGCTGAACTGATTTGGCCTGCTGATCAAGAATCTCGTCCATGTACTTGTAGCGCCGTCGGGCGCCACCTCCTTGAGGGGAGTTGCCCCTCTTTGTCGTGTTTGCTTGTTATCCCGCAACCTCTTTCGAGGGTAAACTAAAAGGAGCTCGCTGAATTATCAACGATTATATAATAAATAGTACAAACTGTCAACTATTAGTAGTCTCCGCCCATACTCCCCATTCCTGGGCCAGTTTTGTCACTTTTTTCCTCTGGAATATCAGTAATTATGGCTTCCGTAGTTAGGATTGTAGAAGCGATGGATACAGCGTTAGTCAGAGCCGTTTTTACCACCTTCAATGGGTCGATAATTCCCATTTCAAACATATCGCCGTACTGACCGGTAAGAACATTGAAACCATATCCGTATTTGTCGGAGCGATACAACTTTTCGGCCACCTCGTTTGCGTCTTTGCCGGAATTCTCGACAATTGCTCTCAATGGCCTTGCTAAGACGCTTTTTATAATAAGCTTTCCTCTGCCAAAATCGTTTGTTGGTTCTGAACTCTTGCCTTCTTTGACTGGTTTTAGGTCAAGCTCTTTGAAAACTTCAAAAAGCGCTATACCGCCTCCGGGGACTATTCCCTCTTCCAAGGCAGCGCGTGTAGCCGCCACAGCATCGTCTATCCTGAATTTCTTTTCTTTCAGCTCGGTCTCGGTCTGGGCGCCGACCTTGATCACGGCAACTCCGCCAGAAAGTTTGGCTATTCTCTCTTGGAGTTTTTCTTTATCAAAGTCGGAGGTTGATTTGGCGAGCTGATTTCTTAACTGAGCTACTCTTTTTTCAATATTAGCCGGTTTTCCTTTTCCGCCAACAATAGTCGTACTTTCTTTGGTGGCTATCACCCTGCGAGCCCGGCCCAACATCGTTGAGGGGTCTATATTCTCCAATTTTATGCCCTTTTCTTCGGATATAAACTCTCCGCCGGTGACTATTGCAATGTCCTCAAGTATTTCTTTTTTTCTGTCGCCAAAACCCGGCGCTTTTATCGCCAAGGTATTGAAGTTGCCTCTTAGTTTGTTGACCACCAAAGTGGCTAAGGCATCTCCATCAACGTCTTCAGCAATAATGACTAAAGATTTTCTGCCTATATGAGAAATTTTCTCCAATAGGGGTACAATTTCCTGTATAGATGAGATCTTTTTGTCGGTTACTAAAATAAAAGGGTCCTCATAAAACGCTTCCATTCTTTCAGGATTAGTCACCATATAAGCAGAGAGGTAGCCCTTATCGAACTGCATACCTTCAACTATTTCCTTTGACATCTCTGTGGACTGAGACTCTTCAACGGTCACCACTCCGTCTTTTCCTACTTCGTTAAATACGTCTGCGATAAGCTTGCCGATCCCTTCGTCGTTTGCCGAAATAGATGCAACTTCTTTTATATTTTCTTTGGTGACTTTTTTCTTCTTGCTATTGAGCGACTTGATAACCCCCTCCAATGCTTCGTCCATTCCTTTTTTCAAGGCAACAGGGTTAGCGCCCGAATTAACTGCAGAAAAACCCTCGGCCAAAATGGCCTGGGCCAGTATCGTAGCCGTAGTCGTCCCGTCGCCGGCAACATCGTTGGTCTTTGAAGCGACCTCCTTAATAAGCTCTGCACCTATATTCTCGAACCTGTCCTTGAGCTCTATTTCTTTAGCTACCGTCACGCCGTCCTTGGTTATAACCGGCGAGCCGAACCCTTTGTCCAAAATTACGTTCCTGCCTTTAGGTCCAAGGGTAACCTTGACCGCATTGGCGACCTTGTCGACTCCTCTTTTCAGAGCCTCGCGGGCTTCTTCTTTGTAATATATTTGTTTTGCCATATTATAACTTGCTGGCCGCTCTCGCCCTTGAATTGGCGAGGACGCTCCCCGCCAACTTCTTCGTTAAAATCTCCGCTTCTCCTTCACCATACTACAGTATGTTTCAGTCGAATGCTCGATTTTGCCTTGAATTTGTCGGGGCCAGCCACGTTCTAATTATTATTGTATTATCGCCAAAATATCGTCTTCTTTGGCGATCAAATATTCTTTGCCGTCCACCTTAATCTCATTGGGGCCGTATTTTGAAAATAAAACCACGTCGCCTTTTTTGACCTCAAGCGGAACACGCTTGCCGTCTCGGAATTTGCCTGGGCCGACTGCAACAACTTTTCCCTTCTCTTGCCGTTCTTTGTCGGCTGTCTCGGGCAGGATTATTCCACCTTTCTTTTTCTCTTCCTTGAGATGCTCTATTAAAATGTGGTCTGATATTGGAGTTATTTTAGCCATAAAATTACACTATATTTTACTAAAAACTGAACAGAAGTCAAGGGTAAAAAAGCCCCCTATTGTGGGGGCCTAGAAGATACCAAACCATTTTCTGTGCTTGCTTCCTTCTTTAGCTTCTTTCTTTTCGGCATCCATTTCCTTCTTGGCTTGGACCTGCAGGCTAAAGCTCAAATCCAGGTCAACGAAATCGTCTAGTTTTGGTGAAAGCGTCAAAACAACATCATCTTTACCATTGTGTGGGGACTGTTTGAGTTCCGCCTCCCCAACGTCTGACCATTTCCAAGCCGGCTTGACTGAAGACTTTGCTTTGGCCTTATCGGCGTCTTGCTGGACTTTGCTCCGCGGCATTATCTCCTGCACATACAGAACATTTGTCTTGCGATTCATGGACTCATTGAGCCGCTTGATAAGATCTTCCGCAGAGTTTATTTCCGGCTTGTCTCCCTTGTTGGTAAATTTCGAACCATCTTGAACAATAACATTGATGTTGGAAGCAATACCGGGCCCCATCCTCGACATGAAATCCTCGGGAACTTTCAACGGAATGCTTATCTGTTTTGTCGCGGAACTGAAAAATTCTTCAAGAACAATATTTGCATAAACGGTCTCTCCGGGACTGGCTTTTTCTTGGGACAAGAAGGACCTCTTCGCAGACCACAAACTAAAGCTTCTGATAAAATTCAACTGTACCCTTATGCTCTCAACCTTGTATTCAAATCCACTTTCTTTAAGAGCTTCTATGGGGCTGTAAACTCTATCAAAGACTTCCCCAAAAGGATTTTCATATATCTGTGCCGGGACAATACTTCGAGCAAATATCTCTGGTTGGTCTGCAAAATTTATACGCATTTGATAAGCCAAAGAGTAGTGCTTCAAATCCCCAAGTGACTGGCTGGCCCAAATAACCGGAAGCGCCTTTATCAGAGCCGCCGCCCAAGGACTTGATGCGATCTGTTCGTTGAGAACTCCGCCTCCGTTACCAACGTGCAGTTCAACTTGATAAGGCAGTGTTGATGCTGTAGCGCCTATCTTTCCAGCCATTTCAAAAGCACCATCAACAAACATGGCACCAGCAACATCTAAGCTACAGCCCGTGATCTTAGAAGCATTCATGGGTGTCTGTAAGGTATCAGCAACAGAAACTTGCACAAAAGGATAACGAACCATTCCGCTTCCAAAAAGAGAATGCCCAAAAATATATATCTTGTCATCGTCCCGCCAGGTGACAGTACCCGAACCGCCTATGTTAAACGTGCCAGTGGCAAGAAAAACAGAGACCATCGAACCGGGCTTAATGTCGCTTTTAACCGATTCCTGACATCGGCCGTCTGCTTTTCCAGCTGCCAGATTTTCCATTTTCGGGAAAAGCATCAGGTTTGTAAATTCTTTGCCGCCGATATTTATTTTGTTTGGCGGTCCTTTTGAAAAATTTGACGCGGCCACATAGCCGTTGACCCTGGCGCCAAGCATATATTCAGCCGGAGTAAGAAGGCAATTCATGCCCCCTTCTAAGAAATAGCCGATGGAATAGCTCAAAGCACCAACCAGAGTACCCTCCGATATGCAATGCTCAAGCTGTAATTTGTCTGGAATGGGTTTGTTTGAGTACCCACATCCGACAAATATCGGGCTGCCGCTCATTCCGGCAATGGCTCCAATCCTTTCCAATGGTGTGTCCATTGGACCGCCGGAAATCCTAGCCAGAATAAAACTATCGCCCATTTGATCAATGGCTTCGCCCAACACAACATCGAAGGGCTGGGGTTCGGTTCCCTTGAAGACAGAGAAACCGATAGCTTTCGTGCCGGGCTGGAGGTCTTTCAGGTGAAGAATTTTGGGAGTACTTGCCGAAGCTTTAACAGCAAAAATAGAGATCAAAACAATCAAAGAGAGCAATCTCGAGAATATCTTCATTTGTTCTCTTTTCAAAGAACCGAAACAATCTGTAAAGAAGTATAGATAGAATTAAAAAACTCCGCAATAGATGCGGAATTATCGTTGACCTCTCAAAAACTCAAGGGCCCTTTGGAACTGCGCGTCCCTTTCGGTTCCCAAGTCATAAAGTCGGAAATTTTCTGCCTGTTCGACTTCTATGTCCGGGTCAACGCCGGTTTTAGAAATATCTTGTCCGTTTGGGAGGAGATACCTGGCCGTAGTTACCTTTGCAACAAGGTTGGATTGGCCTTCTTCGTGCGCAGATGTGTCTATGTCGAAAGTAGTTTGGACAAGTGCTTTGCCAAAAGTCCTCACTCCGATCAAAGTGGCGACTTGGTAATGCTTCATATTCCCGGCCATGATCTCGGAGGCGGAGGCAGAAAAATTATTTATCAGAATAACAACACGGGGCGGATGTTCTTCCACATGATTATCAGTTGCCACTTCGATCTGATCAGTTTTTCTTTTTTCTACGATCACGGTCCGGCCCGGACCGATAAAATATCCCAAAATTTGGCTGACAGAACCCAACATGCCGCCGGGGTTTCCTCTTAGGTCAACGACCAATCCTCTGTTTCCCCTTAATCTTCGGAGTTGTTCGCTAAATCGTTGAGGTGTTTCCGATTCAAAGGAATTTATTTTTATATATCCGATACTGTCGACGAGTTGCCTCGACGAAACGCTTGGATAGGTAATGCTCTGCCTCGTGATCCTGATAATCTGGGGCTTCTGAAAACGTCTAGAACTTATTTCAAGCTCAACCGCCGTGTTCGGCTCCCCTCTTATTTTGGCGACGACTTGATCAAGATTCAAGTTAAAAACTTTTTCTCCGTTAACTGCGGTAATGGAGTCCCCGGGTTCAAGTCCGGCGTTTCCCGCCGGCGAACTCTCGGCTACCGACATTATAAAAACATCGTTCCGAAATTTCTGGACAGTAACGCCAATCCCGGCATAAGTGGCCTCTCTCATTGAGTCGTAAAAACTCTTGGCTTCTTTTCCTATAAAAACGTCGCTGTAGGGATCAAGCTCTTCGGCCATGCCTTTGATAGCCATATTCAGAACTTCTTCTCTGGTTTTGGGATCAACATATTGGGATCTGACGGTTTCCATTACGATAACCAGTTCAAAAAATTTAGTCGCAAGTTCGGGATGTGCTTGTAAAAATGCAACCACTTCCTGCCTTTTTTGCTCGTCAGTGGAATGATTGTTTGACTGTGTGCAAACTACCGATTGAAGCGCAAGAAGCGCTACAAACAAGACCATCATAAGGCGTCTGGAAGTCTTCATGATATTTCCTGTTGTAAAAGTCCAAGCTATCTAACAAATATACTAACCCCGAGAAGGTGTCAAACCGGAATCCTTTTCCTGGACAAAAGGAACGATGCCGAATTTTTTTAAATTCTGGTTGTATTTATTGATAGCGAACGCTTCAAACGAGCGGGGGTGGAATTCGAGTTCATGATCATTGAAAACAACTCTTCCTCCGGACTCATGTGTCGCTGGGTTTTCTCTTATTCTTTTTTGTTGGTATTTTTTGGCCCAATTTTCGACCCAACCGCCCAAACGAGAGTCCAAGATAAATTCTCCCGTTTTCGCTACAGCCCAAAGAAATGAACTTGGCGAATTATTTAAAACAAATCCCCGAGAAGGATGGAAGTCGTGGATATATTCATTGAGCCAAAGATTTTCGTCATAGAACGCGCCCAAGAGCTCATTACTGGCTAATACCGGCTTTAAGTTGGCATAGGTCTGGGCGTTGAACAAACTCTCGTATTTAATATTCAAACGCCCGTCAGTTATATAATGGTTGAAACAAAACTTATCTGGAGCACTGGACTGGTATCTCGTCCGCCTGGCCCGAAAGAGTGAGGCAACAAGGGACAAAAATATCCGGCAAGTATAAAGCCGCCCCGACTTGGCTACCGCCAAAACGTCGAAGTCGCTGTCGTAGTCCGTATTATTTAAAGCTAGAGAACCTGAAGCTAAAATTCCCCTTAAATATGGCACTGCCTGAAACCACTTGGATATCTTCAAAAACTTATTCCATTTTTTTGCAGCTATTTTTTCACGCTCTGACCTCAAGTCAAACAATTCCCCTCTCCCTTGAAGAAAATAGAGTCCGCCCCTTGAGCTAACAACTGCGTCTTTTACCAAACTTTCAAGCCCTTGGGCAACTTTGTCCAAAGTAAATATACCTACGGCTGGATCTTGAGTAAGACGAGCGGGACTTATCAAATACCTGTGGACTTCCGGCGCGGTCAAAGGGAAGTCCAAAATATCATAATATATCAGTGTCGCTAAAACAGAATTCTGAAGAGTCATACCCCTATAATACAAGATGGTTAGAATTTAAAAACCCCGCAATATGCAGGGTCGTATCTTACGTTTTGCAAGGATCGGGACAATCGCAATGATTCGGCTTGCAATGGCGCTTACATGTAGGATTTTCCTCTGCTTTCCCATTGACGCAACTTCGGACACACTTGCATCCGATCTTGTTCGGGTCGACGCCGCCCTGGTCTGGATTCTGCCCGTTTGGGTTAGGCCGCTCACAACGCTTGTCGTCTTCCTGACCCTGGGCTGCCGGGACAAAATCCTGATAGGTGTTGTCCAGCTCGGGCTCGGGTGGCTTGGACGGCTGAACCGGCTGACCAGGACCTTGCTGCTGGATAGTCCGAGCGACAACAGTGCTCGCACCGGTTTTGGCGGCAGTCATCTTCTTCATGCCCGGCATATCGCAAGTGGATCCATCGGTTGCAGCTGCCGTCGAAGAAACATGATTGTTGATATAGAGCGTATAGCCGCTCAAAGAGATCGAGATAGCGCAGGCTGTCAAAACATAGAGACGTTTTGCTCCGGTCATTGAAATGTCCTTAAATCAAAGAACCTTTTGTTGGGCTAAATATAAAATAATAAAAAAGCCCCGTCAACTGGGGCCTTATACCTTAGTAATGATAGCCAGGAGAAATATGAAAGATAGAGGGGCCAGTACCTCCCACCAGAAGTTCCGAGAGTTATCTGATTTTACAAGAGCAAGAACTGGTTTTCTGTTTGAAGCCACGGCTGAAGATAAAAAGCTCTGAACCTGGCCCGAAGAAGAATCGATGACATAGCTCTTGCCCCCGGTCTTGTCCTTTATAAAGTTGAGAGTTTTCATATTCAGCTTCGACTGGATTATCAGGGTTTCAAGTTTTTTAGGATCTGCCTCAGTCGGGGCTTTGATCTTCAAGCTCCCACCGTGAGCCGTCCCGATGCCAACGGTGTAAATAGGGATCCCTCGCTTAGCGATATATCCCAACGGCCCGACAAGAGAACGGTCGTCGCCGTCTCCATCGCTGAAAAGAAAAATAATTCGGGGATAAGCCGTCCAGGAAATTTTTTTGGAGAAAGGTCCGTTCTTGAAAAAACGGTCCTGTTTATCAAGATCCTCCGGGATCAATTTGAGCAAGGGCTCAAAAAAAGTAAAGAGTTGGGACCGGTCATAATACAACTTGTCCGCCGGTTGTTCTATTTCTTCAAGCTTGTCGAAAAATTCTCCCCTATCTTCAGACAAAGGCATCTTCCAGTTCGCTTTTTCGCTGAAAGTAAAAAGGGTGAGCCGGTCTTCCGTCTTCACAGCCGAGCTTCTTACAAAGTTGCCTATCTCGCGGAGCATAACCTCTTGGCGGGAAGGAGAAATATCACCGATGGCTTGGGATGCTGAACGGTCGACAGCAATAATAATGTCCAGTCCGCCGCCCGATTGTGCAACCTTAAATCCTGATTGCTGGGGGCCGGCCAAGGCCACGATCATTACTCCGGCCAATAAAACCATTGCAATCCATGGCAAATCCCGTCCAAAAATTCTCTTTCTGGAGTCGTGGGCGGGCTTTGACTTCAAAGACAGCCACTTTAAAAAAATTGCCAGTGACACACCAGCAATTGCAAACAGCCACAGAGGAGTCAGTCCGAAATAAATAGGATACTTATAGGTAATTTCCTTTAACCAATTAACCCATTCCATCATAGCTCAACCCCTTGGCTTGGGCTTACCGCCCGGCTTACCTCCGGGTTGTTCACCTCCCTTATTATCGAGGTCCTGGGGTTTGGTGCCAGCTTTTCCCTTGTCTTTTTCTCCCTTGGGTCCAGGCCCACTCTTTCCGCCGGGAATCGGTATTCCAAGTTTTACCTTTATTGGAGCTGGCTTGGGCTGAAGTCCCTTTTTACGAGCTCCGTCATCAGACACAAGATCGTAATTCCAGCTTGACGGCAATGACCCATTGGGGTCCGCCTTGACCGCCAAGGCGTAATCGTCTTTCACTAGATCCTTAGCCAGATCATCGGCCGCCTTTAACTGTTTTTCCTTCTCGGCTTTATCCTTTAGGTTCAACCCGTTGGCATATTTACCCTGAGCTATGCGCCAATTGGCGTTGGCCCTCAAGTAATATGCCCAAAATCCTTCCTGACCTTGTAGGTCCTTATTAACGACTCCGTCAAAATCCCCGGCAACATAATTGAAAGCGGCGCGATGATAAACAGAGTCCTTGAACAAATACTTGTCTGCCAACCAACGGAGATGCAACTCGTCAGAAAGCTGATAAAAATAATTCAGATCCTCCATACCCTCGCGAGCAGCTGTCTGATCGCCTCTGACGATGTGGCCGCTATAAGCATCCAGATATGAGTAATAAAGCCCGACTTCGTAAAGCACATAAGCCACGCCACTGAACAGAACTGCCAGCAATAGAGCGGCCAAGAACCGAAAAAGAGTAAATCGCTTGGTGGCTTCCATATCAATCCTTTTCAAAAAACTTGTCCATACTTTACCCCAATTAAAAAGTGTTGTCCATATGGACAACACTTATACAATTCGCCAGAAACGATACAATACAAATCTGATTGCCGATCCTCCTATTAAAAGAAAGAACGAGACCTCCAGCGGGATGTAATAGACCTCTTTTTGATCAGCCGATATTTTGATAGTTTTCTTTACGCTTTGAAGGCGGTCTATTGCCTCGCTGACCTTGTCAGCGGATTGAAGGTCGCGAACCATGAAATGTTCGCCGCCATAGCGCTTGACCATTGATAAAAGCTGATCCGGAAGCTTGGCGTGGGTAGAATTTTCGCCGTGGATCTTTTTCTCAATTTCTCGAGCAGGATCAATGAACACGAGATACGGGATTATGCCGCGCTTACGTAATTCTATAAATTGCGGTTCAGGATCGGTATCAGCCGCTCCGTCGGTGATAATAACAACCGACCTCATCTTAGAACCAGGGTTTGCCTTCATTGCCTGTGTTATCTCCGGCAGACCCTTTCGGTCAAAAAGATAAATGGCTGACTGAAGACCAAGATGGAGACTTGTCCCGCCACCGTTGTCTTTTTCAACCCATTGACCTTTCTTCAAAATAAAGTCACCTTTCCAAAAATTCAGAGCTTCAGATGGAGCGATCGCAATGGGTGCGTTGGAAATACTGAACACAAAGCTGTTGAAGCTGGTCGTGAAGGAAGACCATATCTCCGACTCGGTGCCGAAGACGATATAAGCCGCGCGATCTTTTAGATCCTTGCGCTTGGTCAGCAGTTTCAAGATAAATTCCTGGGTCGCCTCGCCCCTGGAAACATTGGAGTTTTGGAGGCGGAAACCCATCGAAGCAGACGCGTCTCTCAAGTATACGATCTCGCGCGATTCAACCTGTTCTGTCCGTTTGGCTACATAGAAAACAGGGTCGGAAAGGGCAAGCCCCAGAAAAAACATTCCGGCTGCCACAAAGATCCAGGCCGTACCCCTGACCAAACGATACACGATCCCCGGCTTTGAACCTTTCGAAAAAACAAGGCCGGAATGAAGATAAAAACTCGGCTCTTTCCTCCGCCACCACCTGACAAGGACTTTTAACAAAAAGACCGCTGTAAGTAGGACAGCGGCCCAGCCAATCAGGCTACTTCGCCTGTAATTGACGCCCCGCCAATTGAAGTTGACTGCAGTGTTGAAAACGTCAACGGCCAAATCCTTAATTTGATTTAGGATTTCCATGGCCACCATCCACGACGCCGGAAAGGCCCAGCCACGGTTTCCTTAACACGGAACCATAGCGTATGCAGATGTACGCGGTAAGGGTGAAGCTCCTGAACAACCATCCAGAAGTTGCCGAATGCGAGAATAGGAATAGCAACTGTTTCTGCTTCAGAATGAGAATGGTACAAAAAGTCCTCACTCGTTTTTAGACATGTGGCCAAGGCAATTAAACGCTCGGCTACCCAGGGAACCTGAATTTCCTTCAACTTGGATGCAATTTCAGCGTTCGTCGCTCCTGCACCGATATGAGGCATATAAAGTCGGATAAGCAATCTGGCATTATTGCAGACCGCTCCGAGTTCCGATCTGATCGCGGGATCAGAAGCAGACATGCCCTGAATCTTGCGGACTCCGTTTTCTAAATTCCTGTAAACATCCTCAAGTTTGATCTGGCTTGCTAAAACCGTGCCTTCCATGTGAGCCGCTCCAATATGAACGACCACTACCGGCTTCCTGAATATCAAAAGAGAGAAGATCAGGCCGAAAAATAACACCACTCCCGATGCGACCTTCCACCGCAGAGCAGGACCAGAGAATGAACCGAAATCTATCGGGTCTTTGATGTCATCTGCGTCTCTTGTGAGCACTGTCCGATAAGCCAGGAGAAATTTCTGGGTTTCAAAATGTTTTGCCGGCAACTCGGTTCTTTCTTTTCCAGCTTGAAGTTCGATATAGGAAAACTTCTGCCCGGGAATCTCGAGTTCTTCTTTCTTTTCTTTGATATAACGAAGATGATAAACGACGTCGAAATATGATTCGTTACCTGAAGACCTCTTATTGCGGACGTCTATGTTGTCAGCAAATTCAGGATCAAGTTCCAGCGGGCCGAAAACCATATTTCTGGGTTTCATATCGTCTAGAAGCGGCTCATAGCCCTTCATGTAGCGAACGATGTAGGTCAGTTCGATATTCTCCCAATTGGTAAATGCTGTCCTGGAAATACGAGGACCCTCGACGATAAAAGCTGCGACCTCTTGGCCGAAAGTCAATTTGGGAAGGGCTGCCAGAGCGCTGGCAAGCAAAAGGCGAACAAGGAATCTGCGCACGGCTCCCTCTCAATTGGAAAAGAGCGAATTGACACGATGATAATGGAAATACACTTGTCCGTCAAATAAAAAAGACCCCACATGGGGTCATCTAAATCATGCTCTTCGGTTAGCTATAAAATCTGATAGCTGTGGAAGATAATCCTCTGCCGAGACAACAGTAGAATCAATGCCGATGTCTTCAAGCTGTTTACGAAAGGAGGCCTGCTTCATTTTGAAGTCAGCCCGTATTGCCAACGCCTGGCTGGCTTTTACCTCCCCAAGGCGTCCGGTCTCGATATCTTTAGTCATAATTGTTCCCGAGCCGCTTGACCACGAAAACTCGTTCTCATCTTCGGTTATAAGAAATATGACATTCTCTTGGTGGCGCGCAACCAAAGCTGAAAGAAGATCTGCATCCAAAGCTTTCTGTCCATATACCGCATCGGTAAAATCGGAAACCACTATGACAACTGACTGCCGACGGCTTCGTTCTACAATAACCTCGAGGCCTTCGTTAAGATCCGTTGAGCCAGAGAAAGGCAATCTTCCCTTTTTAATTTTCTCTCTATATTCCTCAACTTTCTCAAGTATCAACTCGACGGCATCCAGTACGTGGCCTCGTCCGAATTTTGGCCGGAAAAAAAATTCCAGTCCGTCAGCAACACCGGCCATACCAAACGGATCTCGAAAATAAGCTGCCGTCGAACTGAATGACCCGATCAGATCCATCATCAACTGCAGCTTTCTGGACTCCTGACTAAAACGAAGCGTCATAGAGGGAGAGAAATCTACCAGCATGAGCATTGGTACTTCTTTTGGTTCTATCTTCGTGGTCTTGTAGATCTTATTTGGCCATGTTGCCAAACTAAGCCGCCAGTTGATGCTACTGAATGGATCCCCTCGGCGCCACTCCTCAACGTCCTTGATCTCATAGCCGATGCCGGTGTAGCGAGTGCTGTGTTCGCCTATTTCAAGATTGAAGGCTTTGCCAGAAAATATCTCCTCTCTAATGCGTTCAAATCTCTCGATAACATCGTCTATGGTCATTATCCTGCCCAAGGCGGAACTTCGGTCTCCTTGAGAACATAGCTGAAAGCATCTTCACGCCGTACTTTACGAGCCTTCTTTTGTAAAAGTTTTACTCTGTGAGCAAGGACTTGACCAGCCACCGCCTTGAAATGTTCCGGCTTCACAACCATACTGCCTTCAAAAAAAGCATGCACCCTTGCGATGGCCTCAAAGTGGAATTCAACACGAGGCGAAACTCCAACTTCAATGTGGCTGGTAACATATTCAACCAATTTGGGACTTATTTTCAGTCCATGGCTGACATCATACATCAAAGCTTCAGGATCTGTGTTGCGGATCAATCTTGTCCGATATTCCAAGGCCCGGTCGTGTATCTTAACGTTGTCGTGAATGAATTGAGCCGCTTCCAGGATCTCGTAAAGATCCGTAACTTTTTGGATCTTCTTTCCAACCACATTTTTAGAAGTGATCTGGAGTTCTTTTTCAAAGCTTGGACGCCTTATCGGAATAACCAGAGTGGTCCGGTCGATCTCGGCCATCGGGCTGTCATAGGCCCCCTCTTCTTCACCATATACGTTCTGGGTGGAAAGAGTCATAAAGAAGCGCGGTCCATCAAAGTCGTCATATCTTCCGGAAACCGGGAACAATGGCATCTTCTGGAACATACGGTCTTGGCCATCGCCAATATCGACATGCTCGTGCAACGGAGTAATGGAGTGCTCTTCCAACGCTTCAAGAAGTCCCGCCTTTGCTTGGGGACGAGCACGGTTTGCCTCGTCTATTTTGACAATGTGGGCATAAATTTTTCCAGGTACGAATCTAAGAGTCCGTTCGCCTCTGGCGTTTTCAACAAAAACATAGTCGCCGATAAAATCATGGGGCTGAAGATCGGGAGTCCCCTGAATACGACTAGACTTTGCCTCGATACACATAGACAAAGATTCGATCATATCCGTCTTACCGATACCAGTTCGGCTGGCAAACTGAATGTTTGGCTGTCCAAGAGATTTAACACCAGTAATTTTGTCGGTATAAGGGATCAGAACAAACAAAGACCGGACTAGTTGTTGTATTGGCTCTTCAAGGCCCAGCAACCATTTTCCCGTCTCGGAGCGAATTCTCGCTTCGATTTCGCGGATCTGTTCAGGTGTGATAGAGCTCATATTGCCACCTATCATGTAAAAAAACTTGGCTTGAACATATAAGAAATCCGGCATGTTGTCAATTAAAAAATCCCCTTGATTTAGGGGCTTTTAATATTCAGGCGTCTCATGGCGCGAATCAACTCTTCACTTGGCAGGAGTTTCAGTGTCACACGAGGGTGATAGTTTATGCCATTCTCATCCCAGATAACGCTACCCTCATCTTCCTTCTCAACCACGTTGATTCCCACTATCTCATTTCTGGAATTAACAGTCGGGCCTCCGCTCAATCCACCAAAAGATGTTTTTGTATT
>Ga0209515_10002447_pt1 | contig 28513 bp, 27 predicted proteins | sample Subgroupgradi54m_FD_187454 | JGI IMG/M metagenome (GOLD analysis project Ga0209515, IMG submission 187454) | Subsurface groundwater microbial communities from S. Glens Falls, New York, USA - GMW60B uncontaminated upgradient, 5.4 m (SPAdes)... ... | reverse complement strand
ATCGTGTTGTACGAAAAATCTGGATCATGAAAGGCCGATGGTTGCAGGATTTAATCATCCTGATCTTGACATGGTAATTGGAAATTCTACTGCTCGTGGTGTTTTGTTTGGCGATTTGGATGGGTATATGAAAATGGTATGATTATTTATTTTCTCCAAGAATTAATTATTATTTTATTTAATCACTTTCTTGCTCTTTCACAACCTCCCCTGTAATACTCCGCAGCATGTAATTCGTCACTTTAATCGTATAGAACTTATGCAAAGGATATCTCCCCTTGACACCAATTATCAACGGATACGTCCCAATTTGTCGCATGAATGTTGTTTTTCCGTCGTAGATTTCTGCAATCACGTTTTTTAAGATTGCGCCTTTTGGGAGGATTCTTTCTAAGTTTGGAAGGTCGATTTTTTGCCGAATCTCATTTCTCCATTTCCAATAATACTTTTTGTTTTTCTTTAAAAATTTATCGCCGCAGTCTTCATATAATTTTGTTCCCTCAAAAAGTGCTGCTTGTCGAATATTAATTCTCCTTAAAAGTAAATTTTCATCAAGAATTTGCTGGAGATATTTCATATTTTCTTTGTGTGTTTGTTTACTCTCTGCTTTTAATCCAAAAATAATGTTGAGTCCAGGTAGAAACTTCGGCATGCCATTTTCTCCTTTTTCTGCACCATACTTATTGATCACTCGTATTGCTTTCAGCGCCATTTCAGCATTGCAATTCAGCAGATTTTCTTTTGTAACAACACTATCAAAACTCTCAACACCATGCGCAGCAATATTCCCAGAAGAACAATACTGCACAATTGCTTTTGTTATTTCTTCGCCTTTTTTTGTTGGTACAAAAATAGGGTTTACATTATCAATATGAAGTACTTTTATGTCTGGGCATTGCTCTCTGATGTTTTTAAGAAGGTTAATTGGATCTGGCAATGAATAAAAGCAGGTTTGTTTTCCGAGTCGAAAATATCGTTCGCCAAGATCATAGAATGCTTTTATTTCTTGCACAATATCTTCATTGTTTCTGTAGGAAACTTTTGCTTTTAATGGTTCTGTACAAAAGCTGCATTTGCCGACATTGCATCCTTTGCCTGTTTCAATTTCAATTATTTTATAATTAATAATTTGTTGAACTATTGCTGCACCTTTCACTGAGTATTGTTTCATTTCTTCATATGAAAAATTGAATCGCTCTTTTTTTTCAAAGAATTGTTCTTCAATCTTCTCAAAGAACTTTCCACCAACTAATTGTGTTCCACCAAATACTACTGGACCTGTTAATGTTTTTTTGCAGTTGATTTGGAGGTTTCTTAGTATTTCTGTTATTTCATGCATTGTTCCAGGCAATGCTGTTAAATATTTTCCTGGCACTTGCACGCCTACAATTACAAAAAGTTCTTCTGTTTCTGCAAGAACTTGCTTTATATTTGGCGAATTAATTGTAAGATTATAAATTCTAATGTCCGTTGTTTGATGCTCTAATGTTTCTTTTACTTTATTTTTATGAAAATACAGCAATCGTAGATCGTCGATTGTGAGGTAATATATTTTTTGATTTGGAAATTTGCTTGCAAGATAGCCATATAAATATCTTGGGTAAGTTCCTAAGTAAGGTGGTACTCCGAGTCCTGCTGCTTCATCGGTGTAACAGTCAACTATTGTTAATGCCATATTTGCTTTGGGTTGGGGAATTGCATATAAATATATCTTTTTTTGCTTTGCAAGAAAAGATTTTTTAAACTAAACTTTTATATAGCACTGAATACAAGAAGTGGTATAGTTTTATAATAATAACTAATAATAATCAAAAAAAGGGATACTATGAACAAAAAGAATTATTTACTCATTTCATTATCGATTTGTCTTATCTTTATTCTTGCTCCATTTTCTTTAGCGAAAGGGGATCGGAATGGGGTTAGTATTTGCGGGAAGAATTTTGATTGCAATTCTTTTGAAGATTTTGTTTGTCCTGGGAAATATACTGATGGTTCTGGTAAATTAGCTGGAGCTGATGCTTGCGCTATTGATGATTATGACTGCTGTGTATATTATAATCAAACGGTTGATGTTAATAATAAAACATTATTTTGGGATGGTAAGAATGTGCAGAATGCTTGCTGTGGGAATAGTGCAAGTGAATTTCCAATGACGGAAAAAGCTTCTAATTCTGCTACGCTTGATTCAAGCAATTCGTATGCGTGTTGCATTGCTGCTTCAAGTTGTGTTGATGATGGTGTTTGTTATCCTGCTTTAGCAACACAAAAAACGTGCAAAGATTCTCCGCTCTCGTGCAAAGATATTAATGATGATGGAAATTTAGAAGCTTGTATTCCAACAAATAATGGTGTGTGGCAAGTGATTGATTCTGATGTTAATTGTAAAGCTTACATTGGTAAAACTTTTAACTATATCAATGGAAAATGTGCAGGTATTGTGAAAGTAACAATTACCGTGCAACAAGAATCTAAAAAAGGAAAAAAGGATGATTTAGCTTCTTCAAATTCAGTTGTTGTAATAACTTCTCTTGATCCTACTGTTGTTTATAAAATGCAAAAAACTGCAGATAATAATGGGAAAGTAGTGTTTGATGATATTCCTGTTGGTGTCAAAATGATTGTGCAAGCATCTCAATCGAAATATGGAATTGCTACAGAAGCACAAACTTTTTCTGGCGATACTTCATTAACATTGCATTTGGAATTGATTAATGAATGTCAGCCTGATTGCACTAAAAATGATGGCATTTGTCATAAGGAATGCATTGGTGTTTGTTCTCCTGATGCAAGTTTGTTTGCAAATGCCGAGGGAAAAGGAAAATATTTGTGTGATAATGCAAAAGCTGGTTGGTCAATACCAATTAAGGGAGCAACAAAAAAAGAGGACAAAGTTGGTTTTTGTTGTACGGAACAAGCAAAGGCAAATAATGCTACGCAATTAGTTGTTAAAACGGGGAAGGCAGAAAATTTACAGACGTATTCAAAAATAATTATACTTCCTGATGGAACTCCGGGGACGATGTATATTACTCTTTGGGAAGATGCTTATTAGGTTTAATTATTTTAATTGTTATTTTAGTAACTATTGATTTTATTTTTATTTTAATAATAATAACAATTATTTCAACAATCATTCGCTGCAAACAGGTGCAAAAATGTGTATAAAGAATAAAAAAAAAGGCTATCTTTTTATTTTGGATTCAATTGTTGCATTGTTTGTTTTAACAATTGGAATTACGTTGATCTTATCTTATCGTTTTCCTCAGCCTGTAACACAGCAGGCAGAAATTTATTCGAGCGATCTTGTTTCGTTTTTAACAAAAATTAAAATTCAAAATTTGAATGATAACTATATTGGATTAAACGGCGTATTGGTTGAGAATGGAACAATAACTGCAGTTGATAATACACTTATTGAGCAAACAGGGGAATTTTATTTTCGCTATTCTAACTCTTCATGTGGTGGCTGTTTAAGTTTTATTAATGATTCAATGCAAAGTGTTACTCATTCATTATTCTTAAAGCAATTTAATTTTGAAATTGCTGTTGATGATACTGTTTTAAAGAATCGAACTGTTGTTTATTTGAACAAAGCAAAGCCTACAAAAAATACAGCAGAGTTAATTTTGCCGTCGAGAAGATTTATTTATGGAATTTATAATAATACTCCGTATGGACCTTATATCATGGAGATTACCGTTTGGCAGTAGATGATTTAAAATGGGTTTAGACTCGGTAAATAACTGATGTACAATGATCAAAAAATTACTAGTTATCAATAAAAAAAGTGCAATGCCAATATTGAAAAGTAAAAAAGGATTTTTCTTTACTTTTCTGGCCATTATGTTAGTTTCAATACTTTTGATTATTTTTATTAAAACTCCTGCTGCACAATCGCAAAAGCAATCGGAAACAGTAAAAATTAAAGTTAATTTAATGAATGATTTTATGCTCACTCTAAAAAATTCGTATATTCCACGAATCTTGTATTTTTCTGCAAAAGAGGTATTGATTAATTTTTCTCGAACTGAGGATCCAAGCATTTTTCAAGATAGTACTGGTCCTGCTAATAAACCAATAGATGTATTTGGTACTGTTTTTGCTGATAATATGTCTGGCCAATTAAATCCTCTTCTTTTACAAATATCTACTATTTCACTCTCAAAATTAAATATTTATTCAGAGATTAATATGAGTTCATTTACTCTTGTTCAGCAAGATCCTTGGACATTGCAAGTGAGTGGGCTTTATTCTATCTATATTCGCAGCAATGAAAGTGATATTATTTTTAATGTTACGCAGCAAAATGTTTCAGTGTTAATTCCTATTGATGGCTTTGAAGATCCGTTATTTGCAAGAAAAGCAAAATTGTTTTCAACAAATGAAACAACAAGGATTATCAAGAAAAGCAGCAATCTTCATTGGGATAAAGATATCACTGCTGCATTTTATCAGAACAAACAATATCGTGAGTCAACGAATGCACCAAGTTTTCTTGATCGTGTTAAAGGAAATTATCAATCAAGCTCGTTTGGAATAGAAACATTGATTGATCCAATTACTTATACGCCAAATGCGAATGGTTATGCTGATATTGATTATAAATTTTTTACACCAATATCTGATTGTAAATATAACAGCACTGATAAAAGTGTTGTTTCAAATCTGTATGAAATTAAATATATTCAATCTGGATTTTATCTTGATGTCGAGCATATTGGGAAGTATAATTTAACTGATCAAATTGGCGCTCCTTATTCTTGTCCGCCGCCTGGACCGTAGAGGACTAGATTTAATATTCTTTGTTTCGAGAACATTTAAATATTTGTAAGTTTTAATAAGTTTATGCTTAAAAATAAAAATGAACTCTTAAAAATGAAACGAAAAATTCTCCCTATTTTAAAAAAATATCATGTTAAAAGAGCTGGTATTTTTGGGAGTTATGCACGTGGTGAACAGAAAAAAAAGAGTGATGTAGATATATTGATACAATCACCAAATGGAATTGGGTTTGGTTTTATTAGGATTGGATTGGAATTAGAAAAAGCCTTAGATTTAAAAGTAGATTTACTTTCGTATAAGGGGATTAATCCTCGTATGAAAGATAAAATTTTAAAAGATGAGGTAAAAATACTTTGAATAGAGATTCAATTATTTTTTTAGAGCATATGCTTGATGCAATCATTAATATTGAAACATTTATGGGTAATGTTAGTAAACAAGAATTTCTAGATAGTGTTGAAAAAAGTAGTGCTGTAATTCGTCAAATAGAAATCCTTGGTGAAGCTGCTAAAAATGTAAAACCTTCTATAATCTCAAAATATCCTTTTATTCCATGGAAAGAAATAATCGGTGTTCGTGATAAAGTTATTCATCATTATTTTGGAATTGATTTAGAGATTATATTTGACATTGTAGAAAAAGAATTGCCTTCTTTGAAAAAAAATCTTCAAAAAATTATTCAACTAGAAACACGAAAATAATTTTTTATTAATTATATCTTTCGTTTTTTAGATGATTTTTTTTATCATTCGCTGTAATCCTGAATACAATCTTGGTTCGTAAAAATGAATTGGGGCAATTTTTGGAAGTTCGTTTCGTGATTCTTCAAAACTCATTCGCGCAATTTTTGGCAATAATTTTGCGCCCTGTTCTTTGAATATTTTTTCTGCTCGAGTATAACCTTCATAATGCGTTTGCCCTACTTCGAGTCCACTTCCATCTGTTACAACATCATACCAATTTATAGGTTCTACTTTTTGTTTTTTTTCTTGTGTGTAGACTAATGCGCCATATCTTCCTATTAATTCGACAAGATTTGCTGTTTTGAAATATTCCTCTTTTGTTTTTGGTTTATCTTTCCAGAGTGGGTTTATTTCTCCATGGATGTAATGAGCAGTTTCTTCTCCAATTGTAGCAATATTTTCTATTGTAGTAGGATTAAATGTAAATTCTGCAGTTTCAAAATTATAGCTTCCTCTTTCTCTGCAGTAGTCAAGTGTATTTGTAGCGTTCTCTGTAGATGAAATTACATAGGATGGTTTTCTGAATTGCAGGGCTTGCTTTTGATGAATTGCAAAAAAAGGCAAAAGTACTTGAAGAGCGTCTTCAATGTTTGCTTGCAATTTCTGTTTTAATTCTCTATTTTTTTCTCTTTCTTGTGATGTGAGTGTAGTTTCATTCATGGTTTTTTCCATAGTTATTCTTTCATAATTATATTTAATAGTTTAGGATTAATTCAAGCTTAATAAATTTTTCTGAAATTACTACTCAATACTAGTGAACAAAGTTTTTATAGCTAGTGAGAAGCATTTGTTTATGCCTGTAACAGATGATGTATTGACGACTGACGTAGATGCATATATCGATTTAGTCAAGAAGCAGAAGAAGATAGCTTTAGCTGATGCTTCACGTCTTTTAAATATTCCTTTGGCAACGATTCAAGCATGGACTGATTTTCTTGTTGAAGAAAAGATTCTTGGGATTGAATATAAGTTTACTACTCCTTATGTTTATTTTATAGAAGAGAAAAAGAGAACGCAGGATGTTTCTTATATTGGATTTGATACAAAAGAAGCTTTTTTTGAAAAAGCTCGGCAGAAAGGAATTCGTGATAGTCATATTAATTTGCTTTGGGCAAAATATTTAGCTGCGAATAAAGAATCAATTAAAAAAGTTTTTATTGATAAAGCGAAAGAAAAAGGATTAGATGATGTTAAAGTTGAACATCTTTGGGTAAAATATTTAGAATACCTTGAAGGGGCATGAAATTATGGATATGGATGAGTTTTTAAATACAGAATCAGTGAAGTTTGATAAATCTTCGCCGAAAGCTCAGATTAAATCAGGAGAGGAAGGTTCTTCAGGCGCTGGAAAAGATTTGCCGCTCATTGATCAAATTGATAAGCTCCGAGAATTATTACAAAGGCAAAAATTCAAAGAAGCAGGAGATCTATATCTTGATGTAAAAAAGAAATTCTCGCAAATTACACGGCAACATATTGAAGAAAAAACGTTTATTCATGATGAATTAGCAGATATTAATGAAAAGTTAACGCAAACAATGAATCTCCAATTAGAAGAAATGAATAAAAATAGGCTGCTTATTGAAAATGTTTTAGCAAAAGCTGATGTTTTATTGCAACAGCGAGATTTGGCACAAGCAGAAGCATTATTAAAACAAGTGCAAGAACAGGTAAAGAAAATTCCTGATATGTTTACTGAGCAAAAATTGACACTTGATAATAAAATTCTTAATCTTTCCAGTCGATTAATACTTGACAAGACAAAGAAAACAATCGCTGATTTTGAACTTAAGAAAAAAGAAATGGAGATTCTTCTTGATCAAAGTTTTAGTCATATTAATGTTGGCAGACTTGATCTTGCAAAAAAGATTTATATTCAAGTGAGTAAATTATATGAATCATTACCTGACGGATTTTTGTATGACAAATTACAATTATATCGAAAGATGCTTAAAGTATATCATGAAACTGAATTAAGTATTGAACTCAAAGCATTACAAGTTGATGAAAAAATTGCAAAACAAATGATGCAAGATTCACAAATTCCTGGAGCAAAGCAAGGATTTGCAGCACAATCAACAGCTGGAATACAGGCACCTCTTGCACCAAAGATAATGGGTGCGCCTTTGCCAACTCGTGCAGCAATGCCATCTTCAACAGCATCAGCTGTTTCAAGTGCATCAACTGCATCAGCTGCTCCATTTGCAGCAAAATCTTCACCATCCATTTCATCAAAGGCTGAAACAGCAAAAGCAGCAGGGAAAATAGCACCTGCACCAACTGCAAAGGGCATGAAGATGCCGCCATTGCCGTCAAAGAAGTAGTAGTACTAAATAGTACTATTATTATTTTCAATTTATTTTAGTTTAGATTATTTTATGTTATTATTATGATTATGATATTTTATAATCATTTTTTGATTATTTTTATTTTATAACGCGTGGGAAAGGGGAAAGTTATTGTAAAAAAAGAGCAGTTAGATAAGTATCAGTTAAATGTTAACAATGTTTTAGTAGAAGTAGTTATTGAATTTCCCGAGACTGAAACAGTTCCCTTATATAATGTTAGCATTACTAACATGAGTGAGACAACAAAATTAATTCTTGAAAAAATTAGGGAAGAATTTATTTCACAAGTTGGAACTGGCGCACTTGAAGTTTCTGAATCAGGCAATCTTGAAGTGATTAAAATCCAATTTAAAAAAGAATTAACGCATTTACTTAAAAAATATTTTCCGAATGCTGATGATAAAACAAAAGATATGTTGATTAATTATGTTATTGAGCAAAATTTAGGTCTTGGTAATATTGAAATTTTACTGAAAGATTCTCAAATAGAGGAAATTGTAGTCAATAGTGCAAAAGATCCTATCTGGATTTATCATAAGAAATTTGCTTGGTTGAAAACAAATATTGTGATTCCAAAAGAAGAACGAATTCGGCATTTTTCAACAATGATCGGAAGAAATGTCAGTAAAGAAATCAGCATTCTTAATCCTTTAATGGATGCACATTTATTGACTGGTGATCGGGTTAATGCAACGCTTTCACCTATTTCCTCTAATGGTAATACAATCACTATCAGAAAGTTCGCGCAAGAGCCATGGACAATTACTGATTTTCTCCGTGCTAAAACACTTGATTATTATGGCGCTGCATTGATTTGGCTTTGTTTGCAGCATGAATTATCGGTGCTTATCGTCGGTGGAACGGGTTCTGGTAAAACTTCGATGCTTAATGTCATTTGCAGTTTTATGCCGCCAAATCAGCGAATTTTATCAATTGAAGATACTCGAGAATTAAAGTTACCTCCTACTCTCCATTGGGTGCCTATGGAAACAAGAATGCCAAATCCAGAAGGAAAAGGCGGTGTTACAATGCTTGATCTTGTTGTCAATACTTTAAGAATGAGGCCAGATAGAATTATCATGGGAGAAATTCGTAAGCAAGCAGAAGCTGAAGTTTTATTTGAGGCAATGCACACTGGGCATAGTGTTTATGGAACATTTCACGCAAATAATGCTGAAGAAGCAGTTACTCGATTGACGAATCCTCCAATTAATATTCCTAAATTAGTTCTTCCTGCATTATCAGCAATGGTTGTCCAAAATAGAAATAGAAGAACAAATCAAAGAAGAACATTTCAAATTGCAGAGATCATGCCTAATGGTGAGCCGCATACAATTTTGCAGCATAATCCTGTTAAAGATGAAATGGAAAAAGTTGACAAATTTAAAATGATCAATAAAACGTTGAATTTATACACTGGATTAAGTGATGATGATCTTGAAAAAGATTTACAGCAGAAAAAAGCGATTTTAGAATACATGGTTAAAAATAATATTCGAGAATTAGGTGCAATTGGACAATTAATGTCAAAATATTATCGTGGGCAATTATTGATTAAATAATTGAAAAAATATGTTTGAAATATACCACTGGTTTATGCAACCAGTGGAGTAATCCACATGCGAATCTTGTAGGTGGTATATTTCTAACATGCTCAAGAACCACTGGTGCTTAGCGAAGCGATCAGCAGTGGTTCTTGGCAATTGAAAAATAAATAAGATTATTAGGGATGGGGTTAGGGTTATGGATATTATTTATCAACTTTCAACGATGTTTCCTAATCTAAAAACTGAATTGCACATGGCAAATATGAAAGTGCGTCCTGATGCTTTTCTTAAAAAAACACTTTTGAGCTCATTTTTTGTTTCGAGTGCAATGGCTGTGTTTGTCTTTTTTATGCTTGCAGTATTTAAAATGTCAGTACTTTTTTTAGTTCCTATCTATTTATTTATGTTTGCTCTTTTTTTCTTTTTTTTCCTCAATTCACCGAAAACAGCGATTAAAAAAAGGCAGCGGGAACTCGACAAAGAAGTTATTTTTGCAGGGCGATTTCTCCTTGTTAAATTATATTCTGGCACTCCTCTTGTTAATGCATTGATGGATGCTTCAAAAAGTTATGGTGTCGCACAGCAGTATTTTAAGGAGATTGTTGATGAGATCAGTCTTGGAACTCCAATTGAAGAAGCAATTGAGAATGCAGTGAAATATTCTCCTTCTGAAAAATTTCGAAAAATTATGTTTCAATTGAATAATGCAATTAAGATAGGGGTTGATGTTACAAAATCACTGGAAAATACACTTGATGAATTGACTTCTGAGCAAATGATTGAGATTCAGAAATATGGGAAGAAATTAAATTCTTTGGCTTTATTTTATATGCTGCTTGCAGTTGTTATTCCTTCACTTGGTGTTGCAATGTTTGTTGTTATCGGTTCATTGATTGGTTTTTTTCGAGCAGATAATTCAAAGACTGTTTTTATTGCAGTTGTTCTATTTTTGATTGTTATTCAAATGATATTTATTTCCATCTTTAAAACAGCGCGGTTATCGGTGAATTTATAATGAAATTGCAAGATATATTCAGCAAAGTATTTTTTGCAGAAGAATTTGGGAAGGCATTTGTTCCAAGGAGATTTCGTGCTGGACTGCGAAAATATTTGTTTAAAGCAGGGGTTTATACTGAGCCGTATAAAGTCTTTGGGATTTTATTTTATTTGTCGTATGCAATTACCTTCTATATTTATTTTCATTATTTTTATGGTTCAATTGTCTTTCAGCCTTCGTTATTTATGTCCTTTGTCAATGCATTTGTTATTTGGCTTATTTTTCCTCTTGCAATTGTCGGATTATTTATGTTATTCATTCATTTTTTTCTTGATATTAGAATATTTAATAGGACAAAACAGCTTGAAGAAATCTTTCCTGATTTTCTAGCAGTTGTTTCTTCGAATTTAAAAGGTGGAATGTCGTTTGAAAATGCATTATGGCTTGCAATAAAACCACGCTTTGGAATTTTAGCTGAAGAAATGGCAATTGCTGCAAAAAAAGTAATGACAGGTCATGATGTTGATGTGGCATTGACTGAATTTACAGAGAAATATGATTCACCAATGCTTCGAAGAACAATGGCATTGATCATTGGAGAATTAGGGACGGGCGGTAAGATTGCTGTTGTTATTGATAATATTGTAGCAAGCATGAAAAAACAAAAAGAATTGAAAGATGAAATGAATGCGTCAGTTATTTCCTATATGATTTTTATTTCTGCAATTGTTATTTTTATTGCTCCTGTTTTGTTTGCCTTGTCCTTAAATTTATTGTCGGTAATTCAGGGTGTTACTGGACTTCTTGCTGGCGCGTCAGGATCAGGCGGGCCAAAATTATTAGGAAATATTGGTGAAGTTTCTGTTGATAAAAATATGTTCATTACTTTTTCGCGCATTGCAATCGGAGTAATTGCGCTATTTGCCTCGATGATTGTTTCTATCTTAGAAAAAGGCGATGTTAAAAGCGGAGTAAAATATATTCCTATCTTTTTAATCAGTTCCCAAGTGTTTTATCAAATCTGCTTAAGCTTATTTACTATTCTTTTTGGAAGCTTTATTAAGATATAATTTTATTAAAATTAAAAAAATATGCAAATTATAAATTTGCATATTTTTTAAAACAAAAAAGTATATATATCTGTTTTGCTTCCTTAATATTATGTGGAAAAAACTTGTTGATTCTAAGGAAGTAGTCAGTTATGAGCTAGAAAATGAATCACTCAAGATTCGAATCGAAGCTCGACTTAATCAAGATGCTACTTGGAATATTTTTCTTATTTATCATGACGGTACTAACTCTAGTTATACGGAAGAGTATCGCTGCAGAAATCAGCGAGAGGCATTAGATTTAATGCGTGTGCTTAAAACAAAACGATTAAAATCAAAAAAAGAATTAGATCAATTGCGGCAGACGCAATCAAAAGCTTTGCATATTGAATTAAAAAGAGAGTATCGAGATTACAATGTTGAGAAATGGATTTTCTCCATAGAGAATGGTATTTTTAATAATTTTGTTTATATTCGTGAATCAGATTTTGTCGATTTGGATATTGTGATCAATGCTCAGTATCGCCAATATGAAGAAAAAATATTAGCATATTTAATCAATAATCTTGGGCTTGATGATTTTGGTACTATTATACGGCATAATCTTTTTTATTATCAAGATAATAAACGAAAAGTAGACAATCAAGCAGAAATGGATGTTTTTATTAATTCAATGGATTTTGAATTTGCTGATGATGATTGTGAATAAATTTCTTGTAAAATAAAATTTTGCAAGAAATTTAAGAGTTGATTTGTAATTATGAATTATTGTGTGTACTGATTTTGCGGGGAAAGTTTATGGTAACTTATATTGAATTGAATGCATTTTTAAAAGTGAAGTTGCTTGCAGGAACTGGTGGGCAGGCAAAACTCTTGATTCGCTCTGGAAAAGTTCTCGTGAACAATATTTCTGAAACGAGAAATAAACGAAAATTACTTGCTGGTGATGTTGTTTCTGTTGATGGAAAGCAATTTGTCGTTGAAGAAACTATGCTGCGGATGCATGGTTGATTTGAGTATGAGTTAGTTAATTTTTTTATTCTTTGAGATATATTTTTATTTTTTCTCGCAATGCAACTATTCTTTCAAGTATTACTTTTGCTTCTTTTTCGTTTAATTCTTCTCCATAATAATTAATTCCATTTTTTATTATTCGGAATTCATCAAAATATGCTCCTGCTTGTGAGTTTTTGATAATTTCTTTTAAAAATGAACAATAACATTCATGGTTATAAATTTTACACCCTTTTTTTATTGCTAATGCCTCAAGAAGTTCTCGTATTGAATCATAGGCTAAGCTTACTTTAGAACTAGCAGAGGTATCATCAAGGAGCAATCTGTTACAGGAGATATATTTCTTTTCGCTCTCTTTTAGCAAAGATTGAATTAGATTATTGTCAATGTTTATTCTTTTAACTAGTCTTTTATCATTGCATTGCTTCCAATCCATTACCATTCACCTTTGAGAATATACCCTGAATAGATATTTTTTAATAATTCTTTATTTTTTGTTTCATCTGGTGAAGAATAAATCAGCAATTGAATTTTTCTTTTTAATTTTTTTTCAAAATTACTTACATCAATTTTATGCTTACTTGGTGAGAATATTGCAATATCAATATCGGAATCTTGAGTAACTTCTGCTTTTGCTAATGAGCCAAAAAGAATTATAACTGCTAATTTATATTCTTTAGCTATATATTCTAATAATCCTTTTTGCTGAAGACTTTCCTGCCAGTAAATGCGTGAAAGATCGATAAATGTTTTATTTGCAGCATTTGCTGAATAATAAATGTATAATTTATCTTGATTTCTTTTAAGTAACCCTTCGATAACATAACTTTGTAGAAGTTTTGAAGCAGTTGGAGGGCTTATCTTCATTAATCGAGCATATTCTCGGACATTGATTCTTCTATAACAATCTTTGAAGAATGGTTGTAAATTGTTAATTATTTCTAACATGTGTTAATATTATTTAACACTTGTTTATATATTTTTCTATATTTCTAAACAAATAAATTTATAATTGCTTCTTTCTTTCTAATTAAATATTTTTTAAAATAGTTTTGAGGTGAAAAAATGGTAAAAGCAGTTATTCCTTATAATGAGTTAGGTCCAGAAAAGATTTTGCAAGTGTATGATCCAATAACAGGGATGAAAGGTTTTGTCGTTATTGACAATACAGCGCTTGGTGTTGGTAAGGGTGGCATTCGTATGACGCCTGATGTAACTGTTGAAGAAGTTTCACAGCTTGCACGTGCAATGACCTATAAATGCGCAATTGCTGGACTGCCTTTTGGCGGAGCTAAGTCTGGAATTGTTGTAGATCCTAAATTATTATCAAAAGAACAGAAAAAAGTAATTATTCAAGCTTTTGCAAAAGCAATTGCTCCTGTTTGTCCAAGCATTTATGTTGGCGCTCCTGATATTTCTACAGCAGAAGAAGAGATGGAAACAATTGCAAGAACTTTAGGAACAATGGATGCATGCACAGGAAAGCCAGCAACATTTTGTCATGGTGATTCATGTGGAATTCCTCATGAAATAGGCAGTACAGGCTATGGCGTTTTTATTGCTGCAAAAGTTGCTTTGCAGTACATGGGCAAAGAGCTGAAAGGAGTTACTTTTGTTGTTGATGGTTTTGGCAATGTAGGAAGATTTGCAGCAAAATTTTTGACAGAAGCTGGCGCAATTTTAGTCGGCGTATCAGATTCTCAAGGAACGATTTATAATAAAGATGGAATTAATTTTGAAGAGCTTGATCAGGTAAAAAATAATCTTAAAAGTGTTGTTCATTATAAACAAGCAACACGAGTTTCCAATGATCAAATTGCAACGCTTGCTTGTGATATTTTTATTCCTGCTGCAAAACCTTACGTAATTCATGAAGCTAATTATGAGCAGCTTAAAGCGAAATTGATTGTTCCAGGTGCAAATATTGCAATTGTTGAAGCTGTAGAAGAGAAACTGCATGAGAAAAAAATAATTGTTGTGCCTGATTTTATTGCAAATGCTGGTGGCGTTATTTCTTCGTATGTTGAATACATTCGCGGAAGTGTTGAAGATGTGTTTCCCTTAATTGAAAAAAAGATTGGGATGAATACAAAACTTATTTTAGAAAAATCAGAACATGAGGGAATTTCAACAAGAACAGCTGCAATTGCACTTGCTACTTTGCGTGTGAAGAATGCGAAAAGGTTTGGGGAATAGGATTTTTGAAGAGAGTGGTAATTGTTTTATTTTTATTTATTACTCTATGATAGTTAATTATCCGTAATCTTTATAAATAAGAGATGCTTTTCCAAGAAGTGGTTGAGTATTGGGGCTTGAAGCACGATTACGAGATCGAAAGAAAGAATATATTATCGCTCATTTACGGAAAGAAATAGAATTTACTCTTGATGATACGTTTAAGGATGAGAAAAATAAATTTTATGAATTTACTTTAAAATATGTTGATTCTAGGATTCGCCATTATAATCAACGAAAACAACTTCTCCAAGGTTTACTGAATTTATATCGTGATGTTTATTATCCTTTTGTTTCTTTGGATCTAATGTTAAATCAATCAGATTTTATTGCTGATGATCAATATAATGTTATCTTTGGTCGACGGAATATTTTAGCTGCAGAGTGGCATAATATACAAGAAATTATCTCTTTCGATGAAGTTGCATCGTATCAAGAGTTACTTGAATGCTCAAAAATAGAATCTCCGTATCAAATTGTCTGTAAGCTTGGTGAAGGTAAATCTGGAACAACATATAAAGTTTATTCTCCTGAATTAAAAAAGCATTTTGCTTTGAAGATAATCAATAACAAATTTAATGCAAAAGAAGCAGAATTGATGGCAAAATTAAGAGGAGAAGATTTAGACAATATTGTACAAATTCATGATGCTGGTAATCATATTGCAGAAGTTAATCGAGAAGGAAAATATGCGATTGTCATGGAATATCTGGCAGGAACAAATCTGGCAGAATATATTCGAATTACAAAACGTTTTCATGCACCTTTATTTATCTCATCTAAAAAAGGTGGCTTTTATACTATAGCTTATTTTGAATCTGAAATTGATTCCTATGTACGCATAGCAGTTCAATTATTGAACGGAATTATTAGTCTTCGAAGATTAGGAATAACACATCGTGATTTAAATCCAAAAAATATTATGGTTTCTTCACAGCACATTGTAAAAATTCTTGATTTTGGAATTGCTACTGATGAAGATAATGTACAACAAATTGATGGCAGACGATATGGAACTCCTGAAGACAAACCTGCTGATGATTTATTCTCTTATGGATTATTAATGTATGAACTATTTATGAAAAAACATTTACTCCACGAAAATAAAAAAAATATTGGTTCCACGGCTAATGCTGAAATGATTTATGATTTAAAACAAAAAATGTTTAAAGGTGATGTAATCAAAAAAAAGTATCTTGAGAGAATACCTCTTGAGATAAAAGATTTTATTCTTGCATGCCTTTATACTCAACCAATTGATATTATTAAAGAAGAGTTGATCAAATTATCCCCTCCTATTGGCTATTCTTTTATGACAAAAAGTCAGTTGATTTTAGAATTGCAGAGCAGAGATTATCAATTGTTTAGGCTTCATGGAAAGATTGCAATTAAAGAGGAGACTGAATCATGACTCTTGAATCAACATTAACAGAAGAAGATAAAGATTTGATTTTGAATGAAGTAGAGAGAGAACGGAGAAGAAGCTTAGTTACGAGATTATATGATTCAATCCATGGTAATCAATATATTTATCGTTCTAAAGTGCTTCGTTTATTAAAACTAAAAGAAGATATGCTTAGCAAAACTTTCTTATTTGCTCTTCTTTCTGATCAGTTAGACATAGACTATCCGCTTCTTTTTAGTGATAAAGGATTTTGGAGAAAATATGATATTGATGCTGCAACAGAATTATTCATTGAATCAATAGAGTTGAATGATAATAGAATTACTGATCGATTTATATCTCTTTTTAGAGCTTTAACTGAGTCCAATTTACAAAAACAGTCTAAAAAGAGTAAGAAGGTCAGTGAAATAAAAAAACTTTATCAAATTAATAAGGCTTTAAGTGGAGCAACGGAATATTTAGGGGAGGAAGTAATTATATTAAATAAAAAAGAAAATCATCTTTATTGTTTTTTAAATGATTATCTTAGTCTACCATCTCTTACAACAAAGAAAACAATACTACAATTAATAATTGAATTAAATGAATTTGTAATAAAGATAGTTACTGGGCAAATTGTTAAAGATTATGATTCTTATAGGTCAATAATTGGATTTGGTGAAATAAATTCAATACCTGAATTATTAGAATGTTCAACAATAGAATCTCCTTATCAAGTTGTCTCTATTCTTGGTAAGGGTACATCAGGCAGCACTTATAAAGTGTATTCTTCTGAATTAAAAAAATATTATGCACTTAAAGTAATTAATGATAAATTTAATCCGAGAGAAGCAGAATTAATGGCGAAATTAAAAGGTTTTGATCTTGAGAATATTGTTCAAATTCATGAAGCAGGAAAACATATTGTAAAAGTAGATGGTTTGCAAAGATATGCAATCTTGATGGAATATGTTGCAGGTGATGATTTATCTTCTTTTATTGAAACAGTTAGAAAAAGTATTGTACCAACTCAGCGAACTCCTAATTTTATCTCGATAGCTGATGATCTTTTGACGCCAGCAGATGGAGAATATCCAATACGGTATGATCCAATACTTGGGGTATTTTCACAATTGTTAAATGGCATATCAAACTTACGGCAATATGGGATTACGCACAGGGATATTAATCAAGCTAATGTAAGACTGGATCAAAAATGGAGACTAAAAATTCTTGATTTTGGCATTGCAACTGATGATGAAAACCCAATGCAGGTTGATGCACGAACGCAGGGAGTTCCTGAAAAGAGGAATGCTGATGATTTATTTTCATTAGGATTATTAATGTATGAGTTTTATACTGGAAAACATTTAGTATATGCTCGTGAGCCTGATATGGATCATTCAACTCATGCAAAAATTGTTTATGGATTAAAGCAAGAATTTTTTGATAATCGTGAAAATGTTGAAAGAATAATTGCTGATTCAATTGTGTTTACTGGAATCCATAACATCATTATTTCTTGTTTATATGGTGCTGAGATTGATACTGTTAAAAAACAATTTGAAGAATTAAATCAGCCATTGCGATATGATTTTATGAAACGGGATGATCTGATTGTTCGAATACGAGAATTGGAAAAAGAATTAGTTCAATATCATGGTGTTAAAGGTAATGATGAGGTTAAAATAGATGTGGCTTGAAGAAAAATTATTTGGTGAGAATCAGCAATTTTTATTCAATGAATTAGAACGAGAGAGATTTAAAAATGATATTTTAAGATTATATGAATCTGCAATTAACTCTAATGATCGTGCAATTATTCAGGGGGCATTTGCTGCGTTAGATATTGTTTCTTTTGTTTCTGTGGAAGATTTTCTGCGTTTATTTATTATTGGTGTTTATAAAATTCCTGATGATAATTCTTATATGAGTCGTTTTAGTAGATCTGATACAATTATATCAAAGATTTTACACTCATCTGCAGTTGTTAATCCCGAACCTTTCCTTCATGATTATTTTGAGCAATCTAATAAAGATTATGCACTTTTTACAAGAGAGAGTATTTCTGATGATTTAGGTCAAATTGATCCAAATAATAAACAAAAATTAGAGCAATTAATTATGCAAATAAATAAGCAAAAAATAAGTGATGAAGTCATAAACAATAGCGTATTTTATGAATTGTTTAATTTACCTGATATTTTATTTCTAAAAGATTATGAGCAAGTTTTTAATAGTTTTCTTGAATCTAATTATGAACAATCTAAACATTTTTCAAATCCATATCCAATTAATGAGAGATCTAAGGTATTTTTTCCAATACCAAGAGTATTGCAGAGAATTATTGACTTAAGTCCAGATTCATTTATTGTTTATTTTAATGAGCAACTAAAGAATAAATCAAACTATTTTGAGTCTTATGATGAAAGAAAAGGTGGAATAAAAAGAAATTCTTTTACTTCTTTTATAGAAATTCTTGCTCAATCTCTTTCTTATCTTTTAGTTTCAACTATTACAAAATCTACATTTTCTGTTAGTGAACATCCTTTATCTCTTTTTTTTAAAAGTTTTGTTCAACAAGTGCCTTTTTCTAAAGAAGAGATTCCTGAAATAATTGAATCTGTTAAGATAAATATAATTCAAAATGAATCAATGAATTATAAAAAATTAAATGGAATAATGTCTTTTAATGAAATTAAGTCTCTTAAAGAGCTATTAGAATGTTATTCTATTCAATCAAATTATCAATTGATTTCAATTCTTGGTCAAGGTGCATCAGGAACAACCTATAAAGTATATTCCCCTGAATTAAAAAAACAGTTTGCACTCAAAGTTATTAATGATAAATTTAATCCACAAGAAGCAGAGTTGATGGCAAAATTAAGAGGAGAAGATTTAGAAAATATTGTACAGGTTCATGATGCTGGAAAACATATTGTAAAAGTTGTAGATGAAGAGAAATATGCAATTTTAATGGAATATGTAGAGGGGAATCATTTAATTGATATGATGAAAGCTTTGAAAGGTTCATTATCAGTGCTTCAAGTTGGTGCGCAATTGCTTAATGGAATTGAAAGCTTGCGAAACTATAATATAACACATCGCGATTTAAATCCTAAGAATATTAAAGTAGATCAATACGGGCATGTAAAAATTCTTGATTTTGGTATTGCAACTGATGAAGAAAATCCAGAACAAGTTGATGCAAGAAGATATGGCTCTCCACGGGGTAAAAATGCTGATGATCTATTTTCATTAGGATTGCTTTTATTCGAGATGTATGAAGGCTATCATTTAGTTTCTTCAAAATCAGAAAATGAAGGTAGTACAACGCATGCAAATAGGGTTACAGAGTATAAACAGAGATTATTAGATGAGCATGGTGAAGTGAGTCATGATTATTTTTATTTAGTTCGAAATAAATTTGGCTTTCTTGTTCAATCTTGTCTTGAAGCTGATGATGTTCTGAAAATTGAAACAGAATTTATTCGGTTTAATCCAGATATTAAATATTATTTTATGAGAAGAGCTGAACTTATTGATGAGTTAATACATCATAAAGCATGGCTTGATGAAGCAAGAAGAGAGATTGATGAATTGAAGAAAAGATTTGATCTTGATGATTATATAAGAGATGGTCTTATTGTTCGAATACGAGAATTGGAAAAAGAATTAGTTCAATATCATGGTGTTAAAGGTAATGATGAGGTTAAAATAGATGGGGCTTGAAGAACATTTTAATAAAAATATTGTTGAACGACAGAAATTTATGAGACATTATTTTGAAGATTTTGATTTATTTGATGATTTATCTTTTGATGAATTAGCTACACATTATAATTCATCTCATTTTACTCCGAAGGATATTAAATCTTTAATTGATTCTTTTGTACCTCCTGCTCTTGCAAATGCATATAATCTTCGAAAATTTCATCCTTCTTTTGGAGTTGCAGTTATTGATTTGTTTAGACTTGGAATTACTCCTTCATTAGCAAATAAATATGATTCTCGATTTGATGATTTTGATATTACTTCATTTATATTGCAGTATGCAACACCAGAATATGTCAATCTCTATCATCAAAGCTTTTCAAATTTTGATATAATAGAGTTTGTTGGTAATAATATATCGCCTCAAATTGCAAATAACTTTGTTGTTGCTAATAAACATGATTGTGATATTTCTGATGAAGAGAATTATTATGGCATTAATCAATGGAAATGTGGTGAAGATATTTTTGTGTTTGATAGTGAAAAAATTCAAATGATTATGAAGAGAGGAATGACTCCTGAAGAAGCAATCCGATATCTTGGAATTAAAGAAAATCCAGCAACTTGGAAAAATCTTTATATTTCACCCGGAGGTTTTTCTGGCGGTTTTAGTTTGCATGATGATTTATTACGATTACTTTTTCCTCATCTTTCTTCTTACATCCATAAATACCATTCTATAGAATTATCGGATATTTCAGGAAAATATTTTTCTATTGCCGATAATACAGTCCTTCTTGATTCATTTTCTCTTAAAGAATTAGAAAAATTAGGTTTAGAACTAGCTATTTTTAAAGAATATTTAGCATTTACTCAATTAAATTCAGCAAAGGGATTATCTTTTAAAGATATTGTTCGTCTTTATCAATCAGGACTCATGCCTTATGATATTGCTTATTTAGTCTCTGGAATTGAAGAAGCTCTTGGTAGTTCTTTTTCAATTATTAATGCTGATAAAATAAACGGAACTCTTGACCAAAAATCTCAAGAGGGTGCTTCAATTTCAGTTGATGATATACTTTGGATGTTTCATAATAACATTTCGTTTGATCAATTAAAAAAATATCATCAATATAATTCAGTCACTAATATTATTTATAAAGACAATGATGCAGTATTTTCAGCTTTATTAGGTTCACCCTTTATTTCTGTTAAAAAATATGCAAGTGTCTGGTCAGTAAGACGTTTCATTGAGTTATCCACTATTATTGAAGAATTACCGAAAGAATATGTTTTATCTCAGAAATTTGTTGATATTATAATCAATCAAAAAAAAGAGGAAGAAAAAGGTTTATCTCTTTTATCTTCAATTGGGTTATATATCCCTGATTCAGATTTGCAAAATATTAGAGATGCTGCTTCTCGTTTTCGAAGAGATGCCGGCAGTCATTCTTCAACAACAAGGTCATTTAAAGCAATTTCAACGGGTGTAAAATCATTTATTGTTTTATGTGAAAAAGATGGTATTGACTTTATTTGTAAATATACTGATTCCATTTCTTTGCATAAAGAAGCGAAAATACTTCATCTTTTTGAAGATGGTAATTCTAAGCCGCAAAATGTTATTAATTCTTTTCAATTTCCGATCTATGATGGTGGGTTTAGTCTTATGGGTGTTCCAAGGGAGTGTTTGCATCTTGAATATATTGATGGTGATACCTTGGATACTCTTATTGAACAAACGTATTCTTCTCAGAGAATTATTCCACAAAGGCAACTGAGTTATTACTCTTTAGCATTATTGCATGGATTATATGAATTATTTGAAAAAAATGTTACTCATCGAGATCTTCATCCAAAAAATGTTCTAGTTGATAAAAAAACGAATAGACTTGTTATTATTGATTTTGGGATAGCTGATGTTCTTGAAGAGGATTATCCCTCTGATTCCAAAGATTGTCGTCGATATGGCGGATTTGATGATTTGTTTTCTTATGGATTATTGTTGTATAAAATGGCAACTGGAAAACATTTACTGATTGATTACGCACTTAATCTTGAGAATGGAAAAAAAAATACTTCGTCAGTTTATACTGATTTTAATTCAAGAACTGGCACTGATGGAAATGCAAGCTGGATAGCTGCAAATAAAAATATTATTCTTAATAATGATGGGAGTTTAAAACAAGAATATGCTCATTTCATTGATGAACGAATTTCTTCTCAGCATTATGGTCATTTGATTAATCCTCTTGTTCAAAGCTTAGGTGTTATCGGTTATATCAATCAACATCTTGTTGATAATTTTAAAATTACTGTTGATGAATTGAATAGCGGTAGAAAAATACCTTATTCTCAAATAACTCCAATTAAGAATAAATTATTTATTGAATTGCGAGAACAGTTATCGGGACGGAGATGATTTTTATGTTTGATTATGATCAATTAAAAAAGAATTATGATGTACGATTCACAGCACAGCAAGTAGAAGAACTTGTCGCAATAGGAATTATGGTTGATAATACACCACTCGAAAAGCAGAGCAGATTATTTCCTCAAATAAATAAATTAACTGGACTTAAAGATTATATTCAACAAAAATATAGCAAAGAGCCGCACTTAACTTATTTTTCAGGGGGTAATCATGCGATTATTTTAGAGGATAAATCAACTCCTGTAAAAATTGGTACTGATGGTAGTGGTTATTCAAAAGAATTTGGTGCTACAGCCTGGCATGTTAGTCCTGGTTTTTCGCATCTCTATAAAATATCAGATGATAATGAAAATGAAACAAAAATTCGAAATAAATTGCTTGGTGAACCAGAAAATCCTTATGCCTTAATTAACTCCCATTGGAAAATGTTTCATTTATTTATTGGCAATGATATTGGCAATGGAATTCTTGAAATACCTACTTTAGAGAATGAAATGAATTTAGTTGATCTTGTCAAGGATTTATATCGATATCAAGATAAGGAAGAATTAGCACTTGAAGTTATTACTACAGCGCGAGATATTTTTATTGGGTTGCTTGTTCTGAAGCATTATGGAATCTATCATCGGGATTTATGGCTTGGAAATATTGTTATTAATCAAGCAGGTATTGCAAGTATTATTGATTTTGGGCTTGCAACTGATATTCCTCATTCATCTCCGAAAAATAATCGAAAATATGGCGGTGCAAATGATCTTATTTCTTTTGGACAGATTTTGTATAAATTGTACACCGGCAATAATTTATTTAAAAGTACCATTGAAGAATCTTCTTGGGTGCAGGCAGATATTATTAAAAAGTTTCGAACTGAATGTTATCAATCATCTGCAATGCTTACTGAAAGAATGAAACAGCTTGAGCAAATAGATGGAGGATTTCAACAGAAAACATTGCAAACGATTATTGCAATTTCTTTGCAGGCAGTAAAACCCGATCCATCGAATAACTCTTTTGCTCATGAAGGTTATTATCGCTATCTTCGAGAAATATTTAATAAGCATTTATTTTTGGATGAGAATCAAGATCGGTCATCGGATTCTTATATTCGTGCTTTTTAATCTTTCTATTTTAGTTTTTGCTTTTATTTAATTATTATTATTATTTCTATTCAATCAATTCTTTTTTTTCAATTTCTCTTGTAATTAACACATGATGGAAGTCATTCATAAAATCAAGCAGTATTTTTATTTCGTTTATTACTTTATATTCTTTTAATGTGTATTCAGCAGATTCTATTTTTTTTACTAATTGGTATCGTTTGGTTATAATCTCTTTTGAAATTTTATTTTTATGCAATGCAGTAAAAAAGTCAAAGAAAAGTGCAAATATTTCTTCAATATGTTTTTTTATTTGTGTTGTATATCCGTAATCATTAATTTTTTCACTGAGATGCCTGATTTTATCGATAACATGGTCAATTGTCATATAGAGTGCATAAACTGTTTTTTTCTCTTCTTCACTTTTTTCAGAAGAATCTAGGGTTCTTAAATAATAATAAAGAAATTTTATGATTGTGTCATGCTTATCATAGATGCTTTGGTGAAAATAATGGTAATCTTTGTCCATTGCAGTTATTAATTCATCCATTGTTTCTTTTAATAGAAAATAAATTCTTTTTTCAATCACTTGCAATTCTTGCATATCTTTAAGGATAAAGCAGGTAAGTTCTGTTTTGTTATTTGTTTGGGAAACAATCTCCATTCCGATGAATCGATTGCAAAGATTGGTGATTGTGTTTTTGATATTAATCTTTTTTTTATTTTTATCATCATATGTTTCTGTGTTGCTGTAGGTGAGGATTATCTTGCTGTAGTTTTGAATGTAAAGAATTATTAAATATTTGGCAATCAGATATTTATTGCATTCATCGATATTAACAATGATTTCTTTCTCTTTTTGTTTTTTCTCTGCAAGTGAAAATGAGATGCTTTCTTTTGAAATATGAAAATAAAGTTCATCGCCTGCTTTTAGCTTCTTTTCGTTTGCCCATTTTGTTGGCAAGCTTACCGTCAGTGTATTTATTCCCACTCGATTAATCTTTCGTTTCATATTCTTTGGGAATCCTTAGGTGTATAAATACTTTTCTAAAAATAATTATGTAATTACTTGTAATAATTATAATTAGTAAAAATATATATATCTTGCTTTCTACCTTTTCTTTTGTAAAAAACAAGGGGCGTAAATATTACAGAAAAAGGAGAATTTTTCCATGTCGAATGAAATAACTAGTGAAGATTTGAAGATCATTGCAAGTCTTCGCCGAAATGCACGTAGTTCACTTGTTGGGATAAGTCAGTTGACTCAAATGCCTCAATCAACAGTTTATGACAAAGTTAAAACTTATGAGCAGTCATTCATTAAAAAACATACATGCCTTATTGATTACAAACAATTAGGGTATAATGTTGAAGTAAAAATTGCAATGAAAGCTAAAAAAGAAAGCAAAGATCAATTATTGCAGTATCTTAAAAATCATGCAAATGTGAACAGCGCATTTCACATTAATAATGACTATGATTTTTTTGTTGAGGGAATCTTTCGAAATTATGGTGAGATGTATCGATTTGTGCAAGAAGTGCAGGATCAATTTGGGCTTGAGAAAAGCGAATTGTTCCATATTCTTCATGATATAAAGCATGAAGAATTTTTAAGCAATTGAGTTGTGGCAGATTGTGATTTTAATCTTAACTAAAATTGCAATTTTACTATAATTAGCATTAGTTTTACACTGTAGCGAGAGCTTTGGAAGGTGGAAATATGAACAGAAGAATTGGAAGAGATGAAACAAGAGATGGGATAAGAGATGGAACTAGTGGTATTACTATTTATGATCTCGATAAAAATGCTTTGCAATTTAAAACTCCTTTAAAAACTGTTAAATTAACTTTGCTTGGTTACAATGAACAAATATATCACTTGAAAAATATTATTGAACAAAATAATCTGTTAACTCGTCCTCAGTATAATATTGAATTTGTGATTGATAAAATATTACTTGATAAACGATCCTCTCAAGAGCATATTACTCCACCATTTACTCTTGATTCTGAAGAAATTGTGTATGGCTATTCAGATATTCTTGTTGATACCGGATTACTTCAGTATGACTCTTTCCAGTTTCTGAGTTTACTTCGGCAATCAATGGTTACAGGAAAGGATTTAGTAATAAGTTCACTTGCTGTTCTTACTGAGAATTCAAATCTTTTTGATTCAGCTTTTCAGAATAAAAGAATCCTTCGGTATAATGCAGCTGTTTCTGATGCAATTCCTATTCTCGATTATGCTGCTCAATTTTCTGCCGTTGATGAAATTTTATGTTTTTCTTCAGCTCTTGAACCATCAAAAAATATTTCTGATGCTAAGAAGGTATCATTAATAATGCAATCAATTTTGCATAAGAATGTTTCTTATACTGGAATTAATGGACAGTCACTTGATGTAATTTCTGATCTACAAGCAGCAGATACACAATCTGAAGTTTATCTTTTTCAAATGAAACATCTTGGCGATCAATATATTTCTACACAAAAAAACGAATTTTCTCGTGTTTATTTATTGTATCATGATATGCTAAATATTGCAATAAAAAGAAATTATGGGGGAATTACCAATGGTTAAAAATCAAATAATTGAAGTAGTTAAAAATCATAAAGCTGGGATTAGTATTGGTCAAGTAGGGAAACCATTTTATGATCCAATGAGTGATCGGGTAAAATTCTTTTCTCAAAAACATTATGTTGCTTTATCACAATTAGAGGAAGATATTGCAATGGTTTTGCAAGAGCAGAAAAAATATGATGCTTCGCGGATGACAATGCGAGCAGTTGTTAATTCTGAGATGAGTTCTCGCTTTTCTGCTAATCCATTTACTTATGGAAATTTATTTCATTTTGTAGATTCTTTTGTTGAAGCTCAAGTGCCTCTTCTTTCTTTTGATGGCAGCTCTGTTTTGTATTTTGCAAATAATTCACCATCCAGAAATTGTTTGCCAGAAGTTATTGCTAATGAGGATTGGCTAGTTAAGACGATACTTTCGTCACAGAAAACACCATCACAAATCTCACAACCGATTCAATCACAAATTCCATCGCAAATTTCATCTCAGAATGAATCATCATTCTTATTTCAAAATCGTTATTCAATTGAAAAGATTGAATTACCTTTATCAGCAAATGATGTTACAAATCTCATCTCTGTTTATAATCAGGCATTTCAAGAGTATATTTGCGAGTTTAATGCTGATTCCATTCAATCATTAGTTGATGGTAATATTGTATATGTTGCACGAGATAAAGAGCAAAATAATGCAATTGTTTCAGTTGTTGTTGCAGAGCTCTCAGCAATTATTATTGCAGGAAAAAAATTGCAATTTTCTGAGCTTAGTGATATGGCAACTGCAAAATCGCATCTTGGTTTAGGATTGAATCGTCTTTGTGCTGAAAAAGCAATAGCAGAATTAAGCGATTATGATATGATTTATACAGAAGCACGTGCATCGCATATTGCAATCAATAAAGTATTTTATAATATTGGTTTTTCTTATGCTGGCAGAGTAATTAAGCATTGTTTAATTTCTTCTGTGCAGGAAGTTGCTGAAACAGGGAAATATGAAAATCTAAATGTATGGTATTTGCCAACTCAAAAAAATATTCATCAAAATACCATTGGTCAAAATGTGAGTGAGGGGAAACAATGAAAGTTGTTTATTCTCCCCTTCATTTGCTTCATCGTACAGAATATGAATTTTTGCATGGCAAAAAAGTTCCTCACTTTGAAATAAAAGAAAGAATTGAATCAATTAAAAAGAAACTTGAAAAGTTTCAAGAATTTGAATTTGTACCTGTATCAAATGGTGTATCAAATCTTGCATCAAATGTAGTATCAAATTCTGCATCAAATGTTGTATTAAATCCTTCATTAAATCAAATTTCTACTGATGATTGTATTGCAAAAGTTCATGATGCAGCTTATCTTCAATTTTTAAAGCAAAATAAGACGAAAGGAATTATTTACAATGATTTTTGTCATGATACGTATACTTTTTTTCATGAGGATATTTATCGCGTTTCAAAAGATGCAGTCGATGTAGCCTTGACAGGCGCAAAACTTATTTTAAGCGGAGAAAAAATTGTATATTGCCTTACTCGTCCTCCTGGTCATCATGCACGAGAAAGTGTTGCAGGTGGTTATTGCTATTTGAATAATGGTGTGATTGCTGCAAAATACCTTTTGGAAAATATCTCTCCTAATAATACATCTTTAGGAAATATTTCATCACATAATAATTCTTCTGGAAATCCAAGAATTGCAATTCTTGATCTTGATGTTCATCATGGTAATGGCACTGAAGAATTGATTAAAAATAGCCTTCATTTTTTTTCAATATCATTGCATCTTTCGACACAATATGCATATCCTTATTATGGGGGAGAACATTCACAGCCAAATCAAATTAATATTTTTTTGGAGAAAGATGCGACAGAAGCTGAATACATTGCGCGAGTTGAAGATGCTGTTGAGAGAGTGATTCAGTTTAATCCAAAATATGTGCTTGTTTTATTTGGTTATGATACTTTTAAAGATGATCCACTTGGTGGATTTCCGCTTGATATCCATAGTTATTCTTTTATTGGTAAGATTGTTTCAAAAATAAAAGTTCCTATGCTTATTCTTCAAGAGGGCGGTTATTCTATTGAACCTGCTGGTGAAATTGTGTATACTTTTTTGAAGGGAGTTGAGAATAATGGCTAATGATGGTAATGTAATTTCTGTACGAAAAGAAAAAAGAGCTGAATTAATAGAGCAAGGAATTAATCCTTATCCTTACAAATATACGATAACTCATCATACAGATCAAATAAAAGAAAAAGTTGATGAAGAAGTATCAGTTGCTGGCAGAGTAATGACTAAAAGAAATTTAGGAAAACTCAGTTTTGCTCATCTTCGTGATCAAGGTGGAGATATTCAACTCTGTTTTGATCAAAATACACTCGGAATTGATCAATATCAATTTTATAAAAAGTATATTGATATGGGAGATTTTGTTGGAATTACTGGTACAAGTTTTCGTACGCAAACAGGAGAATTAACAATCAAAGTAAAAAAGATGGAATTATTAACAAAAGCAATTCATCCTTTGCCTGACAAATATCATGGTATAACCGATAAAGGTGTTCTTTATCGTCATAGAAGTCTTGATTTAATTG
>Ga0209515_10002446_pt1 | contig 28515 bp, 24 predicted proteins | sample Subgroupgradi54m_FD_187454 | JGI IMG/M metagenome (GOLD analysis project Ga0209515, IMG submission 187454) | Subsurface groundwater microbial communities from S. Glens Falls, New York, USA - GMW60B uncontaminated upgradient, 5.4 m (SPAdes)... ... | reverse complement strand
GATCTTCTCGCACTTCCCGTCGAACGCCGGCGCGAGCGGCTTGACCGCAGTCACCAGCTCGCCCGCGAGTTTGGCTACCTCCTCCGGCTTGGGCTTCTTGAAAGAATAGGTCCAATCCCAGCGCAGGAAGCTTGGCCCGGACTTGGTCAGTTTTCCCCGCGAGCCGGACATCAGCTCGGCATTTTGGGTCACGGCGGTGCGCAGCATCTCCGCTTGCTCGATTGTTCTGAAGCGCACCAGGATACCGATGGCTGCTTTGCCGCCTTCCAGTTTTGTCGGCCCGATGGCTAACAGGTAGCCCTCGCGCAAGCCCATGGCCGAGCCGGCCTTCTGCCCGAACGGCCCTTGCCTGGGGTAGGCGCCGAGGCCCGTCAGCCCCGCCACCTGAGCCACAAACTCTTCCGCCATCTCCGCCTCCCGGCGTGCGTGGATGTCCCAAGTGCGAAGAAAGTATGGAACAGGCAGAAAATGAAATCGGAAGTTACGCTAGTCTCGCCCGGGATAAGTGTCAAGGCCATTGCCAGGCGTGTGTAGTGTCTTGCACGTGCAGTGTGGCGGAGAAAGGACGCCTGGCCCGGTTGCGTTACGGGCCCTTGCGCAGGTGGATGGTGCCGTAACTGGTTTTCAGACGGAGTTGCGGGCCCTTCGCGCCGAGCTTGCCGTCGAGTTTGGAATTCCCGCGGTCTGCACTTGTCTGTGGCGCCAGCTCGCTGAATTCGCAGTCGATCTCGCCCGAGCGGGCATCGGCGTGAACTTCAAAGCTGGATTTCGGCGGCAGGATAAGCTCGACGTTGCCGGAGGAGTTGGTGACCTCCACATCTTCCCGCGGCGGCAGCGCAAAGCGCAGCTCGACGTTGCCGTGGCGGTTCTCAACATGCACGCGCCCGCTGACGTTTTGGACCAGGATGTCGTACTCCCGCGTCACCAGCGCCAGGTTGCCCGCCGCATCGGAAATTTCCAGCCTCCCCGAGCCCGTGTCGATCCGGCCGGACAACTGCGTCACCGTCAGGTCGGTGCGATGGGAGACAAAGCGCGCGCCCTTGGCCGCCTTCTCGATGCGGATGGGGCCGTAGTACTCCCCCTCGACCACCGCCTCCCCCTTCACGTCCGCGATTTCGACCTGGCTGCCCTTGCCGGAGAGGCTAACGTTGCCTCGCGCGCCGACGATGTGTGCGTCGCCGCGGCTCAGCTCGGCGTTGACGTCGCCGCCGATGTCGCGGATCTCGATGTCGCCCCGGCGCGCTACCGCGCTGGCCCCGCCCGCTATGCCGGTGATGCTCGCGTTGCCGCGCAGGGTTACCACGCTGACGCTGGCCGGCTTGGGCACGTGGACTTCCAGGTCCACCCGCACGTTCGGCCCCTGGCTCTCGACTCCCACGTCGTAGCTCCCACCTTTCTCCTTGACCACGACGCGAACTTGCTCCGCGCGATGCCGCGCATCCTCCTCGCTCGCGCCGCCTAGTCTCTTCTTTGCCGTGATGCTGATCTCCGCGGTCTCCGCGGGGCGGACGGTGATGTCCCCGCGGTCGGTGCTGATGGAGATGCGCGAGCCAGCGGGAATCGATTGGGCGGGAACTTGCTCGCTGAAGGAATAGGACTGCTCCCAGGGCGGCCATTGGACGTCCAGCCAATCGCCGTGCTTGCTGATGTATTCGATTCCCCCGAGCGACCCGAACAGCGCAACAATGAAGATCACCAGGAAGATATCGCCGCCGGTGATCGTCGGCGGCCCGACTTGTCCCGTGCGCCGAGCCGCAAAGTGGTCGTAGAGCTTGGCCAGGCCCCAGAGGATCAGCAACAACGGCCACCAGCGCCAGAACAGATCCCAGATCGGGAAGCCCCCCCGAAAATTGTGCAGCAGGAACAGCACTCCCAGCAGGATCAGGAGCACCCCGCTGAAAATCGAGCGCCGGCGTGGCCTACCGTTGGTCATCTCTCGGGCTCCAAGCTCCTCTGACGCTCCCTCATGGGCCGATGTGTCCTTCCGTCGAGACCAGCGCTCCAGCCAGCTTCACCACGCCGATCACCACCAGCAGGATGGGCCACAGGTCGTGGATGGAATGTCCCCAGCTCGAGCGACCCACCAGGAACAGCGCGCCGAGGGTGATCAGCACGGCCGGGCCCATCAGCCCGCTGCACATGCACCGCGCGCATCTGCATTTTGTTCCATTGCTCATCTCCGGCGGCCTCCTAAGCTTTGGGCCTCATCCGCTTCCACAGCAGCAGGACGCCCACGGCAATTAGAAAAACGGGCCAGTACTGAAACACGTGCGCCAGGGAAAACAATCTGAATTTCTGCAGCAGGAACACCACGCCCAGCCCGATCAGGATCAGCGGGCCGATCGGGGCGTCCTTCCCAAACTCGCCCATCGGCGTCGGCGGGGGCTGCCCCAGCGTTTTCGCCTTGGCGGTGCGGTAAGCGTCGATGGCCATGTAAAAGAAGAAGCCGGTGAGCAGGACGCCGAGCATGGGCTCGGCCGGCTCACCGAGGCCGCTGTTCAGCGCGCCGATAAAAGCCGCGAAGATGGCCAAGTGAATCACCGCTTTGGTGTATTCGCCGTTATAGACCGCGCCCAGCCCGGGAACGAATCCCAGCACCGCAGCCAGGCCGGGGCTGCCGCTGGGCGGCGCCGGCTGCGGCTTGCTCAGCAGGTCGGCCAGGCAGCCTTCGCAGTAGAGAATTCCCCGGACGTCGCGCGTGCACTGGACGCAAAGCGCCTTGCCGCAATTGCGGCAGTATCCGGTGGCATCCACATCGGTGTGGACGGCACACTTCATCGCAGGCTCCTTGTGGGCTGAGCGCCGAGCACGCTCGCCAGGATGGAAAGCTCCTGGATCGCTTCGTTGGCCCGGTTCAGGTGTCGCGGCGAATTCGGCTGCGGCCCGTCCGACTGGCCCGGGCCGGGCTTCGGCGCGGGCGCCGGCTGCGGCTCAGCTTCAGGTCGCAGCCGCGACTGGATCTCGTACACCACGCGCAGGTCGGTGACAAACTTCGCCCCGCGTGCGTAGATCAAGTGGGCGCGGCGATCGGCGGCGCGATAAATGTTCACCGGGTTCAGGTCCGCCAGCGTGGTCTTGCGCAATTCGATGCCCAGCGCCTGGGATAGCACCATCAAGGTGACCATCACGCTCACTGCGCCGTAGGCAAACCGCGGCTGCCACACCGGTCGCAGCCAGTCCCGCCACGCTCGCCAGCCTTTTTTCTCCGCCCGCCGCCCGAGCGTGCGGTCGAGGATGTTCTCGACCAGCCCCGGCGGCGCCTCGAGCGGCTCTAACCGGTGCATGCCGTTCACCAAACTCGAGACGCTGCTCACCAGCGGCGCGCAGCGCGCGCACCCCGCGACGTGCTCTTCGAAACCCTCGCGCTCGGCCGCCCCGAGCAGCCGATCCACGTAATCGCTCAGCCGCGATTCGATTTGTTCACAGGTCCAGCCCATGGCTCACTCCGGACGCAGTCCCATCGGTTCCAGCAGCCGCGCCAATTCGATCCGCCCGCGATTGATCCGCGATTTCACCGTGCCTTCCGGCACGCCGAGCACGTCCTGAATCTCGCGGTACTCCAGGCCCTGCAAGTCGCGCAGGATGACGGCTTCGCGGAGTTCGGGCGAAATTTTGCTCAGCGCTCGTTGCACCTGCTCGCTCAATTCGCCCAGCAACGCGATCTGATCGGGGCGCCGGCCGGCGGCCTCCTTCGTTTCCAGCCTTGGCAGGGCATCCTCGAGCGAGTCGGTCATGCGATCACGCCGCGTGCGGCGGTAATGGTCAATCAGCAGGTTGCGCGTCACGCTGGTCATCCAGGTCGCGAAGCCGCCGTGCGTCGCGCGATAGCTGCCCAGGGTGCGATAGATACGCAGAAAAACTTCCTGGGTAAGGTCCTCCGCCTCGTGGCGCTGGCTGGTGAACCGGTAGCACGCGTTGTAGATGCGCCGCGTATGCCGCCGCACAAGTTCCTCCCAGGCCGAGCCGTCGCCCCGGAGGCATTGCTGCACCAGTTGAGCATCTGGTTGCAAGTCGGCATCTGCCTCACAGCCCGCGCTTCTCGGCCTCCACTTAAGGAACGACAAATGCCGCCGAAAAGTTCCGCCGCCCTCGCTCCCCCGGTCGGAGTTGGGGATGGGCCGGCATCTTATCCGTCCGACGCGCCGGGCACAAGCCTCTCTGGGGCCGCCGCGGCGGCACGGGCTGCCTGTTGGTTCCTTGACACCCCTGTGCCCTGCGGTTACGCTGCCGGGCGGATGCCTGGTTCGAGTTCTCCTACGCGAGGTCGTTCCCTCCGCAAGCTGCTGCTCGCGGCACTGGTGCTGGTGATTCTGGGAGCGCTGGTCTATCGCTCCCGCGGCGTCATTCATCTCCAGAATTTCAGTTGGGACCGTCTGGCGCTCTCGGTGCGCCAGGCTCGCGGCTCGCTGCTGCTGCTCTCGATGGCCTCAATCTATGTGAGCTACGCCCTCCGCGCTCTCCGCTGGGTGCGCTTCTCGCGATACCTCGGCAAGACCACTTTCCGAAGCGTCTATGCCTCGACTCTGATCGGCTTCAGCGCGATTTTTCTGTTGGGCCGCGCCGGCGAACCCATTCGTCCGCTGCTGATTGCTCGCAAGGAACGCCTTCCGGTCTCCGGCATGTTCGGCATCTACGTGCTGGAGCGGTTGTTCGATACCGCCAGCACCGCAGTCATCGCCGGCCTCGGTCTTCTTTTCCTCACTCGCCGCGCGGAAGCCGAGCGCCTGCCCGGCGCATTCGTCACCTCGGCGCGCACGACGGGGCTGAGCTTGCTGGTTGGCGTGGTCGCGGCGGTGGCCTTTCTGGCTTACTTTCGCTTGCACGGCGCCGGGGCCATGGAGCGGCGCCTGACCGGCTGGCGCGATGCTGCGGGCTGGCGGCGGCGCTTCGCCGGCCTGTTCGCGGGATTCAGCCAGGGCCTGCAGGCCATCCGGACTCTTCCCGACCTGTTTGAGGCGATCGGCTATTCCGCCGCGCACTGGGTGCTGGTGGCGCTGATCTATCTCTGGGTGGCAAACAGTTTCGGGGGGCGCCTGGCGGAGCTGGGATTTTCCGGTGCCTTGGTTGTGCTGGCGTTCACCATGGTCGGCTCGACGCTGCAGTTGCCGGTTGCTGGCGGCGGCCCGCAGGTGGCCTGCTTCCTTGCCTTCACGAAGCTGTTTGGAGTAGAAGAGGAACCCGCGGCCGCGGCTTCGATTGTGCTCTGGCTGGTGACCTTTGCGTCCCCGAGCCTCGTGGGGATCCCGCTGCTGGTTCGCGAGGGCTGGTCCATGGGTGAGCTGCGTCGGCTGGCCCGCGCCGAGGCCGAAGCCAAAGCGACGGGAGCGCACGCGGGCGTTCCGGACGCGACGCAGGCGAAGCGCGATATTCCGGCAAAATCAGGAGAGCCACCGCGGTGAAGTGTCCTTTCTGCTCCCACGTGGACGATAAGGTGATCGATTCGCGCGAAGGGCGCGCCGGCGACTTGATCCGTCGCCGCCGCGAGTGCCTGAAGTGCGGCCGCCGCTTCACCACCTACGAGCGCATCGACGAAATCCCCTACATGGTCATCAAGAAGGACGGCCGCCGGGAACGCTTTGAGCGGCAAAAAATCCTTCAGGGACTCTTGAAGTCCTGCGAAAAGCGGCCCGTGGCCACCCCCAAGCTGGAAACCCTGGTGGACGATGTCGAGCGGTTTGTCCACGACGCCCCGGAGCGCGAGCGCACCACTGCCGAAATCGGCGAGCTGCTGATGTCGCGCCTGAAAAAACTCGATAAGGTCGCTTACGTCCGCTTCGCTTCGGTCTATCTCGATTTCAAGGACGTGAAGGAGTTCATGTCCGAGCTGAAGGGCCTGCTGAAAGACCGCGCCCGAAAGTAGCCCGTTTGCGTCTTGCGTGGATAAGGTGGCCGCCCGCGCTCACGGCTGCCAGACGCCCGCAGCGAAGGTCTTGATCGTGCGGAACCCGAGCCGTTCGTAGAGCCGGATGGCCGCGGCGTTCACCGACGTCACCGTGAGCGAAAGCGCGGTGAACCGCTGCGCGCGCAGCGCCTGAATCGAAGCCTCCATCAATTGCCGCCCGAGCCCGTGACCCTGGTAGCCCGGCATGACGCAGATCTGGGTGGTATGCCCAACGCCTTGTGAAACCGCCGAAGTCAGCACCACGCCGGCCAGCCGATCGCTTCCCACCGGCTGCAGCACAAACGACGCCTCCGCCAGGAACTGCCCGCAACCCGGCAAGAGGATGATGTTCTTCAAGAATTTCAGCGCGCCCGCTTCGCTGCGGTACTGGTCGTTGATTTCACCGTCCACATGGCTGGCGTAGGCCAGGTGGATCAGCCGGGCGCAGAGCTCGAAGTAGCGGTCGTCCCAACGCTCCAGGCGCAGCCCAGGGGAGACCGCCGCCCCGGACGGCGCCGCCTCCGCCAGCGGCAGCAGCATGAACTGCCGGGTATAGAGCCGGAAGCCGTGCTCGACCAAGGCCTGGTCGAGCGCGCAGCCGAAGGGCATGAGTTGCGCCTCGATGCGCTCGATCTGCGGAATGGCGCGGAGGGTCGCGAGCATTTCGCCGAGCAGCTTCTGGCTCAGCGCAAGTTGCGGGTAGCGCGGCGAGACAAACAGCCCGCCCACCAGCCCCTTGTTCTCCTCCAGGACGTAGAAGCCGTAGCCGGCGGGCTCGCTGTTTTCCACCGCCGCGCTGCCGGCCAGCGATCGCGCGTCCAGGAATTTCTTGATCAGCTCGAGCGACCCGCGGTAGTCCCAATGCAGCTCCTCGCGCCAGTAACGCGCCTCTTCCTCGAGTAGCGGCTCGAGTTGGCGCGAGCTCATCTGGCGGAGGTCTACGATGGCCATGGAAAGCCGGCCCGGCACAGGGCGCCCCGGCCGGCCCGCTTATCATAATGCCAGCTCTGCCCCGGAGTGCATCCCAAACACGCCCCGCCGAGCCGTCCGCCCCGCCGGGCGCTCCTGTGTTAACATGCCCGCGCCCCGCTACCGTCGCATGGCGCTGATCTCCGAGCTCCGCTATCCCACGAGGTGGTATGCCAAGCTGATGATTGCCAGCGTTGCGCTGGTCACCTTCGCGGTGCTGGCCACTGCCGTCGTCTCCGCCTTCCTGCTCTACCGCATCCTCGAACCGGAGCGCAGCCGCGTCAACATCAATGCCCGGGATTTTCCGGGTCGCCCTGAATTAGTCTCCTTTACGGTGCCCGGCGTAGGCCGCCGCGAGGGTTGGTTTTTTCCCGGGTTGCGCACCGCGCCGACGATTGTGCTCTGTCATGGCTACCAGTCCAATCGTGGCGCGCTGCTCACCCTGGTCACCGCGCTTCAGGATCACCAGTTCAACGTCTTCTTGTTTGATTTTGCCGGCCACGGCGCGAGCCCTGGATACACCACGCTCGGCTACCGCGAGACGCTGGAGCTGCGCGCCGCGCTCGCCGCTGTGGCGCAGCGCAACGATGTGGACCGCTCCCGTTTCGGCCTCTGGGGAGTCAACTTGGGCGCTTACGTCGCCATAGCCGTGGCCGCCGCTGACCCGCGGGTCCGCGCCATTGCCGTGGAGTCGGCCTATGACCAGCCCGCCGAAATGCTTCACTTGCAGATCCAGCGCTCCGGCCTGGCCGCGTTTCCCCTTGTCGAGCGGCTGGCCGGGCTTGGCTTTAGCTGGCTCAACCGCGAATATCGGCACGAGCCCCCCATTTCCCAACGCCTCGGTCGCCTCGGGGGCGTCGCCAAGCTCTTTCTCATGGCCAACGACGACCCGCAGCTCGCCGAGTATACCCGCGAGCTATTCCTGCGCGCGCCCGAGCCTCGCGAGCAGGTCATCGTGGCCCGGGGCAACTACGCCGCCATGCTGGATGAGGAAAAACGCAGCTACGAAAACCGCATTGTGAGCTTTTTCCTACCCAACCTCGCGCCTTCCGCCCGGCCGCGCCGCTAGGCCGCGGCGTCTTTCCCGAGCCGATCCTTCGTTGCGACCCGGCAGGGTGAGTACTTCACTGTGGATGACAGCGTCAGCAGAGGCAGTGAATAAATTTCAGGGCTCGACCCGCACGAGAATTGCCTCGGGCGACCCCCGCTCAACCACGGTGCACCGGACGTTTTTGTTCTCGAACTCCGCAAGCCCTGCGGCATTGGTGTACACCCAGCCGCTCAGCGACTGCGGACTCCATTGGGCCAGTTCGCGGTGCAGATAGAAGTTCAGCCCGTAAAGCCAAGCGCGGTGCAGGCGGTGGACGAAAACACCTTCGCCGGGTCGGAAGCGCGCCTCGCCGGCGCGAGCGGCCGCGCGCGGGGAGAGGAAACCGTCGAGTTGCGGCAGCACCCGCCGGTTGGCCGCTTCGATGCCTGCCGACATCAACGCTGTCGCAACCAGCAAGGCCGCCGCGGGCCGCCGCAGCAGGGCCAAGAGCGCCACCGTCAGTCCGCCAGCGACTCCCGCGAGCATCCAGGCGACCGCTCGATGCGGATCGGCGAGGCCGGATGCGGTCGGCAACCGCTTCAGCCAGTGACTTGAGAGCGCGGCCAGCACTACAAACGTGATTCCGACTCCGCCAAACAGCGCGCGGCTCACGCTGTCGCGCTCCTCGATGGCGCGCGCAGCGCTTCGGGCGAGCAACAGGGCGAGCGGTGCAATCGCCGGTAGGACGTAGCCCGGCAGCTTCGACTTTGAAAAACTGAAGAAAAGCACCGGGAACAGACCCCAGCAGGCTAGGAATAGTCCCGTCGAGCCGGCCCAGCGAGCTTGTTGCCGGGCTCGCAGCGCATCGCGTACAACTCCCCCCAGTAGAAATGTCCATGGCAGCAGGCCCAGCAGCAGCACCGGAGCGAAAAACCAGAACGGCTGTTCGTGGTGGAACATGGGCATGAGGTAGCGCTCGATGTTGTGGCGGAAAAGAAATGTGCGCAGAAAGTCTGGATTGCGCGCGGCGCAGAGTGCATACCAGGGCAGCGCCGTCAGGCAAAAGAAGACGATGGCGACCGGATGCGCCAGCCGCAGCGTTGCGCGCCATTGCCGGCTCGCAAGCGCCCACATTCCCATGCTCCCGCCGGCCAGCACTAGCGCCGCAGGTCCTTTGGCCAGCGTCGCCGCCCCGAGAAAAACACCGAAGCCGGCGCAAGCGACAATGCTCATGCGCGCGGACCGCACCGTCGCGAGAGCGGCAACCATGGCCGCCGCCAGCGCCGCGCTGAACGGCATGTCGGTTGTCGCGGCGCGCGCAAAGGCGAACGTGCCGATGCAGGTCGGGAAAATCAGCAGCACGCTCCACGCCGCCCGCGAGCCGTAGAAGCGCCATCCTGCCCAAGCCAGCGCCAGCGTGCCCAGCGTCGCGGCCAGCGCCGAGGGCAGCCGCGCCGCAAATTCATTGACTCCAAAAAGACGAAAGGAAATGGCCGCGGTCCAATAGTAGAGAACAGGTTTTTCGAACCACGGCTGGCCATTCAATCGCGGTGTGACCCAGTCGCCGCTTTCGACCATTGCGCGCGCCACACTGGCGTAGCGCGGCTCGTCGGGCCCGGTCAGGCCCAGCACCCCGAGATGGCTGAAAAAGCAGACGTAGATCAGCCCCAGAATGGCAGGCGCCCAGAGAGCTGGCGCCAGGTTGTGGCTCCGCCCGGCGATGCTCCCTTGGCGGGGTCGCGCCGTCTCCTCGTGCATCCGGCCTGCAGCAGTGAACCGCGAAGCTGCAACCTCCCATCTCTAGCCTCTAGCAATGCGGCCTGAGTCTAGCATGTCGGAGGTTTCGAGCCTCTAGCCTCCGGCCTGTGGCCTCTAGCATAATGGCCCGGCATGGTGGAAAGGCTCGAGTATGCTGGGGCGTGGCTGTTGCTCAAGACCCTGGGCCTGCTGCCGCGGCCGGTGGCGCGTCTGGTAGGCGCGTGGCTTGTGGCGCTGGTATCGTACCTGCGTCCACCGCTGCGCCGGGCAGCGCTGTTCAACCTCAAGCTGGCGTTTCCGGAGTGGACCGACGCCGAGCGCCGCCGCACTCTCCGCCGGCTGATCAGACACTTGGGTTGGATGGCCGCGGAGTTCGCGCAGTTCCCGCGGTACACCCGCGAGAACATCGCGCGGGTCGTCGTGCTCGATGGGCTCGAGAACTTCGTTGCGGCCGAGCGCCGCGGGAAGGGCGTGCTGTTTCTCACCGGTCACCTCGGCGCGTGGGAGCTAGCGCCGTTTGCCCACGCCCTCTACACCCACCCGTTGTTTTTCTTGGTGCGCCCGATTGATAACGCACGCGTGGACGCCTTGGTGAACCGCTATCGCTGCCTCTCGGGCAATTCGCCCATCGACAAGAACCGCTCGGCGCGCGCCATGTTGCAAATCCTGCGCGAAGGCGGCACCGTTGGCATCCTCATGGACCAGAATGCTTCGCTCGAGGAAGGCGTCTTCGTCGATTTCTTTGGCCTTCCCGCCTCAACCACCGCGGGGCTGGCGCGGCTTGCCCTGCACACCGGCGCCGCGGTCGTCCCCGCATATATTTGCTGGGACGCGGCACGGCGCAAATATCGCCTGCGCTTCGACCCGGCCATCGAGCTGGTCCGCTCGGGCGACAAGGCCCGCGACATTCGCGAGAACACGGCTCGCTTCACCCGCGTGATCGAAGATTACGCCCGGCGGTATCCCGACCAGTGGCTCTGGGTGCATCGCCGCTGGAGCACGCGGCCGCCGGGGGAAAAGCCCTTGTATCCGTTCTGAGGCCCATCCCTAGATCTCTCGAGAGAGGACGTCATGACCCGCACTGCACGCGAACTCGCCCAGCACCTGGGAACTCAGTTGGAAGGAGACCCGGAGGCGCGCGTCGCTGGTTTGGCCAGCCCGGAGAGCGCCGGAGCGCAGGACTTGATCTACGTCGCTTCGCCGCGGCAGCTCGAGCGCGCCGCGGCCTCAGCGGCGCGCTGCGTGATTGCCGCGCCCGAGATGTCCCTGCCGGGAAAAACGGTGCTGCGCGCCGCGAATCCCAAGCTGGCCTTCGCCCGCGCTGCCGAGCTGCTCGTCCCCGCACCGCGCGTGGCGCAGGGCATTCATCCCACCGCACTCATCGCGCCGACGGCGCGGCTGGGGCCCGGCGTGGCTGCGGGGCCGTACACCGTGATCGAGGACGGAGTTGAAATTGGCGCGGGTAGCGAGATTGGCGCCTTTTGCTTCCTGGGCCGCTCGGTGCGCCTCGGCGAGCGCTGCCGCCTTCATCCTCGCGTCACGCTTTACGCGGGGGCGCGGTTGGGAGACCGCGTCGTTGTGCACGCCGGCACGGTGATCGGCTGCGACGGTTTCGGCTACGTCTTCGGCGAGGGTCGGCAGTGGAAGTTCCCGCAGGTGGGGACGGTGGAGATCGGCGACGACGTGGAAATCGGTGCCAACACAACCATCGACCGCGGCGCGCTCGACGTCACGCGTATCGGCGCAGATGTCAAGATTGACAACCTGGTGCAGGTGGCCCACAACGTCTCCATCGGCGAGCACACCGTCATTGCGGCGCAGACGGGCATTTCGGGCTCGAGCGTGGTGGGGAAACACGTCTCCCTGGGCGGGCAAGTGGGCGTTGCGGACCATTGCCGCGTCGGCGACGGCGCCATGGCCGGGGCGCAGGCGGGCATCATCGCCAATAAGGCTGTCCGTGCCGGACAGATCGTCAGCGGAACGCCGGCGCGGCCGCTCGACAGGTACAAGGAGCTCTACGGTTGGCTCACGCGATTGCCCGAGCTGGCCGAGCGTTTGCGCAAGCTCGAGCGCGCCAATACCGCCCCGTGAGGGTCGCTGTGGGCACCGCAGGCGGGCCACGCCTCGACCCGCCCCGCATTGGGCTCTGGGCAATCCTTCGGCATCTTCTCTGTTGACCCCCATCGAAATCACGGACATAATGCTAGGTTTAGGGACTTAGTGGCTTCCGAGTTCGGGGGCGGGTGGAGAAGTCCACCCGTGATCGGTCAACCGTTTGCCAGCTCTCTACCCAGCCGGGGGTCCGGGCGGTTGTTGACCGGACGAGCCTGTGGTGTTAGCGGACACGCAAGGCTGCGAGGGCGGGAAACCATAACGGCCCAATCGTAATCTGAGGGATAAATGGCGTCGGGAGCAAAAGTAGAATTCGATTCGACTTCCCGTTTGCGTCCAGCCGGCGCGGCGGAGTCGGCGTTTGAGCGTAGCCTGCAAGAGGCCGTCGAACGCGGCGCGCAGTGCCTGCTTTCGCTCCAGGCTCAGGAAGGCTTCTGGATGGGCGAGCTTGAGGCGGACACCACGCTCGAGTCGGATTACATCTTCTACCTGCACGTGTTGGGCAAGGCCGATCCGGAGCGCATCGCCAAGCTCGCGAATTATGTTCGTCGTCGGCAGCTCGCCGACGGCGGTTGGAGCATCTATCCCGGAGGCCCCTCGGAGCTCAACGCCACCGTTAAGGCATATTTTGCTCTGAAGCTGGCCGGTGATTCTGCCGACGCGGCGCATTTGGACAAGGCGCGCCAATGTGTCCACGCGCTCGGCGGCCTCGAGGCGACCAACTCCTATACGCGCTTCTATCTGGCACTGGTGGGCGCGGTGGGCTGGGAGATGGTGCCCGCCGTTCCGCCCGAGCTGTTGCTGCTGCCCAACTGGTTCTATCTGAATATCTACGAGATGTCGTCCTGGACGCGAGGCATCGTCATCCCGCTGGCCATCCTGTACGCGCACAAGCCGCGCTGGTCGCTGCCGGCGCGCGCCCGCGTCGAGGAACTCTTCCGCCATCCCGCGCGCAAGACCGCCGCCTTCGAGTGGGATCCGCGACTCTTCACCTGGCGCAATTTCTTCCTCGCGCTCGACCGCGCCTTCAAGCTCTACGAGCGCCTGCCCTGGAAGCCGCTGCGGCAGCGCGCGCTGCGTCAGTCCAGCCAGTGGCTCTACGAGCACCTGGAGCGTTCGGACGGCCTCGGCACCATTTACCCGGCGATGATGAACGCGGTCTTCGCACTGCTCGCCCTCGGTCATGCACCCGATGACCCGCTGACGGCAAGAGAGGTCGGCCAGCTCGGCCGCTATGAGATCGAAGAGGACGACACGATTCGCGTGCAGCCCTGTATCTCGCCGGTTTGGGATACGGCCATCGCCATGGTGGCGCTCGAGGAGGCGGGCTTGCCGCCCGGCCATCCGTCGCTCGTGCAGGCGGCGCGCTGGCTGTTGGATAAGCAGCTCCTTGGCCCCGGCGATTGGCAAGTGAAGAACCCCGACGCCGCGCCCGGCGGGTGGGCCTTCGAGTTCCGCAACGATTTCTACCCCGATGTGGACGACACCGCCTTTGTCCTGATGGCGCTCCAGCGCGTGGACTATCCCGATCGGCCGCGCTTCGAGCACGCGATTCGCCGCGGGCTGGAGTGGCTGGTGAGCATGCAGAACCGCGACGGCGGCTGGGGCGCGTTTGACCGCGATAACGATTGCCGTGTCTTCACTCAGGTGCCCTTCGCCGACCACAACGCCATGATCGACCCCTCCACCGCCGACGTCACCGCGCGCGTGGTGGAGTGCCTGGGCCGCTACGGCTGGTCCACCTCGCATCCGGTCATCCAGCGCGCCTTGGCCTTTCTGCTGCGCGATCAATCGCCGGACGGTTCCTGGTACGGCCGCTGGGGCGTGAACTACGTTTACGGCACCGGCGGGGTGCTCCGCGCGCTCGACACCGTCGCGCTGACCGCCCGCGAGTATTGCCGCCGCGCCGTGGATTGGCTGCGCGCCGTCCAGAAACCTGACGGCAGCTTTGGCGAGTCCATCGCCTCCTATGACGACCCCGAGCTGAAGGGTCAGGGCCCCAGCACGCCCTCGCAGACCGCCTGGGGCCTGATCGGCCTGCTGGCCGCCTCGGAGCTCTCCGATCCGGCCATCGCCCGCGCCGCCGCCTACTTGGTGGCGCAGCAGAATCCCGACGGCTCTTGGGACGAACAGGAGTTTACCGGCACGGGATTTCCGTGCGTCTTCTACCTGAAATATCACCTGTACCGAAATTACTTCCCGCTGTATGCGCTGGCGCGCTATCGCAATCAGCTCCAGGGGGCGAGCGAGTTCCGCGCCCTCCATGTGCCGGCGAAGGAAGTGGAGCGCCGCCAAGGGGACCGGGGGAATGGATGAGGTTTCCGCTCAAGCTGACTGCCAAGCTCACGCGCTACATCGCCGGCAAGCGTCTCCACGGCGAGAAGATGTTTCCGCTGGTGATGATGCTCGAGCCGCTGCACGCCTGCAACCTCACCTGCACCGGCTGCGGCCGCATCCGCGAATACAAGTCCACCATCAACGAAATGCTCAGCGTCGAGCAGTGCGTCGCCGCGATGGAGGAGTGCGGCGCGCCGGTGGTCTCCATCTGCGGCGGCGAGCCGACCATCTATCCTGAGCTCGGCCGGCTGGTGCGCGAGATCCTCGACCGCGGCCGGCACATCTATCTCTGCACCAACGGCATGTTCATTCGCAAGCGGCTGCACGAGTTCCGGCCGACCTCGAGCTTCTTCTGGAACGTCCATCTCGACGGCATGGAGCGCACCCACGACCTCTGCGTGGAGCGCGACGGCGTCTTCCGCGAAGCCATTGAAGGCGTCAAGGCTGCCAAGGCCGCCGGATTCCTGGTCTGCTCCAACACCACCGTGTACAAAGAGACGGACCTCAACGAAATCGCTGAGCTCTATGCCTACCTCCACGAGCTGGGCGTGGACGGTTACATGATCTCGCCGGCCTATTCCTACGCCGCCGTGCAGACCAAGGACATCTTTATGTCGCGTGAGGAGGTCCGCGAGAAATTCCGCCAGGTCTGCCAACTCCTCGAGAAATACAATCTCATGACCTCGCCCATCTATCTGGAATACCTGCGGGGCGAACGCGAACTGATGTGTACGGCCTGGGGCAACCCCACCTACAACCCCCGTGGCTGGAAGGGGCCGTGCTATCTGATGACCGACGCTCACCACGCGACCTTCAACGATTTCCTCGAGAAGACTCCGTGGGAGAAGTATGGCCGCGGGCGCGACCCGCGCTGCGAGCACTGCATGGTCCACGTCGGCTATGAGCCTTCGGCCGTCCTGGGCGCCCATCGCAAGCTGGGCGACAACTGGAAGATGCTGAAGTGGCAGATGTCCGGCCGGATGGGCGGCGCAAGGAGGGCCCCCAACGCCAACCGCCACGGGAATGGCCGCAACGGCGGGCACAACGGAGATCGCGTGGACGGCGTGAGTGACGCCGGGAACCGCCGCGCCGATCTGGTGGCGGCGGACGGGAGTTTGCGGGTGCTATGACCACGCTGGTCACAGGTGCCACTGGCTTCCTCGGAAGTCACGTGGCCCGGCAGTTGGTGGAGCGCGGCGAGCGCGTGCGTGTGCTGCTGCGCCCCTCGAGCCAGGTGCGCGCCATCGAAGGGCTGGCCGTTGGGCGGGCCCTCGGCGACCTGCGCGATGCCGCTTCGCTCGGCCGCGCGCTCGCCGGAGTCTCGCGGGTCTTTCACGTTGCCGCCGACTATCGTCTCTGGGCGCGCAACTCGCAGGAGATTTACGACTCGAACGTCACCGGCACGCGCAATTTGCTGGAAGCGGCGCAGCGCGCGGGGATTGAGCGATTCATTTACACCAGCACGGTGGCGACGCTCGCGGTGCCGCGCCCCGGTCGGCTGCCGAACGAGGAGACCGCCGCAGGTCTCGAGGAGATGATCGGCCACTACAAGCGCTCGAAGTTCCTGGCCGAGCAGGAGGTCTTTCGCGCCGCCGGCGCGGGTTTGCCGGTCGTCATCGTCAACCCGACCGCGCCGGTGGGCCCGGGCGATTGGAAGCCCACGCCCACCGGTCGCATCATTCTCGATTTCGTGAACGGCAGGATGCCCGGCTACGTGGACACGGGCTTGAACCTTGTGCCCGTCGAAGATGCTGCTGCCGGGCACCTGCTGGCGGCGGAGCGTGGCCGCACCGGCGAGCGCTATATCCTGGGCGGGCGCAACCTGACTCTCAAGGAGATCCTGGACGTGCTGTCGAGCATCAGCGGGCGTCCTGCGCCGCGCCTGCGTCTGCCGCATGTTGTGGCGCTGCTCGCGGGCTATGCTGACGCGATGGTCTCGCGCCTGCTGGATCGCGAGCCGCAGATTCCGCTCGAAGGCGTGCGCATGGCGCGCCACAGAATGTTTGTGGATGGCTCGAAGGCCGCGCGCGAGCTGGGCTTCCGCGCGGGTTCGGTTGAGCAGGCGCTCGAGCGCGCAGTGCGCTGGTACGAAAGGAACGGGTACGTCGCCGAGGGTCGCCTCGGACGATTCGCCCGGGCGCACGCAGCGTAGCTTTTGGAGGGGCTTGCGTGGGGGCGGGCTTTTGCCTGCGCCTCCGCGGCAAAAGTGGCGCAATGAACGTCCTGGTGACATTCGCGGTGCAAGCGGAATTCTCGCCCTGGCGACGCCGGCGCGTCTTCCGCCGCATTGCTTCAGCACCCCATCCGCAGTATGAGGCGGGAATTGGCGAGAACACTGTGCGCGTGGTGCTCACCGGTATGGGCGCAGAAAATGCGCGGCGCGCCGCGCAGCTGGCCCTGGCCGATCGTCCCGACCTGTGCGTCTCGTCGGGCCTCGCCGGAGGCCTGAAGCCGGGTTATCGTCCCGGCGAAATCCTCGCGGCGCGGCGCGTGAGCGACATCAAGGGACACCACATGAGCGAGAGCCCCCTGGAGCTTCTGGCCGCGGCGGACGAATGCGGCGCGAAGGTGGTGGACCTGTTCCTGACCTCGAATCGAGTCCTGCGGGAATCGCAAGAGAAGAAGTGGATGGGCCAGTTCGCTGACGCGGTGGAGATGGAGAGCGACGCGGTCCTCGCCGTGGCGGCGGAGCGGGGAGTGCCCGCGGTGGCTATCCGCGCCATCGGCGACAGTTGCGAGACGGATCTGCCCTACGAGTTTGACCGCGTGACCGACGCGCGCGGCCGCGTCGATCTGCCCGCACTGCTGGCGCAGATTCTCCGGCGGCCGCACCGGCTGCCCGAGCTGCTGCGGCTGGGCCGCCAGTGCCGCCGCGCGGCGGCCTCGCTCGCCGCATTCCTGGATGTCTACGCCGGTTCGCCGGCGCTGCGCGCGAACCTGTCCGAGCTGGAATCTCCGGTGGCAGCCACATGAGCCAGGCAAGCGCTCAACTCGATGCCGCTCTTTCGGCCGCGACGCCGGTCAAGCAGATGCGCGCCGGCGTGTATCGTGGCGCGGGGCGCGTCGCTATCGAATACGTGCCCGTCCCGGAAATCGGCGAGGGCGAAGCGCTCATTCGCGTGGCCGCCTGCGGCATTTGCGGCACGGACATCAAGAAAATCCAGCGCGGCTTTGTGCCGCCGCCCCAGATTTTTGGCCACGAGGTCGCCGGCACGGTCGTGGCCGTGGGCCGCGGCGTGTCCCGCTGGAAGCCGGGCGACCGCGTCGTCAGCTTCCACCATATTCCCTGCGGCAACTGCTTCTATTGCCAGCGCAGGCTTTTCTCGCAGTGCCCGGCCTACAAGAAAGTGGGGCTGACGGCTGGCTTTGAGCCCAACGGCGGCGGCTTTGCCGAGTACGTGCGCGCCATGCCGTGGATTGTCGAGCGCGGTATGTTGTCCATTCCGCCCGGCATCGGCTTCGAGGAGGCCATCTTCATTGAGCCGGTGAACACCTGCGCGAAAGCGGTGCAGAAGGCTCGCGTCGCCCGCGGTGAAAACGTCGTGGTGATTGGCCAAGGCCCCATCGGCCTGCTGCTGATGCTGCTGTGCAAACTCGCGGGCGCAGACGTTTTTACGACCGACCCCATGCCTGAGCGCCGCGCCAAGAGCGCGAGCCTGGGCGCTTCGGCGGCGCTGGATCCCACGGTGGGCAGTTTGGCCGGGGAGATTCACGCGCGCACCGGCGGCCGCGGCGCCGATGCGGTTCTGGTGGCCGTGCCCAGCCCGGCGGTGGTCGTCGAGGCGCTGGCGCTGGCGCGTCCCGGGGGGCGCGTGCTGCTGTTCGCGCAGAACGACCCGCAGATGCGCATCGAGTTTCCCGCCGCCGCAGTGGGCGTCGAGGAAAAGGAAATCCTCGGCAGCTATAGCGCCGCGGTGGATTTGCAGGAAGAGTCGGCGGAGCTGGTATTTTCGCGGCGCCTGCCGGTGCGCGAGCTCGTCTCGCACCGCTTTCCGCTCGACAAAATTGAACAGGCCCTGGCACTTGCCGCCCGCCCGTCGGGCGATTCTTTGAAAGTGGTGATTCGGCCTTGAGGAAATTGGGAGCAAACGGGCACATGACCGCTGCCGTGCTCTACGGCAGTGAGGATCTGAAAATTGAGCGCGTGGACATCCCCGAGGTGGCCTCCGACGAGGTGTTGGTGCGCGTGAAGGTGGCGCTGACCTGCGGCACCGACTTGAAGGTTTGGAAGCAAGGCTACCATGCGCGCATGATCACGCCCCCGGCGATCTTCGGCCATGAGCTCTCCGGTGTGGTCGAGACGCTGGGCCGCGATGTCAACGGCGGCCTGCTCGTCGGCACACGCGTGGTGCCGGCAAACTCGGCACCGTGCAACGTCTGCCTGTTCTGCCGCAAGGACCGCGCCAACCTCTGCGAGGACTTGCTGTTCAACAACGGCGCGTACGCCGAGTACATCCGCATCCCCGGCCGCATCGTGCGCCAGAACCTGCTGGAGATCCCCGCCCACGTCTCGTTCCTGGACGCAGCCATGGTGGAGCCGCTGGCCTGTGTGCTGCGCGGCATCGACGAGACTTGCATCCAGCCCGGCGATACCATTGTGCTGATCGGCTGCGGCCCCATCGGGCTGAAGTTTATCCGCATCCTGGCGGGCCGCGGGGTAAACGTGATCGCTCTGGGCAAGCGCCCGAACCAGGTGCGCGCCGCCGAGCGCTTGGGCGCGCGTGCTGCCTTCGACGTTTCCCGGCTCGACGATCCGGTGCGCGTCGTGCGCGAGCTTTCCGAGGGCGGCCGCGGCGCCGATGCGGTGATTGAGGCGGTCGGCTCGCCCCTCACCTGGCAGTGGGCCATCCAGATGGTTCGCCGCGGCGGCACGGTGAATTTGTTCGGCGGGTGTCCGCGGGGCGCGCAGGTGCAGTTCGATCCCGCCGCGCTGCACTACTCGGAGATCGCCATCAAGTCCACGTTTCACCATACGCCGCGCTTCATTCGCGAGGCGCTCGCCGCCATCGCCCGCGGCGAGATCCGCGCCAGCGACTTTATCACCGGGGAGATCCCCCTGCGCGAGCTGCCGCGGATGTTCGAGCACATGAAGCATCGCAACGGTGAGCTGAAAACCGCCGTCATCCCCTAGGCCTGCCGCCGCCGGCAGGCGGCCGGGGCGCTGCGGCTCGATGGTCAAGGCGCTTCCGCGCCGCCCGGCCGCGCCAGGGTCATGCAGGCACCTCTCGAACTCGAAATCGCGCGCGAGTTGCCCCCGCCGGGATGCGCCACCCCCGACGCTCACCGCTACACCCGCTGGCTCGCCACCCACCACTACGAAAACTTCACCGTGGCATCGTGGCTGCTCCCCCGGCGACTCCGCCAGCATTTCTATAACCTCTATGCCTACTGCCGCTGGGCGGATGACTTGGGCGACGAGGTCGCCGACCCGGCGCGCGCCCTCCAATTGCTCGACTGGTGGGAGGATGAATTGCGTCGCGGCTATGCCGGCCAGCCGTCGCACCCGGTTTTCGTCGCCCTGGCGCCCACCGTGCGCGAATTCGATCTCCCCATCGAGCCGTTCCTCGACCTGCTGACCGCCTTTCGCCAGGACCAGACCGTTCATCGTTATCCCACCTGGGAGGATGTGCTTGGCTACTGCCGCTATTCGGCGAACCCGGTGGGGCGCTTGGTGCTGTACCTGTGCGGCTACCGCGACGCCGAGCGGCAGCGTCTCGCCGACTTCACCTGCACGGCGCTGCAACTCGCCAATTTCTGGCAAGATGTCGCCCGCGACCTCGACAAAGACCGCATCTACATCCCGCTCGATGCGCTGGCAGCGCACGGTTTGGACGCCGCCGACATCGTGGCGCGGCGCTTCGACGCGCGCTACGTCGCACTGATGAAGGATCTGCTGGCGCGCACGCGGGAACTGTTTGCCGCGGGGTTGCCGCTGGCCCGCCGCGTGGCCCCCGAGCTGCGCACCGACATCGAGCTGTTCAGCCGCGGCGGCCTCGCCGTGCTCGATGCCATCCAGGCCATCGGCTACAACACGCTTGAACTCCGCCCTGCCCTCAGCCGCTTGATGCAGGTGCGGCTGCTGGGGAGCGCGCTCACCGCGCGCTGGTTCACCTCGGCGATTTCGGGCGATGGCGCCAAGGCCTCGCCCGCGCCTGCCCGGGACGCCGCGAATTTTGCCCTGGCGGCATCCTATGCTGAATGCCGCCGCATCGCCCGAAGCGCCGCCAGCAATTTCTATTACGCGTTTTTCCTGCTGCCGCGGCCCAAGCGCGACGCTCTCTGCGCGCTCTACGCTTTTATGCGCCGCGTGGACGACGTCTCTGACGCGGCCGGCGTCGTCGCCGAAAAGCAACGCGGTTTGGCGCGCTGGCGCGCGGCCTTCGACGCGGCTTTGGCAGGGGAGGGAATCGCGACCCGCCCCGAGCGCGGCGAAGCGGCCGAGGCGCAGCGCGTGTTGCCGGCGCTGGCAGACACCATCCGGAGATACGCCATCCCGCCGCGCTATTTCCACGACCTCATCTCCGGCGCGGAGATGGACCTGAGCGTCGCCGCTTATCCCACGTTTGAGCGTTTGCGCGAGTACTGCTACCGCGTGGCCGGCACCGTCGGCCTCACCTGCATCCACGTCTTCGGCTTCCGCGATCCGCGCGCACCCGACCTGGCGGAAAAGCTCGGCCTGGCCTTCCAATTGACCAACATCCTGCGCGATGTTCCGCGGGATTTCCAAATGGGCCGCGTCTACTTGCCGCAGGAGGATCTCGAGCGCTTGGGCATCCCGCCGGACGACCTGGGGCGGGGACGCCTGACGCCCGCGCTTGCCGATCTGCTTCGCCTCTCCGCGGACCGCGCCTGGAAATTCTACGAGGAAGGCGCGGAGCTGGTGCGACTGGTGGACGCGGACAGCCGGGCGGCGCTCTGGGCGCTGGTGCGGATTTACAGCGGCCTGCTGCGCGAGATCGAAGCCCGCGGCTGCGACGTTTTTTCCTCGCGTGTGCGTCTCTCCGCCACGCAAAAGGCGGAGTTCCTGGTCCGGGCGCGGCTCGGCTTGTGGTCGGAGGCCAATGCCCTCGAAGAGCGTGATCGTGATCGGCGGCGGACTGGCGGGGCTCTCCTCGGCCGTCGCGCTGGCTGACGCCGGCTTTCGCGTCCGCCTATTTGAGAAGCGACCGCACCTGGGCGGCCGCGCCACGTCCTACCTGCTGCCTAGCGGCGAGCACGTGGACAATTGCCAGCACGTCACGCTGGGCTGCTGCACCAACCTCGACGATTTCTATCGCCGCGTCGGTGCCGCGCAGAAAATCCGCATGTACGACCGGCTGATTTTTGCCGACCTGGCCGGCCGTCGCTCGGTCATCGAAAGATCGCCGCTGCCTCCGCCTTTCCATCTGGCGCCCTCCTTTGCGCTGTTTCCCTCGCTCGCTTGGACCGACAAGCGCGCCATCGCCCGCGCCGTGCTGTGCATTGCGCGGAGCGCGGGGCGGTCCGCCGGCCTCGACGGCCTGGGCGGCGAGACGATGCTCGACTGGCTCCGTCGCCACGGGCAGACCGGCGCCGCCATCGAGCGCTTCTGGCGCGTTGTGCTGGTCAGCGCGCTCAATGAGGAACTCGGCCGCACCGACGCGCGCTACGGCGTGGATGTTTTTTGGAAGGCGTTTCTGGCCAATCGCAGCGGGTACGAGCTGGGCATCCCTGCCGTGCCGCTGGGCGAGCTCTACGACGGCTGCCGCGCCGCGATGGAGCGCCGCGGTGGGGAAGTGCGCACGCGCGCAGGCGTGCGCGAGATTTGCGTCGCCGAGGGAGCCACCGCGGGCGTGCTCCTGGAAAACGGCGACCAGGCGCAGGCCGAATTTTACGTTGTCGCGGTGCCGCACGACTTGCTGCCTGCTCTGCTCCCCCCGGCGGTGGTCGAATACGAGCCGGCCTTCGCCAACCTCCGGCACCTGCGTACCGCGCCGATCACCGGCGTGCACCTGTGGTTCGACCGCGCAATCATGGCCGAACCGTTCCTGACCCTGGTGGACTGCACCACACAATGGATTTTTAACAAATCGCGACTCTACGCCCCCGCTGAGCCCGCGGGGCGAGACACCGCGCCCACCCAGACGGGCCAATACTTACAACTGGTGATCAGCGCGTCGTACGACCTCGTGGCGCGCTCCCGCCAGGAGATCATCGAGCGGTGCCGGCGAGAGCTGCTGGAGGTCATTCCTGCCGCTCGCGAAGCGCAACTTCTGCGCGCCACCGTCATCAAGGAAACCGCCGCGACGTTTTCGCCCGAGCCGGGCTGCGATCGCTGGCGCCCGGCGCAGACCTCGCCGGTGAAAAATCTGTTCCTGGCGGGCGATTGGACGGCCACCGGCTGGCCCGCCACAATGGAGGGCGCCGTGCGCAGCGGCTATCTGGCTGCGGAGGCGATTCTGGCGGCTGCGGGCGAGCCGAAAAAGCTGCTGCGCCCGGACCTGCCCACCGAGGGCTTGACACGGCGCTGGGCCCGAAAATAATTCAATCGGGCGGCAAGGTTCAGGGGGAGGTGCGGGAGTGTCCAGGCCGAAAGAGGAGGCGCCGGGCTATTTATTGAGGAGCTTGAGCAGCCTCTCGGCGTACTCCGGCTTGAGGGTCTTCAGGGTTTCGTATTCGGTTTGCGCCGCCGCTTTCTGTCCAATGTCCACGTAGGTCACGCCCAGGTTATAGTGCGCCAGGCCGTAGTCGGGTTTGAGGCGGATGGCCTCCTTGTACTCCGCCACCGCTTCCGTGTTCCGCTTCAGCTTCCAGTAGGCGTAGCCCAATTCATTGTGTGCCTCGGGATAGTCGGGCTTGAGGCCGAGGGCCTGTCGCAGCGGATAGACGGCCTCGCTGTATCCTTCCGTCTCGTTGTAGCACCAGCCCAGATTGTGATAGGCCGTGGCGTTCTTCGGATTGAGGCGCAAACCCTTGTTGTAGGCGTCGATCGCCTCGCGGTAATTTTTCATACTGTAGTAATACAGATTGCCCAGGCCGATATACGCAGCGGCGTAGTCGGGCTTGAGCCGCGCCGCCTCCTGGTATTCCTTCACCGCGTCGGGATACCGCTCTAGCATCCGGTAGGTGTACGCCAGCTCGTTGTGCGCTTCGGCGTAGTCGGGGTTGATGCGCAGGGCTTTTTGCAGCGGCTCGAGCGCTTCCGAGTACCTTTTCAATTCGTTCAGCGACCATCCCAAGTTGAAATTGGCGGCCAGATTCTCGGGCTTCAGCCGTAGATACTGGCGGTAGGTTGCCGCCGCATCTTCGTACTTGTTCTGGCGGTTGTAATAGATGTCCGCCAGGCCGAAGTAGGCGGCGTCGTAATCGGGATTGATCCGGATGGCTTCCTTATATTCCTTGACGCCGTCGTCTAGTTTTTCCAGCTTCTTGTAGGCGTAGCCCAGCTCGGTGTGTGCCCGCACGTTGTCGGGCCGCAGGCGGATCGCTTCTTGGAGCGCCGAGACCGCATCCGCGTATTTCCCGACCTCGTTGTAGCACCAGCCGAGGTTCACGTAGGCCGAAACGTAGTCGGCCTTGATGCTGACAGCCTGCTTGTGCTCGGCGATCGCTTCCTCGACGCGCTTCAATTGCTGAAGTGTGTAGCCGAGTTCGTTGTGCGCTTCGGCGTAGTCGGGCTTGAGCCGCACGGCCTCGCGGAGCGAATCCACCGCCTCGTTATATTTTCCCGTTTCGTTGTAGAGCCAGCCCAACTCGTAGCGCGCCCGGGGGTCGGTCGGCTGGAGTTGCACCGCCTTTTGGTCCGCCGTCAGCGCTTCCGTATAGCGCTGTAGCTCGCGATAGGCGTATCCCAGCTGGCTATAGGCCTCGCCGTAGTCCGGCTTCAACCGAACGGCCTGCTCCAGCGGCGCCACCGCTTGCGCGTACTTGCTCATCTGGTAGTAGGCCCGGCCGAGGTTGTACTGCGCTTCCGCGAAATCGGGTTTGAGCTGGACCGCCTGCTCTAGGGCCTCCGCGCCCAGCGCGTATTTGCCTTCTTTGATGTACGCCACGCCCTGGTCAAACAGCCGCTTGGCGGCCACCGGGTCTTCGCTCGCAGCAGACCCCGAAAGGCTAGCCCCGGGCGTGCTCGGCCGCGCCGCAGCGCTCCCGTACAGCAGCCAGGCGGCTGCGCACAGCGTCAGACCCAGGCGGATGGGTACTCGGCTATTCATTGCGCTCCTCTCCAACGTGGCACCTCTGCATGTGTGGCTCGCGTCGAGCCCTGCCTCGCGCCCAGGCCAGGTAGCGCCCCCATTCCCGTTCTCTTCTCGGAAATCAGATGCCGCTCCTCGAACGCTGCGTTGCTCTACCTTCTCAAGATCTCTTCGGCCAGGGGAGCTCGCGGGACGCGTCTCCTGGGAAACGTTCGGGTCGCCCGTCCCCTGAAACGATTGCACAAGCCCGGCGCTTTTTCCTGTTGCGCCCCCCGAATCAGAGTATCATGTGTTCTTCCCCCTGGAGGAGACTGTGGAGCGGAAGTATAAGCAGCGGGGCTATATGGATGCCGATAAGCCCGAGAAGAAGAAGGAGCGCCCGCCCGAGGGGCGGCCCCGCCAGGAACAGATCGGCCCGCGCACCCCGCGCATGGTTGGCACGGTCACCCGAGCGCGCTGTGCGAACTGCGGCAATGTCCTGCTCCCAGGCTTCGACCCGAACGGCGTATGCCCTCGATGCCAATTCGAGTTGCACTGCTGCAAGCAGTGCGTCCACTTCGATACTGGCGGGGAGCTTAGGGATGTAGTGCCCATCCCCGAGCGCATTCCCAAGAAGGACGCGCGCAACGACTGCACTTTCTACGAATTCCGCACCACCGTGGAGAAAGATACGGCTCCTTCTGCTCCCGCGGCCTCCCCGGCAGCTCCTGCAGCCCACTCGGCGCGCCCGCACGACGCCCGCAAGGCCTTCGAGGACCTCTTCAAGAAGTAGCCGACCTCGGGTAGGTGCCCCGACAGTAGCTAGATGGCAGGCGGTAAAGGAATTGTAATCAGTGAGTTACTGTCCGGTGCGGTGAAATACAGGATTCCCTGGCTCGGATTCGTGGCGATACCGCGCACGGGACTCGGCGTAGAGCCCTGCATGATTTGGCGGTGATTCACAAGATCCAGTAAGACGAATCCAGTGGGCGTGCCAGCCACAGCGATACTGTTGCCGTAGTTGGCACTGACCAATGCTCCGCTCGCCAAGAGGCTCGCTGGGAGCACTGGATCGCTCAAAACCAATTGGTAGCCTCCTGCGGAGGCCGCCGCATAACTGCCTTTCACAGTGCCTGTGCCGATGTTCAACTCTTGAACCGCAAACGTCGACTTGGACCCCACCACGAACTGTCCGGGTGCAGAGAAGCTCGGATTCGAAACCAAAGTATAAACGATCTCGTTTTGTTGTGCGCTCACCGCCAGTGAGGTGACGAGGCCATCGACTGGGATCCTGGCGAGTATCCCAAGCGAAACGAGGTCGATTTTTGAGATGTACCCTTGTCCCCCGACCCACAGGGCGGTCCCACCTGAATCCATCGCCAGCGCACTGGGTAAGGGTCCCACGTTTGCGACGCGGGATTGACTGAGAGTTCCCAGGTCCACCTCAGAGAGAGTCGCGCTTCCATAGTTGGCAACATACGCCTTCGTTTCGTCGGGTCTAATCATCACGGCTGCGGGTTGCACACCAACTAGAATGTCCGCAAGGGTTGCGAAATTCACGAGGTCAACCACGCTCACCGAGTTGCTAGAGTAGTTTGCCACGAGCGCACGAGTCGGCTGCGTAGTAATGACTGTCAAATCCGGGGTACTATCCGTGACCAAATGTTGTACTTTGTAGGCCTTCAGAGCAACCGGCCGGCTCCCAACGAAAATTGATCGTCCCTGGAAATACACCTGGCCTGTCGAAGCTAGCGTAAGTACCGGATATGCGGTCTTTTTTGTGCTGGTTCTACAGAGAGCAGCAGTACAGATCGTACGGGGAGTGCATGGCGGCGGCGTACAATTCACGACTTGTACTGTCACATCGACTGCATCAATGGCGAAAGGCGTCGACTGCGAGGTGTCCTGGGCGCCGACAGAGAGGAAACCCCCTCCGAGGAACTGCGGTTGGACAGTTGGGTCGGGATTCCAAACATTAAAACCGTACACCCCGGGTCCAAGCGGAATTCCACTCGCTTGCTTTGGAAAGGGAAAAGTCGCGCTTGTCCCATTTGGAGGCACTGTATTGGCCAGAGTTGATGAGATAAAAAGTTCGTCGCGCCCATACAAGTTTAGGAAAGGCGGGCCGTTGACTGTGGAGAATCCCGATGCAACAACTGTTAGAGCCAATGGAAGGGAAGAAGCCAAGGAGAACTGTGGATCCGCCACGGTCAGTACATGAGGACAATACCATGTTATTGCTCGGTTCTCGAATGTGACATTGAATTGCGCCACATTTGGTAAACACACCGGAGGACTGTGCGTATCGATCACCCCGGAATCCCACAGGGCAGGAAGGCGTCCATCGAGGACTTCAAATTCTCCATTGGCACCCGTGGTCTTACCAAACGCTGTGGTCCAACCGACAGCGGCCACAGAAGTATCCCTCACCCAAGTGCCCGAAACGAACACGCCGCTGAGAGGAACATTAAAAGGAGCTATGCCTGTAAGCTGGACCACTTCTACGCTCCGAACCTTGAACCCGGAGGAAGGTGGTACAATTTTCTCTTCGCAACCGATCAATCCAACGGAAGCCGTGACGCATAGGACTATGGCGAATGTCCTCGCTACCATCTTCATCTCCGTTCTCTCCTCAGTCCACGTTCAGACTTTTGAGTAGGTCATGCATTCTGAGCGTCAGATCAATCCCTGGATGGCGAGCGAAAAAGCTGTCCCGTGCCTGCAAGTACTCGCGCTGTTTCTGAAGTGCCTCCTCGCTCGGCCGAACTGGAACGAACAAACCCGCGCCGTCTGTATGCGCAGGGGGATGAGATGTGGGAGGGCTGTTCCCGCCCTTTTCCTTGTTCCCTAGCAAAACGCGCCGATTGAATTCAAGGAGACAGAGAAGATAAACAGCCTCGACGGGCCGGATTGCATCCTGCACTTCGCCGGTTGGCGCGTGCGCAATGATGTGGGGCAAGAAGACCTTCGCTAGCCCTAGCCGAAGATTGTGCACTTCTTCTGTTGAAGTGGGCGCCCATTTCGGGGCATTCCATTCATCCATGATCCGATTGAACGCCTGGGCAACAACGGACTCACGTATGCGTCGATTCGGGTTGACAACGGCAGAGTATTCGGCAGTGGCTAGGCGCTCGCGAATCCCCTCAAACCCTGGAATGTTTACTTGGTGGAGGCCAAATTTTTCCAGTACAGCCGCAAGGTAATCCTTTGCGTCACCGAGGGAGTGGATCCGATCTGTCGAGCCGAGCTCATCTATCCGTCTGTCGTGAGGAGCACGCGGGAATTCAGCCATGCTGCCACCCGGAGCATGCAGTAATTGAATCGATGTACATACTGCAAGTATAACAACTATCCCTGCCACGAGTCTGGTCGCTGGTCCCACCTTGATTATGGTTCCGAGGATTCCTGGCTAAGCCTCACCAATAAGGGTACAATTCAGCAATCTGATTGCTCACCGCGCGCCCACACTTCTTCGTGTCTATATTCAGGGCGTTTGTCCTCTGTCGCACGCGGGGACTGGCAAAGGCTGTCTCGGATACTGCCGTTTGACCATTCGATCTAACTCGGACGTTCTTACCATCTGGGTACGTATATGTCAAGTGAAAAGGGTGACCGGCTAAGTTTCCCATCTCTCGGCCATCTTCTACTTCCGGAGGTTGGACCTGATGCCCTCGGCCCCGTCGCGGACGGCGACATACGATCCTCCGGCGAACAACAAGATCAAGCTCACCGAGCGGGCGAACTTCCAGTGCATCATCCAAGCATTCATTACCTCCAACCGCACAAACATTGAGGAGGTCATTGGCACGCAGTTCAGTATGTCGACCTCAACGACGTTTTGCAGCGGAGCCAGCGAGTGCCTTGTCAGATGTACCGTTTTCCGGACTCCCAATCTGACTTGGGGGACGCGCAGGATGCAGTTGGGAGCGAAATTCATGTTCTAGTACTGTTCGTATCAGACCAAGAAGAAGCCGCGACGCTGCACCACCAGACCCGGTGGCAGAGCGTCACACTTTGGCCCTTTGCGAGAGTTGAGCCGGGTTTCAAAGCCACCTCTTACCGCCGCAGATTCCTGTCAGAGGGCGAGTCTCACGGGGTTTGCGTGCTGAGCCTCGCAGGGCGGACTCATCCACGATGGAAACGCCAGCTGGCGCCTGGATGTGAAACATGGCCTCGGGGAGCTTAGGGATGTAGTGCCCATCCCCGAGCGCATTCCCAAGAAGGACGCGCGCAACGACTGCACTTTCTACGAATTCCGCACCACCGTGGAGAAAGATACGGCTCCTTCTGCTCCC
>Ga0209515_10002445_pt1 | contig 28521 bp, 26 predicted proteins | sample Subgroupgradi54m_FD_187454 | JGI IMG/M metagenome (GOLD analysis project Ga0209515, IMG submission 187454) | Subsurface groundwater microbial communities from S. Glens Falls, New York, USA - GMW60B uncontaminated upgradient, 5.4 m (SPAdes)... ... | reverse complement strand
TTTCAAATTAAACAGTCTCTCAGTCTGTCTATGGTTGGTTTTATTGATATCAAAATCTTGGGCTGCTCTGACGCCAGCCGAATCCGATAAAATGAATGGTTACGATGCGCCGGTTTTTTCTGCAGCAACCATTGATAGAAAAACTCTTTCACTGAAGAATTATAAAGGCCATCCGATTTTATTAAATTTTTTTGCCAGCTGGTGTCCGCCTTGCCGTCAGGAAATTGGCGAACTTCTGAAAATTAACGAGAAGTACTTATCTAATGGATTGGTCATCATTGGAGCAGCCACAGACTCCAAGCTAATTACGGATACACCATCAGATAAGGAGAAAAACGATGTTACCACTCTCGTAACCCGTTTGAAAATTCCTTATCCCATTATTATCGCTGATCAGAATTTGGTTCAACAATATCAATTCATAGGAATCCCGACGATCATTTTCATCACGGCAGAGGGTAAGATCGCCAGAGTGTTTTATGGATATCATAACGCTAATCAGATTGAAAATATGATTCAGACGTTGTTATTAAAAAAATAAACGGTATGAACTTAAATGATGCGATCAACTTGAGTCAGCCATTGGTGAAGCCGTTTTATCAAATTTTTACCCTCCCACCTCGACAATTACATCCCATTTTTATTCACTTTCCTATCGTTTTCTTGGAAGCTGAAGTATTATTCCTCTTGTTGTTTTTGATTAAAAAGAAACCCGATTATGAACGTTGGGCATTGAACTTTCTGAGATTAAGTTTCTGGTCTATGCTGATTGCTGTCGCCTTTGGATTTCATGATTGCGGACTTAATATGGGAGTCGGCAATAAATTTTTATTGGGATTTCAGGATCGGATGGAAAATGCTTTTCGTTTCGAGAGTTCCGTCACGGTTCATTTTTGGTTGGCTGTTTTGTTGCTCATTCTTACTTTTATTCGCCTTATTTGGCGAGAACAAAAAAAGAAAAAGATATTCGAGGGTAGATCAGGTTATTTTTTTTGGGGATTAACATTGTTTAATCTCTGGTGCTTATTGGCTATGAGTTACGTTGGCGGGTTAATCAGTCATCAATAGGAAATAAATTAAGTGAAAGATTCTCAAACTCCAACATACTCCCTTCGGGAATTGGTTTTGTATGCCTTAAAACTCGGCACAATCGGCTTCGGAGGCCCGGTGGCGCTCGTCGGTTATATGTACAGAGATTTAGTGGAGCAAAGAGAATGGATTTCGGAAGAAGATTATAAAGACGGGTTAGCATTAGCGCAGTTGGCTCCGGGGCCTTTAGCCGCACAATTATCCATTTATCTGGGATATGTTCATTATCGTATTTTAGGCGCCTCACTGGTTGGTTTGGCTTTTATTTTGCCATCGTTTTTTATGGTTGTGGTACTGGGTTGGCTTTATAAGTTGTATGGTGGATTAAGTTGGATGCAGGCGATCTTTTATGGTGTGGGGGCAAGCATCATCGGTATTATTGCCATGAGTGCTTATAAATTAACAATAAAGACGATTGGTAAGAATTGGATTCTATGGGGAATTTATCTTGTTTCTACCATCTATACTGCAATCACGGAAACCGAACAAGTCGTGCTGATTCTTTTAGGAGGGATCATTGTTTGGTTAAAGGAAAATTCGCCTAAGAGTTTAAAATCGAAATCTGCAAAGCTGCTGGGATTGTTTGCCATGCCCGCAATAATCAATTTTGGGATGATATCATCAGATCAGGGAATTTTATGGAAAGTTTTTATTTTTTTCGCTAAGGCAGGCGCTTTTATCTTTGGCAGTGGTTTAGCGATCGTTCCGTTTCTTTATGGTGGAGTGGTCAAAGAATATCATTGGTTGAATGACCGGCAATTTCTTGATGCTGTTGCCGTTGCCATGATTACTCCCGGCCCCGTTGTGATCACGGTCGGTTTTATCGGATTTCTGGTAAACGGATTTTCAGGAGCCTGTATGGCGGCCTTGGGAACTTTTTTGCCTTGCTATTTATTTACTGTAATTCCTGCTCCTTATTTTAAAAAATATGGAAAGATTCCAGCTATAGCCTCTTTCGTCAATGGTGTGACCGCGGCGGCTATCGGTACCATTACCGGTGCAGTTTTTGTTTTGGGGAGAAAATCCATTACGGATATTCCAACTGTCTTGTTGGCCATCGCTACCGTTGGTATTCTTACGCGAACAAAAAGAATTCCCGAACCGCTAATTATTTTTATATCGGCATTGATTGGATTGTTATTAAAATTTAAAGTTGGGCTGTGAAATGATCATTTATTGGATTAGGAATTACTTCAATCCTTTAACTGATTGTGGTTAAGGTTTTGCGCCAGATTTCGATTGGCTTTTCCCCAAGCATCTCGTGGCTGATTTCGTTTATTTTGTATTCGGTGATGTGAGCGAACTTTTCATCATCTTCGAACAAGATTCCTTCTTGAATGGCAGGGGCTAAAAGCAGCATGTTCATGAATTGATTGATGCGGGCCGGGCTTAAGTTTAGCCATCCGGCGATCTACTTGATATTAATAGCCCGATCGCTGTCTATATGGAATTGCGTTAAGAATGCTACATCAATTGGAAAATTTTCCGTCGATATATCTATTAAAACATGTAGCTTTAAATATGCAAGTCTATATAGAAGGGTTTGGATTTGATGGGCGAGAACAAGGTTTTGTCGTAATTGTGGTTCCTTTTGCAATATTGCTTCGTGTCCTTCCGACGAGTTCCTTCCGAAGGCCGTATTGCAAAACTTTTGAAGTGCTCTATACAATCTTGTAGAGGAGTGAAGATGAGTCTAAAAAAAGTCATTCAACAACACCGACCTGAAGGCTATTCCGGAAAAGGTGATCAGTATTTAACTTCCATTACAGAAGGAGTGGTGCGCCTTCTTTCCATCGAGAATGAACGAATTGATGATCTTCTTTGGTTATCGGATGAAGACATAACGGAATGCCGCAAACGCATATTGATTTCATTCACTAAAGCCTTTGAAGCTTTGCAACATATGGGCGCTGGATACGGGCTCGAGATGGTCGAGGAAAATCACGATTATGGATGTGAATAGCAAAGAATATTGGCAGTCGGATTTAACCCCGACGCTTTATCCGGACGTTGTTATTGACCTTTTCTTTACCAATGACAAATCTCCAGCCTCGTGTCCCGACGGTATCTGGAGATTTGTCATTCTCTTTAGTAGAGAGAAGGTCAATAAGTGGATGTAAAATATCAAATTGTGCATAAAATTATATGATGCTTACAACCGTGAAGGGGAGAAAAATATTTAACTGCACTGAACATCAAGCCGACGGAGGTTATTATTCCGTTAGTCATGAAATCTTGACATTTAATGGCAAAATATTTTTCTGTATCGACGGAAAAATGCCCCATTGAACTTTATAGATTTCATGACTAACGAGACCTAGCCTGTTTTGGTTCTGGCTTGTCCAGGCTGGGAATGAAGATCTGAACGCATGGGGTGTTTTAAGGAAGTTGTCTGGGGAAGACCTGTTTCTTATTTTAGGCGTATTTATCTTGGCTTCGTTGATTGCTTTTGTTATCCGGTGGAGTATCCGTCATCTGGCGGAAAAAGTTCCGGCTCGGCTTCGCCTGCTTATCTTGCGATTTATTCCGATATCCCGTTTATTGATCGCCATTGCCGCTGTTGTGATCATTGTTCCTGTTCTCATTGAGCCGAAATTCCAGAATGTCATAGCCCTCATTGCAAGTGTAAGTGTGGTGTTCGCCTTTGCGCTCAAAGATTATGTAAGCTGTCTTGTGGCGGGCTTGGTAACCGTTTTGGAAAACACCTACCAGCTTGGGGACTGGATCGAGGTGGATGGCACTTACGGAGAAGTCAAATCAATAGGTATGCGGGCGGTGTGTATCGTAACTCCCGACGATACCGAGGTATCTATTCCGCATTTACGTCTTTGGTCGACCAGTATCTTTAATGCCAGCAGTGGCAATCAGAGTCTTTTGTGTGTTGCTGATTTCTACCTGCACCCGGAGCATGATGCTTCTTTGGTGCGCAGCCGTTTAACAGAAGTTGCGGAAAATAGTACTTACCGTAAACCCGGGACCCCTGTTGTTGTCATCATATTCGAGAAACCATGGGGAACGCACTACCGGCTTAAGGCGTATGTGAAAGAGAGCCGTGAACAGTTTTTGTTTATAACGGATCTGACGGTGCGGGGCAAGGAAATCCTTCGCTCTTTGGGAGTCCGTTTTGCACAAGCGACTTATGCCGAGACCAAAGGCTAACCCTAGAAATCCTGCGCGGCGCGGATCTCTTCCGAAGAATTCCTCTCCAGTGATTTTGTCAGATCTCTTCAAAATAAAGAATACAAAAAGGCCCTCAAGGCAAGCGATGCACTTGTTGACAATATCGATTTGTGCATAATTTTATGTTATGCTTCCAGCCGTGAACGGGAGAATTCATTGTGAAATATATTTCAAGATGGCTTGAAGAAAGAATCGTCGATGCTTTTAAATCTCATCCGGTTGTTATTTTAACCGGACCACCTCAGAATTTTCGTCGCCTGATGCAGGCCCTCGCCCAGGCAACCGGCTGGGAAAGTGTTCAAGAGGAATTATCTCCTGTTTGCCAAGAGACCAGAAGTAATGTGAGCCGGCATATGAGTCTTTTAAAGGATACCAATCTTTTGTATGAACTCAAAGGATACGCGATTAAAGAAGAGCGAGCGTATAAGCAATCAAAATATTTTTGGTTTGATTCTGGAATGGCTTGTTTTCTTTCCGGGATTCATGAGGTAGGCAGCCTTAAAAAGGCTAATATAAAAGGGCGATATCTTGAGAATTTTATTTTCCAACAGATTTTTTCTTGGAGTTCTTTACAGATGATTTCACCAGAAATCTTTTATTGGAAGCTGAAGGCTTTAGAAAGAAGAGGTGGATTTTGTTGTGCGGTCTAATAATCAGATCATTGCTGTAGAAGTGAAGTCGTCCGATTACCTCTCGTTTAGGGACACGCGTCCCATGAGAGGATTTCTAAAATCCCATCCCGAGACTTCTCGCGGGATTATTGTTTATGCGGGCAATAAAATTTATCCGGTGGCTACTAATATCTATGCGGTTCCGTGGACAGTTTTTTAAATCTCTTAAGTTAATGTTGATAATTTTTAATGGATGTTAAAATTTCTAAACATTTTTTTATTTTATGTACATCAAACATCATCTGAAAAATGCATAATCAGGACTTTCGCGTTTGCCCTGCTGGGACGCCTCTCGTGGTTCCATGTACACAGGGGAATCCCCAGAAACTGGCCAAACGCGAAAGTCCTGATTATGAAACGATTGAGTAGAAATTCTAAGGTATTTTTTTCTTTTTGGAAAATTTTTTAATATTTTTTTCTGAATTAACTAATTGGCACAGTTTCTGCTTCTTCTAAAGTAGTAACGCTACCTTATGTCGTTACATCACAATAAATTAAAAGGAGGGTGGGATGAAAAAGCTAGGTGTTGGTGTAAGTTTAGTAAGTATGTTGGCAGCGTTATTGGTGATGGGTGTTCCCCAGGCCCACGCTGTTGCATTTCAGACCGGAGATGTTTTTGCTTCGGTAGCCAGTGGTAATGTGCAGCACTACAATGCAGGTGGGACCTTATTGGAAACACTTAATATTGGGGCTAGCGGTTTTACAACGGGGATGGCCTTTGATGCCAGCGGTAATCTTTATGTCACTGGCTTTAGTGCAGGCACGGTTGCTAAATTTGATACTAATGGTGCTCTTTTAGGGAATTTTGCGACAGGACTCAACGTTCCCGAGTCAATCGTATTTGATAACACAGGTGATGCTTATGTCTCAAGTGTCGGTGGCAGCGGTATCAATAAATATAATTCGACCGGTACACTGTTAGGGAATACACCGATTGGAAGAGTTGATTGGATGGATCTTGAAGCTGATCAAAAAACCATGCTCTATACGCAAGAGGGCACGGAGATTAAAGCCGTCGATGTGTCCACGAACACGGCTCTACCAAATTTTGCTACTGGCTTAAGCGGTAGCAATGCATATGCTCTTCGTATCTTAGCCGATGGGACAGTGTTGCTGGCCGATGGAACAGATGTTAAACATCTGGATGCCGGTGGAGCTCTGATTGGGTCCTATGATGTTACCGGGGAAGACAGTTGGTTTGCTCTTAACCTGAATCCAGACGGAACATCATTCTGGAGCGGCGATTTTAATACTGCCAAGCTCTATAAATTTAATATTGCCGGCACCGGACTCAACACTCAGACTCAGACGATCAATACTGGTACCGGGGGTAATACCCTTTTCGGCGTCGGAATTTTTGGTGAACAAACGCAAGGGTGTTTGGACTGTGGTAGTCGGGTTCCTGAGCCCCTCTCTTTGCTTCTTCTGGGAGGCGGTCTCGCTGGCTTTTTGAGAGTGCGAAGACAAAAAGTCGCAGCATAAAATAACTGTTTCATAGATTCGCTCATGATGAACGGCGATCCTAAAATTGGGGTCGCCGTTTTTTTTGCTGCTTTGTTTCGCTTATTTTATATCGTAGTTCAAAAAATTTGCAAATCTTTTGAACCGGGCTATAAAAAGATTCTCGACGATATTCAGACCAACGTTCATTATTGACCTTCTCTCTACTAAACAGAATGTTAAATCTCCAGATGTCGTCGGAAGTAGCGGCTGGAGATTTAACATTAGTAAAGAAAAGGTCAATAACTGCCCTTTTTTATTTTCCCTGATCTAAAATATCTTCGATTAGCGAAAAGATCCATTCGTCTCCTGTGGTATACTAAAAATAAAGATTAAAGAAATGAAAAGTTTCATTATGATTTTGTGCTTTGAAAATTTGTGTCCTTAGGGTGAAGGAAATTTTTTATGAAGTGGCTCTCTCGCTGGGAAATTTTTGCTTTGGGCTCGGCCTTTTTCGCCGGTCTGACCGCACTTTTAGGGAAGATGGGAGTGGCGAATATCAACTCGAATCTGGCAACGCTCATTCGGACATTAGTCATTGTTGGTGTGACTACAGCGATTTTATTCTGGCGCAATGAATGGCAGCGGCCGGAGGCAATCGGGATCAAGACCTGGATATTTCTTGTCCTTTCCGGAATCGCAACGGGCCTGTCGTGGCTGTGTTATTACCGCGCACTGCAACTCGGCCCCGTCTCCAAAGTAGCTCCAATCGATAAATTAAGTGTAGCGTTTGCCATTCTCTTAGGAATCATTATCCTCGGCGAAAAACTCACCTGGCAAACCGCGCTCGGCGGTCTTCTGATTACCATCGGGGCGATCGTTGTTGTGGTTTGGGGATGAGGGAGGTTACAAATTATAACGATAGTTTATATTGGAAATATTTAAATGTTGTCACGAGAAGAACAAGACAAATTAATTCAGTATTTAAATGAATTTAAAGGTAAGGAATCTGAAGTTAAGATTCAATTAATATCCGGAAAATGGTTCAATCTGGATAAAAGAATCATTGTAGAGGTCTGGCTTGAGGAAAGGCAAAAGGAGAGAGAAAAGAATAATTCAAAACACTTTGAATGTTTAAGTTTAGGTATATCTTTTTTAACCTTTCTGGCGGCAGTTTTCTCAGGTATATCTGCATGGAAAAGTGCTGATATTTCTAAGATGTTAGCAGATCAAGAAAAACAGGCACAGCGCGTACAATTAAGACCATATGTGAAGGTTATGTTAACTAATCCAATATTGCCATATGATGATTCCGGTATCTATGTTGTTCTGCCATATCAATTGGAAAATACTGGCAGTTCAACAGCTTTAGATGTCCGAAGGCAGTATACAAGTTATTTAATTGATAAGGTCGGAAAAGAAAATAAAGTTCAAACTTATCAAGCGCCGAATATAGGTGATATTTTACCAGCGCAGAGATCTCCTCTCCAACCAGATGATATAAATATTAGTGGATTTAACCTTGAAGATCTTTTACCCCTTAAGGTTGAATTAAAAATCGTTTATCATGGCCCGCCTGAAATCGATTCAAGAGCATATTGTTCAAAAACCGTGTTGATCTTATACCCTCAAAAATTAAAGAATGGTAAAATTTTATTTTATATTTCTATACCAATGGAATCTTCTGTTTGTGAATCAGATGAAAAATTAAATAATGCGCCATAGCATGGCAAATAACAAGAAACTCCATGGCACATGCTTTATTTGGAATGATTCGAGGGAAAAGTGAAAAAAAGTAGGGGGCGATGATTAGTGTCTTTAAAATCCCTATTAACCCCTAATTTCAATGAGGACTTTATCGCCCCCTCGGGTTGGGTTCATGAGCGAACCCTAGTCGGTTGCCTTACTGAAAAGCGAGTTATAGGTAATTTTTAAAGACGTTTTAAATATAACATGTGATTCGAAGAATAGCAATGCCGTGTAGCTCGTCGATAAATACATCATTCGCCCCAATTAATTCTGCGCGGAAATTTTTTTCCGCAAATAAAACACTGGATATTCGGTGCTGAATAGTATATAAAAATGTGAATTCAACCCAAGAATTGCAATTGAACTACAATTGCAATTCTTGCCCGGAGGGCCGCTAGAAAAAATCTCGTGGAGATTTTTTCTGTACAGCGGGGTTAAACCCGAGAATTTCAGTTTCCAGTACGAGTTAACACAAAAAGCTTCAACTGAAATTCTTGGGTTCAACAGTACAAAATTAAAACCCAATCAACAACTTAAAAAAAAGGAGGCCATCATGATTAAGCTTTACGGTATTCCGCTTTCCAACAACGTTAACAAGGTCCGCTATTGTTTAAACTGTCTGGGACTGGAGTATGAATTGATTCCGACTAATCCGATACAAGGTGAGACTCAGACGGAGAGTTTCCTTAAAATCAATCCCGTCGGAAAAATCCCTGCCCTCGAAGATAACGGCTTTCCGATTTTCGAAAGCAATGCCATCATCAAATATCTGGCCTCTAAAAGCAACTCACCGATCTATCCGCAGGATTTAAAACAGCGTGTCGTGGTGGATGAATGGATGGATTTTGCCTCGATTCACATCGGCAACGGCATAACCCGGGTCATGTTTAACCGTCTGATGGCGCCGATGATGGGTAAAGAGGTCGATGAAAATTCTCTCCAAGCGGGATTGGAATTTTTGGCCAAGTATCTGCCGGTCTGTGATAAACAATTAGCAAAAAATAAATATCTGGCCGGCGCGAATTTTACTTTGACCGACATTAATCTTTTGGCGGTTATCGATCCCTGCGAACTCATTCAGGTTCCTTTAACCTCTTACCCAAATCTCACGAAGTGGCGAAATAATCTAAAAGCTCAAGCTTTTTATCAAAAATGCTATAAAGACTACGGCCAATTTGTTCAGGAAATGATGAGCGCCAAGACCGCTTAATTAGCTGTCGGTCGACAAGCTGATTGATTTATTGAAAGACAAACATGCGAGGGTTGTCATTTGAAGATGATCTGGGAAATTCAAATGGCAACCTCGGATGTCTTCGACGGAATAATTGAAGATTCCAAAAGGAGGACAGTATGATCTCAAAAATTTTTTATTGGAAAGCAGTAATTGTTACGGCCATGTTGTTTTTTATTTTGAACGGGCGAGGTTTTGCTGAATCCGATATGAAAGGGGAGCAAATGGCTAAAGAGGCAGGAAAGTCAACAGTGGTGATGCTGGAAACCAACCGCGGGAATATCGAACTAAAATTGTACGACGATATGACCCCCAGAACGGTTGAGAATTTTAAAGGTCTGGTACAGAAAGGTTATTACAACGGAACGATTTTCCATCGTGTCATCAAGAATTTTATGATCCAAGGCGGTGACCCGACCGGAACCGGCCGCGGCGGGGAAAGTTTTTGGGGAGGAAAATTTGCAGATGAGTTTCATCCTCAGCTTAAATTCGATCGACGAGGAATTCTGGCCATGGCCAACGCCGGCCCCAACACCAACGGCAGTCAGTTTTTTATTACGAGTGCTGCCACTCCCTGGTTAAATATGCACCACACGATTTTTGGTGAAGTTGTGGGCGGCTATGACACTGTGAGCGCAATCGAACAAACCCCCACCCGCCCCGGCGACCGGCCCGCTGAGGAGCAAAAAATTATTAAGGCGTATATCAAAGGAAATTGACGCCTCTTTAAACCCAAGAATTTTAGTTGACGCTTTTTATTTTAACTTTTAGGGAAACTGAAATTCAGGTTTAAACCCGCTGTACAGTCCTTTGTCAGACTCGTTTTTGTTAGTTGATTCTTTTATCACGAAAACCAATTAACAAAAACAAAATTGACAAAGGACTAGCGGCAGGGGCAATTGTAGTTCAATTGCAATTCTTGGGTTGAATCTTTCTCGAATTTGTCCCCTTTCCTGGATTCCGCTTTTTGTTTGAATCTTTCGTAAGAGCTGCTCGATACTCGTTATCAGAAGACGAGTATCGAGCAGCAAGGATCACATGAGTGCGACTAATTTTTCTATAAAATCCGTTTTCGAAGATGTAAACTCATTAGCTTAGAATTAATCAAACCACACCGGAGCAGATATGAAAAAATTTAGGAAAATATTTATTATCACGCTTGTCGTTTTAGTTGCGCTCGTGATTATGAAAGATGTTTTAATCAGCTCCGCCATCACCGCGATCGGTTCGAATATCGTTGGTGCGCCAATTAAGATAGGAAGTTTTTCGCTGGGAATTTTTTCACCGAAGATTCGGATCAAGAACATGAAGTTGTATAATCCGCCGGGATTCCCTCTAGAGCCTTTGATTGATCTGCCGGAAATTTCTGTCCAGTATGATTTAGGGGCTCTGCTTAAAGGGGCATTGCATTTGCCTTTGGTCATCGTGCATGTTAAAGAAATGGCGGTCATCAAAAACAAAGCCGGGAAACTTAACGTTGACTCTCTGAAAGTTGTGGAAGAACAGAAAGCTCTGCAAAACAAGGGCGAGAAAAGAATTTCTCCATCCAAAGAAAAAACTCAGGCCATGTCCATGCACATTGATTTGTTGAGATTGAATGTCGAGCGAGTTTTGTTTAAAGATTATACCAAAGGAGAACCTCCTAAAATCGAGGTCTACGATGTCGGACTTAATAATAAGGAATTTAAAAATATTAACAGCCCCGAGCAGCTGGTGGTTTTAATCCTGGTGCAAGGCATGGGGCCAACCGCGATCAAAGGAGCGGCTATTTATGGCGTGGCGACTTTTCTGGGAGCCAGTTTTTTGCCCGTTGGTGTGATTGGTCTTTTAGTGGGAAAAGATGATGCCTCTTTTGAGTTCAATCAAAGGTATGATAAAGTTTATGATGCTGCGTTGGATGTGGCTAAACAAGCGGGACAGATAAAAAGTGAAAATAGATCAACGGGAATCATTAAAGGCAGTGTGCCGGGCGCTGATGTGACGATAAAAATTACAGATCGTAATCCGGGAGTTCTGGTGACAATTTCTGCACGACAGTTTTTGATCCCCAAACCGGAGCTGGCCGGAGGCGTGCTTTATCAAATTTCGGAAAAGTTGCGTTGAGCAAAAAAAGGTTGGATCCGCAAAATTTTTTTTCAGGGCTCATTTTTATCTTCTTTGATCTTTACCCAGCCGGGGATGCTCATACTTCTTCCTTGGGCGGCAAAAATTGCCTCTTTAGGAAATTCAATCTCCATAATCTCGTCTTTAAATCTGGAATTATTTTCCGCCATAAAAATTAAGGTCTCAACCGCTTTGCCTTTGATGTCATCGCAAGGGTCGTTGAATAAAGAAACGATGATTGAGATCGTGTCTGGATCCATTCCATATTTGATCGTGTCTAAAGTTGTTTCAATGAGATGATCGAAACTTCCATGAAGCGGAGATTGGGGATTGGTGTAAGAATCGACGCGGCTTAAAAGAATGGTTTTAAGATCTTCCATATAAATCTCGGCGCTGAAGACGTACACTGGAGCAAGAGTGGCGTGAATTTCTTTGATTTTAGTCTTGCAGTAAAGCCGAAAAGTTCCAGGGTGATTCCAATACAATCCTTGTTCTGTAAATTCTGAACGCGCCTCGAGCTTTTTTACTTTTTTTAGAATGAAAGATGTCCGCGCGTAGGTTTGTTGTGTGAGGCTAAGAAGATTAAAAAGAAAAATAAGATAAATAAAAGTGATTTTATAATTGAATTTCATTGCGTCCTCCCAATTTGCAAATATTATCGAATTTATTGAAAATTAGGATGCTGTTCAATGGTGATTTTTTTTATAGTTTATGCGGATCTAAACTCAAAGTACGTAGCTTCGGGGCCCAGAGGCCGGTTATAGCGACGACCAAAAGTGTAATCGCTCCTCCGGCCCAAACACAGGGAATGGTACCGATCCAATGGGCGACTAAACCGCTTTCAAAGGCGCCAATTTCGTTCGATGCGCCGATAAAAATCCAGCTGACCGCCGAGATACGTCCGCGCATATTGTCCGGTGATAAAAGCCTCACAATGGACCGCCGGATCACCGTACTGACCCCGTCAAAGACCCCGCTCAACGTTAAAGCGATAATCGACAAAATAAAATTTTTCGAAAAAGCAAACACAATGATCGTGACCCCAAAGCCGGCCACACACCCAATGAGATTCCATCCCGCATGCCGAATGGGCGGATGACGCGTCGACCAGAGCATAATGGCCAGCGATCCCACCGCCGGCGCGGCGTTAAGAATTCCTAATCCCCTGGCCCCGACGTGAAGAATGTCGGCGGCAAAGACCGGCAAAAGCGCAATCACACCGCCGAACAACACCGCAAATAAATCAAGGGTCATAGATCCGATCAGAGCCTGTTCATGAAAAACATAACGTAAACCAATCGCAATGCTTTTGAAAACAGATTCTCCTTTAGGCAAGACGGGTTTAGGTTTTGGAGAAATGGTGATGGTGCAAAGCCATGAAAAGGCAAAGATCATAGCCAAAATCAAATAAGTTTTTGCCGCGCCGAAATAATCATAAGAGAATCCAACCAGCGCCGGCCCGATGACCGAACCCGATAACCAGCTGCTGCCAATCCACGACGAGGCATTCACCGTGAGTTCCCGGGGAACCACTTGCGCCTCGAAGGCGGTCGATGCCGGGTCAGAAAAACCGCGGGCAATTCCGGCCAGAAAGATGACCGCATAAAGTCCATTCACGTTTTGGGTGTTAGGATCAGACGAAAGCCAGGCCAGGAGACAAGCGCACACAACCGACGCCGCACGCGTGATGAGAAGAATTCCTCGCCGGTCAAATCGATCTGCCGCGTATCCGCCCAAAAGCGATAAAGAAATCGCCGGAATCGCTTCCACCAATCCCAGAATCCCCAGCGCCAGGGGACTTTGGGTTATCTTATAAATTTGAAACCCGATGATGACGGCCATGGCCCGGTTGGCCAGGGTAAAGAAGGCGGTTGAGCCTAAAAAAAAGCGAATCTCCGGTAACTTGAGTGCTACCAAAAAGTGATGAGAAGAGTTTGTTTTCATTTTAGAATTTTCCAATTGATGATAAGAAAAAAGATGTGTAATATACTAGCATATCTTTATCAAACATAACTCTCGAGATGGAAATTTTATTTTACGGTATCTGGAGATTTGGCATTCTGTTTAGTAGAGAGAAGGTCAATAAGATGATCAAATCATCACCCAGTAGTCAACATATCAAAATACGCCGAGCTAACGAACGCGGACATGCCCTTCATGGATGGCTGGATAGTTTTCATACATTCTCTTTTGCGGATTATTATGACCCACAGCATATGGGATTTCGATCTTTAAGAGTGATTAACGAAGATCGAGTGGAAGCGGGGAAAGGTTTTGGGGAACATTCTCATAAGGATATGGAAATTTTAAGTTATGTCGTGGAAGGCGCTCTCAAACATAAAGATAGTATGGGCCATGAATCGGTGATTAACACCGGCGATATACAAAAGATCACCGCCGGCACAGGCATTGTCCACAGCGAGTTTAATGCCTCCCATACAAAGAGAGTTCATTTTTTGCAAATTTGGATTGTGCCTAAAGAAAAAGGTTTAAATCCATCCTACCAGCAGTTCACGCTTCCCTCACAAGATACGACCCACCCATTACTTTTGATTGCTTCCTCGATGGGAGGAAAGAATATTATTCAATTTTATCAAGACGTGGATTTATATCGAGGGACGCTCAAGAAAGGTCAGAAAATCTCACATATCTTTCCACCCAAAAGAGGAGGATGGATGCAAATGATCCAAGGCTCCCTTGAGCTTGAAGGACACAGCTTGAAAGCCGGAGATGGGGCAGCCATCGAACAGCAATCTCAAATCAGTTTGAAAGCATTAGAGCGGTGTGAATTTTTGCTGTTTGATTTATATTAGCTTTTTAAAAAATCGAAATCTCCTTTGAATGTTTGTTCTGCTCTATACTCAAAGAGATTATCAAAAGAAAACATGGGGGACATGAAAGCTATACCCCATTTCAAAAATTCTGCAATAGTGTATTCTAGAAAAATGGGGTATTATCCCTCGCTGTTCTAAACCAACAAAAAACTTTAGACATTGCAAATTTAATGAAGCGAGGGATAATATGGCAAAGCCGGAAGTTGCCGTCGGTGGGCATTGCCCGGTATGTCTGATGGCAGGCATGGATATGAAAGGGAAAGATGATTTTACAACCGAGTACAAGGGTAAGATTTATAAATTTGAGAGTCTTGAACACAAAAATCTATTTCTTGCTGATCCAGAAAAATAGGTCAAAGATTTAAGAGACGAAGTATAAGGAAATGGAAAGTCAAGAAGGTTCCGACACATGATGAATGCGACAAATTAATCATTCATTTTCAAGTCTATTTAAACACAAAATTCTCCTCAAACAACTTCGGATCGTTAAAATAAGTTTCTCCCGTCATCGAAATGGCATGATGCCCTCGCTCTCGCATAAACCCGATGTGCGGGATTCCCATTGAAAAAAAGATCAACGGTTCAAGGCGTTTAGAATCTTTCATAATTCCTTCCGGGGTAAAAACACTTTCCATTCTTCCGTCTTCATGAGGGAGGGCCTCCAAAACAGCATAAGGCAAAAGCTGATATCTCTGCGTTTCTTGCGTGTATTTTCCGACGGAAATATGTTGCAGCTGATGCCAGCCAGAGTTTATTCTTAAAGACAACTTTTTTTGAGGATAACTCTCCGGCAGCCAGGCAGGAACAAAAGGCTCCGAGCTTAAGAAGTGTGGAATTAATTGTACAATTTTATCTTTGCGCGGGACAAAGAAATGATAACACCCGCAGTTATTCATCGTGTCCATCATCAGGGGAAAGCCGTTTTGATCCAGCGTGATTCGTATTGTGATCCCATCTAGTGCCCCCCGCTCCAGCCACGGACTGTTTGGGCCCAATCGTCCCGTATACCAGGTTACATAATTAAACTGCACGATGGGTTGAGCCTTTATTAACGCATAGGTCACGTAGTAGTAGACCGTCGGCTTTTGAGTATCAATTGTAACTTTATTATTTTTCCAGACCACTTCTGCGAATCGATCGTAATCGGCAACCGTATCTTGGCTGTAGGTGGGGGCAAAGGCGAGGGTCAGTCTTTGGATCTCTTCATCGGTCAGTTGAGGGATCCCCAGAAGGTTTCGTTTGCAAGGAGAAAATATCTGCGAAATTTCTTCAGAAGAAAGCAGAATTTTTTGAGGAGGCGAAAAATTTTGTATGGTTCCCAAAATTTTTAATTTTTCAAGAGGTGTTTTATGCCAGGTTAAGAATTCCCGGTGCGCTTGCCTAGTTCCTAAAATAACCGGCACAGAAAAAATGGGATAAATACCGATCAACCGTTGAAACGTAGAATACTCACGGGGAATATTTTTAAGTGCGGTCTTTAGAGTTTCATAGAAGCCGGGCTGAATCTTTTCATGATCAAGAAAATTTTTCGAATCATTTTGGAGTTTCAAAATAATTTTTTCTCGATCCGTCGGTTGATCTAGTTGAGAAAAGAGTTTTTTAAGATCTTTATCGGGGAGATTTTGAATTTCTTTGAGGCGGGCCTCAAGATCAAGCTGGCGCATCGCCTCGACCCAAAGTTCTTTTTTCGCGTCGTTATTATTGAATTTCTGCAAATTAATGGAACATTTGCTCGACTTAAGAAGAGGTCCATTAATTTTGCGAAATTCAATAAGGTTTTTTCCTAATTCTACCAGAAAACGATTAGCCCTAAGATATGGAAAACCCGGGATAGAGAAATCCGAGGTTTGTTTGACCTGAGCATTCTCAGCCGCCTCATCCAAGAGATGAAAAAAATTTTCAATCTCAACGGGCCGGTTCGAAACACGCACAAAGTGATGAACGTTCAGTGTGTTGCATCCCAGCATTATGGTGCACAAGACCAAGAAAATAACACCTAAAAAATTCTTTTTATGTTGCAGCATTGCTTTACGCCCCTTATTGAACTTTTCCTTATCAAACGAACGGAACGCCCATTCAATGTCGTCGATCCCAGGATGGGCGTTCGTTCGGATATTAAAGAAAAGCTCAATAAGGCCAGTGTCCCAACGTAACGATTGCCGAGAAAGTCGAATTGTTGTGGATGGGTGGGATATTTTTTCAAGAGAGATTTTTGCTGGACATCAGTACTACCTCGACAGTTTTGTTTTTGTATGTTGATTTCCTTAAATTTAGAGGAATCAACATACAAAAACGAGTTTGTCGTGGTAGTACTTTACCAAGAAATAAAATTTTGTCCATTGTTTACTCATCAGCAGCTTTACATTTTTATGGACTTTTGATATAGTGTGCTGCCATTTCTGTCTCGCGTGAGGCGCTGTTTGGGATTCCTTTGGGGTAAAATTAAAACAGCTGAAGAAATAAATGTCGATCACACATTCCCTTTATAGTTACTTAGCTGATGGAGTCAGTTTTCGATCGCAGGAAGCTCACTCGATGCGGCTGATCTACTTTCCTTTATGCGGCATTGATTCTCAAAGCATTAAATCTTGCCTGACACCTTTTTTAAGTGGCGATATCAAAATCGACAAAAATCATTTCTTGACCAAACCATTTTCTCGCGAAGATCTGCGCGGCAATGTTCGCAATTTCTTCCTCTATATAGAAGGGGGGCAGGTTCTTTCCTTGACCGATGATTCCCCAGAGGTTGCGGTCCACCTGGAAATGGGTCAGCTGTGGCATAAACTCACCCGAACATTTTTAAAAGCAGGTTTAGAAATTTCCTCTTTAAATTTTGTCCCGATAACCGGAGAAACGGTTGAGCTTATGCGTGTTTCAGTGAAAAATATTTCAGGGCGTCCGCTAAAATTTACCCCAACGGCAGCGATCCCCATCTTTGGCCGGGCGCTAGTCAATAAACACGATCATGAACATGTGACTGCACTCTTGCAGCGTATTAAACAGCTCCCGGAAGGCGTTTTGGTTGCACCAACGTTATTTTTCAATGAGGAAGGACATTCAAGTAATCAGAGTATTTATTATGTTTGGGGCATCTCGGATAAAAACGAGATGCCGATAGGGAGTTTTCCTTCCCTGGAAAGTTTTTACGGCGAAGGCGGCCATAGTTTTTGCCCCGAGGCTGTCTTTAAAAATTTGCAGCCCGGTGTATTAGAGAAAGAATTACTGGAAGGCAAAGAGGCGATGGGGGCTTTAAGGTTTAAAGAGGAAGATCTTTGCCCGGGAGAAATCCGGGAATACTTTTTAGTTTTAGGAATCGAAACAGTGAAAACCGCGTCGGCGCCTCAACAAATTTTTCTTAAATTTAACTCGCCGGAAAAATTTGTTGAGGCGCTCGCGCAAAATCAAACCTTCTGGCGAGAGAAATCTCATGCCATTGAATTTCAAACCTCCTCTAAGGATTTCGACAGTTGGCTCAAATGGGTTTCGATCCAGCCGGTTCTGCGACGGATCTTCGGCAATTCTTTTTTGCCGGATCATGATTACGGCAAAGGCGGCAAAGGCTGGAGGGATTTATGGCAGGATCTTTTGTCTTTGATTTTGATTGAGCCCGCTGGGGTTCGGCAGAATCTTATCAATAATTTCGCCGGGGTTCGCCTTGATGGCACCAATGCGACCATCCTCGGATCTTTGCCCGGAGAATTTATCGCGGATCGAAATTCGATCACCCGCGTTTGGATGGATCACGGGGTGTGGCCGTTTTTGACAACCGCTCTTTATATCGATCAAACCGGTGACTACGATATTCTTCTTGAGGAGAATTCCTATTTTCGTGATCCGCAACAGTCCCGCACTTTTGAAAAAGATTTGCGCTGGACGCCTCCTTACGGTCAAAAACTGAAGACCAAAAAGGGGAAGATTTATTTGGGGACAATTTTGGAACATATTTTGATTCAGCATTTGGTGCAATTCTTTAATGTCGGGGAACACAACTTGATTCGGTTGGAAAGCGCGGACTGGAACGATGGGCTGGATATGGCCTTTGCCGGGGGAGAAAGTGTCGCGTTCATGAGTTTTTATGGTGGAAATCTTTTGGCCATCGCCGATCTTCTTGCGGATTTATCGAAGAAAAAAGGAATCCCAAAGATCAAACTAGCCAAAGAGCTCTTGATTTTGCTTGATACTCTTTCCAGCCAAGCGTGCAATTATCAAAATGTCGAGCAGAAAAAAGCGCTGCTGTTCAAAAAATACTTTCGGGCAGTTCAGCCCGAGGTCAGCGGCCAGCAAGTAGAAGTTGGAATCAAAGAGGTTGTTGCGGATTTACGCAAGAAAGGTAAATGGATCTTTCAACAGATTCGAAAGAAAGAATTGATCAGCGTTCAGGATAAAGGCCAAACCTATCGCTGGTTCAACGGTTATTATGATAATCAAGGAAAAAGAGTGGAAGGCTTCAAAGACGGGCGAATCTGGATGACTTTAACAGGCCAGGTCTTTCCGATTATGAGCGGGCTGTCGACCGACGAGGAAACCCGCGAGGTGGTCAAAAGCGTCGATCAATTCCTCAAAGATAAGAAATTAAAAGGGTATCATCTCAATACCGATTTTGGTTTGGATCATTATCTTAGCTTCGGCCGGGCCTTTGGCTTTGCGTACGGGACCAAAGAAAACGGGGCGTTTTTCAGCCACATGAGTGTGATGTATGCGTATGCGTTGTATAAACGAGGTTTTGTGAAAGAGGGCCGCGAGGTTTTGCAGTCGATTTACCGGATGTGTATGGATACGCAAAAAAGTAAAATTTATCCGGGTGTGCCGGAATATTTCGATTCTCTCGGACGGGGAATGTACCATTATCTGACGGGCTCAGCTAGCTGGTTTATTTTTACACAATTGACACAGGTCTTCGGAGTTCGAGGAGAAAGGGGGGATTTGGTTTTGTCTCCCCAACTTTCGCAAGAAGATTTTGACGGGCAGAGAAAAGTTTGGGTCCATTGTTTTTTTGCCGGCAAAAGAATTTCCGTCACGTATATCAATGAAAAAAAATTAGATTACGGGAAATATCGAATCACCTCCGTCACCCTCAACGATCAGCCTATCAATTTTCATCTTATGTCTTCTGGGGCCCCGGCCATCAAAATCAAAAAAGAGATTTTAGAAAAATCTCCGTCGACCTCATCCCCACTGTGTCTTCGGGTGGTGCTTTCTTAAATTTTTCTTTGAACCCAAGAATTTCAGTTGACGCTTTTTGGTTTAACTTTGAGGGAAATTGAAATTCTTGGGTTTAACGACATTTACCGGGCGGTTGTGACCAACAAAGCCAAACTGGTTTATGAATCCGTCGGAGATTGGCTGGAAGGAAAAGACCCGATCCCAGAGCAGGGGCAAAGGGTTGAGGGATTAGAAGAGCAGCTGCGTCTTTATAAATTTCGCAGTGACAACGGCGCGCTTGAATTAGAAACGATCGAAGCTTCCCCCGTCCTAAAAGAAGGAGAGATCGTTGATCTGGCGATTATTGATCTTCTTTCTACCAAACAAAACGACAAATCTCCAGCCTCATTTCCCGACGGCAGCTGGAGATTTGTCAGGGTCAAGGAAAAGATCAATAACATCTAAAAAATCCAACAGAACACTGCACCAATAATTTTTCCTTCATAACTAATGAGAGGTGCTTCATGCCAGACAAAAAACGCATCGCGATTCTAACCGGCGGCGGGGATTGCCCCGGACTGAACGCGGTTATCCGGGCGGTGACTAAAAAAGCTATCCATGATTATGGAATGGAAGTGATCGGCATCGAGGATGGCTATGAAGGCTTGATTGAAAACCGCTATAAAAAAATAGAAAACCATGATGTCTCCGGAATTTTATCGCAGGGCGGAACGATTTTAGGAACATCGAATGTATCCAACCCGTATCATTATGCGGTTAAAAAAGGGGATGAGGTGGAATTCCTGGATGTTTCGAAAGAGGTGATTTCTAATTTTAAAAAATTTAATGCCGAATGTCTGGTTTGTATTGGCGGCGACGGGACTTTAAGTATTGCTAAGAGACTTTTAGACGATGGAATCCCTGTTGTAGGAGTGCCTAAAACGATTGATAATGACATTCAATCGACTGAAGTCAGTTTCGGTTTTGACACGGCGGTGGATATTGTGACCGAGGGAATCGACCGTCTGCACACAACCGCGCAGGCGCATCACCGGGTCATGATTGTTGAAGTGATGGGCCGTCACGCGGGTTGGATTGCGCTTTACTCCGGAATTTCCGGCGGGGGCGATATTATTTTGATTCCCGAAATCCCTTATGATATCAGTGTCATTGTTCAAAAGGTGAAAGAACGCGGGCGAGTAGGAAAGCGTTTCAGTATTATAGTCGTCGCCGAGGGGGCGCGCCCTCAGGGTGGTGAGATCGTTATTAAGAAAATTGTGAAAGAAAGTACTGACCCGGTTCGTTTGGGCGGAATCGGTTTTGTGCTGGGCGAACAGATTGAAAAGTTAACCGGTATGGAAGTTCGAACTGTTGTGATGGGGCATCTGCAGCGAGGAGGAACACCATCTTCTTTCGATCGGATCTTGGCAACCCAGTTGGGAACAAAAGTGGTGGATATGGTCCACAAAAAAGAATTCGGATGTATGGCGGCGATCCAGAGAAATGAATTGCTTAGTGTTTCTTTAAAAGAAGTCGCCCTCGGCCCCCGTCTTGTTCCACTTGATCATCCGTTAATCCACTGCGCCCGCTCTCTGGGGACGTGTTTTGGGGAGTGGTAAGTTGGCGACTCTTTGAACTGCATTGTTGAGCTTCTTTCTAGTAAACAGAACTCTAAAACTCTCGCCAGCGTCGATTCTGCCAGCGAGAGTTTTAGAGTTGGAAAGGAAAAGCTCAATAAGGTGCATAGGGGAGGAAGGATAATGAAAAAAATGTTGGGGTTATCTTGTCTTATGTGGTTGGCATTATGTTTGAATGTTTTTGCCGAAGGTCCATCATTAAAAGAATTGGAAGACCAAGCTTTTGATTTTTATCAAGATAAACAATACGATCAAGCAATAGCTGTTACGCAGAAAGCCTTGCAGATCGTCGAGCAGCAATTCGGTTCGGACAGTCTGGAGGCGGCAAAATTTTTAGGGAATTTAGGCTGGCTTTATCGGTTAGAGAATAACGAAGCTGAGGCAAAGGTCAATTTGGATCAAGCCAGAGCGATTCGAGCACAGCACGGCGCAACCGGAGTTCCCCTCGGGATTCAGACCGAGGCGTTTTTTAGTGAGGTGGACAGATTAAAGGGGGTTATTGCGGAAAAACAAATCCAGGGTCAATCTGAAACGATTCAGGAGACACCGAAAAAATACAAAACACGCTGCGGTATCGAAAACTGCCATGGCCTTGATATCACCTGCGGGCCGAACGCGCCGTTGATGTGTACCCAGATGTATGGCTTCGGCGATAATTGCCGGCAGTATGCCCGGTGCCAGGTTATCGATGGAAAATGCCAGTTGCTCCAAAATAAAAAATTTGATGACTGCAAAGCCTGTGTTAATCAATGCGCCAAAGATTTTAAAAATGATATTGCGGCTTCTTTTGGTTGTGAAAGTCAGTGCATGCAGAAGATTGAAAGACACCCAGTTCAATAATATCTTACCGGAAAAATCCGTACACAAACTAACCACCCCTTGTCAAACGCTATTTATGTGTTATATTTTGGCCAAGAAAGCGTTGCCTTTGATTTTTTCTGGTGCGTTTTTGATTAGCTCTCAAGTTATTTGACAATTTAAAAAAGAGCCTATCGGGGTAATCTCTCCGATGGTTCACCTGAACAGAAGAGCGATGAGGAGATTTAGCCGAAGATCCTTCGCCCTTCAGGCTGTCCTGGCCCGCCGTTCGCGAAAGCCAGGGCGGGCAGGATGAACCCTCGGGTGAGGTGTTCTAAATTACCGAGGGTTCAAAAGTAAACTGCTCGAAAGAGTAGGGCCCATGCACTATAGGGTGTATGGCTTAAGAACCCACGTGGTTCTGAGACAAAGCCGTGAGCCTAATCTTAACTTATTTCCGTTAAGAATGGCTGTCTGGTTGCCGTAGTTATTTTTTCCCTCGGGGGGAAAGATAACTCTCGTCAAATTTTTTTGAAGCCCTTCGAATATATTCTTTCGAAGGGCTTTTTTTTGTTCAAGGGCATAAGGAGGAAAATTTGTTGCGGATCGCGTTTTTTAATTTTTGTTTGTTGAGTCTTTTTTTACTTTCGTTTTCTTTTTTAGAGAAGTCCGTCCAGGGACAAGAAAATAATTCTGTGATGGAAAAAAAGGATGAAGAGCTTTTCAATTGGGTGAAACACAATATCAGTCCTAAAACAAAGATGCCTTTGAGCTTTCAGATCCCGTCAGGGAGGAATCAGCAGGTTTATCAGGAAATGGGCTCGGCGGATTCTGTGAACGCGATCATCGAGCGGGTCATCGTCGATGAAGGACTGGAGGTGTATGATGGGGCCGTTGCCCAGATTGTTTTAACTCTTAACGGAGGAGAAGAAAACCTGGCACAAGCTTTTTTACCGCTTGAGGTTTACTGGCAGGGGCATTTGGGAGAGCTGACGAATATTCGTTCCGGTTATCCGGACCAGCCGTTTATTTATGATCCGAATAACCCGACGGTGGTTTCTTCAGACCTTTCAAAGGAAGGGCAAAGAGGATTTGTTTTTCGTTTGATCGATGCCCACGGTCAGTACAACACCAGCGATCCTCTGGACGGAAAAACGGAGTTCAAAGATTTCCCAACGTGGCCGACGGTCCATTGGGAAGATTGGAAACCGATCGCCGGTGAAAACGCCTGGATTGTTTTAGCGGCCATGCAGCTTTTTCATAAAAAATATTTTGTTGCCGGGGAGGGAAGATACCAAAGGCCAGCCCGTGAAGGCATTGAATTAAAACTCGCTGAAGAGTTGGCAAGGGCGGCTCTTCTGTTGCAGGCGGAGAATGGCGGCATCCGTATGTCACCGATGGGAACGTATTATGGATTCTCGGATCCGGAACAAGAGAGTTCATTGTTAACCGCCGAAGAAGAACTGCATAATTCTTGGTGGTACAATTCGATTTCAACCGAAAATAATATTTCGTGGTATGCGGCGCTGCGCACACTTTATACAGTGACGCAAAGGGTCGTTTACCGGCAGGCGATGGATAAAATCGAATCGTATTTCAAAAGTGTATGGAATGCCGACGAGAAATTTTTTTACCAAGGGGCCCATTGGAAAGACGGCCTCTGACAGCCGTACACAGAAGATTTTGCCACAGACGTTCAAACCTGGGGAATCGCGGCGTTAGGTCCGCCCAAAATTGATGCGTGGTTCGGTGAAGGAACCGCCTACGCGATCTGGCAGAAGACCAAACTCACCTGCGGCGTTTATGACTCTCAAGGAAATCTTCTGGGTGTAGGATACACCAGCGAACACGATCGTCTTTCGGTCGAATGGACTGCCGGCGCGATTTTGGCGACGCAGGTGCTCATTGATTATTATGAGAAAAATCATCCTGAATGGACTAAAGGAATTCAAAAAGATTATCTGACTATGCGAGAGGGAATTGATACTTTACGACATCAAATCAACGCTCAAGAAGTTGCTTACTCGTATTCCTCCCGACGAGGCTGGATTCCTTTTGGCTGGTTTTCTCATGCGCCGGAAGTTTTGAGCCTCGCCTCGACAGGGTGGGTCATCCTGGTCGATTGTCATTTTAATCCTTTTTATTTGGCGGGCGTTGTTGAGGACGGAAATTAAATCGTCAAGGAAGCCGTCTTTCTAGCGAAATTAGAAAAAAGGCCGCCCATGGCAATGGGCCGGATATTTTATGAAATGATTTTTGCAAGATGAAGAGTTTGCCGTTAAAATAAACTATTATCAAGTCCGCAGATCGTCATCTTAAGATCGCAGTGGACATTCTTCGGGTGTTAAAGGCGGATCAAGAAATTTATGAAAATTTTTGCAGATTTCCCGGATCGTATCAAAGAATCAAGATGGCGTAGATCGAGGGAGCCCGGATGCGGCCCGAGATTTTCCCAACCCGTCTAAAATATTTTTTGAAAATGACCAGGCAAAACAAAAGATCTGGGATGGTGCACTGACAACCTAAATTTTTTTTAAACTAACGGAGATTTGTTTTTAGATGAATGCGGTTGATGATTTGTTAACGTTTGTTCAATCCTTGGGCGCGGTGTACCGAGAGAAAATCGATTCGTTGCTGAAAATTTTTCAGGAAGTCGATGCACAGACTTCGCGTTTCAGGCAGGCCAGCGGATTGAGGTGTGAACCAGGCTGTGGACGTTGCTGCGAAAACCCGGATGTTGAGACAACGGTTTTGGAGATGCTCCCAATTGCTTTTGAATTGTGGCGCAAAAATGAAGCGGCTCCATTATTAGAGAAGCTGGCGCACCCGGATGTTCCTGAGCTTCCTGGGCCGTGCGTTTTTTATCGACGAGATCCGATGATTCCCGGACACGGTCGATGTTCGGTTTATGCTTTACGGCCTTTGATCTGCCGGCTGTTTGGTTTCAGTGCGGTTGTGAATAAACGCAATCAGAATATCTTCCTGACGTGCCGGACGATTAAAAAATTACACCCTCGAGCATATGATCGGGCCTATACAGCCGTATTAACGGATCAAATGCCGATTGCGCGGATGCGTGATTACTCTATGAAGGTCTTTGCGATCGATCCGGCTTCAGGGGATAAAAGAATGCCGATTAACCAGGCTTTAAAGATGGCTTTAGAGAAAGTGGGAATGATTTTAAAATTTACGAATCTACCAGAATCCCTTCCCTAAGGAGAAAATATGAATTATAAAATGTTCGTCCACAACCAATCGCTTTCGCTTTTGACCGACCTTTACCAGTTGACCATGGCGTATGGTTATTGGAGAAATACAATCGACCGCAAAGTTGCGGTTTTCCATCTGTCCTTTCGCAATAATCCCTTTCGCGGAGGTTTTGCACTAGCCTGCGGCTTGGATTACGCTATTGATTTTCTCGAAAACTTTAAACTGGATAAAACCGATACCGCGTATCTCGCTTCCTTAAAAGGAAATGATCAAAGGCCGTTATTTGACCGTGAGTTTCTGGATTATCTTGATTCCCTGAAATTTGAATGCGATATGGATGCGATCCCCGAGGGAACAATCGTTTTCCCGCACGAGCCTTTGCTCCGGATCAAGGGGCCGCTCATCCAGTGTCAGATTTTGGAAACGGCTTTATTGAATATTATTAATTTTCAAACGCTCATTGCCACCAAAGCCGCCCGGATGTGTATTGCTTCCAGAGGAGATCCCGTGCTGGAATTTGGCTTACGACGAGCTCAAGGGATCGACGGGGCTCTCGCCGCCAGCCGCGCGGCTTATATCGGCGGATGTGAGGCAACCTCCAATATTCTGGCCGGAAAGATTTTTGGTATTCCCGTCCGTGGCACCCACGCCCACAGCTGGGTTATGTCCTTTGATGATGAGTTAGAATCATTTCTTGCCTACGCCAAATCTTTGCCGAATAATTGTGTCTTTCTGGTGGATACGTATGACACACTCGAAGGGGTCAAGAAAGCCGTTGCGGCTGGCCGGTGGTTGCGCAGTCAGGGTCATGAAATGATTGGGATTCGTCTCGACTCCGGCGACTTGGCTTATTTGAGCAAGGAAGCCCGAAAGATTCTGGATCAAAACGGTTTTCCTAAGGCCGTTATCATTGCCAGTAATGAACTCGACGAGAATATCATTCACAGCTTAAAAGAACAGGGCGCTCAAACTAATGTCTGGGGGGTAGGAACCAAACTGGTGACCGGCTACGATCAGCCGGCGTTAGGAGGGGTGTACAAACTTTCCGCGATTCAGGATTCAAACGGCGAATGGAAATACAAAGTAAAACTCTCGGAGCAATCCATTAAAGTTTCTAACCCCGGCATCCAGCAGGTTCGGCGCTATTTTAGTCCAACAGAAAGTATCGCGGATGTGATTTATGATGAACGATCCGATTTAAGTTCCGGGTGCATCATGATTGATCCTCTGGATACGACTCGTCAGAAACGTATTCCCCAAGAGACCGTTTATCAAGACTTGCTGGTCCCGATTTTCCGTGGGGGCAAGAAAGTTTATAAGGTTCCGACCATCGAAGAAACCAAAAAGAATGCCCGGGAGAATCTGCTGAAGTTTCACTCCGGAATCAAACGTTTTGTCAATCCGCATCAATATCCCGTTGGGTTAGAAAAATCTTTGCATGCGCTTAAGATGAAATTGATCTTGCAGGCTAGAGAGAAAAAAAATAACCAAATCTAACCGCGTAGGTTAGAAAAAGGCACATAGCACAAGAAATAAAAATGAAAGCCCTAATTTTAGTGGATCTGCAAAATGATTTCTGCCCCGGCGGGGCGCTGGCTGTTAACGAAGGTGACAGAATTATTCCTTTGATTAATGATCTGCAAAAGAATTTTGAATTAATCGTTGCTACTCAGGATTGGCATCCGAAAGACCACGGGAGTTTCGCCCGCAATCACAACAAAAAGCCGGGCGAGAAAATTATTCTCAATGGATTGGAACAAATCCTGTGGCCGGATCATTGTGTTCAAGGGACCTTGGGCTCAGAGCTCGTCGGAAATCTAAACCAAGAACGCATCGATAAAATTTTTCCCAAAGGCACCGACAAAGGAATAGACAGCTACAGCGGATTTTTTGATAACGGTCATAGAAAAGCAACAGGCTTAGGAGATTATCTCAGGAAAAAAGAGGTCACGGATGTTTATATCGTCGGGTTAGCCACTGATTATTGTGTGAAATTCACCGCATTGGATAGTGTTCAATTGGGTTTCAGAACTTTTGTAATCGAGAACGCCTGCCGCGGCGTGGAGCTTAACCCAGGCGATGTTCAACAGGCGATTCAAGAAATGAAAAAAAGAGGGGTTCAGGTGATTAAAATATGAAGAGATTTCTATATCTTTCGGGTTTGGTTATCACGTGTCTCTGGTCTTGGGGAAATTTTTTTTTGTTCACTCTGAGGATCATGTTGCTGTCCCAAAAGGACAATCCCAATTCATCCCTCATGAGGGCCGGTTGCTCATCGTGGGCCAGGAGAAAAATGAAATCGATCAATATGTCAGTGGAGTAGGAATAATTCCGGCTGGCTTAATGGGTTATACCTCCATCCAGGAAGCCGGAGGATTGTACACTTCCGATGACAACAGCGGCGGTGTTCAACATGCGCAATATTTGTTGGAACGTTATCCCCACACCGTCTTTCAATTGGCCCTGTACATGGTGGGGGTGCTGGCGGAAATCCCAACGGGGAAATATGATAGAAATATTCAGAAGCTCGCAGAGTGGATCAAACAATCGCATCGTCCGGTTTATCTGCGGATCGGATACGAGTTTGATTTGCCGGACAATCATTATAATCCAGTCGAATACAAAAGAGCTTATCGTTACATCGTCGACCATTTAAGAAAGCAGAAGGTGACTAATGTTGCATATGTCTGGCATTCGGCGGTCATAGCGAATCGGAACGATCATTTTATGGATTGGTATCCCGGCGACGCTTATGTGGCTTGGTTTGCGATTTCGTATTTTGATCCTGCACAGACAAAAAGAGCAGAGGTTTTTGCGAAGTATGCCCGAGAACATAAAAAGCCTTTGATGATCGCGGAGGCTACACCGGCGGGGATGTATACGGTCAAAGGGAAATTATCCTGGTTCAAAAGATTTTTTGATTTTATCGAAAAAGAGGATGTGAAAGTGGTTAGTTATATCAATTACAATTGGGATTCTTATCCGATGTTTAAATTGTTTAATTGGGCAGACGCCCGGATCCAGAAGAATTCGCAGGTCAAAGAGATGTGGTTAGAAAAAATACAAGCCGGACATTTTTTGCAATCGTCGGAAGGTCTTTTTAAGAAAATTTCGTATGAACCTTAGAGGATAGCTTATTGAGCTTTTTTTTAATATCCGAACGAACGCCCATCCTGGGATCGACGACATTGAATGGGCGTTCCGTTCGTTTGATAAGGAAAAGCTCAATAAGCCATGAAATTTAAATTGTTAGACCAATACATTAAATTTGTGAAGACAAAACTGTCGGGGTACTAGGACACTGTAACATTAATTTCTGCATCAGCGGGTGGCACTGAGGGAGTTCTCTTCCCGCGCGCAGGAGACGAGCACGGGAAGAGTCCGAAGTGACAGGACCCGCTGACTTGCATCAATAACTTTTGTTACAGTGTACTAGA
>Ga0209515_10002439_pt1 | contig 28572 bp, 5 predicted proteins | sample Subgroupgradi54m_FD_187454 | JGI IMG/M metagenome (GOLD analysis project Ga0209515, IMG submission 187454) | Subsurface groundwater microbial communities from S. Glens Falls, New York, USA - GMW60B uncontaminated upgradient, 5.4 m (SPAdes)... ... | reverse complement strand
AGGGCTTTTAATACTTTGAGCAATCTGGCCAGTAGCCAGGAGGGCGAAGGCTCCTTTAGAGAGGGGCGTGATCCCGAGCATTCTTACCAAAGGCAGCTTGAATTTGAAAGGACGGTGAGCCGTTATTTCGATATTATTTCAGTCAAATTTGCTGAGGATGGGAGTATTGTCGAGTGGGAGCGGGTTGCAAAACCCCAATCTTTCGCTGCAGATCAGGGGGCATCTCTGGGGAAGAAAATCGCTTCCGATGTCTTTCGGGATGTGTTGAGAGAGGAACAGGACGTTGATGCAGCGTCTATTTCAAATGCCGCCGCTGGTGATGTTTTAGAAAGTAGTCATAGATCATGGCGGCTATCACCACCAGTGCAATTACTACCATTCCGACAATGGTCTCGATCATCTCTTATTGCTCCTCTTTGGCCGGGAGTAACATCCACGCAAGAAGAAAAAGTGCCACCGAAACTGTTATTAGAACGATCTTTATGGTCAGCGGAAACGTGGCGTAGAAACCCGATGCCAAACCAGCCACAACAAAGAACTTTACCATATCCATTAAGGTTCTGGCAAGGAATTCACGGCGATGATTTGTTAATGGGTCAAACACTTGCCTCTCCGTATGAGGGAATTGACCATAGCAGATACATTAATAATAGTCAATATTTAATTGATTTATTTACAAATGAACCCATTTCGATCGATGACGCTTCAGTAGCAGGCAAGGGCCCTGCGGCCGCGAGTTTGGGGACGAAAGGGGAGGCTCTAGTGCGTGCAGAAGTGGCGGAAATTTTGGGACAGGAAAGGCGTGATCTTGAGGAGGTGACGGGTACGATTGAAATATTTGCAGGAAAAATGGTGGGTCTGGAAAGGGATGCGAAAGTACTTGATTATCTTCTTGGAATCTACGCCCCTTTATCTGTGGGCGTCGAGACCACGCATCGCGAAGGCCGATTGGCTATTTTGATGACGACTTCAGATTATCTTTCCGTGGACAGCATCCGTGAACATCTTAAGGTCAACCCTAAGGCGATGGTGGTGGTTGTGGTTCAGGGCGGCGAAAAAGAGGCGGCTATTTATCAGCAGCAGCTCGAACAACAATTGTTGGCCGGCGCCAAGAATGTTCTTACTCTTCCAACCGTGCCGGGCCAGGCTGGGAAAGTTTTGAGTGAACTTTCTTCCGGTAAGAGAAAAGATCTCTTGAACAAGGCCAGAGAATTTTATCCTGAATGGGATTTTAATCCTTCCAGTCTGGCACGCCACACCGTTTTCTTCGGGTCTCAAAAGGATCTTTTGAAAATCGCATCCTCCCAGGCGACGAAACTTGTGTCTCCCGAAACCGCAGATTTAGAGGGATATCATGTTTCGAAGTCTGAGTTCAACCTTTACGGAAACACACTTGCCTTCTTGATTGCTTTAAGGGGCGGGTTTGATCTGATCAAAAAGGAGATTCCGGATGCGGCAGACGGTCTGGTGGCGATGAGGGGTGTGAATGAGTTTAGTTTTAATATCGCGAAATTAAGCGGGCTGATCCAGCAGCTTACCGTTAAGTTCCAGGAATATTTAACAGTCAGTCAGGCGGCGTAATCAAATGAAAAAGAAACATTCCAAGAGAAAACGTCCTTCCAAGCAGGCATCCCAGAAAGAAAAACTGGAGCGATTTTTCTCTCCCGATTCTTCCCGGGATGAGAAAAGTACCTCGTTTATAAAAGGCGAAAGTTACCGCCTTCCTAATAGGTCCCAGCTATAGCCGGTACAAATTTTCTATAGTTTGAAGAGCGAAAGGATAAGATTTTGCTTGAATGGGATGTTTTATATGTTAATATTTACTTAGAGAGTAATTAGCGACATATAAAAGATGACAAGAAAAAATGGTATCGATATTCTCGAGCACCCTGTCCTGCTTCGTAGAGGGATTTTCTCAACGGACGAGGCGGAAAAGATTCTGGGCTGGCCTCGAAAGCAGCTGAATCCTATCTTGTTCCGTTTGATTCGGAAGGGGAAACTCGCTCGGATCAAACCGGGCCTTTTTTGTATGAAGCCTCCTGGCACGAGGGATCTGAAGGAAGGGTATACGCAAAACTGGTTCTTGATTGCGAGGGCACTCGCAGGGAGGAGACCCTACTTTGTGTCTCATTACAGCGCTATGCAACTTCATGCAATGACGAGTGGATCGATTCAAACTGTTTTTGTCTCTATGGCAGAGCAGCTTCGTATTCCCAAGAATCTAAGTATTCCGATTCGCTTGGTTACAATTCCCAAGAACCGGTTTTGGGGACTTGAAGAGAAATGGGTCACGAACGAAGAGAAAGTTTGGGTGAGCGAAATTGAGCGAACTTTGATCGATGCCTCGGATCGTCCCGATCTTGCAGGAGGCATGATGGAGATTGCCCGGGGACTTTGGCTGGTTCGAAAAGAAATTGATTCTAGTAAGCTTGTCGATTCCGTGAAACGCTTCGACTCTTATGCGGCGGCCAAACGTCTTGGTTTTTTAATGGAAAAACTCGGTGTGGGTTTAGAAAGTGATCTTCGCAGACTCCGCCGTTTCGTCAAGGCTTCAACCAGCTATGCCTTTTTGGACCCCACTCGAGGGAAAACAGGACCCTATCTTAGTCGATGGCGACTTCGACTCAACCAAGATCCGGCTGAAATCGAAAAGAACTTGATGACCTGATAAGGGAAAATATTCATGATCTCCTACGCAGAAATTGAAGCTGTGAGCCTGAAAATAGGTGTCTCCCCGCAGACGATTGAAAAGGATTATCACTTGGACTGGTACCTTGCAGGGCTTTGGGAAAATCGTCTGTTTCCTCAATTCTCGTTTTATGGGGGAACGGCCATCAGGAAACTTTACGTTTCCAATCACCGTTTCAGCGAGGATATCGACTTGATTTCGGGAGAACAGTTGCCGATGGAGGCTATCGCCCGATCCCTTAATCTGGCCCAGCACTTTCTTGAAAAAGAGGCCAATCTCTTTTATTCCTACCGCTTGGAAGAGGTTCAAACCTTCGGAACGCAGACCCGATTTGTAATTCACTACCGCGGATTTTCAGAAATCGGAGGCGTCAAAAGATTCTTGCTTGATTTTGCTCAGGGGATTGAAGAGCTTCCCAACTCGGTTTCCAAGAGATTAGTCACAGACTATCGGGATTTGAAGGAGAGGGTGATTGATATCCGCGCTTTGCCTCTGGAAGCGATTTGTGCGGACAAACTTGCCCTGATTGTGGATCGGAAGCGAAAAGAGCCGCGTGACATTTACGATCTCTGGTCTGTTTTCACACAGATCAAAGGGTTTGACCGGCGTCTTTTCATCGCGCATTACCGCAAAAAGTTGTCTTACTCCACAAGTTTTTCTGTCATTCGTTCTTCGTTTAAGGATCCGGACTTCAAAAGCGCCTGGCAAATTCGTCTGAGGCATCAAGTTCCCCGTTTACCCGAATTCGAGGCAGCTGTTTTTGAGCTTACCGAGAAACTCAAGGAAATTCTGAAATAGACGCCGGCAAGCTTGTTTTACAAAGCATCCCCTCCCCCTTAACCATTGCTTATTTAATTGGTTAAAATATTGCAACTTATTTATACAAGCAAAGTTACAGTAAATATAAAACGTTAATTTTAATTGTATTATTCAACATTATTGTGTATACTTTGTTCTATAAAAATATAAATACCTTCTAAACAAGTCGTTAGTCCTTTTAAATCAATGAGTTCGAATATGCATAGCCAAACCATATCTTCCTATATGAATAGGGCGAAAAAGGTAGTTTCATGGATAGTAGCTTTCTGCTTTGTGACCTCACAGCTGGGAGTGGCGGCACCGTCTCTGCCTGTTTCAGCTTCCGGCGTCGAGCTCAAAAGGCATGAACCGGTCCTTGCTATCCCCAGTGAAATAGGAACCATTATCGATCGCAGCAGCGAAGGCAGACAGCTCATAGTTCATATTCAGGATGCCCACGCCAATTACGAAGCCCAGCAGAATATCAAAAAAATTCTCGAAACCCTTCACCGTGACTACGGTTTCAAACTGATTGCTCTCGAAGGTGCCGTCTCCCCTCTTAAAAAATCGCTTTACCGGCTTTTCCCATTTCAGAATGTGAACCGCGCTATCGCGGACACGCTTGCCCGCCGCGGTGAAATTTCCGGTGCAGAACTTTTTTATTTTGAGGCGCCGAAAGAAACCGTGGTGGAAGGCGCTGACAGCCGGGAGGAGTATCAGGCCAGCGTCAAACTTTTCCGGGAAATCATGAAAGAATGGGAAGGGGAAAACCTTTCTCTTTACAAGCGCCTGCGCGCAAAACTTGAACTTTTGAAGTCGCATATTTTTTCTCCTGAGCTTAAAGCTTTTGATTCGAAAATGGAAGCCTTCACCGGCGGAAAAATTGCCCTGTCGGATTATCTTGCGGAGCTTTCCCGCGAGGCCAAAAAGATTCTCTCCCTCAACCTTGCAGATCCTAAAGAACAGCTCCGTTTTCCCAATGCGGTGCGCCTGATGCGCCTGAAGGCCATTGAGCCTGGCCTTCGCGGCAGGGAAAAGGAAATCGAGAAGGAAATCGAATCATTTCACCGGTATCTCGAGAAAAATATTCCCCGAGGAGAAGCAGGGAGAGAGGCAATTCTCAAAGGTCTCAAATCTCTCCTCTTGAATGGCAAAGAAAAGAGCGATCAGGATCAGCCTTCCCGCCGCGTGTTTGAGAGATTGTATGAAATAGCGCTTCAGCGCGGATTTTCTTTTGAGCCTTTTGAGAAAGTGAAAAGACTGGTGGAGTATAAGGTCCTTTCCTCGGAGGTGGACTCAAAGCATCTATTTGCGGAAGTGAAAATACTTCAGGATGAAATCATCGGGCATCTGGCTAAAACCGGAGATGAAAAAACATTGGTGGAAATCTCACGGCGTGCGGGTTGGCTCGATTCTCTGCTTCGCCTGGAGGCCAGCCGCGATGATTTCAAAGCGCTTTTAGCCAACGAGGAAGGTTTTCTGCCTTCCAAACTCGCTCAGGGACTTTCCATTCTCGAATCGCATCGAAGGGGAAAAGTAAAACCCTCCCCTCAGGCTCTTGAAGAAATCAACCGGCTTGATCAGCATCTCAAGCGCGCCGAGGAATTTTATCAGCTTTCTCTCAAAAGAGACCACGCCTTCGTTGAAAAAACTCTGGCCCTCATGAAAAGGGAAGGTGTGGATCGGGCCGTTCTCGTTGCGGGCGGATTTCATACGGAAGGTGTGAGGGAACTCTTTAAAGAAGAAAACACTTCCTGCGTTGTGGTGAGTCCCAAGATCAGCGAAGTTTCCCCATCCGCCACTTATCTCGATGCCATGATGAATCGGCTGGGTGTCTTCAAAAGTTCTGAGGCTTCAAACAAGCTCGCTTTGGCCGTTCGTTCGGTGGAGGGGAGCGCTCTCGAGAATCTTGATCCTCTCGCTTACAAGCAGCGCGGTCAAGCTGCTCTTGAGGCTGTCGTCGCGCATACTCCCGATCTTTATCGTGAAGTTGCTCTTGCTCATCCGGAAATGAAAACCCGCACGGATCAACTCCTGCAGCAGTCCAACGCTTACCTGGTAGAGGCTGCCGCAGGAGAACTTCTTAAGCCTACGAATACCAGCGTGACTCTTTTGTCAGCGCCAGCCAATGGAGTGGGCAGTTTTCATGTCGGCGTGCAGTCAACCGGCATTTCATCCGCCACAGGAACCTATCAAGTCACCGCCGACGGTCATGTTTTCAAAGCAACTCTTCAAAAAGCCGATAGCCAATGGCCGGTAGCGTCGGTAGCGTATGGTGAAAAGCAGACGGCAACAAGTGTGGGGAGCGATAAGCCTTTGGTTGTGAGTGATGCGCCGGTCGGAGCCAGTTTGGGAAGGGATTCCATCGAAGATCTCAAAACTCCCGGGGATTGGGAGAATTATCTCAGGAGCATTGGTTATGAATTTGGAAAGATGGCGGATCATGATGTGGCCATCGGTGAGGTGGAAGCTGAATCTCCCGAATGGGAACTTAAGGGCCATGCGCTCTTTGATTTCACAAAAAAGAGACAACCACTGGAAAGACCGATCCCGGGCCTGCAATTTAAACCACTCGGCGAGATTCCTTATTTCAATCCTGAAAACTACAAGGATGGCAAGGATTATCAGCAGGCTTTGGATCTCTTGTATGGGACTCCGCAGCTGAGGGAAAATTTCTCCATGCTGAGCGGCGGAAAGTCGTTGGATACAGTACCTTGGTGCGGCGGATTTTGTTCAGATATTGCTTACGGTTTGTTCAATGAATTTCAGAAGCGGCCGGACGTACAAATGGTTGCGCACATTCGTTCACGTCAGGATACTCAAAGCGCTTTAATTGTGAAGTTCGTTAACAATCCGGAGATTTATGTTTTTGACAGAATCATTGCCACTAACGCTGCGATTCCCGATGAATTTCTTCTGGGATGGTATGCCCCCCTTTATTTCAACTACAACGGCAAGACCAATCTTGACCGGTTGAAGGCTAATCAAAAGAATCGATTCAAAGATTATCTCCGGTTTTACAATGCCTATTTCCCCACGAATTTCGTTATTGACCAGGATCGCGTTTACGTTAGGGAAGAAATCTCTCGGGATGCGGCCGCAAGCTTGGGGAAGGGTGAGATAAGCGAGGCGAGAATGCTGGCTGAAAAACTCCGCACGCCTTTGAATGCACAAGGTGATGAAGCACTAGGAAGCCGCTTTCTTCAAGGAGGTTATCGTCAGGAGGGATACGGAGTTCCTGACGGCGCGGCCATTGATGGTTCCCATGCTTTCGATGGTACTCAAGGCTATTACGTTGCGGGTGAGCAAGACCATGAAGTTGGCGGACAGGCCTTTTTGGAGATGGTACGTCGGATGCAGGGTTTCTTTGGGCAATCAAAACACATTTACAAAATAGGAATCGGCGGGGAATACACGCCCTTTGAAGGAATTGCAGATGCCTTTCGAGTGATTGATGGTGGAAATGGAATTATAAAAGGGGAGTCCGAACTGGGTATCAACTATGAAGCGGCTTTAGCTCAAACTTTGAAACAGCAAGGTGCCGATTGGAATCAGATTGCGGTCATCCTGAGTTCAAAGTCAGGGGCTACGGATGAGACCATGATGATCTTTACGGATGTCTTCCACGCTATCTTGAAACATATTACTGGGAAAGAAGGTCTTGATGGACAGCGATTTGCAGATCTTGTCTTCGAGACAATGCATGAAGTGAATTTTATGGATGGGAAAGAACGTGATCAAAAAGATCTTTTCCGGATCGACCCTGAAAGATTCAATACCTCAAGCCTGATCACCTTGGTTTATCGCAACGCCAAAGAAGCCAAACTTAAAATAGCCGGGAAACTCATTACCCGCGCCAAGGTCAAAGCAATATTAGGGAAGGTGCTAGGGAATATGTTTTTTGAGACCACGGACCGTCCCGCCATCAGCCGGCTTTCAGCCTTTATGAGAAATTCTCGCCTGGACCATGAATTGGGAGAAAAGGCGCCCGTGATGGGGGCTATGTTTGATAATGTGGGCGGCCGTTGGACAGGCGACCTGCACATGATGACCTTTTTGGCCTATTACCATCTTGATGCAGAACAATATTGGCAGATCCGTCATGAAGGGATTCAAAAGGTCCGCGAGGGAAAGCATCAAGGGAATCGTATCGGAAACAAAATCGTGGATGAAGGAATCACGGATATCGCTTTGGTGGTTCCGGATTATCTTTATTGGTTTGGAAAGTCGATTGAGCAGAATTTTAATGAGAGTGTCTGGCAGGAAGGCTTTGCCAATTTAGTGGCGGTCAAGCAAAGCGAATGGGAAACCCAAAAGAGACATTACCAAGATCAAAAGCGGCGTTTGGTCATCAATCTATCCGATTCAAAGATCCCAACCGATCAATTTAATTCGGTTCGATTGCGGGTGCCTGATTTCAAAAAACTCAGCAAACAGCAGCTTGCCAATCAATTTGCGGAACTTTTCACCACCTTCTATGGAATGACCAACACGGTGGGGACTCGTTTGATTGTGAAAGCGCTTCATGAAGCAGGATACCAGGTCAAGGATGTCGATCTGAATCATTTGGATCATCCGGCCACCAAGATTGTTCAGCGGAATCTTTTCCTGCGGCAGCCTTATGTGGAGCTTGGAAAAGATCTTTTGCGAAAGCGTCTGGAAATTCTACAGGAGCACCAGGGAAAAAGTTCAGACGCCATTTCCAAAGCCTATGAGGCTATCCAGCGAGCCGCCCAGAGAAAAGCACTTAGAACCAATATCGATGAGCCGGGCGTCCAATTTCCCACAAAGATTGAACGGGTTGAAGATTTTGTTCAAGTTTTCCGTCAGGCAGTTGATTTTGCTAATAAAACAGGCCGCAAGCTGGTTCCCTTCATCTACCTGGAAGGAGATAAATTCTCTCAACTGCGAAGCGAGCTTATCTCCATGGGAGTGGAGTGGGTGCTGCAGGGAACCGGAGACCAGCATATCAGTTATCAGCAGGTTCTTGCACAACCTAAGAAATACCTGCCATTTCTGATTTCTTTTCTACCGGAAGAGCCGCTCCCTAGTCATCCGGCTATTGGATTTGCCAAAAGTTATTTGGACCGTATCAGTCCCAGTATGGTGCGGGATTCTTTCGCCGAGGCATCTTATGAAGCCCTGACCGCTCTCAGGCAGGATCAAGGTGGAAAGGCTTTATTCCTTCGACTGAAAGACACCCCCGAAGACCGCGATCTGGTGAAACAAGCTGCGGAACAAACCTTTAAGCCCGCCTCGCGAGCCTCAAGCCTGGGAAGAAGAGACGGAGACGCGGCCGGAGATTTTATGAAGCTTCTGAACCAATCTTTGGCTACGAAAGGCCAAGGTGTCGAAGTGAAGCTTTTGGATGATGAAAAGTGGACGATCGAAATCAATCCGTATTTTGTTGAGCAAGAGCGGGAAAAAATTCTTGAAGGTATTCAGAGACTCAAAAGAGCCATGGAAGATCGAAACATCAAGTGGAGCAGTAACAGAGAAAACCTTTCTTATATTCGGATGAGCGGGGTCCCGGAGTTTCATCTCGAACAGCGAGATACCTTGATACTCATAGCGGTAGGCAAAGTATTGGGGTTCTGGGATGTTTTCCCTGATCCTCAAGAAAATATTGTAAAGGCCCGCGAGATTTACCAAATTGCTGTTGCGTATCATAGAACAAACAAAGAAAACCTCTTTCCTCAAATTATCAATATAAATCTGGAGGGGACGGAGCTTTCGGCCGCGAGTTTGGGGAAGGAAAATTTTGGATTGAGATCCGATGAATTTCTCGGACTAAATTATCTTTTAAAGGGTGAAATCCCTGAGAAACGAGATGAAGAAGCCAAGAGAGATGTGATTGGAAAGCTTGAAACACTTTACGAGTTTGGATCGCTTGACAGCGCTGAACGAAACCTGGCCGGATGGCTGCTTTCGGTGTTGAAAGGTGAATCTTCCGAAGCCTCTGAGGGTAAAAAAGTTTTTGATGATATCCGTAAAGCCTCTCTGGAATTTCTAATCCGCCAGACCATGAACGCGATGGTTGAAGGAGAAGTTAGAACAGTCGTGGAGGAAGTTCTTGCATTGTTTCTGGATGGGGATTACCGCAAAGCTTTCGATCGAATTCAGGAGATGAGAACCTCGGGTGATTTTAAGCGTGCCACTACCTTTGGAGGTTTGTTCAACCCTTCATCGGCAATTCCGATTCGGGATATTGTGAGACATTTGGAGCAGATCGTCCTTCAGCTACGCAAGTTGATTCCCGTTGAGTATACGCTCACACCCGGTAAGAAAGATACGGATTATCGAATGTCGCAAATGATCTTGCCGGTAGGCCCTTCCGGGAGAACCGTTGCTTTTTCTCCCGAAGGAGATATTTTCCTGGCGGATGGATATTCTCAACGTTTTCTGGCTGCGGAAGATACCACACAGGTGCGCTGGTCGCGGGGTTACAAATATGGCTACGATGCCGTCATTGACCGGAATCGCAACATTGTTGTGAATAATATGGAAGGTCCGATAGATATTCTGGATTCCAGCGATGGCGCGCTTCTCAAAACTATCGACCGTTACCGTGGCGAAAGACGAACACGGATGATGGCGGATGCGAATGGGGACGTTTTGATTGCTGAGAAGGATTATGACATGGGAGCCATAATCAGGAAACTGAGCGTTGAGGATTATACCTATCAAGAGCCTGATTTGTATGGTTTTGAATTGGTGGCAGATTTTGCGATCGGCAATGAAGGGGAGGTCTACATCTTGAATGTAGAAGATCCTCATCGATCGGGCGAAGACTATTTTACAAAGCCCCCATATGCACCGGGAATCTACGTGATGAAGAAATGGGACGAAGTTTCGCGACTTAGGTTTTCAGCGACGATTTTTTCTTTCGGGGATCCTACCAGCATGGCTGTCGATAAAGAAGGAAATTTTCACGTTGCTTATGGAGAATGGAAACAGACTCCTATGGTTCGAGTTTTTACCGGAGAAGGAGAAATCATTGCCGAGATTCATCAACTTGCCAAGTATGGTCATTCGCCCTGGATCACACGCAATCTGGATGGGGATATTGTGATCAGTCTTTCTAACCAGGAAAGATTAGAACGTGATTTGTATTTGGTGGAGCTTATGGATAAGGATGGAGAAAGAAAGTTCCCGTCTGTTCCGCTTCTTCCCAAAGTGCGCGATGAGAAAGAAATCATCGCCAAGAGTTATCAGCACGTGAATGGTTTGTATGAGGAGGTTTTTGACTGGATCTTTGAAATGCAATTCCGATTCGGCCGGCGGGAACTAAAATCTTTGGTAGGGCGGAGTGACGCAGAAATTGAGAGGCATCACAAGGAACATTATCCTTTTAACGGTGTTCCTTCCGAGAATTCACCCATTATTCAGGCTTTAGTTGATGCCACACACTTTTATCTAAGCAATGATGATCCGCCCGATGAGCAAGCTGAGTCTTTGAAAAAAGAATTGCAAATCGTTCTTCGTCCCGAGATTTTCGAAGCCATTATTTTTTACATTCTCAACAATGAATTCATGAAAGTTGGGGAGACTTTTACTGCAGAAGAATTGGCTGAAAAACTGGGAATCACACCGGATCTTGTTTATTTCATGCTCCTTCCTTATATGGATAATCATACAGGACTGGCGCGCAAAGGCATTGTGGAAGTGGTGGGCAATCCACCCACGGCAACCATGGTGATCGGAGGTTCCCATCCCTCACCGAAACAAATCTATTTCCAAAAGATGAGCGGGAGATATTTCGGATCTTGGAAAGGCTCCGCTCGCCCCTCTCTACAAGAACTTATCCAACATCTCAACTCTGTTGAAGCAAGTCAGACAAATCCTCAAGCCCAGAGCCTTGGAACAAGCGATGGTGCGTCTTTGGTTGAGCGCTACAAGGATCAAGGGATTTCAGATAGGCTCGAAGTGGTAGCCCGTGGAGCCCCACGGCTTTACAGCCGTGGCACCCTCCACGCTTCGGCGGAACCCCGCCGAAGCATCATCCCGCCAACGGCGGGACGGGATACCTCTCGCATTCATCCCCACCTTCACAGGCGGGGCTTTTTGCGAAGGCGGGGTAAATCTAATGCCTCCAGCTTGGGAAGGAGTACTGAAATGCAAAGCAGCGAAGCAACGGCAGGAGTCAAGGGTGTCGGCGCTTATTTAAATACTGTTCCACATAAATTGCGATCACAATTCCTATCTCAAGAAGGAGAATGGCGGGAAGGAGGGTCATCAGCATTTTTCTTTCACCTTTTTGTATTAGCAGGGAAAATGATTATTGCAGCGGCAAACATTCCTATTGCAACAGCCGCACAAGTAATTTTTATAACAGAATCATACTTCAAAAATATACCACTTGCAAGTGCTGTGGGCACAATCAGCTTCCACGTATCGAACAGCGTCCGTGCCATCACTTCTCTTCTATCGTCTGTTAAGAAGTTTTTCATGTCTCGCTCAATCTTTCGAGAGGGCCTATTAAATTATTTTTTCACTATTGTCAATAATATATTGACTAAAATTAATAATCAAACTACGTCCGCCAATCGCCTAGCCGTTTCCGGTAAGTGGATCGCTCATCCCTCAGCCTCAAGCCTCGGGGTGGATCTTTCGGGTGTGGAGCGGGGGAAGAAATATGGGATTCCTTTCAATGGCCGGCAAGTCGAGCTTGTGATTCCGAAGGGAATGAATCCGGAGGCGGTGGTTCATCTCAGAGGGGTTGTCTTTGATATTGATGGAGTTCTGGCCGAGAGCGGATCAAGGGGCTGGTACGGAGATAATTTGGTTCAGGTCGGAAGGATTTTTAAGGAGCCTCTGCCGCAATCGGAAAGTCCGCGTGTGGTTCTTATCACCGGAAGCACTTACAATTTTCCGGGATCGAATAGTGACCTTAAAGAACGCTTTGTCAATCCGATGGTTTCCTATATTAAGGGATTGGGCGTTGGCAGCAGGCTTCGCGATAATTTGATCGTACGTGCCGCGTCGGGAAGATGGCGCATCGGTTTTGATGAGAATGGTAATCCTCTGGAACCTGAAGACAAGAATCATGCGCTGAGAGATCAAGACGCCCTGGAAATTGCACAGCGTTTTGCCGTCACTTACCTCTCTGATTTAGATTTGAAGACACTAAGAGACCGCAACCTGCTTGCTGCTCACAATGCAGTCATGAGGAACATAATCCGTGCCCCATCTGTCGATGAAGTGAGTCGTCTTCTTGCGGAGGCGGTGAAGCGGATTTACCAGCATTCGGACGTTCAGCTCAAGCATTTGGGTGCGGATATCGAACTCACGGAGCACACCGAATCTCATCCTGACTTCAAAGCATTGATTGAATCCAGTTCCCGCATATTGGCCAGCAGACTTCAGGATGGCGACATAAGATTCTACGCGGGGGATCATTATGCTAAGGCCAGCCGTCTTGATAAAGCCGATGTGGCGCGTGAGGAAATGGCCCTTTGGCCGCAAGGTCAGGGAGCAGTCATTAAACTCGGCGACAGCGCGGTGGATATTTCCTTCCTGGAAGAAGAAGGAAATGAAGGCAACCCTCATTTCTCATTCTGGCTTAGCAGGATTTTGGAGTCGCCTCCCCATACGCTGACAGTGATCAAAGCTTTCGCAGGACAAATTTATCGGGACAATGTGGGAGCCGAGGGGACATCTCCCATTCTCCAATCCTTCTTGGATGCAGCACTTAATCAGAAGACTTATGCCGATCTTCAATATCTTGACGGCGGCAGATTGTCGTTACGGGATATTGAACAACAGACGGGCAAGACTATCAGTCAGCTGGTTAAAGAAGCTTCGCGAGCCTCCTCCGGTCTCGGAGGTGAAAATATTGTGGGCACTTTGATTCCAGGCGAGATTCGAGCTTCGGATGGAGAGAGATTTACCGTCGGCTACAACTCCCATCCTACTAACGACCCTCAAGCCCGCAAGCTCACGCTTTCTCATCAAGGCAAGGTGATTGCGTACGCTGATTTCTTGATAGGTAGCCCAGAAGAGTCCAGTATCATGACGAATCCTCAGAATGGTGTTGCAATTAGAGTTGAAGAACCGTATGGAGGACCCCAGGGTAATTATCAAGGGATAGGTACCTCTCTGATGTCGATGGCCTTCCGCATTTCTCAGGCAGCAGGCAGCCCAAAATTTCTGGTATGGAAATCAACCCCAGACTCCAGCCCATTCTTCTCAAAGATCGGGATGATTTTACAAGGAGAAGATGATTTCTGGTTTCCTTTAGATGAAAAGACGATGAGCGAGCAGGGTTTGTCTTTCCCCCCGATCGCCATCAACCGCCGCAGCCAGGGAGCCGGCGCTAGTCTTGGTAAGGCCAAGTTTGTTCCCGCCAATAGGATTGTGCCTCCCTATGATTTTGAGAAAACGATGCAGATTGAAAGGGAAGAGAGGGACAAAGAGATTCGGGCTCGCCGTCATCTTGATGAGGTATTCAAAAATTTTGATTATGAGAAAGAGCATGAAAACATTCGGAAGCTTAGGGCAGAATTTACAGAGTCCGGAAAGTATATAACCGTCAGCCGCCACGGACGCGCTTCCTATTTTCTGGTCCTTCTCGCAGCGGCTTCGGGTTTCCTCACTTCTCTTGACCGCATTAGGGATATTACGCAAAAGCTTGAGACGGTTCTCAAGAACACTTCTTCCACTGATTTGCGCAATCAGGTCATGCGGCTCCAAGGTCCCGTCGAGGACCTCGCCCGTCTTATTGGGGAAGAACATGTTTCAGTTGCTGACGTTGAAGGTCGGCGGAAAAAGATTCTTGAAGCTGTGAATGATTTCCAAAAAAGAGCCCAAACAGAGATTGATCTCGTCATGGAAGCCACCTTTGAAAGAATCAATGAGGAGCGTGGGGAAGATGGATCCCAAGCTAGTACCACTCTAGAAAGACTTTTTCAACTCTCGGATCAAGTCGATGAAATCACCAAACATATGAAGCAAGAGTTGGCTGAACTTAAGGTTTTCTTAGCTAGAACCCCGAAGGAGGAAGCTAATTTCTCGGTTTTACTTCAGCGCGCTTCCGAAACTGGGGTGCGAAATATTGTCCGCATTAATGCGGGACTCGACCCTTTTGAGGCGGATGAAGAACATATCGCGAAGGCTATTGCCGATGCCGGCGAGAATGTCTATGCCTCATCTGATAGTGCGTGGCTTGAGAAAGCAGATTATTGGATTGAAGCCCTCCCTCTTTTCACTCATGGATCGGAAGGCAAGCTTCCAGACGGCAGGACAGAAACAGAGATTATTATCGAACAGCAGGCTTTCGAAGCAGCCTTGCGGCAATTGGCCCCTTACTGGGTGAGGAATATTGGTCATGTAACGGCTACCGAAAATATTGCCCTGGCCAGAAAATTATTGGTCGAAAACGATGCAAGTTTAAAAGCGCGTGTGGAAGTCTTGAAGACACAAAACCCTTCTTGGAAGGAGGAAGAGGCTGTCCGGGCGGCTGTTAAAGAGCGAATGGCGGAACCACCGGTTGCGCGGAGTTATGATTTGGAAAAGGCCATTGTCCAACTTGCTGTCCTGATTGATCAAACGAGCCGCAACCTCGCCTGGGACGTCGCAAAATTCATGGAGACGCAGAAAATATTGCGTTACGAAGCGTTGGATCAGATTTTGGTGACGGATGCCTTGAGGGGAAATCTATACGCAAGGGCGAAGGAGCGGAGTATAGAAAAGAAAATCTCGTTACCTCAGGCGGTGGGAGAAATCCTTGAAGAGCATGATCAATCGGTTGAAATTGCCGCGAGAAAGCTTGCCGCTACAGCGGATCAATATTTAAGGGAAAAATTAGCCGGCCAAAAGCGGCGCGAGCTTCCTACGTGGATTATTCTCACCACGCAGGCGGCGGGGATGAGCGGCATGTTCACGAGCTTCTGGCTTGAAGAGGAAATGGGACTCTACGCCCTAACATCAGATACTTATCATGAAGGCAGGACGCTGGAAGAAGAAGCGCAAACTCTGGTTAGGGAGTATGAAAGCCGGATCGTTGAATTAGGGGGGAAAGTTATTCAAGAGTTCAGTTTGGAAGGACTCATTCCCCTCGAAATTGCGAATCAGGGACTGCCTACCGGTACGCCACAAGAGAGAACCAGGTCGGAGCGGCGTGCGATCCTTACGCTTTTGAGTAAGTATCCCGCTGTTAGAGACGAGGTCGCCAAACTCGCTGTTCTTTGGGAAATGTCCGGAGTTCGCGATAAGAATTATTCTGATGAACCGCCGGCGGTGTTGCAAGCGTCGGCGTCAAATGATGAACGTTATAACCAAGAAGCTACCGCCCGCGTGATTCGAGAGAACACTGAGCTTTCTCAGTTATCATCAGATGAAGCGGAGGCAGAAGTCGAAAGGAATGCGGCGTATCGCAATGAACGAGACAAATATATTCGTGTCTTCGCAAGGCAAGATGTCATCGAGAATCACCCGGATAAAGATTTTCTCAGTTGGATGGTGAAAAATTATCTGAGGCTTCATCTGGCAGGCGGAACCAACATAGGTCTTTCGACCGCCCGTAAGGAGGTGATCTCCCATTATTATCGCCACCAAGACGGCAGACTGGAACGAGTTGATGATTGGGACGAGTTTTGGAAACTCCATGAGAAGGACGAAGTTGAAGGAGAACCGCTTTGGAATCTTTTAAATCATCCCCTCTATGCTTATGAAGCGTCGGGCGGCTTCAAGAAATACAATAAAGGATACGGACCTTCGAGAGTGGACCTCGGTTTTTACGAGCGATTCACCGTCCAGCAGCTCTCTCAATGGCTTGGCCCGTTCGATCGTTTTGCAAAGATGGCAATGATGAAATTCTACCGACTCTACAATTATGACGTTCGAGCTTTTGATGATATCCGTGTGGCTGAAGAGGCTAAGCCAGGAGAAAACGACAGCATGGAATCCGCTCTTTATCAGGCCCATCGGATGATGTCATTTCATCGAGCGATCGGTATCGGAAATTATTATCATCTCGCCTATGAATGGAATCAGAGAATGGAAGTTTTCATGAGGGCAGGTGGAGGCACTTCCGATGGATTCTGCCAGCCCAAAGATATTTATTTTGATCCTCTTGTGGTAGGTATTGCGCAGGACAAATCTTTGGAATACGCCGGAGTCCCTGTTAACAAGCATCAAGGGGTTAAAAAATTGGTCCGTCATCTCATGCTGGAAAGGCGCCGTTTTAAGAGTGAGGTGGAATGGCGCGAATGGGTGATGACCGAGCTTGCGGAAGATGAGACCGTCACGAAATATTTTGGGGCGAGAAGAATCACACTTGAAAATGGGCAGGAATCCTTTTTCTTTGATGCCAAACGCTTTCTTCCACCTCTTGCCCGGCTGGCGGAGGGTCTCAGCAAGATCGGCATTCGCGACCCTGTCCTCGATATCCATGGCTTCATTAACGCGCTGGCCGCAGATTATCACGGAAGAGGTCAGGGGGACGCCGAGGCGGGCATGCGTTTTGCTGCTGTGGAATTAGTCCATATGATTCAGCAAGCTTTGGATGAGGCGCATGAACGGTCCGGCGGCAGGACACCTCGCTATAAAGATGCCGTGATCGCGCTTCCGGTGGAATACAAACCCGTTCCTGACGTGAGGCTTTCCATCGGTCTTAGGCTTTTTGAGTTTATGGCGGGCACGGGAGAGCATCTCATGGAACCCTTCACATCGGAGGCAAAAGCCATCACCCGCTTCATCCTAAACGGTTATGACCGTAACGATGAGGTTTTTGATAGCATTCTGAGGCGTGTCTTTCGAGTTGCCGAGATCGATGAGGATACCAAGAGGGAGCTAGAGTCCCTTCGTCCTCAAGGTGAACATCCGGCTGACATCCGTATCTATTCCCCGTTTCGAATGACGCCCACATCCATTTATGACTATATCCAAGGGAATCAACTGAAGGAAACCGCCACGAGAGTTCGTTCGATTATTAAAGAATACGGTCTTACCGATGATGCCGAGATCGATGCTAATGTGATCACCCACGGCACAAAGCTTGAGAAATACACTAAGCTCAAAGACCTTTCTCCAAAGAAACTTCAGGAACTCAAGGATAAGGTGAGCGGTATTCTCCTCACTTTGGTTTTCCAAGTGCGTCTTGATAATCGGGATTGGAGCGAAGGACCTGGTTCTGATATCTGGCAGGCGATTCGAGGGGTCGATGTCATCGTGCTCGCCGTTCATTATTTGGAGATGGTGGGTAACGAAGATGCTGGAAAAGAAAATCGTGATCTCTTGATCGCCCATCATCCCGAGGAAGCGGAGAAAGAGAGAGCCCGCGAAGCTGCGATTATGATCCGCAATTTGGGACGAGTGCGAGATGAATCTCTTCAAGATAATCCCGACGGTGCGCTTGCGTTTGGGGATATACCCACGCAAGGAAGAAAAAATGCCTCCGACGTTTTGGGGATTAAACAATGGCAGGCTCTCAACCTCACAGGGAAACCCATCCTGGAACAGCCTGTAGAAGTTCTTGGTGAAGGACGCGCTCCGGTTTATTTCTCTCCGGCTGTTCCTTCAGAAGATGTGAGGCGCTATGAAGGAGAGATGCGAACCGATCGTAAGAATGCGTTCAGTCTTTATCAGGCTCTCCTCAGCGGTGATTATGAAACAGCCGGGAAGATCTACCGTGAGAAGATAGGATCCGTTATCCCCGATCGAGTCGAACAGGCAAGGAAAGAGGAGGAACTTGCCAAGGCTGCTGCCGATTGGTGGCGCGGTGGCGGTTTCATGAATTGGAGCGAGCGCCACCGGTATATCTCCAATGGTTATCATCGAGTAGCCATGGGTCTTGATTTGGCGGATCTTGATTGGGGCACCTTTTTAATTTTGGGCGGCATGTTTCTCCTGAATGGTGAACCTGAGGAAGAAATCGCAAAAGCCCGTCGCGAATTTGAAGCAGCCATTCAATTATTTCGTCAGCATGAACAGGGCCGTCAAGATAATGAGCCGCAAAGATTGGAATCTGCCAAACCTTTCGATCCCAAAGAAGTTCAAGTGATCCAAGAATTGTATGTTACTCCCAAGTATGTTCCTCCCATTGAAGATCTGAAACAAATTCCTGGAGTGAGAACCTCTCTCAAAAGGAGGGAGGGCAGCGAAGAGTCGGCCGCTGGTCGCGCGCTTGAACTTTTCAGGCTCCGCCAGAAAGCTTTAGCGATGCAGGATCGCAGCGGCGGCTTCCAGGCTGTGATGGCTGAGGCCGGTCCTGCCAATTTCGATCGTTTCTATCATCGTGCTAAGTTAATTTTGGGAGACGGAGAGGGTGATATGTCCTATCACGATTATGGCCGTTTCCTCGGATTCGCAAAAAGAGCACTGTCGGCTCTTGTCGACGAAATCATTCCTGATCGAGGTGCTAGCGATAAAGATCAGATGGAGAAAAAATCAATCGCGCGCCGGCTTGAAACAGTGTTTGGTATGGGAAGCGAAGTCACTTTCGAAAATTGGGAGGCGGTGGCTGGATTCCGAGAAGACATTGGAGATTTCGGAAGACTTGGCAAGCGGTTGAACGGAGACAAAGATAAACTCAAGAGGTTGATGAAAGGGGTCGAGCTTTTTATCACCGTGCTAGCCTTAGAAATGACGCTTGAATACCGCCACATAAGTCAGGAAGAGATGACGAAAATCGGTGAGGAGCGAGTGAGCAGTCAGCTCATGCAGGTGATTGCCAGCTTTTTTGCGACCACTCTTTATGACCATTATTTTGATTACTTACCGAAAATCATCGCGCCTTCGGAGTCTGGAACCTATATGACCGATTACAATTTTATCCTGGGAGAGAACTACGATCCTTCCAGCGATCAAATGCTAGGAGCCGGCAAGCCTTTCACGCGGGACGAGATGCTTGAAATTTCGAAGGACATTTTTTCGTGGGTGAACGCCTATTTTGAACATCTCATGACCACCAAGACCCGCTTGAAAGAATTTGATGACTCTGCCAAACAGGCTCTCCTTGGATCGGAGGATACTCAGCCCATCGGTTCCGTAGGTGAGGAAGATACCAAGCCGGCAAAGGAATGGTGGAGAATAACGCAGCAAAGAGAACTTGCTTATCTCGACCATGACGGTCACGACGTGATCGGCGTTTTTGATCAATGCCCGAATTGCGCCGAAGTGATCGGCGCCCATCGGATCGTAGACGGCAAATTGGTTTTGGGTTCGCGTGCCAACATCGCCATCGTCGCGCCCGCCGGACGCACCCACATCACCACGTTTGAAGAAGAAAACGCGATTTACAATGAGGAACATCCCGACCGGAAGGCCAATTGGATCATCACGCGCGAAGCCGATTTTATGGATGTCGACGCTCCTCAAGCCGATGGGTCTTCTCGTAAAGAAAGGGTGATGGTGGTGAGATCAGGGTTTCAGTATCTTTCGCGGGAGGAATACATTCTGATGAGGGTAGAGCAGTTAAAAAGTCAAGGTATCGATGAAGTCCAAGCGCAAAAGACCGCCCTTATGGAAGCCGACAACGCTTTGAAGAAAAATCCCAAGGGAGTTTTATCAGCGATTCGTTTTGACAAGCCCATTCTGATCAGCGTTTCTTTTCCATTTCACGGGGCTCCCTATTATTTACGCGGCGATGACGAAAAAATTGGGCTCCCGACCAGTCAGTCGTGGATCCATAACCTGTTGTTTTATCGAAAGACTGAGCACACGAAAATTCATGACGAAGCCTCAGGCGTAGTCATTCCTCCTGAACTGCAATGGTATCGTGTGTTTCAATATGATGAGCAAGGGAATCCACGGCCAGTACCTGACGTAGAGAGAGAATTACTTGAAGGCCGCGAAGGATTTGCTGGACTTCTCGATTTTATGATGAGGCATTGGAAAGTAATTGCCAAGGCGGAGACTCAATCAGGGGGCCGTCAGTCGTTTGCCGAGCAGGTTGTGGATGCGGCCGGGAAACCGATGGAAACAAAGGTGAGAGAGCTATTGGAACATTTAGTTCGAGTCGGATGGATGGATAGCTCTGTGATTCAAAAACTCATTCCCTCGAGTCCTCAAACGTGGGCTTCCCGCGATTACTTGAATCTTCTTGTGGATGGTCTGATTGTGAAGGGACAGGCAGTTCCCTGGTGGGCTAAAATGTTTGTTTATTCTCGAATCGTAGCCGTCTCTTCCGGCAGACCGGAGGATAGGACCCAAGACGAATATGACTACGTTCTGGAACTTCTGGTTTCTTCGTTAATGGCTATCTCAAATGTGGGGTTGGGAGGGGTTCTTAAGAAAAGCCGTCCAGAATTTTATCGTACAGAGCAAATTGCAGACACGCTTCGCAAAAAGCGGGAGGAGACAGCGTACCTGTCAATGCGAGCGATTGAAAAACGAGCTGAAACCTTAGCCCTCGAAATCGAAGGGAAAGCAGGCCGTAAACTGGATGGTATCGATAGAACAGGAACTCCCTATGTTTATCCTCGCTACATCATGCATGATATTCTCGATATCCCCGTCATTACTGTCAACGGGAAAGTCATTCAATTTCCTGAGGTGGTGGACCACAAATTTGATTCCGCAGGCAATCTCAAAAAGATCATTGTCCTTAATGAGAAACATGAGCCTGTTGAAGGAGAGATCCGATGGCTGAGAGTTGAGATTGATCCAGAGGCCATTGAGGATTGGATGACTATTCTGATTGAAAACAACATCGGATACGGTCTCTGGGCACCTTTCAAGTATGACGAGCGAGCTGAGGAAATCGCGAGAGCGAAAAAAGCGGGCGAGACTCCTAATCCCCACAATTGGGGGAAAGATCTTCGAACCATTATGTATCATTTTGTGAACGCCGCCTATGATTACACAAAAGCCCTGGCCCCTGACGTTAAATGGCAAACGCCGCCCTCAGGGCAGTCCTTTGAGCTTATTCCCGCAACTCCCGCTCCACCTTCATCACCCGCAAGTCAGGAACCAACCATTCAGCTTAGCAAGATGGATGATTTGAGCCGCGTTGCGCGCGATCTAGCACTTGAACATATTCTTGCAACTCGGAAGGCTGATCTTCAATCTCTGAGAGAGCAAGTCGGAGGAAACCCTGCCCTCATTCAAGAAATTCGAAACGAGGCTCGCGGTTATCTTCACGGCATAGAAGAAAAGCTTGGTCAAGCTCTTCAAACCCATCTAAGTCGGGACGAGGATGCAAGATCATTTATTTCCGACGCTTTTTTGGAAAGAGTTGCGGAACTCGTTGCGGAGAAGGTTTTCACTCCATCCTCTGCACCGGATATTGCGGTCACCACTAAGGCGCAGAAAACCTCTGACGTTTTGAATCGCTTGGAGGGACACAAAAATCATGTCATTGTTTTTGATGACCCCATCGGTATGGGAGGAGAGGTTTATTCCATGATGGTCAGCGCTTTTTCCGAGAGAGATGATTCTGGAAAACCGCATTTCAACGTTGTTGCAGCGCGTCCGGAATGGATCATTCGAGAAGGTGACCATCGAGGAAAGGTAAGCAAAATCTTATATTGGAACACCGAGACAAACGAACTTATCGAGACAGAACTTACAGAACCGATTTCTGTCCGCCAGATTCAGTATAAAGGGAGTACTCAAAGAGAAGCCTTGAGTGAGCTTTATCAAGACCTTGAGATTCCCCAAGTCAATCCGTTTGGTAAGGAGACAGCCGCTACCCTTGCAACAGACAAATTTGCCGTGACTGAAAAGCTAAAAGGAAAGGTGCATGTTCCAGAGGCTTATTCAATTGCTCGAAACGTTCCTTCTCGGGTGGTTTTAGAGGTCTTGCTTCAATTTCTTTCTAGCCTTCTTCAATCAGGAGGCCTCGACCACGTTTCGTTCAGAGTGCAGGCCAATCACGGAACAGAAGGAGAAGATAATTTTCTATGGACTTTGACGAGGCATGAAGTCGATCACTTGGATTCAAACTCTCCTCTCGTAAAACAGGTTATGACTGTTTTGGAAAAAGATGATGTTTTGATTCGTAAAGAAGTGGGTAATGTCCGCTACGGCGACGAAGGGCAGAGATTGACCTTCAGAATTAATGTGGCCACTGATGGGGTGAGGACGGTTGCGGAATCGGGATATGTGCAAGTCGGAGCCCCCGGAGCCGCGGTTTCTTCCGTCAGTCAAAAAGGCGAAATCCTTTCCGTGGCTGAAGCCGTCGCAAATCTTCGAGTTCAAAAGGACGAGAGGCTTACTCCTTACATTTTGACGGAAGAAAATTTTGGATTGTTGAAGAAAGAAACCGAGCAAGCTTTGGAAGCACTTAATGAGGGCCTGCCTCCCAATCAATTTCTCAGGTTTGCCGGTATCGATGTGGAAGTTGAGGCAACAAATAAAGAAACTCGCTTCTATATTCTCGATATCAATCCCGAACCAGAAGGAATGGTGCATTCCAGCGCTGTAGCCCATTTATATAAAGAAGATGTGCCAGTAACTGGTGAGCCGATCCCAACTCGACATCTCTTTCAACCATCTTTTATGAGAGCGGCGTCGCTGGGAGGGCAATTTGAGGCGTTTGCGGGAAAGAGTTTTGATGAGGTTGAGTTTGTTTCCATCGGTGCCGGCCGTGCGATTCGGGCGATTCTAGGACACTATTTTCTTGAGGAATTGGGCTGGAAAGCCGTGGTGGCGCAGACAAAATTTGCCGACGTTTCCGAAATGCTCGCGAAGCGTGGCAACGGCACTTACGAGATTGACACGATCGATCGGAGCGGCAGGCGCGAGACAAAAGAAATTGAGGGTGTGGTAGCTGCAGGTTCTCTGGACGAGGAGCATCGAGGCGACCGCTCGGCTTTCATGAATCTGGCACCGCAGCTTAAAAATTTGAAAGTGATTGGATTCGGTGTGACCGAACAAGGAATTCAGGCCAAGTCACAGGCTATTCAGGATTTAACAGAATTTCTTTATCGCCTTTATCTCGTTAATCCGGTTCGTACGGTTTGGGTGCTCAACACGGATAACGTACGTGACAACGGCCGCCACATTAAGGAATATGTTCTGCAGTCGGACTTGACGCAAAGCAAGGATAAAAACTTTAGGACTTGGCTTGATAAAAATGTTTTCATTCCGCGAACACAGGTCGATCGTATCACCGACTACCGCAGACAGCACGTAAGAGACGGTGCCACGATAGAAGAAGACAGAACCGTTCCCGAGACCGAAGCCTTACCCAATAAAACTCTGGTGATTGAAGCGCTTAAGAGTCAAATTCCTACGCTTCCCGCCTGGCTCGAGGCACTGGCCAAACAGAAGGGAGTTTTGATTCGCCGCAAAAAAGGTGAAATCGATAAGGACTACGCGATGAAACTTCAGATTGAAAATGCCGTTCACACCGCATTGGCTTATGTGGCTGCGCTGACGGGTTACCGGACGTCTGGCGAGACGGTTCACGATCCTGTTGTTCGCGAATATCTCATCCGTCTTTTCGAGCGTGAAATCAAGCCGGCTTTGATGGAAGAATATAAGCTACGCGAAAATGAGCTGCAAGATTACTTCGAGGAGTGGATGACCAGGATTGACCGTGTCCACGATGTCTTGTTTATCGCCCAGAACGCGGCGGTGAAGATCAATGAAAGATTCGGACCCACGATTGCCGCGCTCAAGCATTTTCTCAACAGGGAGCCCGGCACCGAAATGGCTTTTGCGATTGCGGTCATTTTGGCTTATCTCACCTATTTCCCGCAGGAAGATGAAGTTTCGGGACTTGTCCAGGGTTTGATAGGAAAAGCCAAGGCAACGGTCGAACCCAAGATTAGAGAGGCGCTTCAAAAAGTGGCTGGGAATCTTACCGTTTATCCGCGTCTTACCGAAAGAATTGTGGAATATTATTTCCGTATGATAGGGCTTCGCGAGCGGCCCATGGAGGTTTTGAGAAATATCCTTCTTGTGGATGATATGCTCGAGGACACGGTTTCTTACAGAGATTCCGGATACGAATCCGAACTGAAGGCAATCCCTGTGGACAAAATCTATTCACCGGAATCCTTAGTTGACGAAGTGAATCAAATGAGGAAAGGGGAATTTCGGCGCCTCAGAAGCTGGGGAATGGGAAATAAGTTTTGGAATGAGTCCGACAGCACGGCTCTCCTGCTTTATCTTAAGGCGAATTACAAGATTCGGATTGAAGGAGGCTTCACGGCTGAGAAGATTGACAATCTTCTTCGTGTTGCGGCCCGGTGGTTCCGAGGACAACAAGGTGATCAACCCCGATTTTTTGTGCTGAAGGACAAAGGTTCTGTCCAAGTGGGCATCAGGGGATATGAGAGAAATGAGGTTAGCTTTGAAATCGCTAAGGTAAGAAGTTTGACGGACCTTGTGGATCAGATTGCCAAGAGCTTGGAGAAGCTTACGGAGGGGACGAATAGGCAGGTCGTGATTCCTAGGAAGCCCAACGCCGGAACTTATGATGAAATGTTTCGTGAGAATCCAAAGATAGATCTGATTGATTTTCTAGTCGATGCGGTAGTGGGAAGAATCATTAAAGGAGATCTTTTTGATACGGGCGATGGCATTGCGGCTGACTTGGGTCTTGAGAGAATCTCAGATCCGAAAGCGATGGAATTTGTCCGGCACGTCATCGAACATCCTGTAAAGGCTGATGAGGTCAAGGATCTCGACGAAACAAAAATGAGCCGTGTTATCGAGACCTTAAGGCACGCTCAGGAATCTGGTGAACCGTTTAAAATCCGTTTGCCTCTGCGAGGTTTCGTGGTGGGGAGCGGCCTTGACTTTAAGTCGCTCATTCAGGAGCTGACGCCGAGCGAGGCGCGTTCTTTGAGTGATTTTTTGGCCACGATCACACTTGCGGCTCCTTACTGGGTGGAGCTTGAATTCACACCTGCTCAGAATTCCAATGCGATTGAATACGACGCGACCGCTATTCCTTATTTGGGACGGAAAATTCATGTCGTAGAAGGACCGGTCAGGATGAAAGGTGGCAAAACACCCCACGCCCACCGAGATGCTGCGGCTTACATTTTGAGAAATCTTTTTGGCTTGAGAGGAATCCACGTCAAATTTACGACGAATGCGCCGGCCGCCGTGGCCGGAGGCGGCCTTGAAAGCAACGTTTTTATTCAAGGGCTTTTCCAGGCGGCGGCCCGCTTTACGGGGATGCCTTTGAGTCCCGGTGATATTTATGCGGCGGCTGTCGAAGTTGAAAACCTGAGATTCGGCGGTCAGACCGGGGGGCATGGAATCGTGGGGGCTTATGGAGGAGCTCGCGATAATATTTGGCTTGCAGGATTGAAAGGAGAACACACGGTGAGGCCGAATGAGTACGGTGTATTCTCAGTTCAAAGATTTGAAAGATCAGCCCTGGATTTTTTAAGCAAAAGAATGGCTTTATTCCAGCCGGGTATTCCTTTTAAAGGACAGGGGCAGATTCAAGGGAGTGGAAGACTCGGCGGTTTTTCAAGTTACCTTGGAATGGGATTGATTCGTATAAAAGATTCAGTGGCGATGAGCTACTATCTGAGGAGAATGGCTTTGGTGGAAGATTTTAGGCTGGCGCTGGCACGGAAAGATATACAAGGAGTGATTGATGTGCTGAATACCGACACGAAAGTGAGAGACCTTATTCCCCTCCGCGGCATTGAACTTCTCAAGTTGGCAATGAGTCCCCAAGCTGATAAGGATTCCATAGAATTCAGGACGCTTCTTGAAAGTATGGATAAAAAGAAATTTGATGATTTGGCTTCTCTCCTAAAGGAAGAAGACGCCCTTGAGAATAAAAGTATTTACCTTGGCGATAAGGAAATTCTCGATTTGATTGAACGGGTCAGAACAAAAGGAGGCGCCTATCTTCCTCTGGGTGCCGGTGGTTTTGGCGTGAATGCGATCTTGGTTTTTCCAACTCCGGACGCTTTACAGAATTTCCTGCACGAGGAAGGATACGAACAGTTGGTGGAAGAAAATGCCAAACAGATTATGGAAGACGGCGGTCTTCTTAAGGGTTGGGTTCCTTTAAGTGTTGAAGAGAAAGGTCTCGAATTCATTGGGCCTTGGGATTCTTCCTTCAAACCTTTGCCTGGTTTGCGGTCGATGTTTTATGATCAAAGAATGGGGACTTTTGAAGATACTGGAAGATCTATGGGACTGCCACAGGAGAGAAATCAGGTCGAAGCGGACAAAGCAAAGTCTGTACCCGCCGTGCAGACGATTGAAGAAGCATCAAGCTTGGGGAGTTTGCTTGCGCGCGAGGGGCGTTCGGAAGAAGCTGTGGTTGGTTTGCTTCGTGACTTTTTTTCTCTGCATATCGATCCGGCCGAAAATATTCCGGTTGCCAAAGGCCTTTATGATTATCTCTTCTCGAATGTTCAGAATGCAGACTTGTCTCAATTCTTGAAGTCCCACGATTCATATATTGATTCGATGCGCGGGAAGGAAAAAGCAGAGGCGATTTACAAAGCGGCTTATACCTCGGGTTCCGAATTGGCGATTGTGGTCACGACGCCTGAGAATTTTTCCGTGGAGGCTGTGGAACGGCAATTGCGGCTTAATAAAGGGGCTGTCGTGGTAGTCGTGGGCGCAGATCAGACTTTTGTCCAGGACGTGAAGTCGAAACTCGGTTCGTGGGAAGATAGGATTTTCATCGAGCCGTTTTCTAATAGAGAGAATGAAGCAGTTCTGATGAAAGCACTTTTATCCGGTAAAAGCCAATTGGGCAAGGAACTTTACAGCCGGGCAAAAACCCTTTACTCCGGGACGGAGAAATTTTCCCGCTCGGTTTTTCTGGCGCACACCAGCGTTTTGGTCAAAGAAACGGTGGCCCAGTTTTTGGATCCCTTGATTCAGGGGATCACGGTTGCTGTGCCGGATGATGAAGCAACGATTCGCGAGAGCCTTGTTCAAACCTACGGGAATCAGTGGAAAGAACCTCTGAACCGAAGCCTGGTCACGATCAGTTATTTTCTCGCCCGCAAAGGACGTTTCGAACTTCTTGACCGCGAGATGAAGGAACTTGTGTCGAGAATGGTCGTGCCTCAGGGCGGGAAAAATTATCTCACCCTCATCCTGCCCGGATTGAATCAATGGCTGGGCGAACTCGAAGTCAGATTCCAAGGTTTCAACGCCCTCGCTCAAGCCGCATAAAGACAGCGTACAGCGGTTAGCGATCAGCGTACGGTTCATTCCATATTCCGACAGTTATACATTTATATCTTCGGCATCACGTTTTGGATTTTAGTTTTTCATTTTGATTTTTGAGTTTTGCATTTTTTCATATATGATAGCTTCATGCATCAAATGGAAATCGTCCACAAATACGCCGTCCGTTGCCGCAAGGCGTGGGGACAGAATTTTCTTATCGACGAAAATCTCCAGAGGAAAATTATTGAGGTGCTATCTTTGGAGCGGAACGATTATGTTCTTGAGATCGGTGCGGGCCTCGGAGCTCTGACTCAGGGATTGCTTCAAACTGGTGCCCACGTCTATGCGGTCGAAAAAGACGAATCGCTGGTTCAAATTCTCCAGAAAGAACTGGGACATTATTCCAACCTTTTTCTTGTGAACCGGGACATTCTCAAGCTTGATCTGAAGACTCTGCCCGGAAAATCTGGAGGCAAGACTTTCCCGCCTTCCCTCAAGTGGAAAGTGGTCGGCAATCTTCCTTATTTTCTCACCACACCGATTCTTTTTTATTTGATTGAGCAGAGAAAGCGGGTGGAGCAAGCGCTCGTGATGGTTCAGAAAGAAGTGGCGGATCGAATCCTCGCCTTGCCCGGCAGCAAAGTTTACGGCCGTTTGACGCTCGCCTTTCGTTACTTTGCTGACGTGGAGCACCTTCTCGATGTGAACCGTCAGGTGTTCCGACCCGTCCCTCTGGTTGATTCCACCGTGCTTGGGATTCGCTTTCATCATCGTAAAGTGAAGGGCTTGGATGAAGATCTTCTTTTCAAAGTTATTCAGGCTGCTTTTGCCGCGCGCAGGAAGAATATTTTGAACTGCCTGACACATTCGACTCTCGGGCTATCACGGGATGAGTGCAAAGCGATACTTGATCAACTCAAAATACCCTTTCAAAAAAGGGCCGAGGAATTGTTGCTCAAGGATTATCTTGATCTGACTTTCTCAGTTGTTAAAATCAAACCCTCTTTGCCTTAAGCAGGTAGTTTTGACTTTTC
>Ga0209515_10002436_pt1 | contig 28605 bp, 23 predicted proteins | sample Subgroupgradi54m_FD_187454 | JGI IMG/M metagenome (GOLD analysis project Ga0209515, IMG submission 187454) | Subsurface groundwater microbial communities from S. Glens Falls, New York, USA - GMW60B uncontaminated upgradient, 5.4 m (SPAdes)... ... | reverse complement strand
CGCCTGGGCCACGGCGGCAAGGTGGTGGGCGAGAGCGTGCAGTGCCCGTTCCACGCCTGGTGCTTCGATGCGAAGGGCCAGTGCACGTCGGTGCCCTACGCGACCAAGATTCCGCCCCGCGCGCGCGTGGGCGCCTGGAACGTGGTCGAGAAGGCCGGCCTCATCCTGACCTGGTTCCACGCCGACGGCCTGCCGCCGCAGTGGGAAGTCCCCGAAGTGCCCGAGTTCGGCAACGACGAGTGGACGACCTACGAGCGGCGCTCGTGGAAGATCAAGACGCACAACCAGGAGATGGCCGAGAACTCGGTCGACTCGGCGCACTTCCTCTACGTCCACGGCACCGTCGATCAGCCCAAGACCACGGCGGAGACCAAGGACCACGTCCTGCACATGTTCTCCGAGACCAAGATGACCACGCCCGCGGGCAAGGTCGGCGGCTCGGTGGAATCGATCCTCTACGGCTTCGGCTTCACGTTGACCCGCTTCAAGGGCATCGTCGAGACGCTGCTGGTCTCGTCGGCGACGACCATCGACGAGGACTACGTCGAGATGCGCTTCTCCTTCACGGTCAAGAAGCTGCCCCACAAGGACGTCACCAAGACGGTCGGGCGCGCCTTCATCGCCGAGATCGAGCGCCAGGTCGGCCAGGACATCCCCATCTGGGAGAACAAGGTCTACCACCAGGCGCCGCTCATCGTCGAAGGCGACGGTCCGATCGGCACGTTCCGGCGCTGGGTGAAGCAGTTCTATTCCGAGCCCAAGTCCGGCCTGCCCGTCATCGGCGCCCAGGGCAACGGAACCACGACCACCGCGACGGCGTAGCGGCCGCCGCACACGTCACGCGCCTTCCTCTCTTTCCTCTCCTTGCCACGATGCGACCGCCTCGATATGCCGTCAGGCGTGCGGGTGTGAGCAGCACATTGTAGCTGTACGAGCTCTGCACAGCCGCCTGGTCGAATTGTCACGGTGCCGGTCGAAATTCTTGTGCTATTCCGAGCCGGAACACCGGGCACATCGCTTGCTCAACCAGTGGCCCGAGGAGAGAAGAACGGGATGTCGCCGAAGCCGAAGCCGCGCGTGGGGCTGTCCACCGCCGCCGAGACCGCCTGGTACGAGCAGGAGCCTGCCGCGGAGCACGTTCCCGCCGAGCGCTCGAGCGAGTCGCGACGGCTGTTGATCCTGATCGGCGTGGGTGTCGCGCTGGTCGGTAGTGTGCTGCTGGTGGCCAGCCTGGCAGGAACGCTGCGCCGGCCCGCGCAGGTCGCGGCCGCGCCACGGTTGCAGGCGAACGCAGAGCCACTGCAGCCGCCCTCGCAGGCGCCCGCGGTCAACGCAGCGGTGGCCGCCACGCCCGCGAAGCCACCGGCCGTGCCGGCGAGGCCTCCGATCGCGCCGCGCGCGCCGGCCGCGGCTTCCGGCCCGCCCTCACCGCCGAGGAAGGTCGTCCGTGCTCCGCACTCCGCGGCGGCACCGACCCCGGCGCACAAGCCCGCCACGCCTCGGTCCAGGACGCCGGCCGCGGCGCCGCGCAAGCCGTCGCACGGTCACTTCACGCCGTAGCGCGCCGTCGCTAGTGATCCCGCTCTCTCGCCGCCGCCGGCTCGTAGTGCAGAGGTCGAGCTCGACGAGACGGACCATCCAGCAGATCGTCGGCCAGGCGCAGCGGATCTACGTCATCGTCGGCCCGTACCTCTAGACCGCGCCTACTCGTCCTCTTCCAGCTGGCCCTTCAGCCTCTCGACCACGTCGACGAACTCCTCGACGATGCCGTAGACCACTTCCTGCGACGACCTCACCTTGTTGATGCGCCCGGCGATCTGGCCGATGGGTGTGCCGATGAGCTCGCGACCGCCGGGAACGCCGGCGGCGGCGGCGCGGCCGATGCGCTGCTGGGCCTCGGCGGTGAGCATGTACTGCAGCGGCATGGGCAAGGTGCCGGGGCTGGCGTCGCTCTCCCAGGCGTCGGTCCACTTGGTCTTGAGCAGGCGCGCCGGCTTGCCCGTCCACAGCTTGGCGCGCACGGTGTCGCTCGAGGAAGCCTTCAAGATCTTCTCGATCAGCACCGGGTGGTAGTCGCTCTCCTTGACCGCGAGCCACAGCGAGCCGGTCCACACGCCGTCGGCGCCCAGGGCCAGCGCGGCGGCCGCCTGGCGGCCGGAGCCGATGCCGCCCGCGGCCAGCACCGGCACCGGCGCGACCGCGTCGACGACGTCGGGCACCAGCACCATGGTGGTGATCTCGCCGGTGTGACCGCCCGCCTCCGAGCCCTGCGCCACGATGATGTCGACGCCGACTGCAACCTGCTTGCGCGCCTGCGCGGGCGTACCCACCAGCGCCGCGACCTTGACGCCGTGCTGGTGCGCGAGCGCGACCACGTCGGCGGGCGGCGGGCCGAGCGCGTTGACCAGCAGCTTGATGGGGTGTGCGAGCGCGACCTCGACGTGGCCACGGCCGGCCGAAGGCGTCCAGCCGAGCAGCGATTCGGCGTGCGCCGCGCCCTCGGGCAGGGCGGGAATCTCGAAGCGCGTCAGCACGTCGTCGACGAACTGCTTGTGCTGCGCCGGGATCATCTTCTCCAGGGCGCCCTTGTCGACGGCTTCCTTCTGGTCGGAGACCAGGGTCTTGGCCGGCATGACGATGTCGACGCCATAGGGCTTGCCGTCGACGTGCTTGTCGATCCAGGCCAGCTCCTGCTCGAGCTCCTCGGGCGAGAAGGCCAGCGCGCCCAGCACGCCGAAGCCGCCCGCGCGGCTCACCGCCGCAACCACGTCGCGGCAGTGGCTGAACGCGAAGATGGGGAACTCGATGCCGAACATCTCGCACAGCCGCGTCTTCATGTCGCGCTCGTCTCCTCGCGCGCCAGGTCGGCGCCCAGGCGGACCAGGTGCGCCGTGGCGCCGCCCAGGGTCAGCTCGATCTGGCGCGACCACAGGTAGTAACGATAGAGCGGGTAGTCCAGGTCGAAGCCCATGCCGCCGTGCAGGTGCTGCGCCGCGTAGACCACGCGGTGCCCGGCCTCGGCGGCCCAGTACTTGGCGATGGCGACCTCACGCGTGGCGGGCAGATCGTTGGCCAGGCGCCAGGCGGCATTCCAGGTGGTCAGCTTGACCGTCTCGACGTCGATGTAGGCGTCGGCGGCGCGCTGCGAGACCGCCTGGAAGGTGGCGATGGGCCGGTCGAACTGCTGCCGCTGCGCGGTGTACGCGGCGGTCATCTGCAGGGCGCGCTCGCCGATGCCGAGCTCGAGCGCGCACAGGCCGACCAGCGCGCGGGCCAGGATCCAGTCGAGCGCCGCGCGACCCTTGTCGCCGGCGAGCAGATCGTCGGGCTCGACGCGCACGTTGTCGAGCGTGAGCGTGTGCTGGGTCTCGCCCGTGGTCGTCTGGTGGCCGAGCGTGGTCACACCCGTGGCGTGCGTGTCGACCAGGAACAGCCCGGTGTCGCCGCTATCCAGCTTCGCCGGCACGAGCACGCGCTGCGCCAGCGCCAGCCAGGGCACGTGCACCTTCTGCCCCGACAGCAGCCAGCCGCCGCGCTCGGCGCGTGCGCTGGTGCGCAGCTTGGTGGCATCGGCCTCGCCCGGCTCGTTCAGCGCCGCGGTCAGCATGATGTCGCCGCCGATGACGCCGGGCAGGAAACGCTTCTTCTGCGCGTCGCTGCCGAAGGTCGCGATGGGCAGCGCGCCCAGCACCAGCGTGGTCCACAGCGGCACCGGCGCCACGGCCGCGCCGGCCTCCTGCAGGAGCGTGCACAGCTCGAGGAAGCCATTGCCGCTGCCGCCCTGATCCTCGGGCAGCGCGGCGCCCAGGAGGCCAGCCGCGGCCAGATCACTCCACAGCTTGCGATGGAAGCGCTCGGGCGTGGCCTCGACGGCCTTGAGCACCGCGGGGGTGCACTGGGCCGCGAACAGCTTGCGCGCCAGCTCGCCGATGTCGCGCTGCGCGTCGGTAGGTGAGAAGTCCATTTACATGCTCCTAGCGCGCCGCCCGTGGCATGCGCAGGCCAGCCATGGCGATGATGTCGCGCTGCACTTCGTTGACCCCGCCGCCGAACGTCAGCACCAGCGTGGTCCGGTAGTAGCGCTCGATGCGTCCGGCCAGGAAGGCGCCGGGTGAGCCTTCCTTGATGAGGCCGGTCTGGCCGAGGATCTCCTGCAGCCACTGGTAGATCTGCACGAAGCTCTCGCTGCCGAACACCTTCACCGTCGACGATTCGGCGGGATCCAGGATGTCCTTCTGGATGTTCCACGCCTGCCGCCAGGTCATCAGCTTGAGCACCTCGATGCGCGCGACGCACTTCGCCAGGTTGGTCTGCACCCACGGCTCGTCGATGACGCGGCGGCCGTCGGCCAGACGGGTCTCGCGCGCCCAGCGCGTGGTCTCCTCGATGATCTTGGCCGCCGGGCCGGGCGTGAGCAGCGCGACGCGCTCGTGGTTGAGCTGGTTGGTGATCAGCTTCCAGCCCTCGTGCTCGCGGCCGACGCGCATCGACACCGGCACGCGCACGTTGTCGTAGTAGGTGGCGTTGGTGCGGTTGTCGCCCAGGGTGTGGATGGGCGTCAGCGAGAAGCCGGGCGACTTGGTGTCGACCATCAGGATCGAGATGCCCTTGTGCTTCTGCGCCTCGGGGTCGGAACGCACGGCCAGCCAGATGTAGTCGGAGTACTCGGCCAGGCTGGTGAACATCTTCTGGCCATTGACGACGTAGTGGTCACCGTCGCGCACGGCCTTGGTCTTCAAGGACGCGAGATCCGTGCCCGCGCCCGGCTCGGAGTAGCCGATGGCAAAATGGCATTCTCCGCGCAGGATGGCGGGCAGGAACTTGGCCCGCTGCTCCTCGGTGCCGTACTTCATCAGCGTGGGCCCGACCGTGCACAGGGTCAGGAAGGGGATGGGGAAGCCGGCGCGCTGGACCTCGTCGAAGAAGATGTACTGCTCGATGGGCGGACGGTCCTGGCCACCGAACTCCTTGGGCCAGCCGATGCCCAGCCAGCCGTCGGCACCCATCTGGCGCAGGGTCTTGCGATAGAGCGGCCCGCCACCCTCGCCGCCGCCCGACCACTCGGCGCGCGCTTCGGGGGTGATCAGGTTGGCGAGGTAGGCGCGCAGCTCGTGCTGCAGGCGCTTCTCCTCGGGGGTGTAATCGATGAACATCATGTCTCCTGGGATTTCGACAGCGCTTCCGCCGTCTCCTTGAACATCTCGCGCAGGCGCTCGGGGTCGACCTCGATGAACACGCTCTCGCTCTCGGAGGTCAGCTGGCCGCGCGCGTAGCAACGACCGACCACGTGGCTGCGTCGGCCCTCGCGCCGATCGACGTGCGCCTCGAAGCGCAGCGGCGTGTGCAGCGGCGTGCCGCGCCGGAAGTGAATGGTCAGGCTGCCGGTCAGCGACGGAATGCCGGTGCACACCTGCAGGTGGCCGAACAGCTGATCGAACGCCGCCGCCACGATGCCGCCGTGCACCCAGCCGGGCGCGCCCTCGTACTGCCCGGCGAAGGTGACCTCGGCGATGGACACGCCGTCGGCGAAGCTGAAATGCATGGGCGGCGCGATGGGGTTGCACTTGCCCACCAGCGGGCTGCGATCGGCGAACTCGTGCACGTCGGCGGCGTCGCGTGCGCCGCGGTGGACCTGCTGGAAGTTCTTGCCGGGAAAGCCGACCAGGCGATCGGCGATGGCGTGGGCTGCGTCGGCGGCCTCGCGCAGCACCGCCTCGGGCGCGCCGGTGGTCACGCACAGCGCGGCCAGCTCGCGCAGCGCCGCGGCCAGGCGACGCTTCTCCGCCCAGGCGCCGGTGACCGAATCGTCCGGCACGTGCCAGAAGTTGGGCTGGTTTGCGGCTCCGCTCAAGCCCGCGCCTCGAGCGCCGCCTCGCGCGCCCAGCGGTAGTCGGGCTTGCCGCTCGGGTGGCGGACGATCAGGTCGACGATGCGCAGCAGGCGCGGCACCTTGTAGCCGGCGATGCGCGTGCGGCAGTGCGCGTCGATCATCGACAGCGTGATGTCGGCGTTGCCCGGGCGCGGCTGCACGATGGCGGCCACGCGCTGACCCCAGCGCTCGTCGGGCACGCCGACCACGACGGCGTCGAGCACGCCGGGATGCGCCTTGAGCGCGGCCTCGACCTCTTCGGGGAAGATCTTCTCGCCGCCCGAGTTGATGCACACCGCGCCGCGTCCGAACACCGTGATGCGTCCATCGGCGTCGACGGTGGCGAGGTCACCCGGCACGACCCAGCGCTTGCCCCCGATGCTGAGGAAGGTGGCCGCGGTCTTCTCGGGATCGTTGTAGTAGCCGATGGGCAGGCGACCGGTGCGTGCGAGTCGGCCCATCTCACCCGAGCCGGGCGTGAGGGGCTTGAGATCCTCGCCCAGCACGGTGTTCGAGTCGTCCATCATGAAGGTGAGCTTGCCAGCCGGCGCCATGCCCGGGAACGCGGTGCCCTGGTGGCCGGTCTCGGTGGCGCCGAAGCTGTTCAGCACCATGACGTTGGGCAAGAGCGCCTGCAGGTCGTCCTTGACCGTATCCGACAGGATCGCGCCCGCCGACGCGATCACGAAAAGCGACGACATGTCGTGGGCGCCGTCGGCGGCACGCAGCGCGTCGACCAGCGGACGCGCCATGGCGTCGCCGACCATGGTGATGGTGTTGACCTTTTCCTGCGCGACCAGCTGGCACACGCGCGGCGCATCGAAGCTGCGGCCGGGCGAGACGACCACCTTGCCGCCGCCGAACAGACCGATGAAGGCGGCCCACTGCGCGGCACCGTGGATGAACGGCGCCGCGGGCAGGAAGCACATGGCCATGCCGCGTTGCTTGGCATTCTTGGCCAGATCTTCGGGATTCTGGAGCGGCTCGCCGCCCGGGTTGCCGCCCTGCAGACCGGCGTAGAAGACGTCTTCGTGGCGCCAGACCACGCCGCGCGGCATGCCGGTCGTGCCGCCGGTGTAGATGATGTAGTGGTCGTCGCCCGAGCGCGGGCCGAAGCCCTCGCGGTCGGGCTTCGATTCGGCCAGCAGCGCGTCGTAGTCGAGCGTACCGGTCGGATCCACACCCGAGCCGTCCTCGACCGAGATGAGCGTCTGCAGGAGCGGCGTGCGCGGCGCGACCGCGCGCACGCGCGGGGCGAACTCGCGCTGGTAGATGACCGCGACCAGATGCGCATTCTCGAACAGGTACGACAGCTCGTCGTCGACGTAGCGGTAGTTGATGTTGATGGGCACCGCGCGCAGCTTGAACGCGGCGAGCATGCCCTCGACGAACTCGTTGCCGTTGTGCAGGTAGAGGCCGACATGCTGCCCGGGGCCGATGCCGCGCGCGGCCAGCGCATGCGCGAGCCGGTTGGAGCGCGCGTCGAGCTCGGCATAGCTCAGGCGGCGGTCACCCGAGACCAGCGCCAGGCGATCCGGAATCGCGTCGGCGAGGCTCTCGTAGAGATCGGCAATGTTGAAGGTGGGTTTCGTCGAAGTCGTCATCGGCTACCGCTCCCCGCGAAGTCGTGCGAACGCATGTCGCTACGGCCGGTCGCTGCTCACCATCCACATGGAAAAGAATTGCGACGCGCCGCCGTATGCGTGACCCATGGCCATGCGCGCTCCGTCGACCTGGTGCGCACCTGCCTGGCCGCGCACCTGCAGTGCTGCTTCGGCGAAGCGAATCATGCCCGACGCGCCGATCGGGTTCGACGATAGCACGCCGCCCGACGGGTTGATGGGCAGCTCGCCGCCCAGCGCGGTCGCTCCCGATGCGGTCATCTTCCAGCCCTCGTTGGGCTCGGCAAACCCCAGATTCTCCAGCCACATGGGCTCGAACCACGAGAACGGCACGTAGATCTCGGCCACGTCGATCTGCTTGCGCGGGTTGGTCACGCCCGCCTGCTTGTAGACGTCGGCGGCGCACTCCCGGCCCGCGCGCGGCAGCACCTGATCGCGTCCGGCGAACATGGCCGGCTCGCTGCGCATCGAGGTCCCACGCACCCACGCCGGCTTGTTGGCGGCCTTGCGCGCGGCCTGCTCGTTGCCCAGCACCATCGCGCACGCACCGTCGGAAGACGGGCAGGTCTCCAGGTAACGAATGGGATCCCACAGCATGGGCGAGGCCTTGACCATCTCGGTCGAGATCTCGGGCATCTGCAGGTGCGCATAGGGATTCTTGAGCGCGTGCAGGCGATCCTTGACCGCGACCTGGATGCCCACGTCGGCGGGTGCGCCGGCGCGCCGGATGTAGCTGCGCACGAGCGGCGCGAAGTAGCCGCCCGCGCCGGCCAGCAGCGGCGGCTGGAACGGGTACTTGGGCGACAGTGCCCACATGGCGTCGGATTCGGACTGCTTCTCGAATGCGACCGTGAGCACACGCTCGTGCACGCCCGCCTGGACCAGGTGTGCGGCCACGTTGGCGGTCGAGCCACCGACGGAGCCGGCGGTGTGCACGCGGAACATGGGCTTGCCGGCCGCACCCAGCGCATCGGCCAGGTACAGCTCGGGCATCATCACGCCTTCGAAGGTGTCGGGCGCCTTGCCCAGCACCACCGCGTCGATGTCCTTCCAGGTCAGGCCGGCGTCCTCGAGCGCGCGCTGCGCGGCTTCGCGCACCAGGCCGGCGATGGAGAGATCGTCGCGCTTGGTGGCGTACTTGGTCTGACCGATGCCGATGACTGCGCAGAGCTGTGACATCAGCGAGCCTCCAGCACAGCGACGAGGTTTTGCTGCAGGCACGGTCCCGACGTGGCGTGGGCCACGGCGCGGCGCGCGCGCCCATCGATGATGCGCGAGGCCGCCTCGCCGAAGCGGGTCAGGCCCGCGACCATCATCGGGTTGGCACCGAGCGCGCCGCCCGAGGGGTTCACGTCCACGCTGGCGCCCAGGCCGAGCGCGTCGCGGAGGATGATCTCCTGGTGCGAGAAGGGCGCGTGCAGCTCGGCGACGTCGATGTCGGCCTCGGCCACGCCCGCCTTCTGCCCGGCGATCTTGGTCGACGAGGATCGCGTCAGGTCGCGTGCCCCGGGCGAATGCGGCTCGATCCGGTGATCGATGCCGCGGATCCAGGCCGGCCGCGCGCACACCTTGCGCGCCAGGTCGCCGGCGGCCAGCACGATGGCCGCCGCACCGTCGGAGATGGGCGGGCAGTCGTGCTTGCGCAGCGGCGCGACCAGGTGAGGCTCGCGCAAGAGCTGGTCGACGTCGAAGTCGCCCTTCACGTGGGCATTGGCATTGGCGAGCGCGCTGCGCCGGCTGCGCGCCGCGACCTCGGCCATGTCGCGCTCGCTGGCGCGGCCCGAATCGATGAGCGCGCGCGCCTGCAGCGCGGCCAGCGCGATCGAGTCGGGCCACAGCGGCGCGAGCACGTAAGGATCGAGCTGCATGACCATGACTTCGCGCAGGTTGCCCAAAGACGACTTGCCGAACGAGTACACCAGCGCCGAGTCGATGTCGCCGTGCTGCAGGCGAACCCACGCCTCGTAGAGCGCGAAGGCGCCGTCCATCTCGACGTGCGACTCGGAGATGGGCGGCCACGCGCCCACCGCGTCGAGCGCGGACACGAAGGAGAACGGCCGCCCGATCAGGTAGTCGCAGCTGCCCGAGCAGGTGAAGCCGAGGTCCTTCTTGGCGATGCCCGAGCGCGCTATGGCCTCGGTGAGCACGGGCAGGAGCATCTCGGTGTCGTCGGCTTGACGTTCGGCGCGCACGGCAGGGCGCTGGGCGAACGAGACGATGGCGACGTCGCGCGGCGTGGACATCAGAGGTGATCCTTGTAGCTGTCGTACGGAGCGTCGGGCTCGCCGGTGGGCTTGAACCAGCGAATCGATTCCATGGTCGGCTTGAGCTCGGCGGCAGGCACCCATTCGGCCTTGACGCGCAGACCCATGCGCACGTCCTTGGCCTCGATGCCCTGGATCAGGTGCGGGAAGGGGATGTCCGAGCCGTCGAGCAGGATGCTGGCATAGACGTAGGGCAGCTTCATGACCTGGCCCTCGTAGGGCACGTTGACGATGCAGAAGGTCGTCACGCAGCCGGTGTCGGCGACGGGAACCTCGTCGCCCATGACCACCGCGCAGGTCGGGCAGCCGCCGCGCGGCGGCACATAGACCTTCTTGCACGAGGGACAGCGCCGGCCGATGAACTTGCCCTCGGCAATGGCATTCAGGAAGCGCACCAGGTCGCGTCCGGCCAGCACCTGGTAGTCGAGGTGAATGGGAGTCTTGATGACCTTGATCGGATCACCCATCAGCGAGTCTCCGGCTCGAAGCATTCGATGTCGCGAATGGAGCCCTCGCGCTCGGCCCGCCAGCGGATGCGCACGCGCATGCCGCTGGCCATCTGTTCGGCCGAGCCGGCGTCGACGGCATGCAGGATGGCGGTGTCGGCGCCATCCAGCTTGACCAGCGCCCAGGCGAATGGCTTGTCGAGCGGCTGGTTGCGCATCGGCTCGCTCATCCATGCCCAGGCGGTGACCACGCCTGCCTGGCCGACCTCGACCATCTCGCCGACGGACTCGCCGGTGTCGGGATCGTATTCGGTAGGCGGCACGATGACCCGGCCGGATGGAGTGCGCGCGCCTTCGACGCGGGCCTCGCGCAGCGCGGCGAGGAAGCGGCCGAGTACCGGGCCGACGCTGCGTCGGTACGTGTACTCCAGCACATAGGGCGCGATCATCTCGGTACCCATGCTCGGAATAGAACATGTTTCATTTTTGCTGTCCAGCAGAAATCAGGTGCGGGTAGAATGTGTTTCATGAGCATTCCGGCCGGCTTGCGCGCCATCGACCTCATGCTGGATTTCCCCACCGACGACGCCAAGAAGCGCTACGAGTTCCTGCGTCCGCTGCTGCTCGACAAGGAGAGCCGCGAGCAGTTCGAGTTCCCCGCCGAGTACATGTTCAAGAACGTGCCCCAGCACGCCAAGTCCTCCGATTATGTCGCCATGGTGCTGGGCGAGATGGATCGCCACGGCATCGAGAAGGCCATGATCGGCTTCGACTTCGGCAAGAACGAGGCCGTGCGCGCGCTGAAGGAGCATCCTGATCGCTTCTTCGGCAGCTACGCGGTCAATCCCAACCTGGGCATGGAAGGCGTGCGCAACTTGCAGCGCGCCGTCGAGGAGCTGGGCTGCAAGGCGGCCACCGCGTTCCCCGCCGGCCTGTGCCCGCAGGTGCCCATCAACGACAAGAAGTTCTACCCGCTCTACGCCAAGTGCGTCGAGCTCGACATCCCCATCTGCGTGTGCGCCGGCGTGCCCGGGCCGCGCGTGCCCATGGCGGTGCAAGACGTCGCGCTCATCGACGAGGTGTGCTGGTTCTTCCCCGAGCTCAAGTTCGTCATGCGCCACGGCGCCGAGCCGTGGACCGACCTGGCGGTCAAGCTGATGCTCAAGTGGCCCAACCTGTACTACTCGACCAGCGCCTTCGCGCCCAAGCATTACCCCAAGGACATCATCGACTACGCCAACACGCGCGGCGCCGAGAAGATCATGTACGCGGGCTACTTCCCCATGGGCCTGTCGCTGGAGCGCATCTTCAAGGAGATGCCCGGCGTGCCGCTCAAGGACGACGTGTGGCCGAAGTTCCTGCGCGAGAACGCGCGCCGGGTGTTCAAGGTGTAGAGAGGCGAGCTACTCGTCGACCAGCTTGAGCGCCTTGCGCGGGCAGCGCTTGACCGCAATCTGCAGCTTCTCGCGCAGGTCCTCGGCCGGGTTCTCCTGCAGGACGTGCAGCGTGTCCTTGTCGTCGACCTTGAAGACCTCGGGCGCGACGCGCTGGCAGATGGCGTTGGCCTCGCACAGATCCCAGTCGACTTCGATCTTCATGCCCATGACCTGGCTCCTTAGCTCATGAACCGGCCGAGTGGCGTGCCCCAGATCCAGCGGATGATGCGCTTCAGCACCTTGGTCTTGTCGGCGCTGTACGGGTACCAGATGTGCTCTTCCTTGAGGTTGAAGCGATCGATGATCACCGGTGTCGCGAACGCATAACCCTTGAGGCCAGTCTCGCCGTTCACCTGACCGACGCCCGAGGCCTTGCGCCCGCCGAAGGGCGCCTCGTGCACGCCGTAGGTGACCGCGCAGTCGTTCACGCAGATCGAGCCCGAATCGATGCGCTTGGCCATCGCAATGGCCTTCTTGTCGTCGAGCGTCCACACGTTTGCGGCCAGGCCGTAGCTGGAGTCGTTGGCCAGGCGAATGGCCTCTTCCTCGTCCTTGACGCGCACGATGGGCAGGATGGGGCCGAAGGTCTCCTCGGTCATGATGAGCATGTCGTGGGTGACGTCGGTCAGCACGGTGGGCTCGTAGAACAGGTCGCCCAGCGCCTGGTTGCGCTTGCCGCCGCACAAGACCTTGGCGCCCTTCTTGACCGCGTCCTCCATCTGCTTGTCGATGACCTGCAGCTGCTGCGGCCAGATCATCGGGCCCAGGTCGAACTCGCCTTCCTTGCCCTGACGCAGCGCCTGCGCCTTCTCCAGCACGCGCCTGGTGAACTCGTCGGCCACCGACTCGACCACGTAGATGCGCTCGGTCGAGCAGCAGTACTGGCCGGTGTTCATGAACGCGCCGAAGACGGCGCCGCCCGCGGCGCGCTCCAGGTTGGCGTCAGCGCAGACGATCATGGCGTCCTTGCCGCCCAGCTCGAGCGTGCACGGGATGAGGTTGCGCCCGCAGGCCTCGCCGACCTTGCGCCCGGTGCGCACGCTGCCGGTGAAGGAGATCTTGTTCACGCCCGAGTCGACCAGCGCGGCGCCGGTCTCACCGTCGCCCTCGATGACCGTGAGCACGTGCTCGGGCAGGCCGGCCTCGGCGAACAGACGCGCGACCAGCTTGCCCGAGAAGGGCGTGACCTCGGACGGCTTGAGCACCACCGCGTTGCCGGCCATGAGCGCCTGCACCGTCGGGTTGAGCGACAGGATGAAGGGCCCGTTCCAGGGCGTGATGATGCCGACCACGCCCAGCGGCTTGTAGGTCATGAGCAGCTTCTTGGTGCGCAGGAGGTGCAGGCCCACGTAGTGGTCGCGCAGCACCTTCTTGGCATTCTTCGCGTAGTAGGCCAGCGAATCGCAGGCGGCGAAGATCTCCATCATGATGGTCTCGCCGCGCGAGCGGCCGGTCTCGCCCACGATGACGTCGATGTAGTCGTCCTGCTTGGCGATGAGGATCCCGAGCGCGCGGCGCATGAGCTTGGCGCGCGCGTCGAAGCCGAGCGCGGCCCAGGCGGGCTGCGCGGCACGCGCGCGCGCGACCATGGCACGCACCTCGGCGGCGTTGTCGACGCCGATCTCGCCGAGGGCCTCGTGGGTGACCGGGCTGGCCACACGCAGGCGACGGCGACCTCCTCCGCTGGGCTCGATGGATTGAACGATGGCCATGCACTGCTCCTTGTGTCGAGGGCTCGGGGCTAGAACCAGGTCTCCAGCGAGACGCCCGCGCCGAACAACCAGCCTGAGCTGGAGTAGCCGGGATAGCCTGGGTTGTTGCTCTGGAACCCCTGCGCTTCGGGCAGGGGCTGCAGCTGCGTGTTCACCGCGTCGTCGGGGAACTCGTCGTAGACCGGGTGCGCGGCGTCGGCGCTCTTGCTGGTGGTGCGGGCGAGCAAGCGCTGCCCTTGCAGCGACAGGCTGGCGCGCAGACGCTTGCCCAGGAAGGTCGCGTCGCTGCTGATGCCCGCCGCGGCGCCCACGCGATCGTTGTCGACGTAGTTGGTCTGGCCTTCCTGCGCCGGCACTGGCGAGGGCGTGTACTGCCCGTCGAGGTGCACGGTGAACGCGTCGCTGACCCAGCGCGCGCCCAGCGCGGCGCTGAAGGTGTCCTTCCACTCGTCGAGCGGCTTCTCGCCGTGGCGATCCTCGTAGGTGGCCCAGTGGCGCCACGTGCCGCTGGCCACGAAGCCGAGGCCCTGGCCGTCGTCGCGCAGCATCCATTCGGCACCCGCTCCGACGGTGAGCGGCTCGTAGCCACTGACGAAGGTGAAGGTCTGGTCGACCGGGTCGGTGTCGGCCACGTGGATGCGATTCTTGCCGATGACCTCGACCTTGGAGGGCGCGTGCACCGTCGCGGCCAGGGTCAGGTTGGTCAGCGGCCGGTAGATCAGGCCCGCGTGCGGCGACAGCTTGCTCGAGACCGAGAGATCGTTGTCGAGGAAGACGAAGCTGTAGTCGCCGCCGTCGGGCACGAACACCGGCGTGGTCACCGACGTGGCGATGCCCATCGACGCGCCCACGCCGAACGACAGCTGCGGCGTCAGCCGGCCGCCCACCGCGAAGGTGATGGTCGACAGGGTCATCCGGTCGCCCAGCATCTCGAAATGCAGGCTGTTGCCGAAGTACTGCTCGCGCTCGTCGCTGTAGTAGGTCGACTGCGACTGGATCTTGCCCGCGGGCAGGAGGAATTGCATGCCCAGCACCAGCCTCGGGCCGAGCAGCTGCTTGACCAGACCGATGCCGATGAAGCTGTCGCTGCCGCTGCCCGCGCCGTCGCCCTGCCGGTCGGACAGGTGCGCGGTGGGTAGTGGCCGCCAGTCGAGCGGCTTGATGCCGTTGCCGTCGCGCTGCCAGCCGTCGTTGACCGACTTGCCGATGTCGGCGCCGGCGGGACGATCGGCGAGCGTGATGTCGAGCGCGCCGCTCAGCACGTAGAAGCCGAGGCCGAAGTCCTCGTGCGCGTCGGGCAGGAGGGCCGGATTGAAATACGTGGATGCCGGGCTGGCGCCGGTCACGCGCGCATTGAAGCCACCCGAGCCACCGGGCGCGCCGATCATCTCGGGCAGGGGCGAGGCGTGCGCGAGCGCGGGGACGAGGACGGCCGCGGCGACGATCTTGACGACGACCCTGGCTCGCATCACTTCCCGTTGAAGAGCTGGCACTGGTTCGCGACCACGAACGCACAGTTCGAGCCCGCCGGCACGCGCACGAGCATGAACGTGTCGCGCTCAGGATGGGCGCCATCGGGCGAGGCCGAGATGTTCAGCTTGGCGATGGCGTCGGGATCCGAGCCGATGTAGGTCTGATCCGAGCCCCACGTGGTGATGCCTTCCATCTGGTCGGGCGAGCTCTGCTTGCCGTTGTAGACGTTGAAGTCGCGCTGCACGACGTAGGCCTGCCCGCGCAGGATGCCCGACAGCAGCAGCGTGATGCCGGGATGGCTGTCCATGTCCCAGTCCTCGACGCGCGGGTCGGTCACGCCGGAGTCGGTGTCGGGCATGGGGTCGACCGCGGGATCGGTCATGGTGATGCCGCGCGTGCGGTAGGTCTTCTCGGTGGTGAAGGTGAACACGCCACCGCCGCCGTCGACCAGCTTGCCGAGCCGGTTGACCGCGGGCAGGTTCGCCCACAGCGAGGGCAGGAAGCGCGTGTGCTCCGAGTCGTCTTCCGAGTCGACGTGGATGTCGCAGATCTGCTCGACGATCTGCAGGTCTTGGCCGGTCTGGGTGACGGTGTAGGTGTACAGCTCGCGCGAGATCTGCACCGAGCTGAGCGGCCCGGTCACCAGCGCGTGGCTGATCTCGACGATGGCCCAGGTGCCGCTCACGTCGCCGAGCGGCTTGCCCGACGGCGCAGCGTCGGGACCAGGCTCACATCCGCCGTCGGTCACGTCGACCTTGGCATCGGGCTTGGGCGTGGCGCCATTGTCGCCACAGCCCGTCATCGTGAGCACCACCACCGCGACCATTGCCGTCTTGAGAGGTCTCATCCCAACCATCGTCCACCCCGAGTGCCGCCTGTGGCAAGGCTACAAGTGCTGTAGAACATGTTTCAACCTAAAACGTCTTGAGTTGACAGCATGCCGTGGCTCGGAATAGAACATGTTTCACTCGAACCGCATCTTCGACGGCAACGAGAGGAGCGATCATGGCGAATGTGAGCACCGTGAAGGAATACTTCGACACCATCGACACCCGCTTCCAGGCCGAGGCTGCCAAGGGCGTCAATGCCATCTTCCAGTTCGAGCTGTCGGGCCCGGGTGGCGGCATCTTCGCCGTCGCTGTCGACGACGGTACGGTCAAGGTCAAGGAGGGCCCGCACGAGGCGCCCACGGTGACCCTGAAGATGGACGCCGAGGACTACGTGAAGATGTCCAATGGCAAGATCAATGGCCACTGGGCAGTCATGAGCGGCAAGCTCAAGGTGTCGGGCAACATGATGGTGGCGATGAAGATGCAGCAGCTCTTCCCGCCGGGAAAGTAGTCAGCCCGTGGCGAAGGAGAACCTGATGCGACGATTCGAGGACAAGGTCGTGCTGGTCACCGGCGCGGCCTCCGGCATCGGCAAGGCCACCGCGATCCGCTTCGGCGCCGAGGGCGCGCACGTCGGCGTCGCCGACCGCAACGTCGAGGGTGCCAATGCCACCGCCGCGGCCATCCGCGACGCGGGCGGCGACGCGTTCGGCATCGCCTGCGACGTCTCGGATCCGGCCTCGTCGGCGGCCGCGGTCGCATCGACGGTGCAGCGCTACGGTCGGCTGCACGTGCTGGCCTCGGTCGCGGGGGTGGGCGGCTTCGCCCGCACCCTCGACGAGACGCTCGAGCACTGGAACCAGCTCATCGCGGTCAACCTCACCGGCACGTTCCTCATGGTCAAGAATGCGCTGCCGCACATTCTGGAGACCAAGGGTTCGATCGTGACCACCGCGTCGACGGCGGGCCTCAAGTCGCATCCGTACGCGGCCGCCTACTGTGCGTCCAAGGGCGGCGTGGTCATGCTGACCAAGGCGCTCGCGGTCGAGTACGCGCGCAAGGGCGTGCGCATCAACTGCGTCTGTCCGGGTGGCGTCGAGACGCCCATCCTGCAGCAGTTCACCCTCCCGCCCGGGGGCAGCCCGGCGCAGCTCATGCGCATCGCGCCGCTCATCGATCGCATGGGCCGGCCCGACGAGATCGCGGGAGCGATCGCGTACCTGGCCTCCGACGACGCGACCTACGTGAACGGGTCGATCTTCGTCGTCGACGGCGCGATGACGACCTAACGCAGTTAGATTCAGTCATCGCATCAGTAGGACAGCAAGCTCCGAAACCAGGAGACTCACCCGCATGCGCGATTTGGTGCTCTCGCCTCGGTTCGCTGGCTCCGTGCTCCTCTGCGGCGTGCTTGCCGCCTGCTCGAGCACCACGCCAGGCTCGACCTTCGATGCGGGCAGCCCGCCCGCCGATGGTGCGGGGGGCGGTGACATCGATGCCGCGGGCAGCATCGACGCCAGCACGGTCGACGCGGGCGGCGCCGACGCCAGCACTCCCGCGCCCTCGCTCCTGGCCCGCACGCCACCCATGGGCTGGAACAGCTGGAACCGCTTCGGCTGCGACGTCAGCGAGGATCTCATCAAGCAGATGGCCGACGCGATGGTCGCCACCGGCATGAAGGCGGCCGGCTACCAGTACGTCGTCATCGACGACTGCTGGCAGGTGAGCCGCGACGCCAGCGGCGTGATCGTCGCCGATGCGGCGCGCTTCCCCAGCGGCATCCCGGCGCTGGCCGAGTACATCCACGCCAAGGGGCTCAAGTTCGGCATCTACACCGACGCAGGCGCGCACACCTGCCAGAACCGGCCGGGCAGCCGCGGCCACGAGCTCCTCGACGCGCAGACCTACGCGTCGTGGGGCGTCGACTACATCAAAGAAGACTGGTGCGACACCAGCGGTCTCGACCCCAAGACCCAGTACGCCATCATGCACGACGCCCTGGCCACCGTCGGGCGCAGCATCGTGTTCAGCCTGTGCAGCTGGGGCAATGGCGCACCCTGGGTGTGGGGATCGGTGACCGGCCAGCTGTGGCGCACCACGGGTGACATCGCCGACAACTGGGGCTCGATGATCGGCATCGTCGACTCGAGCTCGCCGCACGCGGCGGCGGCGCGCCCGGGCGCGTGGAACGACCCCGACATGCTCGAGGTCGGCAACGGCGGCATGACCGACCCGGAGTACCGCGTGCACTTCACCCTGTGGGCGATGATGGCCGCGCCGCTCATCTCGGGCAACGACCTGCGCAGCATGACGACGGCCACGCGCACCGTGCTGCTCAATCCCGGCGTGATCGCCATCGATCAGGATCCGCTCGGCATCCAGGGCATGCTGGTGCGCGACTCGGGCGGGCTGCAGGTGTGGTCCAGGCCGCTGGCCGAGCCGGGCGCACGCGCCGTGGCGCTGGTCAACCGCAGCGGCAGCTCGGCCTCGATCACGGTCAACTGGAGCGAGATCGGTCTGGCCGCCGGCAACGCCAGCGTGCGCGATCTGTGGCTGCTGCTCGACAACGGGCCCACGCCCGATGCGTACACCGCCATCGTGCCGTCCCACAGCGTGGTGCTCCTGCGCATCGTCGGCAACGAGCCGCCTGCGCCCACCGGCACGGCGTACGTGAGCGACCTGCCCTGGACCTTCGCCGTCCACGGCTACGGCCCGGCCGAGCGCGATCACTCCAACGGCGAGCAGGGCGCAAGCGACGGCCACACGCTCACGCTGGGCGGCACCACCTACGCCAAGGGCATCGGCGCGCACTCCGGCTCGCTCATCCGCGTCAACCTGGGCGGGCGTTGCTCGACCTTCTCGGCCAAGATCGGCGTCGACGACGAGATGGGCGATCGCGGCTCGCTGTCGTTCGAGGTCTGGTCGGGCGCGGACCGGCTGTACTCGAGCGGCCTCATGACCGGCGCGACGCCGACCAAGACGATCAGCGTGGACGTGACCGGGCGCAGCGATCTGCGCCTCTACGTCGACCCGGGCTTCGACAACTACGACTACGACCACGCCGACTGGGCCGAGGCGCAGGTCACCTGCCAGTAGGCAGCTAGGCGCCCAGGACGACCGGGATGCGTCGGCGGCCGAACTTGCTGCGCGTGGCTTCGTAGCGGCCGACCACGGGCGTCTTGCACGACTCGCAGCGGCCCTGCGCGTCGATGCGGTAGTGCAGGATCTCGTACCAGTCGCGCTCGATGAGCGCGGCCTTGCAGCTGGTGCAGTAGGTCGTGCCACCCTCGGTGTCGTGGACGTTGCCGGTGTACACGTGGTGCAGGCCGGTGGCGCGGGCCAGCTCGCGGGCGCGCCGCAGCGTGGCGTAGGGCGTGTGCGGGATGTCGAGCATCCGGTAGTCGGGGTGGAAGGCGGTGAAGTGTAGCGGTACGTCGGGGCCGAGCTCCTGCAGCACCCAGTCGGAGAGACGCTGGATCTCCTCGTCGCCGTCGTTCTGGCCGGGAATGAGCAGCGTGGTGATCTCGGTCCACACGCTGGTCTCCTTGACCAGGTAGCGCAGGGTGTCCTTGACCGGCTCGAGGTGCCCGACGCAGACCTTGGCGTAGAACTGCTCGGTGAAGGCCTTCAGGTCGACGTTGGCCGCGTCGATGTGCTGGTAGAACTCGCGCCGCGGCGCGTCGTGCATGTAGCCCGCGGTCACGGCGACGGCGTGCACGCCGCGCGCGCGACAGGCGTCGGCGACGTCCATGCCGTACTCGGCGAAGATGACCGGATCGTTGTAGGTGAAGGCCACGCTCTTGCAGCCCAGGCGCAGCGCGGCGGCGGCGATGCCGTCGGGCGAGGCCTGGTCGGCCAGGCGGTCCATGTCGCGCGCCTTGGAGATGTCCCAGTTCTGGCAGAACTTGCAGGCCAGGTTGCAGCCGGCGGTGCCGAAGGAGAGCACGCTCGAGCCGGGATAGAAGTGGTTGAGCGGCTTCTTCTCGATGGGATCGACGCAGAATCCCGACGAGCGGCCGTAGGTGGTGAGCAGCATCTTGTCGCCCACGCGCCGGCGTACGAAGCACATGCCGCGCTGCCCGTCGCGCAGCTGGCAGTCGCGCGGGCACAGGTCGCATTGCATGCGCCCGTCGGGCAGCATGTGCCACCAGCGGCCGGGGTAGTCCGAATCGTGGACTAGGGCTTCGTGCCCGCTGCCGTCGGCCTGGGTGTCCTTGCCGGTCGGGTCGTTCTTGTCGCCGCGTCGCTCCATTTGCGCACCTGGTACCGGTAAATGATGACATCCCCCGACCAGAAATCAGCTGGGAAGCCCGCCTTGCAGCGCAGCTTGCGCAGAAAATCCATGGGCTCCGGCACGTCCTCCCAGACCTGTGGGAGGTATGTGCTGCGGCGAGCGCCCACCGCAAAGACCACGCCGTCGATGCCGGGGCGCAGCAGCGCCGCTGCCGCGACCGCGTCGAGCGCTGCGACGCGCTCGAGCGCCGAGAGCAGCGAGACCTCGACGTCGAGATCGTCGACCTCGCTCAGCGACAGCGGCAGCGCGCGTGGGTCGTCGAGCGCCGCGGCCAGGGCGTGGTCGCGCACGTCGTCGGCGAGCGGGCGGCGCGCCTCGATGACGCCCATGCAGCCCTGCAGCTGGCCGCCCCGGTGCAGCGTCACGAAGGTGGCCGCGGGTTGCTCGTGCGCGCCGCCGCGTGGCCGGGTCGCCGCCGGGCCGCCGAGCGTCTCGCGAATCGCCGCGCGTGCATAGCGCACCAGGGCCAGGCCGTCAGCTTCGTCGAGCATGGGCACCCTCCGCTTGCGTCTGGAACGCGAACGCCGCGTAACCGACCACGCGGGCACGATCGCCCGCGGTGTCGCCAGAGTTGCGTAGGTCGAGCAGCTCGGCCTGCAGGTGCCGCCGCCGCGCCAGGCGAACCAGGGCGCGGATGCCGGTCACGCCGCAGGCCCGCTCGGCGTCGAGCTCGTCGTCGAGCTCGGTGACTCGCGAGGCCGTCTGCGCGTCGATGGCGCGCGCCGCCTCGTAGCCGAGGTAGTGCGACAGATCCGAGCTGATCAGGATGAGCGTCTCCGGGCCGCCCCAGAGCGCGTCGAGGACACCGCTCACCTCGTCGGGCGAAGCATGGCCGACGACCATGGGCACGATGCGCGCCGCGGGCAGGAGGCGCTGCAGGAACGGCAGCTGCACCTCGAGCGAGTGCTCCTGCGCGTGCGCGCGCGGCGAGGTGACCACCTGCGGCACGGTGGCGAACGCCTGGTTGTCGACGGCGATCTCGCCCAGCGGCGTGGCGAAGGAGGTCGCGCCCGCCTGGGCCACGCCGCCCACGGCCACGCGGTGCGCCGGGCCCACCAGCACGACCCGCTCGATGCCCCTGGCGCCGCGCAGACGCACGTACGCGCTCGCGGCCACCGGGCCCGAGTAGATGTAGCCCGCGTGCGGAACGATCATCGCCTTGGGCACGGGTGCCGGCGCGGCGCGCGCCGCGCGCTCGCCCGCTTCGTCGAGCAGGCGATCGACCATCGCGGCCAGCGTGGCTGGATCGTCAGGGTAGAAGTAACCGGCCACCGCAGCCGGGCGGCTTCCGGAAGTCATGCGCCAAGTGTCCCACTGCGGCGGGGACAAGCAAGGCGCCACGATCGGTCGGACCGGGCCGCTAGCGCCAGCGCAGCGACAGCCTGGGCGGCAGGTCGCGGCTTTCCACGTCGCAGAAGGCGCTGCGTAGGCCCGCCTCCTCGGCGAACCGGTCGACGAACCCGGCGACCACGTCGACCAGGGCGTCGGGCGCCTTGGATGCCTGCTGCAGCACCAGCTGCGCCCCGCGATCGCTGGTCTGCGTCATCACCAGGGTGCCCTGCTCGGACAGCCGGCGCCACGCCTGGGCCAGGCCTCCCTGCAGCGCGCCCGAGCCGCGCGCCACCGGCGCGATGGCATGGCCCTGGCCGAGCGCCTCGAGCAGGGCGCGCCGGCCGGCCGCGCGCACCACCGGGTTGGGGTCGTCGCCCGCGCGTGCCGCCGCCGCCGCCAGGGTGGTCAGGGCAGGGCGCAGATCCGACGCCGGGTACCACTCGGCACCGTCGAGCACCGGCACCGGCACGCCGTAGCGTTCGCGTGCGATGGTCGCGATGGCCATGATGAGGTCGCCGCGCACGCGCGGCTGCACCGGCTCGGCCAGCGACGGCGGTGCCGTGGTCGGCCGGGAACCATCGCCGCCCCCGCCCGATGCGAGCATGGGTGGCGTGGTCTCCTCCTCGGCGATGTGGGCCACGGCCTCGGCCAGCGCGCTGGCGAACTCGCCCGCCGACTGGATGCGCTGCGCGGGGTCGAACGCCAGCCCCGCGGCCAGCACGCGGTCGACCTCGGGCCCCAGGCGCGGGCGGCGTGCCGACGCCGGCAGCGGCCCGTGCCGCTGGCGCGCGCGCATCTCCTCGCGCTCGGCGGGCGCGAAGGCGAAGTCACCCACGAGCATCTTGTACGCCGTCGCCGCAAGCGCCCAGACGTCGGACGGCGCGCCCTCTGGCTCGTAGGCCAGGCCCTCCGGCGACATGTAGGTGCGCGTGCCGCCGCCGCCCGAGGCCTCGCGCAGCCGGGCCGAGACGCCGAAATCGACCAGCACGGCGCGGTCGCGCGCGCGCTCGATGAGGATGTTGCCCGGCTTGACGTCGCGGTGGAGCAGGCCAGCCGCGTGCACCGCGTCGAGCGCCGCGCCCAGATCGGTGACGATGCGCGCCACCCGCGAGGGCGCCAGGCGCCGGCCGGGCGCGCTGCGCAGCTCGTCGGAGACCGCGTGACCCTCGATGAGCTCCATGGCGATGAAGGCCACGCCCGCGTCGAGCGCGAAGGCGTACACCTGCGCCAGGTGGTCGTGCTTCACCTGCGCCATCTGCGTGGCTTCCTTGCGGAACATGGCCACGTACTCGGGCGACTCGCTGGCCAGCGACGGCCGCAGCACCTTGATGGCGACGCGCCGCTCGAGGTGCAGGTCGAGCGCGCGGTAGACCACGCCCATGCCGCCCGAGGCCAGCTCGCCCTCGACGAAGTACTTGCCGTCGAGCACCCAGCCGCGCTCGAGCGGCGCACGCCGTCCGGGCGCGCCCACCGGCACCGCCACGCTGGCCGAGTACAGCTCGACGCGATCACGACCGCGCCGCCGCGCCTCGGCGGCGGCCAGCTCGGCCCGGCGCGCCAGCGCCGCGTGCGTGGCCGCGCCCACCGCCACGCCGATGGACGTGGACAGGCGCGCGCCCGCACCGGGCACGTCCAGCTTGGCCGCGGTGACCGCCGCGCGCACGCGCTGCGCCAGGTCGAGCGCGGCTTCCTCCGACAGATCGGTGACGAAGACGGCCAGGTGCTCGTCGCTCATGCGCCCGACGATGGCGTCGGCACCCGCGGCCGCCTGCACCGCGCGCACGATCACGCCCATCTTCTCCTCGGCAGCGTCGACGCCCGACTGGTCGTAGACGTCGCCCAGGCGGTCCACGATGATGCGCAGCTCGGCGCCTTCCTGGCCGCGGCGCAGGCCGCGCTTGAGCCCCAGCTCGGCGCGCTCGATGTACGCCAGCCGGCTCCACGAGCCGTGCCGGTCGAACATCAGCTCGCGACTCAGCTGGGCCAGGCGCCGCTCGGCCGCTTCCTTCTCGTTGCGGCGCTCGATCTCGTCGCCCAGGCGGCGGGCCAGCAGGTCGATGAGCTCGGCGTCGTCGGGGCCGAACTGGCGCGGCCGCGAGTCGCCCACGCACAGCGTGCCCACGACCGTGCCGGTGGCCGTGACGATGGGCGCGCCCAGGTAGCAGAAGTCGATGCCCTTCTGGACCTTGAAGTAGTCGGCCAGCGTGGGCACGAGCGTGACGTCGGGCAGCTCGAGCACGGTCTCGCCCTGCACGGTGTGCCGGCAGCAGTAGGCCTCGACCGGGTAATGGCCGTCGACCTCGTGGGGCGTGCCCACCACCGCCTTGCACACCACGCTGTCGGGCAGGAGCAAGGTCACCCACGCCATGGGCGTGTCGAACAGACGCGCCGCCTGCTGCGCGACCTCCTGCAGGCGCTCGTTCAGGTGGCCCTCGAGCAGGCGCACCTCCATGATCTCCTTGAGGCGGCGGCGTGACTTGCGCGCCAGCTCCTCGGGGTCGATCGCGGGTGGCGGCGCGGGCAGCGCGCGCTTGCGCGCCAGACCGTCGATGAAGACCTTGAGCGTGTCGCAGCCGATGGGCTTGGGCAGCACGAAGTCGAGCGCAGGCAGGCGCTCGACCAGGCTGGGGAAGGCGGTCGTGGCCACCACGGGCGGACGGCGCTTCAGCGCGTCGAGCGCCTGCAGCACGGCCAGCCCGCCCGAGCCGCTGGCCACTGGCTCGATCAGGATGGCGGCGATGCTGCCGTCGACGTCGGCCTCGACCAGACGGGTCAGCTCCTCGGCGTCCATGACCCGCACCGGCTCACACGAATCGCTCGCGAGGGTGGCGGCAAAGAAGCGCGCCGTGTCCTCGTCAGGCTCGTAGATCAGCGCCCGGTAGGCCATTCGTCCCCTGCGCGAATTCTACGCCCGTGGAATGGGCGCCGGCGGGCGAATCTTCGACGTATCTTCTCGGGCGCATGGGTGAGGATCGTACGGACGCCACCATCACCGGGACTGCTGCCGGTGAAGCCACCGGCGGCCCGACGCAGGAACCTTTCGCTGCGCCAGCACCGCCCGACCTGCGCGTGCGCGAGCACGAGCGCTACGAGGTCGTCGCCGAGCATGGTCGCGGCGGTCTCGGTCGCGTACTCCGCGCCCGCGACAAGGATCTCGGCCGCGACGTCGCGATCAAGGAAATCCTCACCCGGACACCTGCGGCGGAGGCGCGCTTCGTACGCGAGGCGATGATCACGGCACGCCTCGAGCATCCCGGCATCGTCCCGGTGCACGACGCCGGGCGCTGGCCCGACGGCACGCCGTTCTACGCCATGAAGCTGGTCTCCGGCCGGCCGCTCAAGCAGCTCATCCAGTCGGCGGCCACTCTGGGGGAACGGCTCGCTCTCCTGCCGCATGTGGTCGCGGTCGCCGACGCCCTCGCCTACGCCCACGATCGCGGCATCGTGCACCGAGATCTCAAGCCGTCGAACCTGATCGTGGGCGAGTTCGGCGAGACCATCGTGATCGACTGGGGCCTGGCCAAGGACGCTCGGATGGCCGAGCCCGTGCCTGCAATGGGCCTCGAGCCCGTCTCTGCCGACGACGACCTCACTCGCACGGGTGCGGTGCTCGGGACGCCTTCGTACATGCCGCCCGAGCAGGCACGCGGCGAGGACATCGACGAGCGCGCCGATGTCTACGCACTCGGCGCCGTGCTCTATCACCTGCTGGGTGGGTCGCCACCCTATGGCGGCTCGAAGGCCGACGTGCTCACGCGCTTGCTGACGTCCTTGCCGCAACCCATCGAGTCGCTCGCGCACGACGTGCCGCCCGAGCTGGCCGCGATCGTGCGCAAGGCCATGATGCGCGATCCGGGCGACCGCTACCGCAATGCACGTCTGCTGGCCGAAGACCTGCGACGTTTTCTCACCGGGCAACTGGTGGCCGCCCACGACTACTCGCGCCGTGCCCTGTTCGCACGCTGGTTTCGCCGCCACCGGTTGCCGGTCCTGGTCTCGTTCGCCGCGTTTGTCGCGCTCGCGGTCGTCGGCATCGTCAGCGTGAACGGCATCGTCGCGTCGAAGCGAGAAGCGCAAGCCGAGCGCGCCGTGGCCATCGAGGGCCGCAAGGAGGCCGAGTCGGCGCGCCGCCATGCCGTGGATCGCGCCAACGAGCTGATCCTGACCCAGGCGAGGAACAACCTCGACCGCGACCCGACCGCGTCGATTGCCTGGCTCAAGGCCTACCCTGACGACGGAAAGGATCTCGAGGCGGCGCATTGGATCGCGGCGGACGCGGCGAGTCGAGGCGTGGCGAGCTTGGTCTTCCTCAAAGATGTCAATCGCGCCATCGATGTACTGACCCTCGGCGATAGCCGGACCGTGGCGATCGCCGCGCGTGGAGACAGGGTTGGGCTCTGGGACATAGATAGTAGAAGGTTGATCGTTTCGATACCGACTGATGTAGTGCACAACGCTATCACCACGACGTTGGACAGGCGTCGGATCGCAGTCCTTGCGTCGGAAGGGCCGATTGCCCTCCTCGACGCGCCAGATTGGAAGGTCCGCTGGCTGCCTGGTTGCGACAAAACCACTACTGCAATTGCGCTGTGGCCCGAGGGTAATCGGCTGGCGTGCGCCGATCAGACGCCAGGCATTCATGTGGTGGAGATCGGCGATGGATCCATCAGAACAATGGCGACAAGCCCTGGCCTGACCGCCATCACGGCGCTTGCCATCCCTAGCGATGGCCGGATTGTTTTTGCGGGGTATTCGGATGGCACCATTTCAGCCTGGTCAGTGGAAGGCCTGGAGATCTTCAGGTATCAAGCCGACCGAGGGTCTCTCGCCGTCGAGAGGCTACGCTGCTCGAACGATGGCAGGTTCGTGCTCGCGAGCTACTTGGACGGAAAGTCCGTGGCCCTGGAGGCGCACTCCGGTCGGTCCTCGCCCCTGGCTCTACGTGCATTTTCACCTGCGAATTCGATCTCGCGCACAGGGCGATACCTGGCATTCGAGAGTGGCGCGTCGAGCGTGGAATTGCTGGACGTGCGGGGAGGCGGTCGGCAGTACCTTCGTGGGCCGGGCGCTGCAGTAGACAGCATCGATTTCTCGCCCGATGAAAGCTATCTGGCCGCAGGGCTCGAGGATGGCACCATCGCGCTGTGGAACCTGGAGACCCATCAGCTATCCGCGCTGCGAGGACAATCGGCGGCCGTCATGGTGCTCTCGTTCTCTCGGGATGGGCGATGGCTCCTGTCTGCAAGCATCGACCGCACGATTCGCTTCTGGCCGCTCAAGGCGAGCGCCAGCCGTCAGGTACGCGCGTCACGACAGACGATTTTTCACTTGGTCACGGCCCGGGGAAATTCGTGGGTGGCCTCGGACGGACAAGATCGTGAGATCCAGCTGTGGAATCCCGAGACCGGAAAGGTACGTGTCTTCAGCGCTGAGAAGTCCGTAGTGATGAACGTGGCGATGTCCCCCGACGGGACCGAGATCGCTGGTGCTGGTCACGACGGCACCATCTGGACCTGGAATGTGCGAACGGGCGCAGGACTGGCGCGTCACCTCCACTCAGCCGTTGTGACGCACGTGGACTACTCCAGCAGCGGGAGATGGCTGGCATCGGCGAGCATGGATGGGTTGATTGTCATCTCGGACGTTTCCACCGGCCACGAACGAAGACTGAACGGCCACGAAGGCCAGGTCCTGGCCCTCGAGTTTGCCCCGCGTGGTCCGTGGCTGGCATCTGCGGGACGCGACGGCACGATCCGGCTCTGGAACGCCGAGACTGCTGAAACGAAGATTCTTGCGCACGAGCGCCAAGGCATTCGAGCGCTCGAGTTCTCCCCCGATGGGCGATTCCTCGCGTCTGGACACCTGGATGGAACCGTTCGCCTCTGGGATTTGAGTTCGGGGTCCGCCGTAATCCTGGGCACTCACCCGGATCGACTTCACGCCCTGGCTTTCTCACCTGACGGAATCAGCCTGGCTTCTGCAGGTGACGACGGCACGGTCTGGATCTGGGACGTTGCATCTCGACGCCATCGAGCACTTGGGTCTCACGATGCCACGGTTCAGCAAGTCGTCTTCTCCCCTGACGGTGAGTATCTCGCTTCCGCTTCATTCGACCGGACGGCTCGGGTCTGGCGGCTCAAGGACGGAGCCATGGCGGTGCTTCGTGGCCACGAACAGGAGGTCATGTCAGTCGCGTTCGCCGACGGTGGCAAGCTGGTCATGACTGCGGGGGCCGAAGGTGCGGTGAGAGCCTGGAGGCTCTCCGAACTGGCGTTCCCTCCCCACGACCAGGTGTCCTTCCGTAAGTGGCTGGGCGAGCTCAGCAGCGTGCCGGCAGCGGCCCCGAATTGACGCAGCCAACCGGACTGCCACGTTTCTCGCCCTCCCGACTTCGTAATGCAGGTTCCATTATGGCGGTCGTGGTCAGGCTATCATCCGATGGAAGCCGGCTGGCCTCGGCAGGGGGGCCGCGGGGGTGGCCTATTCTCCCGATGGCCGCCCCGATCGCACCGGTTTCAACGACGGCTTGGTGATCGTCTGGGACGGCCAATCCGGACGCACTGAGCACCCGGCTCCCGGGGGTGGACTCACGAGATTACCAGTGTGGTCGTGAGTGTTCACGCTGGAACCATGGAGCTCGACTGGGTGGCGTTCGGGTATGGGGGCGGCGTGTTGATCACCGACTGGCCCGAAGGCTCTATGCAGATCTGAAAATCGGCGATCTCTGGCGTGCACCGCCGGAGAACCGTGGTTTTCGCGAATGGCTCTCGCCCCTCACCATTGAAATTCAGCCCCGCGGGAAACAGTAAGCCATTTAGCAAATCCTCAATCGGCCGATAGAGGAGCGCAACCGCCTCTCCGTCAGCAAATGCACGTGAGTACCGAAAGTGGCCAGAATTCTGGCCGCTCGCTAGACTGCACACTGGACCTCAAGTGACTGGAATCACGCACGGGAGCGAGATGGCCAGTTGCGTGCATAGGCTCCCCGTCCAGTGCGCCTCTCCAGATTCAACCTCTACGTGGACAACTTCCCAGGCGCCGGCGCCACGCTCATCTACAACTCGCTGACCGGCGCCTTCCTCGAGGTCGAGACCACGACGAAGCTGGCGCTCGAGCAGCTCGATCGGGGCGAGATCACCGTCGACGACGTGGAAATCGACCCGGCCTGGCTGGACGACGACGCGCAGTTCCTCGTGCCCAGCTACGACGAGGACGAACGCGCCTTCGAGGAATGGTACGAGAGCATGCGCTCCCGCACCGATGTGATGTCGGCGATCGTCTCGGTCACATTCGCATGTAATCTGGATTGCAGTTACTGTTGCCAGTC
>Ga0209515_10002435_pt1 | contig 28616 bp, 36 predicted proteins | sample Subgroupgradi54m_FD_187454 | JGI IMG/M metagenome (GOLD analysis project Ga0209515, IMG submission 187454) | Subsurface groundwater microbial communities from S. Glens Falls, New York, USA - GMW60B uncontaminated upgradient, 5.4 m (SPAdes)... ... | reverse complement strand
GCTAGGAGTGAGCGAAGTCACAAAGCGTCACAGCTTTGGGACTTCCGAACGACTTGTCCCTCGAAGTCGGAGCGCAGAGGGGCGACGCGAGGCAACGAGCGAAGCGAAGTTACGAACAGCGAATAGTACGGAGGTTGAGCCTCCGTATATACCGACGACGAACATTCGTTGTTCGTTAGGTTAGTTCAGGTTCGCTGTTCGGTTCCCATCAGGTAATTTCGTTGTTCGTAAGGTTCGTTTAGGTTCGCTGTTCGGTTCCAATTCAGTAGTTCATCAACATGTCAACACTTACCTACTTCGCCATTCTCGCACTCCTCATTGGTTTTGAATTAGGCACGCTTCCCTATGCGCCGCCGTTTTTGCGCGCCGCCTCGCCGGTCGTTGTTTTTTTGACGCTCGGCGCCATGCAACCCGGCAATCGTCGCATCTGGATGAGTGCACTTGCCGCCGGCCTTTCCTTTGATTGGTTTAGTGCGTTCCCGTTTGGCACCTACACGCTCGCTTTTATCGCGCTTGCCGGTTTCATTATTTATGTGAGCCAACGCGTGCTCACCCATCGTTCTTTTTCGGCACGGCTTCTTGCGGTTATCATGGCATCGCTTTTTTTGGGAATCATCTTGGCGTTGGTACGTTTTATTTCGTGGCACGCTCTTCATGAAGTTGTGTACTCTATTACCTTTGCGCAAGCACTGCGGTACATCGCACTATCGAGTGCCGGCAATATGGTGTTATTTCTTATCGGAGTTATTGGTTTTATGGTCACCAAGCATATACGAACGCGACATCGCTGGCTTTCATATATAAAATAAACCATTCCGAGAGTGGAATGGTTGAAGACGATTTATTTATGCGGCTTGAGCGGTACGACATTATTCGATGTGGCCCTGAGCGAACCTCGTGCACGACTAAAATTGGGCGAACGTTCATATTCAGAACGAAATTGCGGCACGTCATCTTCTTTATGTGGTGGAAGTGCATTCACCGCTCCGGTAGGCGGTGAGATCGGCGCAGGCGGCCGTGGCAATGGGGCCATCGTGGGTGCAGGTGGTGGCTCTTCATCGCGAGGTAGTGCAAATGACTGTGGTGCCCGATAGTGGCGCGGACGAGGCAATTTTTCCTCAAATTCTTTTTTCTGTGCATCCTTGCGACGCGTGTAGATACGATAGAGCATGAGTGCCACGAGAAACCCCGTGCCAAAACCAGCCGCAAAAATCAGTATACTGTTCATGTGACATCTCCTTTCATAAGAAAAGTACCATGTCCTAGCGAGGTTTGTCAACCTTTTTTAGCTTGCTAGCTTTTTAGCTTATAGCTTGCTAGAGGTGAGATTCTTCACTGTGTTCAGAATTGATTCCGTAGCTCAGGTCTTTAGACCTGATACCGTCTCAAACCTAAAGGTTTGAGCTACAATATGACAGAGCTCGTCATCAACCCGAGCAAGCTAGAAGAAGCTCAATAAGATATGGATCCATTTGCCGCACAACTTCCTCATGACGCAAAACCGATTCACCGCGACAAGCGGAATCTTTTTGGCGCCACGCGACGAGGATATGAAATTGACGACCAAAGCGATCCCACACTTTCTCACGCGCCGTATCTTGGTGTGTCGGTGAGGTCAATCATTTTTTTTGCGTTTTCTCTTTTTCTCGGTGTTTTGTTTGTTGTATTTACGATACGTTCCGCGAATCTTCAAATTTTTCAAGGAAACGCGTATCATGCGCTTGCCGAAGGTAATCGCATCCGTATTGAAAAAATTCCGGCATCGCGCGGTCTTATTTTTGACCGTACGGGCGCGCTACTCGTCTTAAACGCACCGTACCTCGTGCTCGCGCTTCGGCCTATTGATTTTCCGCGCGACAAAAAAACACAAACACAGGTGATTGATCGTTTGCATGAATCCGATATTGATTACGTGCCGATTCTTGACATTGCCGACAAAAATAAATATCGCGCGGACTGGATTACGGTCAAAGAAAATCTTACTCACGAAGAAGCCGTGGCGCTTGCCGTGCGTTTCAAAGACGTGCCGTCGCTTACGGTGCGCACCGGAACGCGGCGTTTGTATCACAATGAAAACGCCATGAGTTTTTCTCACCTTCTCGGATACTTGGGGAAAATCGGCGAGGCGGATGCGCCGATGGTCGAGAATGAAACCTATGGCCCGGCTGATTATTTGGGAAAATCCGGACTTGAAGCGTCTTATGAAACGGCGCTTCGGGGAGTGGCCGGTAAAAAACAAATTGAAGTTGATGCGCTCGGGAGAGAGAAAGATGTGATCGCACGTGAAGATCCGCACGCCGGCACTGATCTCATTTTGGGGCTTGACAAAGAGCTTCAAGAAAAAAGCGAAGCGGTGCTTGCGGCGTATCTCAAATCATCGGGTAAAAAACGTGGCGCGGTGGTAATCATTGATCCGCGCAGTGGAGAAATTCGATCGCTCGTAAGTCTTCCCGCGTTTGACAACAACCATTTTTCCGTAGGTATGGGGACGGAAGAATATCAAACGTTACTCAATGATCCGGATCACCCTTTGTTCCCGCGCGCCACTTCCGGCACCTATCCTTCAGGATCAACTATCAAACCGGTGATCGCAAGCGCCGCGCTGGGAGAAGGTGTCATAACGCCGCACACAACGGTACTTTCGACCGGTGGCATTTCTGTCGGGCAATGGTTTTTTCCGGATTGGAAAGCGGGTGGTCATGGGCCGACTGACGTCTTTCGCGCCATCGCTGAATCGGTCAATACATTTTTTTATTATATCGGCGGCGGCTATGGTACTTTCCAAGGGCTTGGTCCGGAACGCATGGCCGTCTGGGCGCATCGTTTCGGTTTGGGTGAGAAGACCGGCATTGATATTCCGGGAGAACAGGCAGGTTTCATTCCGACACCTGCATGGAAACGCGCGGCGCGCGGCGAGCCGTGGTACATTGGCGACACCTATCACACGGCAATCGGTCAAGGTGATGTGCTTGTCACGCCGATTCAAATGGCGGTTGTTGCGGCGACCGTTGCAAGCGGCGGTATGCATATAACGCCCCATCTTGTGAGCGCCACACGTGACTCTCGTGGTGTGGTAACGGATACTGCTGATGCGCGTCGCGATCAAGTGATTGACCGCTCAATTGAAGACATTGTACGCACCGCTATGCGCAAGACCGTGACCGAAGGAAGTGCGCGCCAGCTGGGAAGCCTTCCTTTTGCCGTGGCGGGCAAAACAGGAACCGCGGAATGGCATACCGGAAAATCGCCCCACGCATGGTTTATCGGTTTTGCGCCATTTGAAAGCCCGCGCTTCGCGATTGCGGTCATTGTTGAAGAAGGCGGCGAGGGTTCATCGCTTGCGGTGCCCATTGCCAAAGAGATTCTCACATGGATCAGTCAACACGAGATTGAATAAAAATAATGACTTGTCCCTCGAAGCTTCAGCGCAGAGGGAGATACGAAGCACTGGAGTGAGAACCGGAGTGAGTCCCGATTTCCTTAATTTATTTTAAGGATGGTTATCGGGACGAACGAGGATCGGAATGAAGTGCGAGCAGGTCATATTTTTATTCAATCTCAACATCTGGATAAGTTTAATTGACAACAGATGTAGTGGAATGGTACGTTTTAACCGTTATCCACCCACCCATCGGGGGGTGGTTATGCGTTATATTTTTTGGCAAACAGGATATTCTATAAGCTAGCAAGCTATAAGCTATAAGCTCGACCTATGACTGACGACCAATATCTTACATCCCAAGGTCTTGAAGATCTTAAAACAGAGCTTCAGGAATTAAAATTGAAAAAACGTCCCGAGATTGCGGCAAAGATCGCGAGCGCTAAAGATCTCGGCGATCTTTCCGAAAACGCGGAATATCAATCAGCAAAAGATGAACTTGCCTTCGTTGAAGGCCGTGTTCAACAACTTGAGGAAATCATTAAAAATGCGGTGGTAATCAAGGAAGATCGCGCGCACGGCGTGGTAAGCGTTGGTTCGACCGTGATCGCGACAAGTGGCGACCGCGAAGTCGCCTACCGTATCGTCGGTTCAAACGAAGCCGACCCCAAAGCCGGCCGCATTTCAAATGAGTCTCCCATCGGCCAAGCCTTTTTGGGCAAACATGTTGGTGATGAGGTTATTGTGAAAACGCCGGTTGGTGAAACACGGTATCTGATTGAACGAATCGAATAAAATCACCTATTCGTAAATTCGTATATTCGTATCAATTCGTAATTCGGTTCCTATTATGTCCCTTGATGAAGAAATCGCCGCGCGTCTCGAAAAATTGCAAAAATTGAAAAAAGAAAACATTGATCCCTATCCTGCGCAAACCGAGCGTTCACATACCGTGGCACAGATGCTTTCTTCATGGCCATCGCTCGTGGAATCGGGAGCAGTGGTTACGGTGACCGGACGTCTCAAAACAAAACGAGCGCACGGCGGTCTTGTGTTTGCGGATATTGAAGACGGCACCGGCACGATTCAAATTGCAGTCAAACGCGATGTTGTGGGCGATGAGATATTTACGCGGTTTGCCGACTTGTCCGATCTTGGTGATTTTTGGGCGGTCGCGGGTACATCGTTTGTCACGAAAAAAGGCGAGCGCACCATTTCTGCGAATACCGTCACACTCCTCACCAAAACGCTTTTGCCGCTCCCTGAAAAATGGCACGGCCTCACGGACGTTGAAGTCAGATTCCGCAAACGCTATCTTGACCTCATTTCAAACGAACTCGTGCGCGACATTTTCAAAAAACGAAGTTTGATCGTGCGCGCGATTCGCACTTTTTTTGACGAACGTGGCTATCTTGAAGTTGAAACGCCCATCTTGCAAACGCTTGCCGGCGGCGCAAACGCCGAACCGTTTATCACGCATCACAACACGCTTGGTATTGATTTGTATCTTCGCATTGCGCCGGAGCTCTATTTGAAACGATTACTCGTCGGTGGTATGGAAAAAGTGTATGAAATGGCGCGCTGTTTCAGAAATGAAGGTATGGATCATCTTCATAATCCGGAGTTCACACAGATTGAAGCCTATGAGGCCTATGCAAACTATCGCGATTACATGAAGCTTGTTGAGGAACTTTTGCCGTTTGTCGCCCGCGCGATCGGTCTTGATGTGACTGCCGTGCCGTTTGAAGATACGACGATTGATTTTACGCCGCCCTACCCGCGCATGACATTTAATGAATCACTAGAAAAATATGGAAAATTCAAACCGGCAATCATTGCGGATCATAAAAAATTGATTGCAGAAGCGGAAGCGCGCGGGGTTGCCGTGCTCCGTGAGTGGGGTTACGGAAAATTGCTCGACGAGCTTTTCAAAACTTTTGCACGCCCGCACATTCTCCAACCAACGTTTATCATTGATCATCCGATTGAATTATCGCCGCTTACCAAACGAAAATTTGATGACCCACTCCATGTGGAGCGTTTTCAACTGCTCGTGGGAAAGGGGATTGAACTCGTGAATTCGTTTTCAGAACTGAATGATCCGATCGATCAGGAGGCGCGTTTTGCGTCACAAGAAGCGGCGCGCGTAGGAGGGGACACCGAAGCTCAACGGCTTGACGATGACTTTATTACTGCCTTAAAACACGGCATGCCGCCGGCCGCCGGTTTGGGACTTGGGATTGATCGCCTCGTGGCGCTTTTGACGAATACGCACAGTATAAAGGAAGTGATTTTGTTTCCGACATTGCGACCGGAGTAAAGTTGATTCTTCGTAGCTCAAGTCTTTAGACTTGATGCCGTCTGTTTGTTTCAAACCTAAAGGTTTGAGCTACGAAAGTATATGTCGTTTATAAAAGTTCTCGTTTTCGGCACCTTCGACATCCTCCACCCGGGCCATCTTTCTTTTTTGACACAAGCCAAACGACAGGGTGACACGCTGACGGTGGTCGTGACGCGCGATGCGATGGTAAAATTGCAAAAAAAACACGCGCCGATTTTCAATGAACGCGAACGGATGAAAGTGGTAGGCGCGCTCAAAATGGTTGACCGTGTGTTACGGGGCGACCCGCCCGGAAGATGGACCATAATTCGTCGCGAAAAACCTGACGTGATTTGTGTTGGTTATGATCAAGACGCGAATCACTCCGCCATGAAAAGTTTGTCAAAAAAACCTCACATCATTACACTTGAAGCGCTAAACTCAAAACGTTATAGTTCATCGAAAATAAAAAATAAATCTTTCAACTTTCGTACATAACGGCAAAGTAGTCCCATAGTACAGTCCATGGGACTGATAACTAAAATAAGAATTCCTTAACACTGAAAATGAAGCTGAAATACACCTTTTTTAACCACTAGTTCCATAGTACAGTCTGTGGAACTAGTGACCAATATGATTGATATAAAATTGATTCGTGAAAATCCGGACATCGTGCAAAAAAAGATCGCCTCAAAGGGTGTTGTTCTTGATGTCCGCGCAATTTTGACCATTGATGAGAATTTGCGGGTGGCGGTCAAAAAACTTGATGATGTGCGGGCGGTCAAAAACAAAGTATCCGAGGAAATGCCGAAAGCGTCCGCGGATCGGAAAAAAGAAATCATTGCAGACATGAAAAAAGTCGATCGCGAAAGTGATGTGCTTGGGGCCGAGGTCAAAGAACTGGAGGAAAAACGCGATGTGCTTTTGTATCAAATACCAAATCTTCCGCGCGATGACGTCAAAGTGGGCAAAGATGACCGCGAAAACGAGGAACTCCGCAAAGTAGGGGAGCCGCGAAAATTTGATTTTACTCCACTCGATCACGTTGCGCTTGGTGAATCTCTTGGCATCATTGACACCGAACGTGCGGCGCGCGCCGTGGGCAGTCGTTTTGGGTATGTGAAAGGCGCGGGCGCCCTGCTTGAGTTTGCTCTCTTGCGTTACACGATGGACATACTCGTTCCTCACGGATTTATCCCCATTATTCCGCCGATATTTTTGAAATCAGACGCCATGCGCGCTATGGGTTACCTCGAACACGGCGGCGACACGGAGATTTACCATCTTCCCAAAGATGATCTCTATTTGATTGGCACTTCGGAACAGGCAATCGGTCCCATGCATGCGAACGAAACATTTTCCACCGACGCGCTCCCGCTTCGCTATGTCGGTTACTCGCCCTGTTTCAGACGCGAAGCCGGCGCATATGGTAAAGACACGCGTGGCATTTTACGCGTCCACCAATTCGATAAAATTGAAATGTTTTCATTCACCGTGCCGGAAAAATCCGATGACGAGCACAATTTCTTTTTGGCGCTTGAAGAAAAATTGATGCAAGGTCTTGGTATTCCGTATCACGTTCTTGCGATATGTACGGGCGATCTCGGTGCGCCCGCCGCGCGTAAATACGACATCGAGGCATGGATTCCATCTGAAAACAAATATCGCGAAACGCACTCGACTTCAACGTGCACCGATTTTCAAGCGCGTCGTCTCGGCACAAAATACAAACTGAAAACCGGCAAAAACGAATTCGTGCACACGGTAAACGGCACCGCATTCGCCATCGGTCGCACCATTATTGCGATACTTGAAAATTATCAAGAAGCCGACGGCTCGGTGCGTATCCCCGAAGTGTTGCAACCCTACATGAACGGCATGACCGTAATCCGTCCACCTTCTTCATCATAAAAAAGGGCGGCCTGTTCGCGCCACTTCTAGGCCGCATTCCTTATGAAATTCCACCTCCTCTCTCATGAGCAAATTGAAAATTTGTGAGCGAATCTTCACGAGAGATTGGAAAGAAGACCGGAGTTGACACACTCGCGCCGACGGAAGGAGCGCCCCGCTTCATAAAAAGAGCGCGACCTGTTTGCCTCACATCTAGGTCGCATTCCTTTAGAGAGTCCTGTGAGCGAACCTTCACGAGAGATTGGAAGAAGACCGGAGCTGGCACGCTCGCGCAGACGGAAGGGGCGCGTCCCGATACCTTTAAAAAAAGTATTGTTTCGGGACGTTGCAAGGAGTGACCGAGGGGCGAGCATTGCGTCACCCGAGACCCCGAGGCACGACGCGGCAACGCCATCTTCCGCAAGCGAGCGTGCCAGCGCAGGTCTTCTGAGACGCATCTCTCGTGAACGACGAACGAATTTTCATGTCATTCCACCCCCACAAAACATGGCTCGAAATATCCCGCCAAGCCCTCATGCATAATGTGGGCTCTTTTCGAAAATACATTGGCAAAAAAACCCAGCTCATGGCTATCATCAAAGCAAACGCATACGGCCATGATGCGAAACTTATTCTGCCAATCATATTAAAAAGTGGCGCGTCATGGATTGGCGTTGATTCGATTGATGAAGCACTGAACATAAAAGATATCGGCGATGAAGTTCCGATTTTAATTTTGGGATACACGCCAATCGCACGCTTGCTCGATGCGGCCCGCCATGGTTTTCGTCTCACGATCTATAATACGGAAACGATTCGCGCGCTCGGAAAAATTGCAAAAACGCACAAGCTCGTGATCCGCGTCCACATCAAATGCGAAACCGGCACTACACGGCAAGGCGTTGTGCTTTCGGAACTTGTGCCGTTTGCAAAATTTATCGGCACATTTCCCGGACTTATTCTCGAAGGACTTTCTACGCATTTTGCAAACAGCGAAGACGTGCGCGACGCGTCGTATGTGTCGCGACAACTCGTTGCATTCAAACGTGCCTACACGGCGCTTGAAAATGTCGGCATCCGCGTTCCGGTGAGACATACCGCATGCACCGCGGCCACCTTACGCTTCCCTGAAACGCATTTTAATCTCGTACGCGTCGGTCTCGGTCTTTATGGATTATGGCCCTATTCGGGTGTGCCGTCTGAAATTAAAAAAGGATGGACCAGCGATTCGTTGAAACCGATTCTCACATGGAAAACAATAGTGGCGCAAATAAAAACAGTTGCCAAAGGAACGCCTATCGGTTACGGACTCACCGAACGCGTCGCGCGAGCGTCAAAAATTGCGGTGATTCCTGTTGGGTATTGGGATGGTTATGATCGCAAGCTTTCATCGGTAGGTACGGTGCTTATTCATGGAAAAACAGCAAAGGTGATGGGGCGCATTTGTATGAACATGATGATGGTTGACGTGACAAACATAAAAGGAGTGCGACTTGAAGATGAAGTCGTTTTGATCGGTCGCCAAGGTGGGGGAGTAGTGACGGCAAATGATATGGCCAAAAAAATCGGCACGATCAATTATGAAGTGGTGACACGCATTAATCCGATGATTCCGCGAATTTTAGTTTGATGATATTTATGATGGGAACCGAACAGCGAATCCTCTCGAACCCTACGAACAGCGAATAATGCGGAGGCCGAACCTCCGGCAGGTTACTACCTCGCTAGGAGTGAGCGAAGTCACAAAGCGTCGTAGCTTTGGGACTTCCGAGCGACGACGCGAGGCAACGAGCGCTTGTTTTCCTCCGCGCGAAGTTACCGGAGGTTCGGCCTCCATGTATACCAACGACGAACATTCGTTGTTCGCAAGGTTCGGGAAGGTTCGCTGTTCGGTTCCAATTATTGTCAAAAGTCATATGTCTCGTCGTTCCCGTGAACCGCTCCTCTTCAGCCGCTACCGTCGACGCGCGATGTTAAATCCGTTCTATCCGCGTCACGCGCATCGGCGGCCGTGGAAAAAAATAGGCACCATCAGTGCGCTTGCCGTCGCGCTTTTTTTAGGTTTTGTTTTTGGGTCGCCCATTTTTGTGGTGCACGCCATTCAGGTTCAAGGAACGCATGCACTCGCAGTGTCTGATATTGAAGGAACGATTCGGAGCGCGCTTTCGCGTCGCAGTTATATTTTTTTGATACGAACGCAAACCGTTGATGCCGCAATTACGAAAGCGTTTCCCGTTGAGTCGGTAACCGTGCGCCGTCGGTATCCCGCCACACTCATAGTTACCGTGCAAGAACGGATACCGTTTGCGGTGTGGCAGGTGAAAGACGTCTCGTGGCTCATTGACCGACGCGGAGTCGTTTTGCGCGCAAGCACACCTGATGAGGTTTCGAACTCCGCATATCTTCATTTCGAAGATGAAGGCGACCGAAAAACTCCGGCAATGGGCGACACGCTTGTATCTGCGGAATCTCTCGCAACAATTGCAGGAATCAAAAGTGATATTGAACACGCCGCAGGAGTGGCGATTACATCACTTATCATACCGACACCGGAAACAGGTTCGATAAAACTAAAAACAACCGAAGGCTGGTTTGTCTATTTCAGTTTTTCTCTATCAAATCCGACGGGGAACACCCGCACGGCGCAACAAATTGAAAAGCTCATCGCCGTCTTACGCGACAGTATAAAAGATCGTTCAAAGTTGGAATACGTTGATGTGCGCTTCGAAGATCGGGTTTATTTCAAATAATAAATCTTGAGGTGACATATCAAGGTCTTTGTTGATGGGAACCGAACAGCGAACCTGAACGAACCTTACGAACAACGAACAGTTCGTTGTTCGTATTGTTCGGGAAGGTTCGTTGTTCGGTTCCAATTCATGATAAATGAATAAGAGGTGAACATAAAAAGTGGCTAAATCAACGATAAAAATATGAATAAAGACCCAAAGGACTTGACAAAACTCTTCTTTCGTGCTATACTGGCAATACAATGAAATAAGGAGAGAGACCGGAAAGAGCCATCCGGACCCAATAGGCTCAACAGGACGTGAATTTGTTTGAGATATACGAGGCTAAGCTTCGTGTACATAAGTCTCTCTCGAATGTATTCACGTCCTTTTATTATGTCATTGCGAGGAGGCCGATAGCCGACGAAGCAATCCCGTGAAGATAAACATAAGATCATTAAAAAATAAAACTCGCGAAGAAAGAGAGGAGAGGGGCTTGAGCGACGAGGGAATGAACTGCTTCATTCCCGACATCGCGAGAGCGGGTTTTCCGATGTCGCGCGCTTGATTTTCAAGCGACCGGAAAACCCAGGAAGGCTCCGCCGAGATCGGGCGCTCGCGAGGTGGATAAAGCTATGAGAAGCGCACGACGTTCATTAAAAAACAAAGCTCATGAAGAAAGAGAGGAGAGGGAAACATCGGGGAACTTCCTGCGGGAAGACACTCGATGCGTGTGTCGAGAAGGACGTATCTGGAGATCTGTAAACATCACCACAAACTGCTACCCCTCCCTTGATGGGAGGGGCGCGAGGGGAGGGTGACGATGATCTCTGGAAACTCACTCCTTCAAAAACACATCCTTTATTCTGACCTCGGTCAGAATGTCATTTCCCTTCTCTCCTTCTTCGTGAGTGAGACATGGTAGTCAAACAAACTTTGTCCCGCGAGGGACGGAAAGGTACGGCAACAATGTCTCTTTTGACCCGTGGGATGTACGGCAAGGAATTCAATCCGACGCCGAACGCACCGTTTGGTTTGCGGTGCGGTCAGATGCGGGGACGGAACCTCGTACACAACGGAGGTTGGTACGATCGGTGGGGCAACAAGCTCGGTTGGGGCGATTTGTCACCGGACGATTTTCGACGCATCGCGGCCGAGATTCCCGTCGACGAGCTGTTCGTGGTTCTCGGAGAACAAGAGTCGTTCTGGGAGTTTGTCGAAAAAATCGGTCCCATCGGCAGTATGAGTCGCACGAGACCCGAGATCGATCATCCGGGCGTCGAGTACATGGTGCAACACGCCCATTTCATCATCGGGCGCGGCCGGCTGTACTACATCGATCGATACAAGTCCTGTAAAGAAACAACGCTGGAATGGTACGGGGCGGTGTTCGAGGTTGTCGAGTTCGAGCGTGTGCTCGAGGTACTCGCGGCCGAATCGTTGCCTCCAGCTACGGCGTAGTCGGAACGCGTTCCGATGAAAATCTCATCTACCAACAATCCTTCAACCCCAAGCCAGAAGGTGATTAATGTTGACTGTCACGCAGAGGGAAGTGATCGTGGAGACGTTGCAACAGATTCTCCGCACCTCGCAAGATTCGTCGGACGCCGATCGGCGTATTGTCGAGGAACTGCGGGTCGCGGACTACATCGTCGGTTTTCAGAAACCGGAAGTGACGTTCGGGGTGAAGCGATCGGTGACCGTTCTGGTCATTGACGAAATGAATCACCCCATCATCATCACGGCGGAAGTTGATCGCTGTGACTGTGGTGCGCCGTTCGATCGGTGCATCTGCGCCGATCTCGACTTCGAGGCGCTGGGCGACGACGAACGGTACGAGGACAACGGCTACACCATCTCGCTGAAGTAACAAATGTCGGCAACGACGATTGAAAGGAGGGTAGCGAAAATGCGCAAAAGTTCTCGGACCAAAATCCGAGGTGTCCCGTTCGCACACGCGTTCGGGCACATGCGCTAAACACAACCAACATACCGGCGAGCAGAGGAACCCACCTCTCTCGCCGTGCAACTTCAGTTTTTAAGAAGATTTAAGTTGTAAGATTAAAGTTGTAGTACGCGCGACGTAAATCTTTAATCTCGCTTAAGACCTGAAGTGGCAGATGGTCTTTCAAACAAAACAAAAAACGGCGACATGGTCGCCAAAAGGAGAACGACATCATGAATCGTGATCTAAATGAGGAAACCGAACGGCTTGAAAAAGGAATAGAGCGTTTTCAGAAGTCGCTCGAGACGCGAGGAACCGAGATGGATATCATTTCAGTCCTCGTGGTTCTGTTCGTGATTGGTATCGTCATCGCAGCGCTTTCGAAAGGACACTAGATGGTTGAACAAATAGAAGGTTTGTTCGTGTCCGTCGTGCTTCTTCTCGTTGTCCTCGAAGGTTTCTGTATCATGTTGCGTGGGGTCGGGGTCACGTGGAGTCCGATTCGGGCGGCGTTTCGTCAGTTGGGACGCTTCGGCGGATGGCTCGTTGGGCAAGGCGCGCAGATCGTTTTGCGCATCGGTCGAGCCGTTCTCGAAGGCCTTGGTCAAGCGATCGAGGAAGCATGGCGCGCCCTGCGTCGTGCGTTTCCTTGAGGATCAGCAAACAATCAACAAAGGAGTTTCGTCATGCCTTGGCAAGCGCAGTTGTTCATTGGTGTATCTGTCCACAGTTGGACGGAGGCACGATCAGTACTCGATCGCTTGGGGGTTTCACATGCGAGCGTTGACGACGATGACTTGTTTCACATGCCAGACGAACAGTGTCGGAAAACAGAAGTGGTGTTTCGTGGCACGCGATTCACGGTGGTCATTGCACCGCAACGCGAACGAGAGGGCGATACCCCATTTCCGGTGCCGGATGCCGAGTCTTACACGGACGCGATTGTGGGGTTTCCTCTCACGTCACGCTACTCGCCGGCGATTCTTGATCAAGGATACGAACACGGCCGGCCGGAGCCTTTCGTGATTGATCTTGATGCGGCTCGCGCGATCCTCGATGAGGTTCATGCCTTTTGGCCCGAGGCGCAATGCATGATGTGGGACAAGTTCTACTAACCAAAAACAAAAGTCCGCAGGGAGAAATCCCACGGTTCCCGACGGCGACACACGTCGTCGGGATGCAACTCCAGTCTTTAAGAAGATTTAAGTTGTAAGATTAAAGTTGTAGTACGCGCGACGTAAATCTTTAATCTTAAATCTTTAATCTCGCTTAAGACCTGAAGTGGCAGACGGTCTTTCAAACAACAAACCATCCTATCTCTAATTCGCGCGAATTAGAGATAGGAAAAACAATGACGAAAAAATCGTCAGAAAGGAGTTCCGGATGTCGCGTACCCAGAAAGTGACGGCGGATCTTGTTCTGGCGATACAGATTGTCGGCGTGTTCGTGCTCGGTGGCAGTCAGTTTTTGCGACTACTCGAAACGGTGCGGGGCGTCAACATCATGATGTTCATCGCGTTTGAGATTTTCATCGTTTTGAACCTCGCGATCACAATCGGTCTCCATCGCAAGCAACCGACGCGCGTCACGCGCCAACTTCTCGGCACCTACCTCATGTGGTTTGTGGCGATGGGGATGAATGTGGGCGCGGTGGTATGGCACGGCGGGTACCGATGGGGGATGAACGACGCGCTTACCGGCATCATCGCCGGAAGTAGCGTCGCGGTGACACTCTTGATTGCAATGCGGCGCGGGTTGAAGTTTGGTGATCCGATTGTCAAAGGATGGCTTGCGGTTTGTTTCAAAGCGATACCGCAAATCATGCTTGGGGTGAAGATCATGGCCGAAGGCGGACACGGATTGCCGGCCGCGGCGGTGTGGATGGGTCACGTAACGATCATTGCACGCCTCTGCCAAGTCGGCATCGCCACGCGCGAAGGCGGGTGGAACAGAAACCTCATCGGCCTCGTGATTTCCGAGGCCACCAACGAATTGAGTTGGGTGATCGTGACGATCATCTGGCTCGCACACTAAAGGAGATCTCATGTACCTGCAAACCTACGGAAACATTCAACTGCGATTTTTTCCGACGAAAAGTCCGGAAACCCTGTCGCCGCCGGCCGCGATGATGCGCATCATCGCGGCGCTCGGAGTGGAGGGGTGGGAGAGCTTTCATCGAGGTCGCGTCTCGGATATTGCGCGGCGGACTTCCAGTCTCACACTCCGTAAATTCAATGGAGCCACGGAGTTTTTGATGGAGTTCACAGCTATCCCGAGCTTTGCCTTCGAACCCATCGACCTTTTCATGAATTTGCTCGAGGAGGCGATGACGGGCGGGAATATGTTGGATAACGTGCGTCTCGCGAATCTTCTGCAGATGGCAGGTAGGGAATCCGACGCCGCGCTCGCCATCATGTCCCCGTTCATGGATGTCTGGAACCGACAGTATTGGCCGTGGATCGCGATGTGCATTGCGTGCGGGATCACGAATCCCGGTGTCATCGAACGCGCATTGCGCATGGACCGAAGCGACCTTCTCGTCATTCTCGAGCTCATGCACGAGGACGACGGGAAGGATACCCCGACGTTCGTGCAGTACGCGAACGAACTGGCAATCTGAACTACCGGCGAGTGGGGGGACAAACACCCCCGCTCGCCGTGCAACTTGAAAATCTCATCGTTCATCGTAGCTCAAACCTTTAGGTTTGAGACGGTATCAGGTCTAAAGACCTGAGCTACGGAATCAATTATGAGATTTTGAAGTGGCAGAAGGTCTTTCAAACAAAAAATCTCGCGAAAGGAGAAGCGTCATGAGTGCGAAATATCCGCGCACGTCGCATCTCCCGTATTCGCCGGGAGGTACTGACGATGATCGGCGCATCAAAACGGTGTCACATTTTCTGGGGCGTCCGATCGTCATCACGGAAAAAATGGATGGGTCGAATCTATGCATGACGAGCAAGGATATTTTTGCGCGGAGCCACAGTGGTCCGCCGACGCATCCAAGTTTCGATCGTGCAAAAGCGCGCTGGTCCGAGATCCGTCATTTGATTGATGACCATCTCAATCTGTTTAATGAGTGGTGCTATGCGCGCCACAGCATTCCGTACACAGCGCTTCCTGATTTCATGCTCCTCTTTGGGGTGCGGGAACATCGGGACACGTGGTGGTCATGGGATGAGGTGGAGTTCATGGCGCAGGTGCTTGGGGTGCCGACCGTGCCCGTGTTGTGGAAGGGAAGTGTGGCAACGGCCGCAGAACTCGAAAAAATTGTCACGCATATTGCCGGACAGATTTCCGCATGTGGCGGCGATCGCGAAGGTGTCGTAGTGCGTGTCGCCGATCGGATTATTCAAAAAGATTGGGAGCGCTCCATCGCAAAATGGGTGCGTGCCGATCATGTGCAAACTGACGATCACTGGACACATGGCGTCGTAGTCCCCAATATTCTCAAATCGTGTCAGTCGTAAAATCAAAACCAACCTATCTCATATTCGCGCGAATTAGAGATAGGGAAAAAAATGAAGGAGGTTTGTTATAGACGGTGAACCGCGTCCAACCTGTGCAAGGGCATTTCTCGTCATGAAGTTTCGTAGGAACGGATTGCTTCCCATGTTTGTGGGAGCAAATGTCTCAAATGTGCCGCCGCTCGAACTCACCGTGGTGAGAGAAGGGGAATTTTTTGCAGAAGCGACTTCGTGCGAAGGTAGAACCATTGATGAGGCAACCGAAAGGCTGACCAACATCATCATGCGGAATCCGGAGTTCGAGTGGGCGCGACCGTGGGTGGATCCGTCACCCCAACAGGTGATCGGGAGTCGTTTGCCACTCTTCGATGCGGTGCGTGATCTCGTGGCGGGCATACGAACGGTGCCCGCAGTCGCCCAAGTGATTCAAGCGTTCGAGGAACGGCGCGCCGTGGTGAGCGCCGAATGGAAAAGAAAACTCGCCGAGGAAGCGCGGCGTTAGGAACTACCGGCGAGTGGGGGGACAAACACCCCCGCTCGCCCTGCAACTCGAGCGTTCATGGGGCGGTCTTGATCTCTCTCAAGATTTTCCATGAACCCTCAAGTGGCAGGTCTTTCACCACGTCCATCGCTATGGTAAATCAAATCGCCGTGTAAACAGTCACATCATAATTGCGATGGACGTGGTCAAATGGTAATCATCAACAAAAAAAACGCAACCACCACCTTTTAACAATTTGACTAAATTGTTAAAAGGACACCGTGGTCAAAAACGCGCCATGGGCGCAAGGAGGTTTTTCATGAGTGGAGATGCGGCAGTGAAACGGGTGAAAGCATTTTTGAGCGTCAAGGTTCGGTTCGTGGGGCCACTTCCGATTTTTGCGGGGGTGGAGATTTCAAGCGACTCCGGCTCAAAGTGCACCATGCTCAATACGTTCTCTTTCGATGTGTTCGAGATGGGGGCAGTGGATTACTCGACCGCAGAACAAGACATGATCGCATACATCATGAAAAACGAGGTGTTCGCGTGGGTGCGGCCGTGGGTGGATCCGTCACCCCAGCAAGTGATCGGAAGTCGGTTTCCTCTGCATGACGCACTCCATGATTTTGCGGAGGGGACGCGGACGGTGCCGGACGTGGTGCGGGTGATTCAAGAGTTCGAAGCGCATCGGGTCGTGGCGCGTGCGGAATGGGACAAAAAACTCGCAGAAGAAACGAAGTAAACAAACCTTCAATCGACGATGCGTCGTCAAGGAGTAATGATGGAACGAATGAGCGATACGGGAAAAATGAGAGTGGGTCGAGCGTGGGGCGACCCGCTAGAGGTCGCACGAGTGGCGTTTTTGGAACTGGCAAAATTTCCTGGGTTCTTCGCCTCACACAGTGAGCAGAGGGACTACGCATTGATTACCGGTGTCATCGCCGCGCAGACCGCATCGCTAACTGTCGAGGTTTTCATAAGTAGCTTTGAAAAGGAGGTTTTGTCAGAAGTAGCGAAGAGTTTCTAGTAGTACTCAACAATGGCGCAATGCGCTGGAAAGGAAAATCGTCATGCGTACCTGTGATCATGGATTGCCAATCGGTCAGTGCTCGTGCACCGCGGATCACTGTGGGAAGTGTGGCGGCGAGAAGGACGGCGAGGGGTGGTGCGCGAATTACTGCACCGAGGAGAATGATGTCGCGGCGACGAACACGCCGCAACCGATCGTGAGCGAGTAGGGATCGAAATCAACGGCAGGGGGAACCTGCCGCAACCGGAGCTTTGCTCCAAAAATCAAAAAAGGAGGAACGGTAGACATGAATGACAACAGCAACAGTGGTTGGGCATCGTTCGGAAAGTTCGTCGGGGTGCTTTGTGGGATCGCGGGCGTCTGCGCCGCGCTCTACGGCATCTACTGGTGGGGCGGCACGTCGGCGACCTCCGATCTCACCCGCACACACGAGGAGGAAGTCGCGAAGATGAAGGCGGATTACGAAACGAAGATCGCCGAAAAAGATCCGCAGATCCTCGCCATGGCGCTGGTTCTGCAGGACATCCTAGGAGACGAAACCTTGAACAAGGCGATCCAGGATCGCGCGCATCAAGGTTGGTACACGGGGATCAGGGAAAACGAACTCTATCGGACGTGTCTCACGTGGACGACGCCCGCGGAGCGAAATGAGAATGGGCTCCTCATCAATCCGAAGCAAGATCACATCGCGGAAGCTCGATTCAAACTCGAGTACAATCCGGAAGGAAAGGTGATCTCGGTGGGCTATCCGAAGGTCACCGAGGTGCAGAGCTGTGCACGCAACTTGCAAGCACGCAACCAGACCGAGTAACATCAAGAACGGCGAGTGGGGGACAACACCCCCGCTCGCCGTGCAACTTCAGTTTTTAAGAAGATTTAAGTTGTAAGATTAAAGTTGTAGTACGCGCGACGTAAATCTTTAATCTTAAATCTTTAATCTCGCTTAAGACCTGAAGTGGCAGAAGGTCTTTCAAACAACAAACCGTCCTATCTCTAATTCGCGCGAATATGAGATAGGAAAAATATCATCCTTACAAACGGGAGTTTGTAAGGATGTTGAGAAAGGGGATCACATGGAAATTGTTGATGTCAGGAAGTCGCTTGTGTCCGTGAAAGATTACCGTGAATGTCAGGGCGTGTGCGAACCCGGGCAACTCTTGAAATGTACGCCCCTCGATGCCCTCGAGGTTTTTGCGTTTCAAATCGTGGCGCGTGGTGGGATCGTCACGGCGGCAATCGAGCGTGATCATGCTATCCTCATCATCACGAGCACATCGGAAGGGGAGTGGCAACGCTTTCGTACGTTCGAAGGCGATCGGGAAGTGATGATGTCTTTGGCACGCGCACTTTATTTCTGGGCGGATACATACGAGAAGTTGGGCGAGGAGGCAACCGTCCTTGGTGGAGGTGTCGAACAGGGTCGTGCCCTACTTGGTGCGCGGAGTGCCAGCGCCGTTTTCATCATTGGTGCCGGCATCAGGGAAGACGCAGAGCGTCAACGACTCATGGCGCTTCCGGAAAAAGAATTGCGCAAAGCAATTCGTGAACGTGTGGAGCATCCTGCGCAGTTGTGTTAGTAAAAAAACCCGCAGTTCCATGGTATGTACTGTGGAACTAAAATAAAAAAGGAGATGGTCATGGCAACGCTTGATACTGATTTGATTCGCGAAGAGGTTCGCGAAATCGTTCGACATGCGCGTTCGGAACGCGATGCGTACGATCGCGTACGTGCGGCACTTGTGCAACACGCAAATCACGGCAGTGGTCGCTGGGTGCACAGCCTCGAGGTGTACTTCTACGAAAACGATGATCTTGCGGCCGTCTCGATCCAAATCTGGGATCGCTACGATTCGCCGGTCGTCATCGAAACAACCGTGGGACTTGAAAGGAGCTAATCTGATGAACATCGCCGGTTTCGACAAAGCGCTTCTTTTGGTGGCACTCTATAATGTCGCCGATTCGGCCGGACTCGTTGGATCGGACTACGATCCGCATCACCGCATGACGATCGGTGAAGCGCGACGCATTATCAAACGACAAGGATTGAACTTCGATCGCGTGCGCGGGCGTGTGCTCAAGGTCTGTCTCGATGGAGATGAACTCGATACGTATCGTTACGATCGCGACAACGGTTGCGGTCGTGCCGAACACGCTATCACGTATGCGGTGGCGCATCCGGAAACCGTCCAAGATCCCCCGAGTTGGCGTGAACGTGTCCGTGTATTTTTGGCGGCACGATTTGCGCGTGCGTAAACGTTCAACAAATTCAAAAAGGAGAACAACGATACGGCGGTCGGGGAATCACCCGACCGCCTGCAACTTGAGTATGTGTTCGTAGCAGGTAGTCGCAGGCTTTAGCCTGCGCACTGATGCGCAATCTAAAGGTTGCGACTACACGAGAACGCATCCTGAAGTGGCAGATGATCTTTTCCAAAGGGTGTATAGCTTAGCGGTTCAAAGCAGTCGCCTCATAAGCGATCCATCGTTGGTTCGAATCCAACTGCGCCCACCAAAAATTTATCCAAGGAGAAAAAAATGACGAATCTGCTTGTGTTGTGCGTCATTGCGGTGTATCTACTCAAGCAGTAAGCATCACGCGGCACTTTGATACTGTACAGTATCAAAGTAAACAAAAAACGATGTGCATACCAAAAAAGGGGAGGAAAAAATTCATGCAGATCGCAATTGAAGACGCGGAAGCGGCGCTCGGGGAAATCTTGCGTTCATCGGCAGATGCGGAAGAAGCGACTCGGCGTATCAAGGGGGCGCTCGTGGCGTACAAGGTCGTGATTCGCGATGTGGTTTTTGATGCAGAGCGCGGCATCTGTGTGGTCGAAATCATCATCCAACATCCGGAGGAGGGGAGTGTCACGCTTCGTGGCGCATACGCGGATCCCGATGAAGACGAAACCGATCGCGAAGCACCGCAACCATGGTTCTCGCAACAAACCGTTACGACGTAATCTCTGAAAGGAGAAAAAACATGCGTGACATTTTGGACATCGCAGCGGCGGTCGCACTTTTCTTCATGATGGGCTTTGTCTACTACAACGTCGCCGTGCTCGCCAAAAAGAATCGCCCTCTCGCACATGAAGTGGCGGCGTTCAAGCGTGTGCTGTGGTGGGCGCGGTTTCGTCAGACGCATCGGGCACCGACGAGTACAAGCCACGAACTCGCAACGCGCATCGTAGAAGAAGAACTGGCAACGCTTGTGGAACAACTCGGCGACATCGTTTTGATCTACGAAAACGATGGATGCGTCGAGCGCGAGGTCGAAAGAATTCTCAAGGCGTCGTGAACTTCAAAACGGCGAGTGGGGGGACAACACCCCCGCTCGCCGTGCAACTTGAAAATCTCATCCTTCATCGTAGCTCAAACCTTTAGGTTTGAGACGGTATCAGGTCTAAAGACCTGAGCTACGGAATCAATTATGAGATTTTGAAGTGGCAGATGGTCTTTCAAACAAAAAATGACATCCTTATAAAGTCCCACAGTACACAGTCTGTGGGACTGTTGCAAAAAAGAAGGAAGGAGGAATTCCATGAAAATCATTTTTTTGGATATTGATGGAGTTCTGAACTCCAACGCGTTTTTCAAAGCGCATAAACTTCCTGATAATTTTGATTCAAGAAACGATACCCATCAGGCGCTTATGATTGATCCTTGTGCGGTTGCCAAACTTAACGGGATCATTGCCGCAACATGCGCTCTTGTAATTATCTCGTCGTCATGGCGATTTTACTGGTCGCGTGTGCGGATCAAGGCAATGATGGCACTTCGTGGATTTTCCGGCGACATCATTGGCGCAACGCCATGTCTCGATACACTTCCCACGATCACCAAAAGTGGGGAGATTGGAGAAAGGGAAGGCACATTAAGAATTGTCAGACCTTGTCCCGTAACGCGCGGCGACGAAATCGTGGCTTTTCTAGCAGAACATCGCAAGAAGAAGATGCGATTTGTTGTTCTCGATGATGATGCTCGTGGTATGGAGTGCGTGGGGGATCGTTTTGTCAAAATCAATCCACAGATTGGTCTTACCGACCGAGATGCCGATTGTGCAATTCAGATTCTCAAAACAAGTTAACCACTCAAAACGTCATACTAACATACTTGAGAATGTTGGTATGACAAAAAGAAGGAGAACTTTCATGAAGTCGTGGACGAAAAAGCAACTACGAACGTGGGTGTACTCGGGTGCGATGGATCCCATGGCGCTTGTGGGAGATGAAATCGTACGTGGTCGGCTCGATCATGACATTTGGCAAGATGCTGCGCCTTTTCCGTGGGTTAAAGCGCGCACGCTCGAAGACATGGTCGCGCGGATTTTTCAAGATGAGTTTCGCCGTGTGCTCTACTCGGAGCGTTTGTATTGGCGTCTGTACGATCGCGTGCGCCGCGCGGTGTTTGGTCCGGAGGGCGCGTTGGCCGATCTCGCCGAACTCGTCGCAAAACCAAAAAGGAGGGTCGCATGAATTGGCTCGGACTTTCGATCGTAACGCTCCTCCTGTGGGGGACGTATCCGCTTTTTGCGAATCGGTCAAATGCCATTCATGGTGAAGCGGTCACGATGGCCGTCGAGGCTCTCGCGATGCTCGTCATCGCCCTCATGGGACTCGCGAGTACGCGATTCGATGTGAGTCGCGTGACGACAAAGTCGCTCACGTTTTCGAGCGTGATGGCGATTGGTTCATCGTTCGGTTTCTACTTGTTTCTGAAAGCGATACGCATGACGCCCACGCGCGTCGGCACGATCGCACTCATCACCGGTTTGTATCCGGTGATCACGATCGTCGTCGCGCACTTCGCGGGTGATCAACACATGACCCCACGCCACTGGCTCGGCGCCGCGACAGCCGTCGTCGGACTCGTACTCGTTTCGTGGTAAACCACATAGCGCAAGCCGTCTCCGGCACTCCGGAGCGGCTTTTTATATAACCGAATAACGAATTTATACGAATATACGAACCTACGAATCGAATACGAGAACGCCCCACCCCCCCAGATTCCCATTACTTGACAGTATTTTTTGCATCGGGTACACTAAGGCGCACGAGTGACAACCGACAGGGGAGGATCCATGGAACACGAGCGTTTGGTAGCCGAAACGATTGCGCAAGGTCATGCTCCGCCGACGATTGGACGAACTGCAGAATATTTTCAGAACTTGTGCCGATTCATTCCGCGGGACTCCGAACAGTTTTGCATTGTGACACTTCTTCGCGAATTGATTGAGATGATGGGGGAAGACGCTAAGTTTCTTCAAGACCATGATGATTTCGGTCGCGTACGACTCGCGTGGTCTGAACTCAAAAAATGTATCACAAAAGGGGAGTGGCACGAAGTTTTGACGGTTCTTGAGGATGCGCCCGTTGCCATCACCGAACACGCAATCGGCAAACAATTCAAAAATCTCGTCACGCTCTGCCACGAAGGCGTCATCATTATCACGAACGATGCCCGCAACGTGGCATAACTCGCTTCACGACCGACACATCTGTGTCGGTTTTTTAATTCCCCATGTGTCACATGGGGAGAACGGGGACTGTGGAAAAGTCGTGCTTGACCACAACTGAGCTATCTTTTATACTTAATAATAAAGTGAGTATAATATCCCTTACACTCAGTTAATTATGAGCAAGTCGCCCAAAACCCTTATTGAGTACATCCCCCTTTATTTAATTTTTTGTGAAAAAGAAAGACTTTTATTACCCCTAAGCATAGTAAGCTATCGGCGTTTTTTATCTGACTTCAAAATGTGGCTACAACAATCAAATCTTCAATCTCTTACACCACAAAATTTTACCATTGATCACATACAACAGTATCAAGCATTTCTTTCAAGTCGCTCCATTGCTCAAAAAACAAAAAATTTCTATTTAATTAGCTTACGAGGGCTATTTTTATACTTAGTTGAAAAAGGAATTACTACTATCATTTTTCCCCAACAAATAAAACTAGCGAAGACTTATCAAAATAAACTACTAGTAACATCATCAAGCGTTCTTGATGACTCATTCATTAAGAAACTTATTGATGCTCCGGATGGCTCAACTCTAGTAGGACGGCGTGATAAGGCTCTTTTATCGATTTTAATTTCAAATTGTTTAAATTATGGTATAATTTAAAGACGATGAAAAAAGCAATATTCCTCATTGTTCCTTCCGAGGATTATTTAATCGAGTTTAGAACATAAATACATGACACCAAAAATACAACTCCCCCATTTTGATGATTTTCTACTCAATCTTCAGACAAATAATTACTCGTCTGAAACAGTTTATAGTTATGAACGCGATCTTGAAGTGTTTCAAAATTTTCTTAGCGACTGTGGATATAAATTTGAAAGTTTGGATAAAAAAGCGCTCTTAAACTACAAGGCATATCTCGTTTCAAGAGATAGAAAAACTCCAAAATCAAAGCAAGCTAAGGGAAAGTTAGTAAGCTTTTCGGTCAACAAAATGCTTTCAGCTCTGCGTTCCTACCTGAGATTTTTAATTGACATTGATTACCGTGTACCCGTTGCGCCCAATGCCGTTGTTCTTATTAAAACAGAAAAAAAACATCTCCGTGTTTCCGAATTTAACGAGGTTATACAACTTATTGAATCGCCGACACTTTTTGAAAAGGATAAAAAAATAGCATTGCGTAATCGAGCAATACTTGAAACTCTTTTTTCTACCGGATTGCGCATTTCAGAACTTATCAATCTAAAAACAAATCAAATTGATAATACCGGACGTATTTTTGTTCGTGGTAAAGGGAAAAAAGAACGTTTTGCATACCTTACTCCGCGTGCAGGAAAACACATAAAAGAATATTTAAAAATACGCGGGGAATCAAGATCTGCCTTCCTGTTTATACCTTATCGAGGAAAAAACAGCGGTTCACAAGATAAAAAAATATCTCCCAATTATCTTGAATCGAAAGTGAAGCAATATCGAGAAAGACTTGCACTGGCAATTCCCATTACCGTACACGGCATCCGTCATGCGTTTGCTACGTACATGGTTGAAAACGGCGCAAATCCGGCGGCTTTGCAAATTCTTCTTGGTCACGAATCGCTCGATACTACCACTCGATATGTGCATGGTTCTGATCGTTATGCGGAAAAAAGTTTTAAACGATTTCATCCACTCAATAATTAATCGGATAAAAAATTACAAAGAAATCAAATACGGCATGGGATCGGTGGGAATGCCGTTTGTGCGAACCTCAAAATGCACGTGCGGACCAGAGGAAAGGCCGGCGCCTTGATCGCCCGGACGGCCTCCTGAAAAACCAATGGTGTCTCCCCTACTCATCACTTGATCGGGTTTTACCGTGATGCGCGATAAGTGCGCGTAGAGCGTTGCCAATTTATTTCCGTGAATCACAATCACATAATTTCCGTACAATTTTCCGGTTTGTGCAACCGCGACAATTCCGGGCGCCACGGAGAGCACCGGCGTGCCGACCGGTGCGCGTATATCAATGCCCGAGTGTTCAAAAAGATACCGAAACGGGTAGTCGGGATCATGAAAACGCGTGGTGATTGAAATGGCGCCGGGAATCGGCCATGAAAGCACGGCTCCTGCACCGAGCGTTAAATCAAGCGCTTTTAGACGATCCGTGATGCGTGTTTCGAGTTCCCCTAACTGCGCATCAACCAACTGACTTTCTTGACGCAGATCGTGGAGTAATCCTTGGAATCGCGATTCGGATTCTTGCGCTTGCGTCAAAAGATACGTTTTTGAGCCCTGCTCATCTTGCAAGGTTGCTTTTTTATCTTCAAGTTCGTCTTTTAGTTTTTGGAGTGTGGTGAGTTTACCTTCACGATCGGCACGGTCAGCTTCTTTGGCGATTCTCACCGTGCGTACCGCATCAACCGTTTTTTGCAACTCCCTCTGTGCATCCTCAATTTGTTTTTGTTGGGTAAAAAATTGGGAAAACGTTTGATTGCCGATTATTATTTCAAAATCGGATGTATGGTCATTTTTTTTTATTTCACGCAAAAGTTCCGAAAGGGTTTGCCGACCACGTGCAATTTTATCTTCATGATTTTTTATTTCGGCTTCAAGAACTTGAATTTCGGCCCCCACTTCTTCAATCTCAAGACTTTTTGCATCAATGTCAAGAGCCGCTTTGGCGACTCGATTTTCAATGAGCGCAACTTGATTTGAGTATGACACCACTTCGTGTTGCTTGGCGCTGATTTGTTTTTTGTACTCATTTATTTTTTCATTCAATGCGGAAAGCTTTTGTTTTTTGTCGGATACTTGATCGCGCAACTGTAAAATTTCTTGTTTGGGCGCCGTATCGGTACCGATTGCGAACACGTTGGTGACAACGACGAAGTACGCAAAAAAAAGAGCACTCAAAAAAAACCAAAAATATTTTTGTCCTCTCATCATAGAGAATTAATGCCAACAAGTGCACTATCAATGCGTGCCAACGTTTCTTCTTTACCCAGCACGGCGGCCACTTCAAACGGGCCGGGTGACATGGCGCGACCCGTCAATGCTACACGAAGCGGCCACAATGTTTCACCGGTGCCGAGCGCATCGCGCACGATTGCTTCCTTTAGTATACGTTCAAGCGACTCCTTTGTCCACGCGTCGTGTGATACGATTTCAAGCACTGACCGTACGGCGCACAATCGATCCCGCGTCGTTTCGGGTGTCATTTTTTTCCAAACCAACGTATTCGGATCATACGTTTCCCGCGTAAACAAAAAGGCAACAAGCGTCGACACATCCTCCAATTTTTCCAAACGTTCACGCGCAAGTTCAAGTGCTCTTTCAAGATACGATTGATCTACTTCACAACCTAAACCAACCGCCGTATAGGCCCCACTCCCCTCTTCCGGCAGAAGAAGTCCGTCTTTGATTAAAAAGGGAATTGCTTTTTCGACAAGCGCCGCGGCGTCAAGTTTTTTTATATATTCACCGTTTAACCAATTTAATTTTTCAAAATTAACGACGGCGCCCCCTTTATTTATTTTTTCAAGCGCGAAAGAATGCGCCAAATCGTCCGGTGTATATACTTCACGATCTCCGCTCGGGTTCCATCCCAAAAGTGCAACAAAATTCACCAATGCCTCGGGAAGATATCCTTTATTTTTATATTCTTCAACCGCCACATCACCGGTGCGTTTTGACAGCTTTGAACGATCGGCGTTCAAAAGAAGCGGCAAATGCGCAAACTGCGGAGGCTTCCAACCGAACGCGTTATATAAAAGTATATGTTTTGGCGTTGACGGCAACCATTCATCGCCACGAATCACATGAGTAATTTCCATGAGATGATCATCCACCACATTTGCAAGATGATACGTGGGAAATCCATCAGACTTCATGAGAACTTGATCGTCAATCAATTCATTTTTGAAATGCACGTCACCATGGATGATATCGGATATGACCGTCTCACCGCTTGCGGGTACGTTCAAACGAATTACATACGGTGAACCGCTTGCAAGATATGACTGTGTTTCGTCATGAGAAATGTGTGCGCAGGTTTTATCATATCGTGGCGGCTCTTTGCGCTCTTCCTGCTCTTTTCGCATCGCATCAAGTCGTTTGGATGTGCAAAAACAATAGTACGCACTCCCCTTTTCTACGAGCTCGAGCGCGTATTTTTTATAGAGATCAAGACGTGCGGATTGAATGTAGGGGCCTTTGTTTCCTTTTTCAAATACTTTTCCATGAACATCAAGATACGGACCTTCGTCCCAATCCAAACCGGCCCATGCAAGTGTTTTTAAAATATTTTCAATACCTCCTTCCACCAACCGTGTTCGATCAGTGTCTTCGATCCGAACAGTAAACGTGCCGCCGTGACGTTTCACAAACAAAAAATTATAGAGCGCGGTTCGCAACCCGCCAATATGCAAAAATCCCGTCGGACTCGGCGCAAATCGTACTCGGACTTTCATACAATTTACCTCGTAGTTCCACAGACTGTACTGTGGAACTGATTACTTGGAATAATACTTAATGAGACGTGAGCTCATGATGCGTTTACTTAATTTTTCTATTGCATCTTTATACCCACCTCGACCAAACTCCAACCATCGTGAAATGCGTGCGATCGTTGCTTTTCCCACCTTCAAGTTTTTCTTAATATCATCATAACTCATGCCTTGATTAAGCAAAAAAGCAACCTGCAATCGGCGAACCAACATGAGACGCTCTTTGCGATTGAGGAGATCCTTCAAAAAACGAAAAATGGCATCTTCTGATTTCATGCCTATAAGTACAGCACAAAAATCTTTTAGGATTATATCTTGCGTATCGTACGATAATTTTTTTTCAGAAAAACGCACCATAGTTAGCCGGTAGTTCCATGGACTGTACTATGGAACTATGTGGCGATTGAGAAGGTGATCTTTAAAAATATAAAACGGAAAAATGATGACGGCGGTGACTATGCGTTTCCAGCGATACGGTTCGTGCACGAGGCGCCATAACCATTCAAATCCGATGGCGCGCATCCACTGTGGAGCGCGACGGATTTCGCCTGCCCAAAAATCAAGGGCACCGCCAACACCCATCGCGACCTTCACCGACGGCAACTCGCTCAAAAAATCATTGATCCATTTTTCCTGCTTTCCGTGTCCAAAACCGACAATGAGTATCGCTGGCTCCGCACCCCGAATACGATTCAATAGCTCGTCATCCATTTCCCAACTGTCATCGGTCAAAAAAACATCACCACCGCTTTCCGTGTGTACAATATTGAGCGATGGATAACGTTCTACGAAACGATCTCCTGCACGTCGTGGTATCTCGTCATGATGTCCGCCAATAAAACAAACGGCATGACCCGTTTCATCCGCAAGACACATGAGATCATCCAAAAAATCAACGCCGGTGATCCGTTCGGAAATTTCTTCGCCAAGCAATCGCCCCATCAAGATCACACCAAAACCATCCGGCACGGAAAGTGACGCACTATTCAAAATATCACGAAAATCATGATCTTCCATCGCGGCGACCAATATTTCCGGATTCGGCGTCACGACCATATGTTGATCATCGCTCACCAAAAAACCGCGCACTCGGTCGAGTGCTTCATTCCTCCGTATGCCATCAATGCGTGTACCGAGAATCTGCATAGCGTCCTTCCTATAATACACGATGTCCCTATAAAATGGAATAGTGTGTGTGCTTTCTTCATGGAAAAAGCGCGACCTGTTTGTCTCACTCCTAGGTCGCATTCCTTGAGAAATCCTGTGAGTGAACTTTCACGAGAGACTGAAAGAACATCTGACACCTGACACTTGACACTTAACACAGTGATTGTGAGCGAGGAGTGATGCGTTTGTCATGAGAGACCGGAGGGCACACGCTCACGCCGACGGAGGGGTTCTCGCGACGAGAGAGTGAACTGCT